>Ga0137409_10000768_pt1 | contig 35118 bp, 34 predicted proteins | sample CZODoug1_16funga_FD_122059 | JGI IMG/M metagenome (GOLD analysis project Ga0137409, IMG submission 122059) | Vadose zone soil fungal communities from Angelo Coast Range Reserve, California, USA - CZODoug1_16fungal (Hybrid Assembly) | ecosystem: Environmental > Terrestrial > Soil > Vadose zone... | reverse complement strand
GACCAGCAGCTAGGGATTCCGCGGAACGGCTCACCCCTATATATTGACGCAGGTGGAGCTAAGTGGATACCCCATATATAAACACAGTCCATGCGTCGGCCCGGGACCGCGCCATGCAAGACGATCTCGCCTTCATTCAAGAAACTATCAGGAACCTCGAGGCGCTTGCGCTGATGCTCGAGCAGGACAGCGACGAATGGACGCGGCGGTCTGACGCGTTCGCGGAGCAGGCGCGACGGCGCAAGGAAGCGCGGCTGACGCTGAGCGTGCTGCTGGCGAAGCTGCACGCGGTAAGCGCAATGGAGGAACCGTTGCGGCAACCGCCCCGCCCCATCTGCATCAATTGCGACGACTAGAGCGCGGATGCCGGGCAAGCGGGCAGCGCCGCCGGGAACGCTGGGGTTTCTGGCGGATTCCGCGAGCGCGGTCTACGTCGTTTGTGCGCGGTGCGGGCGGTTCACGGTCGCCAATCTGCAAAGCATCGCGCAGCGCGCGGGATGGGGCGCGCGGGTTTCAGATATCGGCGGGCGGCTTGTCTGCAAGGAATGCGGGCATCGCGGCGCGCGCCTGACCACCGAGCGGCCACGCCTTGGGCAAGCGGTCTGCCCACGGTGCGGTCGTCCGTCCACATAGCAGCGCGCACTCCGTCCGCCAGCACATAAATCCCATCCGTTCACTTCCTCCGACATCGGCCAACCTTCGGCCTTTTCTGGTCCCTATCTCGCACGGGCGGCTGGTTGAAGCTGCAAGCGCGAAGCGCTCCTCCTCTTCGTTGCGGTCCTTCGGATGCACTTCCCGCCGCGCCGTGCCGATCCGTCCGCAGAAGGCCACGCGGTGTGGCCGCTGTTTGACGGAGGAAAAGATGAAACTGATGACGATTTTCGCGCTGGCGACAAAGACGGAGTGCGAGCTTCGCGTGATGTTCCGGGACGCTAGCGCGCGCCCAGCGCGGACTGAGTCGCATACGGATGAATGCCGTATGGCGCGGGCGACGATGGATAACATTCTGGTCGTGCTGCGACGCGTTGCCCCGCGTCCGTGAGACACGCCGCTGCCGGTTCGCCGGCGGCGGTTCCGTCTTGGCCGTTCGCGCGAATCGCTATAGCTTGGGTTGTATGAAAGGAGGCCGTTGGCCGCAGCGATGTCGAAGGAGCGAGGACTACTTCCCCCGGAAATTATCGAACGCCATATCTGCGTTATTCGCGGACAAAAGGTGATGCTGGACTTCGATCTGGCCGAACTCTACGGCGTGCCGACGAAAGTGCTGAACCAGGCGGTCACTCGCAATCTGGACCGCTTTCCAGAAGATTTTATGTTCCGGCTTGAGGAAAAGGAGTGGGAAATCTTGAGGTCACAAATTGTGACTTCAAGTTTGGATGAGCACGGCGGTCGCCGAAACACGCCCCGGGCCTTCACCGAGCAAGGCGTTGCCATGCTCTCTAGTGTTTTGCGAAGCAAACGCGCGGTTCAGGTGAATATCGGCATCATGCGGGCTTTCGTGAAGATGCGGGAAATCATGATTTCCCATAAGGATCTCGCCCGGCGCATCGGCGATATGGAGCGCAAGTACGACGGCAATTTCAAAATTGTGTTTGACGCGCTGCGGAGCCTGATGGAGCCGCCGCCCGTCAAGAAAAAGCGTATTGGCTATGTTCACCATGACGACGGGGACGCCTGAGCGCTGGCCGTTAACGGTTTGTTAACTCCTTTTCCGTAAGATTCTCGCAGGTACGGCATACAAGCCTTCGGCTGTTTGATTTCGCTACGGGGAAGAGCATGAGCTCAACGGATGAACACGACGGTAAAAACGCTCCTGCCCTTGCAGGAGCGTTGTCGGCTGTTTCTAGCGAACAGCCGGGTTCCGGTCCCAATGCGCTTGGAGAGGACGACGATCCGGAACTTCAGGACATCACCAGGGTTTTGAACGGGAGTAAAGCGATCATCGGCAAGGCCGTTTGGTCGGCGAACAATTCATCGCGGAATCCCGAGCAGGATGCGCAGCACCGCGAGGACGAAGAGCACGAGACGGAAGATCGCGAGAGGCAGGAATTGATGCACCTCGCAGAGTGGAACGCGCAGATGACCGTCATCGCGGGAATGCAGATGACGAACGCGGAAGCACAGCGGGCGCGTCAATGGATCGTCGACCATGACGACGATGTCGCGCACGATCTAGTCAGACGCGGACGCCTGCGCGCCGATCAGGTTGGAGAATTCAAAGACGGCGTGCGCACTGACCACCACTATTGCGAGCAGGAAAGTCGCGGCGCAGCCACCGAAGCGGGCCGAGCTAGACACGAACGCTGGAAGCACTCTGATGTCGGGCGCGCGGCGGATGAGGCAATCACGATTCAGGTGCAGAACGAGCGGGAGAAGGCGAAACGCGTCGAGAATAGCTACAGCGTAGTTGATCCGTCGCGCAGGAGCGCAGCGGACACCGTCGACGGCAACCGCTTTCCATCAGCCGCAGCGGTGAACACGGATTTCACAAGAGCGGCGAACACCGTGCCCGTGCCTCCTGTGGACACCGCACCCGCCCCCGTTGTACCAGCCATCCGAAAACAGGAAGCGGACCTGCGGAATATGTGATTGCTACTACTGCGGCCCACTAGATGCGGCTTTCAGCCGCTCTTCGCCTCCGGGCGTGTATTCAACACCGAGCAGAATCGTTCGCATTATCGTAGCGCCGTCAGGTGTTGTGTTCATGATCGACCCGACCTTCTCGTGCATCTTGTCGCCCTGGCTCACCAGATTAGCCGTGACCGTCAGAGTTATTTCGTCCGACTGATATGAACCATCTTTCTGTCGCCGCATATTAGCGGCCTGGACGATGACCCGTTCTCCGACTGCGGCGCTCTTTCCAAAAAGCTCATTGAGATAGCCGCACGTATCCGTATGCGCCTCACCATTCCGTATCAACGTATCGCAGCCCTTCTGAGCGTCCGCTGCGCTTGCCTTGCTGAGTGCCGCGCGCGGTATGCCGGGTTTCCGCGCGTCATAGAAGCGCAAATTCGCGAGGCGGCTATAGACGCAAGCCTGCGTCGCGCCCTCACCAAGAGGCTTATCGGTTTGCAGAATGTAGCCAAGCGTAGAGGCATCGTTAGCGGTGATCAGAATACCGAGCAGCGTGCGCTCCGTCGTGATGCCTTCGTTCTCGCCCGTCAGGCGTTTAGCGGAAGCGAAAGAATGCTGTCCTTCGGCTTTCAGACTCGAGGTGATCTCCGGCAGCGGGCCGCACTGTCCGACATCGAGTGCATGCGCTGGTGCGCAGAAAACAAGCGCGGCGAGGAAAGAGAAAACGACGGCCTGTATCGCGGCCATACCGGCTCCGGCTGTGGTTCAAAAACGAACCTTTTTGAACAGCGAGAAGCGGGAGCGCGTGACATGGGTATGTCCTAGGGAAACGCTGGACTCTTGCGGGGCGGCGACTATGATTCAGAAAGGTTCCTTTCTGAACCAACACCCCAGCGCCCCGTCCACCGTGGCAGAAACGGATATGTCACGCCATGAGGATCGGGTACGCGCGCGTATCGACATCCGGCCAAAGATTTGCGTTGCAGATAAGCGCGCTGCGCAAGGCCGATTGCAGAGACATCTATCGGGAAAAGATCACCGGCAAAGCGCGGCAGCGTCCTGCGCTCAACCGCGCCTTAGCCGCACTAAGACCGGGCGACGTGCTAGTCGTCTGGAAACTTGACCGGCTTGGCCGCTCTCTTCAGCATCTTGTTGAGATCATCGGCGCGCTCGATGAGCGCGGAATTGGCTTTCAGTCGCTTTCAGACAATATCGACACGACATCGCCGAGCGGAAAGCTTCTCTTCCACGTTCTAGCAGCGATTGCGGAATTCGAAGCGTCGTTGATTTCAGAGAGAACGAAGGCTGGAATGCAAGCGGCGAAGCGTGGCGGAAAGCGCCTCGGTCGGCCGCCATGTTTGACGGACGAGCAGCTTGCGGAAGCGCAGCGGTTGCGGGCGAAAACTGCGCTGTCAGTAGCCGCCATTGCCGAGGCGCTGACAGTCAACCGCTCAACGCTGGCGCGTGCGCTGGGCAGACGAATCGCCGCGTAGGCTGAAGGACCACCGAAGGCCGGTTCCACTACAGAGGGTCGTCTTTTAGATCGTCGATAAGGCGAAAGCACTCTCGCACGTGACTGAACTGAATTCCGCAGGCCAGGTGGAAGGCGCTGCCCAAATGGGACTTGAACTTGGCTCTCGGAAATCCGTTAAAACGCCTCCAGCGGAACCTCAGCATACCGACAACTATATCGTCGTCGGCGCGCAACGGCGCGCTGCCTCTCACGATCTCGACCAGCACGTCGCCGCCTGGAATGGGGTGGCCCTGAGCACGAAAGGCGTTGTAGTCCAATGTGCCTCGCATCCCCTCCCATAGCTGTTCGAGAAAGTGTTTTTGGATCTCCTCGACGGAAGATTCGGGATGCCGTTCGTGCAGCCTAAAAAAGACGGGCAGTATTCGCTTCCGGTAGATGTAGTCGCCTAGTTCTAGAAACTTCTTTTCAATAGTCTGCCGCGACACCCGTCGCCCTTCCGCAGCCATGTATCTGTACGTTTCTGACGCGGTCTTACCATTGGAAAACGAGACCACGATATCCAAGAACTCCGCCTCAGATAGCTTCGTGCGCCGACAGTAACGATTCTTCATAGCGGGATTCTTCCCGAATAGAGAGGTTACCCACCAGTCCTCCTATTCTTGACAAGGTTCTCCGAAGGCACTCGCGCGCCCGCTTGACGGCCAGTACGCTCTTAGCACCTACCCTTCCTCCTCCGCCGCAGACGCAAAGAAAGCGGTTCTTTGCGGAAACCAACAGGAGGAAGTCCCATGTCCTACGCATCCAACGGCGGTCAAGAGAGCGGCATCTTCAAGACGGCAAACCTTCTCGGCAAGGCATTCGGGTGGCTCGCAGGGATTCTTGCCTTCCCTCAAATCCACGCGCTCGTCATCTCGACGTTTACGAACTACCTGCACGCCAACTACAGCGCGAATACGGCCGACTTTTTCCTGTGGGTGATCACCGGAATCGGCGTCGTCATCTGCTACGGCGCGGTCACAGTCGCGGTCACGACTGTGCTGGTCATGCTGATGGCTTCCCTGGTCGGACGACTCTAGGAGAAGACGATGGACTTCAATGAGGAATTTCGCTTCGGCAGCGCGTCGTGGACGACGCGCCAGGACGTTCGTCGCAGCGGTCTTTATCAGGCAAGCGGCCCGTTCCTCGGCTACTTCGATGGGCGGCAGCTCCGCCTCAACGGCGATGGTCCGCTGACGACGTTCGGAGGCGCTGGATCGGGCAAGCTCCGCGATCTGATCGCGTACAACCTGTGCGGCTTCCGCGATCTTGATGGGAAGTGGCAAACACCCGCGCGGTTGCTGGTCAATGATCCGCGCGGCGAGCTCGGCGCGATCTCCATCGCAAACCAAATCCGGTTCGGCAAGCCCGCGTTCTTCATTAACCCGTTCGGTCTGCACGGCCTTCCGCAGCACCGGGTCAATCCATGGGACGTGATTTGCGCGTCGTCCCGGACATTCGATGCGGACGTGAAGCTTCTGATCGCCGATCTGATCCCTCTGGCGCGCAGCGGCAGCGAGCAGTATTTCCCGCGCCGGGCGCGCGACTGGGCGGAAGCGCTCGTGAAAGACCATGCCGCCTCGCAAGGGCCGATCACGCTGACGGATTTCTACAAGACGGTGAACTCCATCGAAGACCCTTCGGGCTGGGACATCATCGCCGAGAGGATGCTGCATTCCCATGACGACGCCGTGCGCCGCGTCGCCGCCGAGATGGACTTCAAGCGCCGCGAAGCGCCGAAGGAATACAGCGGGATCATCGGAACGATCTACGAGAACGTCGGGTTCCTGAGCGACGCAAACGTCCGGCACGCACTTAGCGGCGCGGACTTCTCGCTGGAGGTCCTGTGCAAGCAGGACTGCAACATCTACGTGATGATCCCCGCCGAGTACCTGGACCTCCTCGCCCCGATGCAACGCGCAATCTTCGGTTCCGCGATGCTCTACAAGAACCGGCATCCTTCAGCGCCGCGTGTCCTTTTCCTCATCGACGAGGCGGCGCAGCTCGGCAAGTTCGACGCGTTGATGCGCGCTTACGCGTACGGGCGTGGCATGGGCATTCAGGCGTGGTCGTTCTGGCAGGACCCAGGGCAGATTGCGCGCAACTTCGGGCGCGACGCGGTTTCGAGCTTCCTGAATTCCAGCGTGAGCAGGCAGTTCTTCGGCGTGCGCGACTACGAGACAGCGCTCACGGTGTCCAAGATGCTCGGACAAGAAACGCTCGCGTTCGATGATCCGCTCCAGCAGGGGGGAGCGCGCGACGCCCGGAGGCGTGCGGCCATGGGTCTGCTCGAGGGCGGCGATCCCTATGTCATCGGCGCGGCGGTGGAGCATTTCCGACGCATGTCGGAGAACAGGATGCTGCAGGCACGGGCGCTGATGACGCCCGAAGAAGTGCTGAACATGCCGGACAGCAAACAAGTGCTGTTCGTTTCCGGGCTGAACGTGAAGCCGATCTTCGCGGATAAGTATCCGTACTTCACGCGCCGCGAGATGGCGGGCGCGTATCTGCCCAATCCCTATCACGGCTCGCGCGACCGGGTGCGCATCGCGGCGCGGTGGCGCAAATCGGCGCGTGTCATCACGGAGCGCGTTCCCGCGCACCTGGCGCACTGGCCGCAGCATCAATCCGGAGAGTGGTCGTATGTCGAGGGCTATAGGCCCATTTAAAGGAGAGGTGTATGAGCAAAGAGAAGAAGCAGCCCAGCCATCAGGTTTCGTTCGCCCGCGTCAACGGGCGGGATGAGAACGGCAGAGAGGTTCTCGGACCCGCACGCCAGATCGGAGCCATCTGGCCCCGCGAAGGCAAGGACGGCGAAGGCATCCTGCGCCTGGATCATGTGCCCGAGGAATTGCGCGCCCAGGGCGGCGGCGTCCTCTTCGTGCGCAAGATCGACGCGTTGCGTGAGCAACGGACGAACGGTCAAAGCACGGACAAGGAACAAGGGCACGAGCGCTAGGCGTTCACGGACGGGGCCGCACCGCTGCGTGCCCGGCGATGCGGTCGCCGTCCTTCCAGTTCGGTTCATCTTGGAGAAAGCAATGGCCGACGACACCAAAGAAAGTCTCTTGCAGAAGCTCCGCGCGAAATCCGATCGACCAACAAAAGCGCGTGAGCATGACATTGCCACGAAGCGCGAGCTTGACGCGCTGGAGGAGCGCGAACGCAAACCGGCCTCCTCCCTCGACTACAGGATCGACGGCAACACGGAGCGCGCGGTCCATGAACAGGTGGAGCAAGAACTCAATGGCCGCAAAACGGAGATACGCGGAAGACTCACTGCGCTGCGCGAAAAAGCGACCAAGGACTTCGCCAACGCCAAGAACCAAGACCGTGCAAAGCATGACTTTGACCGGTCGAAATAATTTTCTTGCACACCATCGCGTTTATGGATTAACGATGAAACATGAGTGGATTTTTCATCACCGAGAAGGAAACGGAAGCGCTGCTCGAGCGCGAGACACGCGCGGTCAAATTACCGGACGGGACCTCGCGCCAGATCACCGATTTCAAGGTGATGTGGGAGAACTTCGACTTTCTTACGAAGACAACGGGCTTCAGCGAAGCGCGACTGGTCGAGCTGGCGTTTATGTCCATCAAGGAAAGCGGGCGCTCGTTCGAGGAAAGCTTTCCCAACATCGTCGCCTACACCGCGCAATGCGCGAAGGAATGCCTGTCACGCGACAAGCCGGACTGACCCCGAAAGAGATTATCGAAAGACCAAGAGAGGAGCGACGGAAATGTTGCTGCACCCGCGTAGTCCTTTACGAGTTGTTAAGAGCCTCGCCTGTACTATGGAAATAGATACAGCTGAAGGTGGTGACACTTTGGCTCTGCGGCACCGCCAAGGTGGGTGCTGTAAGAAAGGGGGTGCGTATGGATGAGAATGACGTGCGGAGCATGCAAGCGCCGCAAGCACCCGCGCCCCCTGCCGTCCCGGTCTTCGATGCCAGCAAGTACAGCCACTACATCGAAGACCCTGACCTAACGGATGCCCAAAAGGAGGAATTCCTGCGAACGCTGTGGTGGATCATGGCCGCCTTCGTGGACCTCGGTTTTGGCGTAGATTCCGTCCAGCGTGTCCTCCCTGGATTATCGGAATTGACTTCGGAATTCACCGCAAACGCGCTAGAACCAATCAACGCTCAACGCAGCGATGAATTCAACGAGACCGCCGCTCTGGAGGCGGCGAAGAGAGGCGACGATGGCAACGGAAGTTAAGAGAACGGCGGTGATCTATTGCCGCGTGTCCAGTAAGAAGCAAAAGGTAGACGGCAGCGGGCTCGATAGCCAGGAGCATCGGTGCCGCGAGTACGCCGCCGCACGCGGCTACGTCGTGGACGAAGTGTTTTTCGATGACATGACGGGGGGCGGCGACTTCATGAACCGTCCCGGCATGGTCGAGCTGCTTCGGTACTTGGGACGCGGTTCGCGAGCCGACGGCTATGTTGTCATTTTTGACGACCTCAAACGATTCGCGCGGGATACCGAATTTCACATCCGACTGCGGCAGCGCCTGGCGGCGCGAAACGCGACTGTGGAATGTTTGAACTTCACTTTCGAAGACACGCCGGAAGGAAAATTCGTCGAAACGATCATCGCCGCCCAGGGCGAGCTGGAGCGGCTGCAAAACAAGCGGCAGACACTGCAGAAGATGAAAGCGCGGCTGGAGCGCGGTTATTACGTTTTTTCCTGCCCGACCGGCTACAAATACAATAAGAGTGAAAACGGCAACGTACTCGTTCGAAACGAGCCGTTGGCGTCGATCATCGCCGAGGCGCTCGATGGGTATGCATCGGGGCGGTTTCAGCTTCAGGCCGAAGTGAAACGCTTTCTTGAATCGCATCCGGAATATCCGCGCGACAGAAGCGGCGTTGTCCTCAATCAGCACGTCGCTAACCTTCTGACGCGAACGGTCTATGCCGGATATGTCGAAGCGCCGAAGTGGGGAGTGTCCTTGCGGAAAGGTCACCACGCACCGTTAATCAGTTTCGAGACGTTTCAGAAAATTCAGGACCGTCTCAATGGGAAAGCGAGGGTCCCCGCCCGCAAGAACCTCAACGCAGACTTTCCACTGCGCGGCGCGGTCATTTGCGGTCATTGCAGCACGCCACTGACAGCCTGCTGGGCGAAGGGAAAGACCGCCCTTCACCCTTACTATCACTGCCCCAAGCGCGGCTGCGAGAGCTATGGAAAATCAATCCGACGCGCAAAGATCGAAGGCGAGTTCGAGAGCATGCTTATGGAATTGAAACCCGCGCCCGGCGTGTTCGCAGTCGCTCGCGCGATGTTCAAAGACCTCTGGGACCATCGCCTCGCGTCAGCCGAGGCCCGAACCAGTGGGTTGAAAGCGGAATTGGCAAAGATTGAGAAACAAGTAGAACAGTTTCTTGACCGAATCGCGGACGCCGAAACGCCGTCCGTTATCGCCGTCTACGAAAATCGCATTCGTAAGCTCGAGGAGCAAAAGGCTTTGATCGCCGAGAAAGTGGCGAGCTGCGGTCGCCCGGTGCGAACCTTTGAAGAAACACTTAGAACTTCGCTCGATTTCTTGGCAAACCCGCAGAATCTCTGGGCTTCTGACCATCTGGAGGACAAAAGAGCGGTGCTGAAGCTGACGTTTGCGGATCGACTCGCCTACGTACGAAATGAGGGATTTAGAACTCTGAATCTGGCCTTTCCGTTCAAGGCTTTAACGGATTTTTCGGGGGGCAGATTGGAAATGGCGCGCCCGGAGAGATTCGAACTCCCGACCCCCGGCTTCGTAGGCCGATGCTCTATCCAGCTGAGCTACGGGCGCGTGCTGTTGGACCGACTGAGCCAGACTGCGAGCTGGCTAGGGGCCGGTATTCTAGCGTAATGCCGGCCGGCCTCGACCACTTTTTTCCGCGCCGAGCTGCCTCCGGGGCCGACGGATCTCGTCCATTCAGAACAGCGACAAGTGCGCGTGCGCCCGGACGTACTCCGCGACGTACTCCTTATAGTAGGCTGCCACCCGCCGCGTGACCGGCCCGCCGCCCTCCGGAAACGCGATCATCGAGCCGTCGAGCAGCCGCAGGCTCGCCACCGGCATGACCTCGCGCGTCGCACTCGACACGAAGCACTCAGTCGCCCGCGTCAAGTCCGCCGCGGCGACGTCGACCTCGTCTGACTCGAGTCCCCGCGCCTTGCACGCCTCGTGGATCGCGGCCTTCGTGAGCCCGCGCAGGTTCGCGGCGGTCTGTCCCGGCGTGACCAAGCGGTCGTCGACGACGAAGAACACGTTGCTGTTCGACGCCTCGGTCACGAAGCCGGCTTCGTTGAGCATGATGCAGTCGTCCGCGCCGACGGCGCGCGCATCCATCACGCCGAGCACGTTGTTCAAGTAGTTGCCGCCCTTGATGTTTGGGTCGAGCGCCCTCGACGGGTTGCGCAGCGTCTGCGCGATCGCAACCCGGACGCCGCGCGCGTAGAGCTCGGCGCCCCAATTCGGCACGGAGCGCACGATGATCACGTAGCGCGACTTCAAGTCGGGCGACGGAAAGAGGTCCACCGGCCCTTCACCGCGCGTCACGACATAGCGCACGTACACGTCGGTGCGCGACCGCGGCGCGCCGGTCGCGGCGACCGTCGCGCGGATCGCCTCGGTGACTTCCGCGAGCGATAGCCCGATCTTGAGACGGATCAGCGACGCGGAGTTCTCGAGCCGCGCCCAGTGCTCGTCGTAGAAGAGCGGCACGCCCTCGTAGGTGCGGAACACCTCGTAGATCGAGTCGCCGTAGAGGAACCCGCGGTCGAGCACCGGTACGCGCGCGTCGGCCGTCGGCGTGATCACGCCGTCCACGTTGGTCATGCTTTGAAGGCCGGCCATTGCGCTAGCGTGTCAGCTGCGGTGCTCGCGATGCAAGCGCCGGCCGAGCCCGGTCAGGATCTCGTAGCTGATCGTGTCCGCCGCTGCCGCGACCTTGTCGATGCCGATCTCGGTGCCGATGAGCTCCACCCAGTCGCCGACGCGCGACTCGGCCGGAGGCACGTTCGAGACGTCGACGGTGAGCAGGTCCATCGACACGCGCCCGACGACCGGCACGTGCCGCCCCGCGATCGCCCCGGCCCCGCGGTTGCCCAGGATCCGCGGATAGCCGTCGGCATAGCCCACGCCGACCACGGCGAGCCGCGTCGGCGGCGCCACACCATAGGTCGCGCCGTAACCGACCGTGAGCCCCTCGTCCACCGGGCGAATCTGCAAGATCCTGCCCGCCAACGTGACGACCGGCGCCATGGGATTCGCCCGGTCGAGGAACGGATTGCCGCCGTAGAGCGCGATGCCCGGCCGCACGAGGTCGCCGCGATGCTGCTCGTCGATAAAGATCGCCGCCGAATTGCCGATCGAGGTCGGCGCCGGCGGCAGCTGCGCGCGCAGATGGTCGAAGCGCGCGAGCTGCGAGCGGTTGAGCGGATGGCCCGGCTCGTCGGCGCAAGCGAGATGCGTGAGCACGTAGTCTACGTCCAAGCCGCGCAGCCGCGCGGGCTCGGCTGCGAGCTGCCGCACCTCCGTGGTGCTCAAGCCGAGCCGCGTCATTCCGGTGTCGACGTGCAGCACCGCGGGGCCGCGCGCGGCCCAACGCTCGATCTGCTCGAGCGAGTTAAGCACCGGGATCGCGCGCGCCGCGGCTAGCGCTTCGGCCTCGCCGCCGACCACGCCGTCGAAAACGTAGATCGACGCGTCGGGCACGAGCGCGCGCAGCTCCCGGGCCTCGGCGAGCGTGGCCACGAAGAATTTCCTGCAGCCTTCGCGCGCGAGACGCCGCGCCACCGGCTCCACGCCGAGCCCGTAGGCGTCGGCCTTGACCACGGCGGCGCACTCCGACGGCGCGGCCTGCTCGCGCAAATAGCGATAGTTGCGCGCGATCGCACCCAGGTCGATCACGACCGAGCCGGTGAAGGCCTCTTCAATCATCGAAGCTCAACCATCGACCCCCGCATCGACAGGTACGTCGACCTTGACGATGCTCGCGACCGGCGCGTCGGCCGCGACGCGATACGCGCCCACGCCGATCGGCACGATCGCGGAATCGCCGCGCGCGAGCCGGCCCACCAGCGCGCCGTCGGTCGCATAGACGCTCACGGCGCCTTCGAGGGCGTGCAGGCAGTGCGGTGGGCTCGCGGGCACGTCGACCGAAGCGACGGGCGTCGGCTCGAGATGCTCGATGCTGAAGTGCTCGGCCACGACCGAGCGCTTCACGCCGGGCCGTCCGGCCACCGGCTGCGGCTCGACGATGTAGTCCTCGGGCGCCGTGCGCCGCAGATTCAGCGCTTGGACCGCGGCCTCGACGTCGACGTCGCGGATCGGAAAGCGCACGTTGTCCCACGCGCGAAACGTAACCCCGGGCCGCCGGATCTCGAGAGCGAGGATCTCGCGCCCCTCCGTGTTGCCGAGCGCGTGCACCTCGGCGGAGGGCGGCCTGCCGGTCGCCGCCAGCAGCCGAGCGGGCGTCGAGTTGTTGATCACTTGACCTGCCCGCGCGGGCACGGCGTTCATGAGGTCGAGCACGTGCCAGTACACCGCGTGCAGCGAGCGCAGCAGCGCGGCGGCCTCGTTCCAGCGGACTTTGCCGAGCTTCGCGCCGAGCTGGCGCTCGAGCGTGTCGAGCCGAGCGCCGCGGCTCGCGAACCACGGTTGCAGATGACTCTGGAGCTCCTGCGCCGGGACATCGGCGCCGCACAGGTCGAGCAACCGCTGCTGCGTGCGCCGGCCGGCGGCGCACCGCTCGGCGAGGTCGGCGCCGTCGACGTCGGTGTTGAACCCGAGCCTGAGCGTCGCCCCCTCGTCCGCGGCGATGATCACGTAGACTTCGGTGTTGCCCTCGGGATGCCCCTGCACGGACAGGAGCTCGGCGACGTCGAGCGTCTTCGGCAACAACGGGAAGCGCCGGCCGTAGCGGCGCACGAAGTCCTCGCCGAGCAGCGTGTCAGCATGCGCGTCGAGCAGCGCCGGCAGGCTCACCTCGGAGCCGTCGTCGAGGCGGATCACGCTCGGATATTGCCGCGCCTCCGCGTCCGAGTCGTCGGCCGCGATCTCGAAGCACTCGCCGAAGCGTTTGACGCCGTCGGCGACGCCGGCTGCACCATTCTTGAACGTCTGCATGCGCCGGCCTCCCCAAGGACGCTCGACGAAATTATTGTTCAACGGCTGCAGCAATCTGGTCGCGAGTTTCGCGGCTATGCCGCGGTCCCCCGCGAGCAATGCGCGAGCCAGCGTCTCGGTCGGCACTAGCTAGTTCCCATGCGGCGATTCGTGGCAGTATGCCACGACGGTTTATGTCAAAACGTGACTGAATACCGCGTTGATCTTGGTCAAGCAGAGTAGGCTTCCGGGCAATTCTGTTCACTAGCTTCGAGCAATGGCTAACCCGCGCGAATTAGCCGAACAGGCCTTCGCTATCCTCCAAAACGCGCTGCGCGACTCTGAGGCCCGTGCGTCCGACCTGGACGAGCAGCTCAAGCGCAAGAAGGCGCCCAAGAATCAGCTCGAGGAATCGCTCGAGGTCCTCACCCATCGGCTCGAGACGGTCGAGGCCGAGCGCGTGCGCTGGCAGCAGGCCGCGAGCCATCTCGAGGAGATCGCCGAAGCCGAGCGCGCCAAGGTGGCGCAGCTCAAGAAAAAGCTCGAGATCGCCGAGTCCGGCCCCGAGAAGCTCACCAAGAAGGAGATCAACTTCTGGCGGGCCAAGGCCGAAGACATCGACACCGAGACCAAGGAATACAAGACGCGCCTCGCGAACCTCCGCAAGGAGCTCATGGAGCGCGACGCCCTCATCGAGCGGCTCGGCGAGGCGCAACAAGGTAGCTCCGCCGCGGACGCGGCACAGCCCGCGGCCGCCAATTCCTCACCTCCCCGAGTCGCCGACGTTTCGAGCGAGATCGAAGCGCTGCGCCTCGAGCTCGAGGGACGCGAGCGACGGATCGGCGAGCTCCAGGTCGAGCTCGAGGAGATCCGCGACGTCCCGTCCTCGAACGGCCACGCCGAGCCCTCGATCGAGACGCTCACGCAGATCGAGAATCTCAAGCGTCAAACGGCATCGTTCGAGCACGCACTTACCGAAGCACACACCTCGCGAGCCGCGCTCAAGGGCGAGCTCGCGCAAACGAACGCCGAGCTCGCGGAGCAGCAACGTGCGGCCCGCGAGGCGCAAGCGAATGCGGAGCGCGCGCGCGCCACGGTGAGCGAGCGCGAGCACAGGATCGTCGAGCTGACCGCCGAGGCGGAGCACCTGCGGGTGCAGCTCGAGCAGCGCGAGCAGCAGCTGCGCAGCGAAGGCGCGGAACGCGACCAGCGCATCGCGGCGCTCGCGCACGATCTCGAGTATCTGCGCGACCGCGCGGAAGGCAATGCCAACGAAGCCGCGCACGCGATCGCGGAGCGCGAGCAGCTGCGCGAGGCATTCCGCGACTCGCAACAGCGCCTCGAGCAAGTCAACGCCGAGCTCGACCGGCTGCGCGGCACGCTCGCCGCGCTGGAGCGAGGCGAGCGCGAAGCCGCGGCTGCGGCGCGCAACCTGGAAGCGGCGCTCTCCGACCGCGACCAGCGGCTCGCCGACGTCGATCGGCGGCTAGCCGACCTCGACGCGACCGCCGCCGCCGCGCAAGACCAAGTGGCCGAGAGCGACCGACAACTCGCCGAGATCCGCGAGCAGCTCGCGGAGCGCGACGGGCGCCTCGCCGAAGGCAGCGACCACCTCGCCGAGCGCGACTACGAGCTCGAGCGCAACCGGCAAGAAGCCCGAGCCCGTGAGGTGTACCTCGCCGAGATCTCGGCCGAGCTCGAGCACGCACGCACGGCCGTGCAGGCTTCCGACCGCGAGCTCACGAGCTTGCGCGACACGCTACTCGCCTCCAATCGCGACCTCGACCAGCTGCGTACTCACAAACACCGCCTCGAGGACGAGCTGTCGAGCATGCTCACGCGCGTCGATGCGGCGGCCGCCGACGCCGGCGCGAAGGACGACGAGCTCCACCGCCTCGGCGCGGAGCACGCCGAGCTCCTGCGACAGCGCGACCAGATGCGCGAGCAGATGGCGGGGCTCGAGGTGGAGCTCAAGGAAGAGAAGGACAACGCCGAGAACCTCACCGAGCTCGTGAACGAGCGCCGCGAGCACATCACGAAGCTCCAAGAAGCGGTCGAGGAAGTCGAGGAGCGCTACGAGGAAGCCAAGTGGCGCCTCGGCAAGGCGCAGTACTTCGAACGGCTCGTCAAGCGCCGCAAGGGCTTGATCGTCGCGCTAGTCGCGGCCCTGCGCACCAAGATGAAGGCCAACGTCGCGCTCAAAGCGGGGCTCGACGGGCTGCGCACCTACAAGGCGGCGGCCGAAGGCAATCAGCAGAAGCTGTTGCAGCGCATCGACGCGCTCAAGGTGGAGATCAAGGAAGCCGAGGAGGCGATCGAGGGGCAGCAGGGTACGACCCACACGAAGGAGCAGCTCGTCCAGTCGCAGTCGCATGCGATCACGCTCGAGGAGCGGCTCAACACCCAGGCCGAGATCATCCAGTCGCTCGAAGCCGATTTGAAGGCCGCGCGCGCGACGCAGAAGACCGGCGACGAGAAGAACCACGAGATCGAGCGCCTGCACAAGGAGCTCGAGCTGAAGAACCAGGCCATAGGGAAGCTGCAAGCGGACGACGACGAGCGCGAGCGCCGGCTCTCGAAGCTCCGCGGCAGCGAATCCGAAACGGTGCGCCTGAGGGCGCTCTCGGAGAAGGATCGGACGTCGATCGACGCGCTCGAGCACGAGGTCGCGCAGCTGCGCGAGGCGCTCGCGAAAGCGACCGCAGGCGGCGGCTCTCCCGCCGGCGGCGACTCGCGCACCGCACCGAGCCCGGACCTCGAGACAAGGCTCAAGGAACGCGAGACCACGGTCACTCGGCTCATGGGAACGATCAAAGAGCACGAGGCCACGATCAAGAAGCTCACCGAGTCGGCCGACTCTTGGAAGCGCAAGTACAACTTCCTCGCCACCGACTCCCCCGACGCCTACAAGACCGCGGCCGAAAAGTAAGCCGCCCGCCTCATGCAACCGTTCAACGGTGCGTTCGACTTGACGGCCGCCCTTGCGGAGCGCGGCATCGATCTGGGCACGCTCGGCGCGGCCTACCTGTTCGTGCTCGCGACCCTCGCCGCGACCGCGGCTGCGTTCGTCGCGGCGCGCGCCTACCTCGTGATCTCGCCGAACCGCTTTGCTCGCGACTACGCGATCTACGTCTCGGCGCTGCTCTTGGCGGTGCTGATCGCGATGGCGCTCGAGAACGAGATCCTGCCGCGGCACATGGCCACGCTGCAGTACGCGGCGGTGCCGCAGATCCTGCTGCTGTTGCTGATCCACTTGACGCTCGCGCGCACGCAGGAACCGTGGCTCGTCGCGCTCGGCGCAGCGTCGATCGTGGGCACGGTGGCCGTGACCGCCGTCGCCGGCGTCGCCACGAACCTCGTGCACCCCGCGCATTGGCTCACGCTGTTGTCGTTCGTGACGCTGCTCGCCTTCCTCTGGCTCAAGTCCGTGACGACCAAGCGCGGCTTCGTGACCGCGAAGTCGATCTACGTGACCTCGAAGGAAGGCGTAAACGCGCCGGCGGCGCCGCAGACACCTTGGCTCGGCCTCAAGCAGTGGGTAGCGTTGATCGGAGCGAGCGTGCTGCTCGCGATCGTCAACGCGTCGCTTCGCGGCCTGGGGCTCGAGCAGATTCCGGTCATCGACGTCGCGATCCAATCGGCGCTGTTGCTGACCGTCACCGCGCTCATCTGCGGCGTGCCCGCGCTCAGCTATTGGCTCGCCCGCAAGTCCTGGATGCCGGAGCTCACGCGCTTCGCGTGGCTCGTCTGGATCGTGGTGAGCTTCGCGTTCACGTACAGCAGCTACCTCGGCTTCAGCCGAGTCTAGCGACTGGGGCGACCGGGGCGTCCGCCGGCGCGAACCGCGCCGCGAGCCGCGGCGCGAGGTCCGCCCCCACCCGAGCAAGATCCGTCACGCCCGCGAGACGCGCGAGGTCCGTCGTCTCGAGGTCCGGGAAACCGCACGGATTGATCCGCCCGAACGGCTCGAGGTCCATCGACACGTTCAACGCGAGCCCGTGGTAGGAGCAGTAGCGCTTCACGCGTAAACCAACGGCGGCGAGCTTCCTGCCGCCGACGTAGACGCCCGGCGCCTCGCGGCGCGCGCTCGCCTCGACGCCATATCCCGCCACCGTCTCGATGACCGCGTCCTCGAGCGCCTGCACCAGCTTGCGCGGCGTCAGCGCGAGGCGGCGCAGGTCGAGCAGCACGTAGGCGACGAGTTGGCCGGGGCCGTGGTACGTGACCTGGCCGCCACGGTCGATCTGCACCACCGGAATGTCGCCGGGCGCGAGCACGTGCGCGCGGTCGGCGCGCATCCCGAGCGTGAACACGGGCGGATGCTCGACGAGCCAGATCTCGTCAGGCGTGACTGCGGTGCGTGACGCCGTGAAGGCCTGCATCTCGGCCCAGACCTCGGGCAGCGCACGGAACCCGAGCTCGCGAATCCTCAACGGCGAAACGTTCGAGATCACGCCACCTAGGCTACTCGAGCCCGAGCGTGCCGACGAGCTTCGTCCAGACGCCGCCTTCGGTCACCGGCTTGAGCGTGACGAGCGAGGCGTGCGACAGCGGCGCGCCGCCGAGCGAGACGTTGACGGCGCCGACCGCGGTGCCCTGCGGGAGCGGCGCCACCAGCTGCTCGCCCACGTCCATGCTCGCCGCGACCGCGTCGTAGCTGCCGCGCGGAATGGTGACGTAGAGATCGTTGGTGAGGCCCAAGCCCGCGGCGTCCAGGCTACCGCCCGCCACGCGCGCGACGCCGAGCTCCTGACCCGCCGCATAGAGCTTGTGCGTCTCGTAGTTCGCGAATCCGTACTCGAGCAGCTTTTGCGCGCCGTCGTTACGCGCCTTCGGCGTCGTCGCGCCGAGCACCACCGCGATCAGCCGCATGCCGTCGCGCTGCGCCGAGCTCACGAGACAATAGCCCGCGGCCTCGGTGTGGCCGGTCTTCATGCCGTCGACGCTCGGGTCGCGCGCCAGAAGCGCGTTACGATTGTGCTGCGTGATTCCGTTGTAGCTGAACTCGCGCTCGGAGTAGAGGCCGTAGTAGGCCGGAAATTCCCGGATGATCGCCTTCGCCACGATCGCGAGGTCGTGCGGCGTGGTCAGGTGCCCCCGCGCAGGCAGCCCCGTGGGGTTGCGAAACACCGAGTTGCGCATGCCGAGCGCCGCGGCCGTCGAGTTCATCCTCTCCACGAACGCCTCGACGGAACCCGAGACGCGCTCGGCGAGCGCCACGCTCGCGTCGTTGCCCGACTGGATCAGCATCCCGCGGATCAAGTCTTCGGCCTCGACACGCGAGTTGACGTCGATGAACATCCGCGTGCCGCCGGTCTTCCACGCACGCACGCTCACCGGCACTTGCTCGTGCAGGTCGATCTCCCCTGCCTCGAGCGCCTTGAACACGACGTACGCCGTCATGAGCTTCGTCAAGCTCGCGGGCGGGACCTGCTCGTCGGCCAGGCTCTCGGCGAGGACGCGGTCGGTGGCGTAGTCCACGAGGTAATAGCTGCCGAACCCGAGCCGCGGCGGCGCGGGAACCTGCGAATCCTCCGCATGCACCAGGCAACCAAAGAGCGCGCAGAGCGCCGCGAGCGACGATCGAAGCATTTACGTAAACCCCCGAAAACCCCGGAGCCTATCCCACTTCAACGAACGGCGACGAGACGCGAGTCAAGAACTCCCACGGTTCGCAATCTGTCGCTCACCTGATCGAACTCGTAGGCGTCGCGCAGCGGTCCGATCCGCACCCGATGCAGCGCCCGGCGGCCCGTGCCGTCGCTGACGACCGTCGAATTCGGGAAGCCGCTCGAACGCAGCCGCTCGACGAGCCGCTCCGCGTTCGCCTTGTCCGCGAACGCCCCCGCTTGGACGAAGAGCTGCGGCTGCAGCCCTGGCGCGGCGGGCAGCACCGCGGGCGGAGGCGAGGCGGACGCGCTCGGCGCGCCTGTCGCGGCCACGCCGGCCACCGCGGGCGCGGCTCCGGCCGGCGCACCCACACGGGCCACCGCTCCGTCCGGCGAGACGGGCGCCGCGCCGAGCGCGCGCACCTCTACGCGCGTCGTGCCCGTGCGGATCATGTCGAGCTCCTTGGCCGCGGCGTACGACAGGTCGATGAGCCGGCTGCCCACGAACGGGCCGCGGTCGTTGACCTTCACGATCACGGTCTTGCCGTTCGCCAGGTTCGTGACCTCGACCCAGGTCGGGATCGGCAGCGTCGTGTGGGCGGCCGTGAGCGCGTGCATGTCGTACGTCTCGCCGCTCGAGGTCGACAGGCCATGGAAGTCGCGGCCGTACCACGACGCGATCCCCTTCTGGTCGTAACCATCGGCCGTCGCGAGCACGTAGTAGCGCTTGCCGAGCACGTCGTAGAACGGCGGATTGCCGCGCTCGGAGCGCGGCGGGTTGACCGCGCCGCCGTCGACTGCCCCTCCGTCGACCGCTATTGGCGCCGGCGGCGCCTCGCTCGACGGCCGCACGATCTTCTGATACGTGCCGCCGCCGCAGCCCGCGAGAAGAGTGAGCGTCGGCGCTGCCGCACAGGCGAGCAGACCGCGCCGGAGCGCCGTCCTCACTCCACGACGCTCCCCGTCGTGGAGGAGGTCAAATATTGGGCGCGGATCGCCTGCCCGAGCTGGTGCGCCGCGAGCGCGTACTTCGCGCTGCGGTTGTAGCGCGTGATCACGCTGAAGTTGTGATAGCCGACCCAGTATTCCGTGCCGCCGCCCTGGGCCTCGAACGCGAACACGCCGGCCCGCGCGTCAGCGGGCTCCTTGGTCTTGAACACGTAACCTTGTTTCGTCACGGCGCCCACCGTGGCGTCGAGGTCGAGCTTGTTCGCGGGCTCGGCTTGGGTCCACTTCTTGGGCCGCGTGGCCTTGTCGATCACCGGCTCGCCGGTGCGCCAGCCGCTCTGCTTGAAGTAGTTCGCGACGCTGCCGAGCACGTCGTCCCAATCGGTCCAGATGTTGCGATGGCCGTCCTCGTTCTCGTCGACGGCAAACGAGCGGTAGCTCGACGGCGTGAACTGGCCCGCCCCCATCGCGCCCGCGTACGAGCCGAGCGGCTGGAACACGTCGACCTTCTCCTCGCGCGTGAGCAGCAGGAACTCCTCGAGCTGCGACGCGAAGAACTTGGCACGCGGCGGATACGCGAACGCGAGCGTCGACAACGAGTCGATCACACGATAGCTGCCCATCCTCTGGCCGAAGTAGGTCTCGACACCGATGATCGCGACGAGCATCTCGGGCGCGACGCCGTACTGCTCGGCGGCCCGGTCGATCGCTTTCGCGTTGTTCTTCCAGAATTGCACGCCGGCGCCGATGCGCTCCGGAGTGACGAAGATGCCGCGGTACTCGTACCACGGCACCACACGCTCCGCGGGCTTGGCGATCGCGTCGAGAATTTTCTGGTTGATCTCGGCCTTGCCGAGCACGGCCGTGAGCTCGGCGCGGTCGAAGTCGTGCGTGCTGACCATGCGGTCGACGAACGCGCGGCGCGCCTGCGCGACCGCCGCCTGGTTGTCGGCCTCTTCGTTATTGGCTTGTGCGCCGCAGGTGACGCTGATCGCGAGCAGCACCGCCGCTGCGGCTGCCGTCCTTGGGGCCATCCTTGGGCTGCGGAACCTCACGGCGCCATCAACTTCCGGTGTCCATGAATCGAAGCGAGCATACCGAAACCGGCCATGAGGGTCACCATCGACGTGCCGCCGGCGCTCACGAGCGGCAACGGCACGCCCACGATCGGCAGGAGCCCGGACACCATGCCCGCGTTGACGAATACGTAGAAGAAGAAGGTGAGCGACAACGCTCCCGCGAGTAGCCGCGTGAACGTGTCCTGCGCCTCGGCGGCGATCCAGAGCCCGCGGCCCACGAGCGCGAGGTACAGCACGATCAGGAGCAGCAGGCCGAGCAGACCGAACTCCTCGCCCATGACGGCGAAGATGAAGTCGGTGGACCGCTCCGGCAGAAACTCGAGGTGCGCCTGCGTGCCGTTCAACCAACCCTTGCCGAACATCCCGCCCGAGCCGAGCGCGATCTCCGCTTGAATGGTGTTGTAGCCCGTGCCGAGCGGATCGGACTCGGGATTGAGAAACGTGAAGATGCGATTGCGCTGGTAGTCGTGCATGAACATCCAGACCAGCGGCAAGGCACAGAGGCCGAGCACGCCGACGGTGAGCATGATCCGAATGCTCAGTCCCGCGACCAGGATCGTGAGCCCGCCTGCGGCGATCACGAGCAGCGCGGTGCCCAAGTCGGGCTGCTGGGCGATCAAGCCGGCCGGCACCAACACGATCAGCACCATCACGATGGTCTGGAGGAACGTCGGCGGCAGCCGGCGGTCGTGCATGAACCACGCGACCATCATCGGCGCGGCAAGCTTCATGATCTCCGACGGCTGGAACCGCACGAAGCCCAAATCGAGCCAGCGCTGCCCGCCCTTGGCGATCTCGCCTTCGACCATCACTACGAGCAGCAAACCCAGGCCGGCGAAGAACACCCACGGCGTGAAGATCCTGAGATAGCGCGGCGGCACCTGCGACAGCACGAAGAACGCGACGAGGCCCGCGGCGAACCGCAAGCCTTGGCGCATCAAGAGCCCCGCGTCGGCGCCGAGCGCGCTGTACAGCACGACGAACCCCAGGCCCACGATCATGAGCAGCAGCGCCAGCAGCGGCACGTCGATCACGAGCCCGCTGAACGGCAGTCTCCGGCGGCCGCCGCCGACGCTGCCCCACTCAAGGCTCGCGAGCGACATAGCCCTCTGCCTTGAAATACGCGTCGAGCACCTTGCGCACCACCGGCGCGGCCGAGCGCGCCCCGCCGCCGGCGTTCTCGACGATCGCCGCAATGGCGATCCGCGGCGCGTCGGCCGGCGCGTACGCGACGAACCAGCCGTGATCGCGCAGACGCTCGTCGACGTCGGCCTCGCGGTACTTCTCGTCCTGGCCCACGGTGAACACCTGGGCCGTGCCGGTCTTGCCGGCCACCTTGTAGGTCACGCCCTTCATCGCCGCGACCGCGGTGCCGTGAGCCTCCGAGGTGACGCCGACCATCGCGTCGCGCACGAAGTCCCAGTGCTCGGGGGCGGGCCCTTCGACCGGCGGCAGCGTGGTCGGCTCGTTGTACGTGACCTTGCGCGTGACGGCGTCTTCGACGCCGATCAAGAGCCGCGGCGGGTGCCCCACGCCGCGCATGGCGAGCGTGGCCTCCGAGTGCGCGGCCTGCAGCGGCGTGACGAGCATGTAGCCCTGCCCGACGCCGGTGTTGATGGTCTCGCCGGGGAACCAGATCTGGTCCTCGCGGCGCGCGTAGTTTCTCTTCTTCCATTCGGGCGACGGCACGATGCCGGCTTTCTCGCCGCCGATGTCGAGGCCGGTGGGTGCGCCGAAGCCGAATGCCTTCAAGCCGTTCGCGACGTCGTCGATGCCCATCGCGAGCGCGAGCTGATAGAAGTACACGTCGCACGAACGGACGATCGCCGTGTGCAGGTTGGTGGACCCATGCACTCCGCCGCGCCCCTCTCGGTATTTGTGCGTCTGGCCGGGGATGTGATATTCGCCGGGGCAATAGAGCTCGCGTGCCGGGTCGATGCTCTCGTGCTGGAGCGCGGCCAGGGCGATGTACGGCTTGACGGTCGAGCCCGGGGGGTAGAGGCCGGAGAGCGCGCGATTGAGCAGCGGCTTGTCGAGGTCGGTGTTGAGCGCCACGTAGTCCGCGCGGCTGATGCCGGTCGCGAAGCTGTTCGGGTCGAACGACGGCGTGCTCACGAGCGCGAGCACGTCGCCGGTGCGCGGGTCGATGGCCACGAGGGCGCCGCGGGAGTCGCCGAGCGCTTCCTGCGCCGCGAGCTGAATGCGCATGTCGAGCGACAGCACGATGTTGTTGCCTTGCACCGGCGCCTTGCTCTCGATGCCGCCGATGAAGTTCGCGACGTTGTCGGCGTGCGAGTCGACCGTGGGGTCGAACAGCACGCGGCCCTGCGCATTGACGACCTGCTGGCGGTAGCCGACGTGGCCGTGGAGTATGGTCTCGTAGGCGCGCTCGACGCCCTGCTTGCCGATCTGCGAGGTTGCCGCGTAGTCGCTGCGGTCGATGCGCTCGAGGTCCGCCAGGCTGATGCTGCCGACGTAACCGATCGCGTGCGCGCTCGCCTCGCCGAACGGGTAGTAGCGCACCAGCGCCTCTTGGATGTCGACGCCCGGGAAGCGGTGCCGGCGCACGGCGAACGTGGCGGCCTGCGCTTCGGTGAGGTTGCTCAACTTCACGCGCTCGAAGCCGCGATGCGAGCGCACGAGATCGCGCAGAACCGTGTGCTCCGACGGGTCGACGAGCTCGAGCTGCTCGAGCGCCTTCAACGTGGCGTCGAGGCTCTCGATTTCCTCGGCGACCGCAACGAGCTCCCAGTTCGGGGTGTTGTCGGCGATCACGAGGCCGTTACGGTCGAAGATCAGGCCGCGCGTCGGCGGTTGCGGCTCGATCCTGAAGCGGTTGCCCCGCGACAGCTCGGCGAACCGCTCGTAGTTGACGACCTGCAGCACCACCAACCGGGTGACGAGCAGCGCGGTGAGGAGCAGCACGACGACGCCGGCCGCGATGACGCGCGACAGGAACAGCCGTTGCTCCTGCCAGTGATCCTTGATCTGCGTCGATGGCCCCGCCATGTCAGAGCCTCGCGCGCGCTTCGCCGCGGCGGCTGTCGAGCAGTGCAAGCAGCACTAGCCAGGCGAGCGTGCCGGTGAGCGGCGGCGCCCAGCGCTCGATCAACGGCACCGTGCGGCCGGCCACGCCGTCGACCCAGAACAAGATGAACTCGTACAGCCCGAGCAAGATCAGCACGGTCAACGCGAGCTGCGACACCGGGAACACGCGCAGCCGCAGGTGGAAGCGCTCCGCGACGTACACGATCACGAGCAGCGCGAGCGCGTGCTGGCCGAGCAGCGAGCCCGTGAGAGTGTCGAGCGCCACGCCCATCCAGAACGCCGTGAGCAGACTGAAGCGGCGCGGCGCCATCAGCGACCAGTAGAGCAGCACCACGGCCACCCAGTCGGGCCGGAACGGCGCGATCATCCGCGGCAACGGCACGACCGCGAGCGAAAGCATCAGCACGAGGCTCACCGCCGACACGAGCACGCTGCGCTCCCGGCCTTGCATCAGTGCGGGTCCGCGAGATTCGCGGCCTCCGAAGCGCGCGGCACTTCGTCCGCGGCGTTCCACACGAGCAGCACCTCGCGGTCGCGGTCGAGCGCGGACGCCGGCTCCGCGACGACGTCGGCGAACTGCTGGTCGGGGCGCCGGCGCACGTCGGTGACGCGGCCGACCGGATAATCGGCAGGGAACACGCCCCCGAGACCCGACGACACGAGCAGGTCGCCCACCTCGACGTCCGCGTTGTTGGTGAGATACGGCAACCGCAGCCGGCCGCTACCTCCCATGCCGAGCGCGATCGTGCGCAGCCCGTTGCGGTTGACGCGCACCGGCATCCCGGCGTCCACGTCCGTGACGAGCACCGCCTCGGAGGTCAGAGGCCCGACGCTCACGACTTGGCCCACCACGCCGTGCGCGTCGAGCACGGCCTGGCCGACGTACACGCCGTCGACCACTCCGCGGTTCAGATTGAACCGCTGTCGATACGGGTCGAGGTCCACCGAGAGGATCTCCGCGATCAGCGCGCGGCTGCCCACGCGGGCAGTCGAATCGAGGAGCTCGCGCAGGCGCGCGTTCTCCATCTCGAGCGCCGCGAGCCGCTGCAAGCGGAACTCGGAGTTCAGCCGCTCGCGCTTGAGCTGCTCGTTCTCCGCGATCAGCGAGCCGCGCGCGGCGAACGTGGTGCGCAACGACGACCAGGCGCTGAACGGAAAATCGACCACGACGCGGACGGGATAGACGACGAGATTCAGGGCCCCGCGGACGCGGGAGAGATGCTGATCGCGCTGATCGAGGACCATCAGCGCCAGACAGAAGACGGACAGCAGCAAGAACCGCACGCCCGCGGAGACCCCACCCCGCCCCGGGCCGCTGGTGGTTCTTCCTGGGGCACTCATCCGTATCGCTCCTGCGTGTCAGCTCCGGCGGGCCGCCCTACTCCGGCGGGCTTCCTTCAACGAAGAAGGGCCCGCCGAAATCGGCCTCAGCGCCGATCACTCCACGGAGAAGGCCGAAGGCCCGTACTCGTCGAGAAGCTCGAGCACGCGACCGCCGCCGCGGGCGACACAGGTCAGCGGGTCGTCCGCAATCACGACAGGTAGGCCGGTCTCTTCCGTGAGCAATTTGTCGATGTCCGTGAGCAGCGCGCCGCCGCCCGTGAGCACGATGCCGCGCTCGGCCACGTCCGCGCCGAGCTCCGGAGGCGTCTGCTCGAGCGCGACCTTCACCGCGCCGACGATACCTTGCAACGGCTCCTGCAACGCCTCGAGGATCTCGTTGCTGTTGAGCGTGAAGCTGCGCGGCACGCCTTCCGAAAGGTTGCGGCCCTTCACCGAGATCTCGCGGACGTCTTGTCCCGGATACGCGGAGCCGATCTCGTGCTTGATGCGCTCGGCGGTGGCCTCGCCGATCAGAATTCCGTAATTGCGGCGCACGTAGTTCGTGATCGCCTCGTCGAAGCGGTCGCCGCCGATACGCACCGACGCGGCGTACACGATGCCGTTCAGCGAGATCACGGCGACCTCGCTCGTACCGCCGCCGATGTCGAGCACCATCGAGCCGCGCGCCTCGTGCACCGGCATGCCGGCGCCGATCGCGGCCGCCATCGGTTCCTCGACCAAGTAGACCTTGCGCGCGCCGGCGCCTTCGGCCGACTCGCGGATCGCACGCCGCTCGACCTGGGTCGAGCCGTACGGCACGCAAATGAGAACGCGCGGGCTCGGACGGAAGTACCGGGAGCCGTGGGCCTTCTTGATGAAATACTGCAGCATCTTTTCCGTGACGCTGAAGTCCGCGATCACTCCATCCTTGAGTGGCCGAATAGCGGTGATGTGCCCCGGCGTTCGGCCGAGCATGTTCTTCGCTTCCTGGCCGACCGCTTCGAGTACTTTACCCCCGCGGCCGGGCTCCTCGCGAATCGCGACGACGGACGGCTCGTTCAGAACGATGCCGCGACCCCGGACATAAATCAGGGTGTTGGCCGTACCGAGATCGATGGATAAATCGTTGGAGAAGTATCCTAGAAGACTCTTTAACATTGAGGCCCAAGGCCGCTTGGAGAAACAGCGCGGACTTTAACATAGGTAGGCCCGTCCACAAGCGACGTGTATAGTCTAATGAGAACTACCGCACGTCTCCGAAAGATGATTCGTCGGGCGGCCTTCGCGGCCCCCAGTGACACATAATTCGACGCGACGCGCGCACCCCCGACCAACAGAGTTTTTTGGACCGAAAGGCAGCCGCCCACCGTGCTCAGCCAAGACGACATCCGTCAGTTGTGCCGGCTCGCCCGGCTCGAGATCACGGCCGGCGAGATCGCCGACGTGCAGGCCAAGCTGTCGAGCATCGTGGCCATGGTCGACCAGCTGCAAGCCATTGACACCGAAGGCGTTACCCCCATGGCACACCCGCTCGACCGGCCGCAGCGGCTGCGCCCGGACGAGGTCACGGACAAAGACGCCCACGAGCGCTACCAGCGCAACGCGCCGCTCGTGGAGCGCGACCTGTATCTCGTGCCGAAGGTCATCGAGTAGCGGTACGACGAGCGGCGCGCCGATGCAGGCGCAGCTCTCGAGCGCGGCCATAGAAGCATGCACACACGGACTCTCGCACAGCTCGTCCAAGACCTGCGGGCGCGGCGCGTGTCGGCGACCGAGCTCACGCAGCATTTCCTCGGCCGAATCGAACGCTTCGCTCCGGCGCTGAACGCGTTCGTCACGGTCACCGCGGAGCAGGCGCTCGCGCAGGCGGCAACGGCCGACCGCAGGCTCGCGGCCGGCGACGCGCCGCCGCTCGCGGGCGTGCCGATCGCCCACAAGGACATCTTCTGCACGGCCGGCGTAAAAACATCCTGCGGCTCGAAGATGCTCGACAACTTCGTCGCGCCGTACGACGCAACCGTCGTCGAGAGGCTCGCCGCGGCGGGCGCCGTGATGCTCGGCAAGACCAACATGGACGAGTTCGCGATGGGCTCGTCGAGCGAAACGAGCTACTACGGCCCGGTGAAGAATCCGTGGGACCACTCGCTCGTCCCGGGCGGATCGTCCGGCGGCTCGGCGGCGGCGGTCGCGGCGCGGCTCGCGCCCGCGGCCACCGGCACCGATACGGGCGGCTCCATCCGCCAGCCGGCCGCGCTGTCCGGCATCACCGGCCTCAAGCCAACTTATGGCCGCGTGTCGCGCTACGGAATGATCGCGTTCGCGTCGAGCCTGGACCACGGCGGCGTGCTCGCGCAAACGGCCGAGGACTGCGCGCTCGTGCTCGAGGCGATGGCGGGCTTCGACGCCCGCGATTCCACGTCTCTCGACGAGCCGGTGCCGCCGTACGGGAAGCTCGTCAACGAGCGCTGGGACGGCGTGACGATCGGCGTGCCCGAGAGCTTCTTCGACGACGGGCTCGAGCCCGGCACCGCGGCCGCCGTGCGCGCGGCGCTCGAGGATCTCGCGAAGGCGGGCGCGAAGTTGAAGAGCGTCGAGCTGCCGAACATGCACATGTCGGTGCCCGCGTACTACGTCGTGGCGCCGGCGGAGGCGTCGTCGAACTTGTCGCGCTACGACGGCATCCGCTTCGGCTACCGGTCACCGAACGCCGACGGCGAAGACCTGCTCACTTTCTACATGCGCAGTCGCGGCGAAGGCTTCGGCGCCGAGGTAAAGCGCCGCATCTTGACCGGCACCTACGTGCTGTCGGCGGGGTATTTCGACGCGTATTACTTGAAGGCGCAACGCGTGCGCAAGCTGATCGCCGACGACTTCGCGCGCGCATTCCGCGAGTGCGACATCGTCGCGGGGCCGACCGTGCCGTCGCCCGCGTTCCGCATCGGCGACAAGACCGACGATCCGGTGCAGATGTACCTGAACGACATCTACACGATCGGCGCGGACCTCGCCGGCCTGCCCGCGATCTCGGTGCCGTGCGGCTTGGTCCGCGGCCTGCCCGTGGGCCTGCACCTTGTGAGCCCGCCGCTCACGGAAACGAAGCTGCTCAAGACCGCGCACTACTATCAGCGCGCCACCGACTGGCACACGCGCGTGCCCGCCGCGGCGGAGTACGCGCGATGAGCTGGGAGATCGTGGTCGGCCTCGAGATCCACGCGCAGCTCGCGACGAAGAGCAAGATCTTCTCCGGCGCGTCCACGCAGTACGGCGCGGCCCCGAACAGCCAAGCGTCGCTCGTCGACCTCGGCTACCCGGGCGTGCTGCCCGTGTTGAACGGCGACTGCGTGGCGATGGCCGTGAAGTTCGGGCTCGCCACCGGTTGCACGATCGCGCGCCGCTCGGTGTTCGCGCGCAAAAACTACTTCTACCCGGACCTCCCGAAGGGCTATCAGATCAGCCAGTACGAGCTACCGATCGTGCACGGCGGTCGCGTGGAGATCGTGCTCGACGACGGCAGCACGAAGACCGTGCGGATCACGCGCGCGCATCTCGAAGAGGACGCCGGCAAGTCGCTGCACGAGGACTTCGCGGGCATGTCGGGCATCGATCTCAATCGCGCGGGCACGGGCCTGCTCGAGATCGTGTCGGAGCCGGACTTGCGAGGCGCGGCCGAGGCCGGCGCTTACATGCGCAAGATCCACGCACTCGTGCGCTATCTCGAGATCTGCGACGGCAACATGCAGGAAGGCTCGTTCCGCTGCGACGCGAACGTCTCGGTGCGGCGCGTGGGCGAGGCGAAGCTTGGGATCCGCGCCGAGCTCAAGAATCTGAACTCGTTCCGCTTCGTCGAGAAGGCGATCGAGATCGAAGCCGCGCGCCAGATCGAGATCATCGAGGGCGGCGGAAAGGTCCGACAGGAGACGCGGCTCTACGACCCCGACCGCGACGAGACGCGGCCGATGCGAAGTAAAGAAGAAGCGAACGACTATCGCTACTTCCCCGATCCCGATCTGCTGCCCGTCGTGATCGACGACGCGCTGATCGCCGGCATAGAGTCGACGCTGCCCGAGCTGCCGGACGAGAAGCGAGCGCGCTTCACGGAGCAGTACGGGTTGTCGGCGTACGACGCCGGAGTGCTGACGGCGCAGCGCACGCTCGCGGAGTACTTCGAGCTCGTCGCCGTGAAGACCCGCGCCGCGCCGAAGGTCGCGGCGAACTGGGTCATGGGCGAGCTCACGGCGGCGCTCAATCGCGACGGCCTCGAGATCGGCGCGGCGCGCGTCGCGGCGCCGGCGCTCGCGGGCCTGCTCGACAAGATCGAAGGCGGCACGATCTCGGGCAAGATCGCGAAAGAGGTCTTCGAAGCTTTGTGGGCGGGCGAAGGCACCGTCGAGGAAATCATCGCGAAGCGCGGCCTCGTGCAGATCTCGGACTCGAGCGCCATCGACGCGTTCGTCGACCAGGTGATCGCGGCCAACCCAGCGCAGGTCGAGCAATTCCGCGCGGGCAAGCAGCAGGTGCTCGGCTTCCTCGTGGGCCAGGTGATGAAGGCCTCGAAGGGCAAGGCCAACCCGCAGCAGGTCAACGAGGCGCTGCGCAAAAGGCTACCGATGAGATAGCGTCGCGCCCGCCGCGGCTCAGCGCGGGATCTCGGCCTCGACGAGCTTGGTGAGCACGAACACCGGTACGGCGGACTGTCGCTACGTGGGGCAGTAGAATGAGAAGCGAAGGACAGGACCGTCGATGAACGAGGTACAGGGATTTCTACTCGAGGACCGCGGCATCCGCGGCGCGCTCGTGCGGCTGGAGGAGACTTGGCGGCAGGTGATCGCCGAGCACAACTACACGCCGCAGGTGCGCACGCTGCTCGGCGAGGGCGTGGCCGCGACCGTGTTGCTCGCGAGCGGCTTGAAGGCGAAGCCGAGCGTGTCGCTGCAGCTCCAGGGCGAGGGCCCGCTCAAGCTCATGCTGATCCAGTGCACCGACGGCCTGCGCGTGCGCGGCATGGCGCATTATTCGTCGGCCCCGCCCGCTCTTCCGCTGCTCGGCCAGGGCAAGCTCGTGGTGAATCTCGACACGGGCCGGCCGAACGGTTTCTTTCAGGGCATCGTGCCCATGGCGAGCTCGAAGCTCGACGGCTGCTTGGAAGCGTACTTCAAGCAATCGGAGCAGCTCGCGACGCGGCTCATTCTGAAGAGCGACGAGCGGCGCGTTGCCGGGCTGCTGCTCCAGGTGCTCCCGGGCCACCAAGAGGACAGCGCCGACGCGGTATTCGACGACGTCGCTGCCTGCGCCTCCGCGGTCTCGACGACCGACCTCACGGAGCTCGCCGCCGAGGACCTGCTGCCGAAGGTGTTCGCCGGCCACGCGATCCGTCTGTTCTCGCCGAAGCCCGTGGCCCACGACTGCCGCTGTACGCCGGAGCGGCTCGCCGGCGTCGTGCGGATGCTCGGAGCCGACGAGGTGAAGAGCCTGCTCGCCGAGCAGGGCCACGTGGAGCTCACCTGCGAGTTCTGCAACCGCGCGTTCCGCTACGACGACGCCGCCGTGGACACGATTTTGCGGGGCGGCGCGCAAGACTCGTCGTCGGTGCATTAGGGAACCTGGAGCATACGAAGATGAACTCCGACGGACCGCACGCAAACGTTCCAAAGCCGCCGGCCTCGAGCCCGAGCGCCGACGACGCATTGCTCGACTCCGAGCTCGAGCAGACCTTTCCGGCGAGCGACCCCCTGCCGTGGACCCACGACGTGCCGGTGCACGACCTCTATCTCGAGGACTTCACCGTCGGGCGCCGCTTCGTCACGGCCACGCTCGAGGTCAAAGCGAGCGAGATCAAGGCCTTCGCCGCGCGTTTCGATCCGCAGCTCTTTCACCTCGACGACGACGCGGCTCGGAGTAGCGTGTTCGGCGGGCTCGCCGCGAGCGGTTGGCATACCGCGTCGATGACGATGCGGCTGCTCGTCACGAGCCCGATGCGCGTGCCTGGCGGCCTGATCGGCCTCGGCGCCGAGATCAACTGGCCGCGGCCGACGTACACGGGCGATGTGCTGCGCGTCGAGAGCGAGGTCATAGAGGCGAAGCGCTCGCGATCGAAGCCCGACCGCGGCGTCGTCACGATGCGCCACGAGACGAAGAATCAACGCGACGAGATCGTGCAGACCGCTGTGATCAAGATCCTCGTGCCGAGCCGCGGCTGAGCGCGGCACCCCGGCTCGGACGCGCTGCCATTGCCGCGTGATCCTTGTTCATTTCCGGTGCATGCGTGACCATACGCCGGGCACGCCACGCTCGAGTCGTACCACAACATGCAAAACAACAGGGTCGGCGCCCGGCGGCGAAGGTTTCTCCGGGGCGCAGCGGCCGCCGCTGCCTCCGCGCTTTGGCCGGGGCTCGGACCCACGCAGCCGGCCCCGACCCGGCTCATTCTCCTCGGCACCGCCGGCGGCCCGCGGCCGCGCGTGTCGCGCTCGGCGCCCGCGCAGGTGATCGTAGCGAACGACACGGCATACGTCGTGGACTGCGGTGACGGCGTCGCGCGACAGCTCGTGGCGGCGGGAGTGCCGCTGCAGAAACTCCGCCACGTCTTCTTGACGCACCACCACTCCGACCACAATGCGGACTACGGCAACCTGCTGCTGCTCGCGTGGACTGCGGGGTTGCGAACGCACGTCGACACGTGGGGCCCGCCGCCGCTCGCGGAGATGACCCGGCAGTTCCTCGCGATGAACGCCTTCGACATCGCCACCCGCATCGAAGACGAAGGCCGGCCTCCGCTCGAGCCGCTGATCGGCGTGCACGAGATCGCGGCTGGAGGTCTCGTGCTCGAGGACGAGAACCTGCGCGTCACCGCCGCCCTCGTCGATCACCCGCCCGTCGTACCTGCGTTCGGCTACCGGTTCGACGCCCGCGATCGCTCGATCGTGATTTCGGGCGATACGAAACCCAGTGAGCGGCTCATCGAGCTCGCGCGCGGCGCCGACGTGCTCGTGCACGACTCGCTCTACCCTGAGGCGGTCGACCGCCTCGTCGCAGGAGTCGCGAACGCATCGAAGCTCAAGGAGAGCATTCTGTCGCACCACACGACGGCGGAGGATGCGGGACGCGTGGCCGCGGCCGCCGGCGTCAAGACGCTCGTTCTCTCCCATCTGGTACCGGCGGAGGACCCGGCGGTCACGGACCAAATGTGGATCGACGCCGCGCGCGCGCACTTCAAGGGCACGATCATCGTGGGTAAGGACCTACTGGAGATCTGAGATGCAGAACGGGACCAAACCGCCCCGCGCAGTTGCGGCCGACGAAGATCGCAGCGCGATCGACTGGGAGCGGCTCGCCGCCACCGCGGAGTTCAAGTCGCTGCTCGCGGCGAAGGCGCGGTTCATCGTCCCCGCCACCGTGTTCTTCATCGTCTACTACTTCTCGCTGCCGCTGCTCGTGGGCTACGCGCCCGCGCTCATGGCGCGAAAAGTATTCGGCGTGATCAACGTGGCGTATCTCTTCGCCCTGTCGCAATTCTTCATGGCCTGGATCGTGGCGTGGCTCTACGTACGCGCCGCCGCCCGCTTCGACCGGAGCGCACGCGCCGTCATCGACAAGGGAACGCGCTGATGTCCCACGCACTGCTGATGTTCTTGGGATTCATCGCGATCACGCTCGGGATCACGTGGTGGGCCGCACGTAAGAGCTCGGGATCGAGCGCGTTTTTCGCCGCGGGACGGTCGCTCAAGGCCTGGCAGAACGGCATCGCCGTGGCCGGCGACTACATGAGCGCGGCGTCGTTCTTGGGGATAGCGGGCATCATCGCGTTTCAGGGCTACGACGGGTTCATGTACTCCGTCGGCTGGCTCGTGGCCTACCTCACGGTGCTGCTGCTCGTGGCCGAGCCGCTGCGCAACGCGGGCAAGTACACAATGGCCGACGTGCTCGCCTACCGCTTGAGCCCGCGGCCCGTGCGCGCGTTGGGCGCAGTGTCGACGATCACGGTGAGCACGTTCTACATGATCGCGCAGATGGTCGGTGCAGGCGCGCTCGTATCGCTGCTGCTCAAGGACACCGGCGTCTCGTATCAAACGGCGGTGATCGGCATCGGCGTGCTGATGATCGTCTACGTGGTGTTCGGCGGCATGCTCGCTACCACGTGGGTGCAGATCGTGAAGGCGATCTTGCTGATGGCGGGTACGGTGCTGCTCAGCATCCTCGTGCTGGGGCACTTCGGTTTCAGCCTGGGCGCCTTCTTCGACGCGGTCGGCGAGGTCACGTACACGAACGCGCAAGGCGTCCGTGTGACGCAGGACTTCATGACGCCGGGGCTCCGCTACACGCCGCCCTACGGCGCGCTCGACCTGGTCTCGCTCGGCATGGCGCTGATCTTCGGCACGGCGGGTCTGCCGCACATCCTCGTGCGCTTCTACACGGTTCCCGACGCGCGCACCGCCCGCAATAGCGTGGTGTGGGCGATGTTCATCATCGGCGGCTTCTACATCTTGACCACGTTCCTGGGCTTCGGCGCCGCAACGATCGTGGGCCGCGACTTCATCGCCGCGAACGGCGGCACCAACATGAGCGCGCCGCTGCTCGCTCGCGCGCTCGCCGGCGATCTGTTCTTCGCGTTCATCTCGGCGATTGCGTTCGCGACGATTCTCGCGGTGGTCGCGGGCCTCACGATCTCGGCGTCGACGTCGTTCGCCCACGACTTCTGGACCAACGTGCTGCACCACGGCCGCGAGCGACGTGAGGGCGAAGAGGTGCGCGTCGCGCGAATCACGGCGTTCTTCGTCGGCGCGATCTCGATCCTCATCGCGATCGTGCTCGGCCCGACCGCGAACGTCGCGTTCCTGGTGGCCCTCGCGTTCGCCGTGGCCGCGTCGGCGAATCTGCCGGTGATCGTGTTGTCGCTGTTTTGGCGCCGCTTCAATACGGCCGGCGCAGTCTGCGGGTTGGCGACCGGGCTCGCGTCGTCGTTGGTGCTGATCGCGCTGAGCCCGAGCATCCTGAAGGCCGATGCGATCTTTCCTCTCGAGAATCCCGGGATCGTCAGCATCCCGCTCGGATTCTTGGGCGCCGTGCTCGGCACGCTGCTCAAGCGCGAGCCGGAGGCCGAGCGCAAATTCACGGAGCTCAGCGTGCGCGCCAACACGGGTCTCGGCGCCGAGCGCGCGGCCTCGCACTAGCTCGCGCTCGATCGACCACCGGCCGGCGCCGGGGCGGCCCGGGTAGGGTGTCACCGCACTCCGCACGTCCAACTTCGAGCAGGAACCACTGCGAGCGAGGTTGGCGCCGATGTTCTCGATCCGTATCGACCGGGCGCGCACCCCACGGTGCGTCGCCGCAGTCATCAGCATGCTTGGACTCACGTTCACACTCACCGGTCCGGCAGCCGCGGCCGGCAAGAAGTTTCACCTCGAGGAGGCGACGATCGCCGACATTCAACAGGCGATCCAGAGAAGAGAGATCACCTCCACCGAGCTCGTGAAGCTCTATCTCGCCCGCATCAAGGCCTACAACGGTACGTGCGTGGCGCAGCCGGCGGGGATTCTCGGCCCCGTCGAGACCATTCCGCACGCCGGCCAGATCAACGCGCTCTCCACGCTCAATCTGCGCCCCGCCGCGCGCAAAGCCATGGGCTTCGACGACCGCAAGGCGCGCAGCATGACCGATGCCGCGGACAACGATCCGAAGATGCCCGACGCGCTCGAGATCGCGGCCGCGCAAGACGCCGAATTCGCACGTACCGGGAAGCTCGTCGGGGCGCTGCACGGCGTGGTGATGGCGATCAAGGACCAGTACGACACCTTCGACTTGCGCACGACGTCGGGCGCCGACGCGTTCTACGCGAACGATCGTCCGCCCGCAGACGCGACGTTCGTCGCCCGGCTGCGCGCGGCCGGCGCGATCATCGTCGCGAAGTCGAATCTCGGCGAATATGCG
>Ga0137409_10000767_pt1 | contig 35132 bp, 24 predicted proteins | sample CZODoug1_16funga_FD_122059 | JGI IMG/M metagenome (GOLD analysis project Ga0137409, IMG submission 122059) | Vadose zone soil fungal communities from Angelo Coast Range Reserve, California, USA - CZODoug1_16fungal (Hybrid Assembly) | ecosystem: Environmental > Terrestrial > Soil > Vadose zone... | reverse complement strand
CGGGTACGCCAGTTCTTCGCACGTGGAGACGACGCAGGATTCGGCGGCCAGGCAGGCCATCAACTGGTCCATCACATTGGGCAGCAGCGAGGAAGTTGAATGGATCACAACATCGGCGGATTCGCCCAGCATTGCCGCGGCGTCATCGGTCACCGGAACGCCCCATGGCGCATCGGGTCCGCCCACCACATCGCCCAAATCTTGGCCTGCCTTGGCCGGATCAGAATCGATGGCCCCAATGATTTCGATGGATTCCTTTTCCCACATCAGCCGCACAATTGCAGCTCCGATGGGGCCGACGCCGTATTGCACCGCGCGAATTTTCTTTTTCACGATAGGCTCCGTCGCGCACATACTCGAACAATCGTTCTCGCCGGCGTCCCAGGCGGCTGTTTCCTGGTTCACTCAATCGGGTACGGGTTCTGGTTGGGGCCCGCCAATAAAATTGGAGCGAATACCATAAAGCAATCGCGCGGCGCGTTCAACCGAATTCGTCTGCTACGGGGGCGCAATTTGAATTGGACAGATACCTCGCTGGCGGCAATTGTTTGCGTGTGCCGAACCGGTTATCGCGCAGCTTCGCTCCGCGCTGCCGGCGGCAAAGCCGCCCGGATCAGGGATTCCACTTGATTCCAAACGGCCGGGTCACATTCAATTTGGATGTGAGGTTTCATGAAGATTTGGCCGTACCAAGGATACCCGGTGCATTTGAGGGGGCTTGTTTCGTAGTCAAATCGGAAGTTCCCGATGATCCGAGTGCGTGCCGCATCGGCGGCGCGAATGTCGTGGTGCCCACGGAGAAGTCCATTTGACTGATAAAAGTTGGCGGCCTGCGCCACGTTGGCGGGGATAGTTGTGTCATTGCCGCCGCGCCTGGAGATACTATCCACTTGCAGGGTGAGGAGCACGGGGATGCCATTTTTTTCGAGCGTACGCGCCAGATAGATCGATTCCGAAGCGCCCCAGCTATGCCCGTAAATGATGATTCGGGCATTCTGCTTCTCTTCCACCGTTAGCGTTCCATCGTGGTTCGTGTCCAGAAGTTTCAGGATTTCCCGCTGGGCAATCTCCCCATGATGGTTTTCAAAAGTCTCAACATCTACTCCGGCGGGATACTCCTTGCGCAAACGCGCTGCGAGCTGAACTTCGCTGTGGATAGGATTATCGTGTGCGATGAACCCGCCGAGGAATCCGATGACGATGGCTGGCGGTTTTGCGGAATCCTCGTTCGCGGAAACGGGGTGCAAGGGAATATTTTGGCCAGGGGCGAGGACGGCCAAAAGGAAGCAGACACCAACGCCAGTCGAAGGAATTATCCAACGGAGCAAAGCCAAGCAGATCATAGGAAATGAGCGCCCCTGAAAAACACGATTGCCGCATGAGGCTTTCATTCCGTTTCCGGTCATACGAGGGAAGTATAAGCCAAGGACCTCTCTACCGCGAGTGCGGGCTCCACTTGTTTCACTTGACGGAGGCGAAGGCATTCCGGAAAATCACATGGTTGCTTACGTTGGGAAATGATTTCTGTTCGGGAGGGGCCCGGACTGCCGTTCGGCTTCCCTCCTGAAACGACTTCGATTTCGCCGGCGACTTTCACCAGGGACCGAGCATTCACCGCAGGGGTGGAGTATGCTAGTCGAGTCTGATTTCACGGAAACGAGGTAGCCATCATGGGAAAAATTGTGGCAGCCATGGGGACGGTTCACGCGCCGCAGCTTTTCGTGCGGCCGCCGAGCGAAGACCCCGCGCAACTCGATGCCGACATAGCCGCCATGCGCCTGCTTGGCAAGGACCTGGATGAGGCCAAGCCCGACGTGGCGCTCGTGATCGGCAACGATCACATGGAGACTTTTTTCCTGACCTCAGTTCCAACCTTTGCCATCCTCGCCGGCGAACGGTCGCATGCGGAATTCGCCCGAAAGACTTACGACCTCCCGATTCACCAGGGACTCGCCGAAGACCTGCTCGACAAGCTGGTCAACGCAGGTTTCGATATGGCCTATTCGCAGGACGCCGTTCTGGGACATGCCTTCGCGGCGGTGTATGAATGGGTGATCGAGGATCGCAAGATTCCAGTTGTGCCGATTTTCGTGAACGCCTACTTACCGCCACTTCCGACTCCCCGGCGGTGTCAAGAACTCGGGAAGGTGATCGCTAAAGTCATCGCCGCTCGGCCCGAACGCGTCGCCATCATCGCCAGCGGGGGAATGTCCCATTTCCCAGGCACGTGGAAATACCCGAAACCCGATTTCGCCTTCGATTATTGGGCCATCGCCCAAATGGAAAAAGGCAACCACGAAGCCCTGCTGAGCCTGACTTCGGAACAGTTGGATTTGGTGGGCAACACGGAGATGCTGTCGTGGATGATTCTGTTTGGAGCCATGGGCAATCAGCCCGGCGAGCTGTTGACCTATCAGCCGACCTGGCATCATGGCCACGCCGTGATGCGCTTCCTGCCGGACAAGAGAACCGGCAAATTGTCCGAGGAAGGCGCCAAGGGTGCGGCCACGTATGCATTCAAGGGTTCGGAGGGGTACGAGTTTTACAAGCATCCCTCTCCGTCGGCATACAAGCTGAATAAGATCCTTTACGACCTGAGGTTTAAGCAGAACCTGCGGGTCCGGCTGATTAATGACATCCCAGGGGTGGCAGCCGAATACGGCTTACCCATTCAAGAAGCGAAAGTACTGGAAACTTTGCAGGACGAGGACATCGAGAAGTTCAGGAACGGGAAGGTCCACCCGTTGGTGGAAGCCGGAGCGCACCCGCTCGGGATGTGGATGAGCGTGATCGTATTCCATGCCGAGTTGCGCAGGCTTCGGGCCGCTGCGGGCAAGTCAGAAGGCGAAACGACTAGCGCTACGCGGTGACGGGTCGCACGGGCTTCGGCTTGAGTGGTTTTGATCTTTGCCTGGCGCAAAGAAAACCCAAAGAGAAAAGCGCACAGACTGAAGTCTGTGCTACTAAAACCGGAACGCAAAGACAACTCAAACGAACAACTGAGTACAGAAATTCAATTATCGAGGAGAAAGTCGATGAAGATTTGTCTCGCTGGCACTGGCGCGATGGGTGAGATTCACATGAAGGCCTTGGAGAAGCTCAAAGACGTCCAGGTAGTCTCCATCAATAGCCGTACCGAGGAGGGAGGCAAGGCGTTCGCGGAAAAATGGAAGATCCCATTTCAATCGACCAATTTGGAAGCCTGCATCGACCGGCCCGGCGTCGACGCCGTGATCCTGACGACCCCGAGCAGCATGCACCCTGACCAGACCATTCTTGCCCTAAACAAAGGGAAGCACGTCCAAGTCGAGATTCCCATGAGCCTGAATCTTCCCGATGCCAAGCGAATGCTGGAGGTGGCCAAGAAGTCGGGGAAGGTTTGCATGGTCACCCACACGCGCCGGTTTTCATCACCCCATAGGGAAATTCGCCGCAGGATTCTGGAAGGGAAGTTTCACTTGCAGCACATGGTCGTCGAAACCTACTTCTTCCGGAGAACCAATCTCAATATGCATGGCGCCGCGCGATCGTGGGTCGACAATCTGTTGTGGCACCATGGCTGCCATTCGGTCGATCTGGCGTACTGGGTGCAGAATGATCCGAATCTGGAGGTCTGGGGACAGAAGGGCCCTGACCATCCCGAATTGGGTATTCCCATGGACATGACCATCGGCATGCGCTCGAAGAAAGGGCCGTTGATCAGCATGGCCCTTTCGTTCAACAACAGGGGACCTTTCGGCGGCTTCTATCGGTACATCGGCGAAGAGGATACATACAAGATTTACCGCGACTCCATGACCGACAGCGAGGGAAAAGAGATAGCGCTCGACGGTATGACAGCCTTTGACCGTCAGGATGTGGAATTTGTCAGCGCCATACGCGAGGGCCGGGAACCGGAATCCAGCGCCGCGAGTTGCGTACCCACGATGGCGCTCCTGGACGGGATTGAAAAATCGATGAACCGGTCTTGAAGGTGCGTGCGAGCTTGTTCGGTCCGAGAGTGTGAAATACCAAGGAGCAGGACCTGCCGTCGAGGAGACTACATTTGGCGCAACGTGTCTTACTGCTGGCCAAGGGAGCTGCCGTCACGAATAGCTGATTCTGCCTCCAGCGCAGAAAACATTGGAGGAGAATTCACCAACTAACCAAAATCAAAGGCTTGCTTGCCGGACGATTCAATTTCATAAGAAATTTTGCCGCCGTCCATCGCCACGTAGGCGATTCTGGCTCGCTCTTTGCCCGGGCCGTCGATGCGCCATGCTCCGTTGTCCCGTACAAGTTTCATCTGCCGCCTCTGTCTCCACCAGTTAGCTACTTCCCGGGGCAAAGCGAGCCAAACGTTTCCCTCGGAACGCATTCGAGCAATATACTCCAGCAGGGTTTGGTTCGTCTGGTCTACGAAGCAGGAGCGAAATAGCGCCGTGTCGCGAGGGCTCAAAACCACGATTGCAATACTGTTTGTGCTGGTCGTGTTCGGCTTGATTACTCTGCCGAGCCTGCGCCAGGCAATCCAGCGAATTTCCGGCAACCCACGCACCGAAGAACAGTCCCGCCGGGAGGTGATGCAAATTCCGATCTCGACGCCCACCGACGTGAAGGTGAAGGCTCAGGTGTACTGGCTGTCCGCGACGTCGCCGGGGTCGCTGGAGGCCACCACGATCGAGCTTCCGCTTTCGGCGGATCCTGTGGAGCGCTCGAAACAACTTCTGATCGCGCTGATTGCGGACGCTCCCACGCCGAATCAGCGCACGATGCCTCCGGATGCCCTATTGCTGGCGTTCTACCTCCAGCCTGATGGCACTGCCGTCGCGGATTTTTCGGACGCCCTGTCGGCGGAGATTCCGTCCGGAATTCAGAATGAGCAACTGGTCGTGGATTCCATCGCGCAGACGCTCGGCGCAAACGTGAATCTGATTCGACAACTGAAGGTCCTCATTCACGGGCAAGAAGCGGAAACTCTCGCCGGGCATCTCGATCTATCCGGCGTATTCCCTGTTTCATCGGCGTCCGCGGTGGCTCTGCCTGTCTCTCAGATTCCTGACGCTCGACAAACCAAGCCAGCCACACCGAGCCCTGCACTTCCAGCGCGTACAAAACAAGCCCCGAAATGATTCATACGCGTTTGGATGTGGATCAAGTTGAATTGAAACGTGCCCTCTCCGCCCAGGAAAACGCGGTTCACCGTATACGGGACGGAGAGGCCTCGACAAAACCGTCCTCGTTGGTTGCAGTTGGTCTTGTAGAGGCCGCCCGCACTTGGGGCGGGCAGTTGTGCGTCCGCTCCAGAACCAAACTGAGTCGCACTCCGTGGCGCTCACCTGGCAGCCGGCCCCATCCGCCGCGTCAGGTTACAACGTGTACCGGTCCACGGCTGCCAGCGGACCGTACGCGAAGGTAAACTCCCCCGATGTGGCAGCAACCGCCTTTACGGATTCCTCCGTACAGGGCGGGCAAGTCTATTACTACGTAGTTATGGCGGTGGATTCCGCTGGCAGCGAAAGTTCGCCTTCGGCTCAGGTTTCGGCTGCCATTCCTACCCCTAGTTTTTCAGCCCGGCCGCAGATTCGTCCTCCAGGTTTCTGTAGGTAGTCCATCCGTAAGATCCCAGGCTGGAAATCAATCCATGAGGGTTTGCGTATTGAGCAATGGCTTGCCACGAAGGGATGGAGCGGTTGGGCAAAACACAGTAAAGTTTTTCTACCAGGCTGGAGGATGTGTCTACCATTTTGCGCACTCTTATAGCGTCCAGGCAACTTAATGTGATTAAAGGGGTTACAATGAGATACGCAATTCATTAGGCCCATCTTGGCATCTGACGTGCACATCATTGCATATAGGCATATAGGGCGAGTACGACTGGCGGAAGGTGTAGACTGGTTTCAGATTTCATTGCAGCGGGATATCGCTGACGCAAGGCCGGCTAAGCTCAAATTACAGCGGGAATAGAGGAGAACTTATGAAGGGCATCGTACTGGCAGGCGGAACGGGAAGCCGGCTGAACCCCCTCACACGCGTCACGAACAAGCACTTGTTGCCGGTCTACGAAAAACCGATGGTGTATTATCCGATTCAGACTCTGGTGAATGCCGGGATTGAAGAGATTCTGCTTGTTACCGGCGGACGCAACGCCGGGGAGTTTCTGCGCCTGCTGGGAAACGGCCGCGACTTCGGATTGAAACATATTAATTACACGTACCAGGAAGGCGAAGGCGGAATTGCGGAGGCTCTGGGGCTGGCCGAGTACTTCGCGGGGAATGACCTGATCTGCGTCATTCTGGGCGACAACATCATTGAAAATAATATTTGCGCGGCCGTCGAGAATTTCAAGAAGCAGGGAGAAGGCGCGAAGATTCTGTTGAAGGAAGTGACGGACGCACAGCGCTTCGGCGTGGCGGAAATTCGCGGCAACCACGTAATTGGCATTGAGGAAAAACCGAAATCTCCGAAATCCAATTACGCCGTGATTGGAATGTATCTGTACGACAAAAGCGTATTCCAAAAGATTCGCAGGCTAAAGCCCTCCGGGCGCGGCGAGCTCGAAATTACCGACGTGAACAACTTCTTTATCGAAGAGGGAAAACTCACGTACGAAGTTCTGGACGGCTGGTGGACCGATGCAGGCACATTCGAGTCGTTGCTGAGAGCCAACAATCTGGTTGCGGAAACCGGGGCCAACAAAATGTCTTCCAAGCCTGGAAATCAAACCAAGTTGCCCGAGGGAGTCGCTCGATGAAGATCTTCGTCACAGGCGGGGCCGGATTCATTGGATCGAATTTCATACGCCACGTTCTCTCGCTGAACAAAGACTACAAGATCGTGAATTACGACAAGCTGACGTACGCCGGAAACCTGACCAATCTGGAAGAAGTGGCTGAAAATCCGAATTATTCTCTCGCAAAAGGCGATATCTGCGACCCAACCGCAGCCGAGGCCGCCATGAAAGGCTGCGACACGGTAGTCCATTTCGCCGCGGAGTCCCACGTGGACCGCAGCATCTATGAACCCGCAACCGCGATTGAAACCAATGTCACGGGCACCGCGGTGATGCTGCATGTCGCGCGGAAACTGCAAATTTCGAGGTTCGTGCATATCTCGACGGATGAAGTGTATGGGGACATGCTTCCCGGAGCCTTCGCGAATGAAGACTCGCAGGTGCAGCCCAGCAGCCCCTATTCAGCCTCCAAGGCAGGCTCCGACCTGCTCGTGCGTTCTTACGTCCGCACGTATGGATTCCCGGCCGTCATCACGCGTTCCTCCAACAATTACGGCCCGTACCAGTTTCCCGAAAAGTTTTTGCCGTTGGTCATCACCAACGCGATGGACGACAAGCCCCTGCCGATCTATGGCGATGGAAAGCAGCAGCGCGACTGGCTGCATGTGGAAGATAACTGCCGCGGCGTGCTCGCGGTTCTCGAGCGCGGGCGCATCGGCGAGGTGTACAACATCGGCGGGCTGGACATCGAGGAAAATCTTTCAATCGTGAAACGCGTGCTGCATTTGATGGGCAAGCCTGAATCTCTGCTCGCCTACGTAAAAGATCGTCCGGGCCACGACCGGCGTTACGCCCTGCGTTGCGAGAAGATGGAAAAAGATCTCGGATGGAAGCCGGCGATTCCTCTAGAACAAGGACTGCGGCAAACCATTGACTGGTACACGAATAATTCAGCGTGGATGGAGGGCGTGCGCGGCGGAGATTACCGTTCCTACTACGCAAAATATTACGAAAACCGGGATCGTTCCCTGCAGGCAATCTAGTCGCCCGACCGGATCTAAACCCTGCAAAACGCGCCCCGCCTGCGGCGCGAACTAACTGGTCGCTTAAAAGAATAATTGTGAAAACGGGATTGGCGAATCCAACAGCCGATCCACCGAGGTTCTTATCTCTTTGTTACGACTGGATACATCGCTGCCCGGCGTGTGGGAATTCCACCCGAAAATTTTCCGTGATCCCCGCGGTTTTTTCATGGAGACCTACCACCAGGGCAAATTCGCCGAATTAGGGGTACTGGATACGTTTGTGCAGGACAACCACTCCAGTTCCGAGCGGGGAACCCTGCGCGGCCTGCACTTCCAATTGCGTCACGCGCAAGCCAAGCTTTGCCGCGTGGTCGAAGGCGAAGCGTTGGATGTGGCTCTGGATATTCGCGTCGGCTCGCCGCACTTCGGAAAATGGACGCTCGTTGTTCTGTCCGCTGAAAAACAAAACCAGCTTTATATTCCCGCGGGATTTGCCCATGGTTTTTTGGCGCTCAGCGAAAGAGTCCAATTCCTTTATAAATGCAGCGATTTTTACCATGCGGAAGACGAGCACGGAGTTCTGTGGAGCGATCGGAAGATTGGCATCCCCTGGCCCATTCCCGACCCGCTGGTTTCGGACAAAGATAAAAAACTTCCGGAACTCGCTGGAGTACCCAGGGAATTATTGCCGCAGTATCCCAAGTGATGAAGCTCAAGATTCTGCTTACCGGAAAAAACGGCCAGTTGGGACGGGAGTTGATCTCGTCCCTGGAGCCGCTGGGCGAGGTCATCGCGCTCGGCCATGCGCAACTGGATTTGACGAAGCCGGAGCAAATCCGCCAGACGATCCGTGACCTCCAGCCGCAATTAATCGTTAATGCAGCGGCCTATACCGCGGTGGATCAGGCCGAATCGGAGGAAGCGATTGCTCGCGCGTTGAATGCGGATGCCCCCGGCATCATGGCTGATGAGGCGAAAAAAATAGGCGCGGCGCTGATTCACTATTCCACCGATTATGTATTCGACGGATCGAAAACCACGCCCTATCTGGAAAACGACATTACGAATCCGATCAGCGCGTACGGCCGCACAAAATTAGCCGGCGAACAATTGATTCAAGATTCCGGCGGATCGCATCTGATTTTTCGGATCGCCTGGGTGTATGGGAGAGAAGGGAAAAATTTCCTGCGCACCATTTTGCGGCTGGCGACTCAGAAAGAGGAATTGAGAATCGTCAGCGACCAGATTGGCGCGCCAACTTCGAGCCGGGATATCGCGCTGGCCACGGCAGAAGTGTTGTCCCGGGTTTACGCGCCGGAGAAAAACGCGCCCGCGATTTCCGAACTGAGTGGGATATACCACATGACTGCCGGCGGCCAGACAAACTGGTACGAATTTGCGAAAGCCATACTGGAAGGCGCAGCGGAAAGCCATCAAAGTTCCTGGTTCGCCGAAGCCACCAGTCAGAAGCCAGTCATTACTCGTTCTGTGCTTCCAATTGCAACCGCCGAATATCCGACCCCCGCAAGACGGCCTGCCTATTCCGTCCTCTCAAATCAGCGCTTGACCCGTGTATTCGGGATAGAACTGATGGATTGGCGAACTCAATTGCGGGTTTGCCTGGAAGGTCAGCCAGCAGTTCTTCACCGGAAAGAAAACTGACACTTACTAACAAGCCTATTTTGAGAAACTTAAGGATGGCGATCCAGGCAAAATTAGTTGTCCGCGCCAACTCCACGCCCTCCGAGACGTGCCGGAAGGCAGCCCGCGAATTCCACGACTCGCAAATTCTTGGCGTGGTTCTGAACAGCGCGGACAAGAAGGCGGAATACGGGTCATACTACGCCAGCGGCGCATACGGTATGGTGCAACCTCAGAAGACGAAGAAATAGTGCGTTGCATTCCCTACGGAAGAGTTCCAGATTCCAGGCGGAAATACTTACGTTGATTTGTGGCGTGGAGTTTCGTTGCTGAGGACGAGTACGTTCCTACCGCCAACGCCAAAAAATTACAGAGGTCACGAAGAGTACGCGGTTCGGGGAGATATCTCGTTTTTTCGGCCGCATCAACCTTTCCTCACTCCTAGTGTAACGAAGGCATCGGCCTCTGGCTGTCCCTATCCGCACTTATTCTGCCCTTCTCTAACATGAAAAGCGGCGCGATCTTTTCCGCGGGGCGTCGGCCGTTGACCAGCTTGCCAAGTTTGGAAACGATTGCGGCCACAATCATTGGCCAGCCGGCCACCAGGAACTTCACCGCGGACCAGTACAATCCAGCTTGAAGAGATCTCTTGAGCCAGAAGAAAACCGCTCCCCCGATATAAGCATATCGCTCGAAGCGAAGTTGCGGGCCACCCGGGTACCCTCCCATCTTCTCCTTGCGAATAACCAGGTGCATCTTGTCCACGAACCTGGAGATTTGAAGGACCGTGTTATTGCTATGGATGCGATAGGCGATGGTGGGATGGGACAGGATATGAACGCTCCGGGCGGAACATCCCAGCTTCACCATCAGATCGTCGGTTTCAGAGGGAAAGAAGTTCTGTGTCCAGCCGCCGACAGCGTCGAAGAGCCGATGCTCGATGACAATAGCGCTGGCGCTGCACCGAAATGTCCTGTCCTTTCGGATCAAAGCGTCGTATTCGACAAACTGAATTTCCTGGCCGAACTCGAAAAACTGCGGCAATGGAATCAGTCCCTCAAAAAAAAGAAGGCGGCACAGAATGATCTTTGGCTTTTTTGAATCAGCGATACACTGGTAGGTATCGAGGGCCCAGGGCAGAAACGCGTCATCACCGTCGAGAAAAACAAGGAATTCACCCGTGGCCAGGGAGGCACCTGCATTGCGGGCCGCTGTGGGACCTTGATTGTCCTTAAACTTGATCAGATGGATTTTGTCCCCGTATTTCTCAAGGATGTTCACACTGCCATCGCGGGAAGCATCGTCAACCACAATGATTTCCTTGCTGGAGTAGGGCTGCGCCAGCGCCGAGTCCACGGCATCCCTAATGAAGTTTTCTTGATTGAAGCAGGAAATGATGATGCTGAATTTCAACAGGGAGCCTCCTGGTTGGCGGCAAGTAAATTCACACCGGTACCATCAAAGGATTTGGTGCTCCATCCGCTACCTTCGGCGACAGCTGCTGCCACATAATCAGGAGCGGGAGTGAACGAAAGCAGAGTCCATCTCGCGCTGTCCGTGCTTCTTAGCTCCGCCGGTTGGTGCGGGGTGAGAGTGACATCAAAACTGTCCAGGGGAATCTGCAGGCCGTCACCGCGCGCTTTTAGGTAAGCTTCCTTTCGGGTCCAGCAAAGAAAGAATCCTTCGGTGCGGAGTTCGGCCGGCAATGCGCGTAATTCCTCTTGCTCGTGCGCGGAGAAGAAACGTTCCGCAATTTCTGCGCCGGCAAAATCCGGCCGCAGCCTTTCGAGATCAATCCCCACTTCCCGCTGCATGGCGCATGCATACAAAGCAAGACCGTGCGAATGGGAGAGGTTGAATTTCAGAGGCGGCTCCCCGGTTTCCGCGCGAAGATATGGTTTGTCGCGCGGCCCCTTACAAAGGGCGATGCCGGCAGGTGGCTTGCGGAGATAGCGGCCCAACAGCATGCGTAAAATGCCGCGAGCGACGATAAAATGTTCGCGGTCGCGCGCAAAAACAAATTTTTCCGCGCGGGCCATTTCATCGGCAGACAAATGCGCGGCAAAGCCCCTCACTGAATCTTCCGTCACATCCAGCGGCGCGCTCCAAATGTGGAGCTCTCCAGGGGGCAGGGCAGGATCGGCAGGTGGGGGCAACCATGTGATGGTTGGTTTCAAGCGAGAAGATGAGGAGTGTGCCATTGCTCCGGGAGAATCAGGCGCCGGGGAAATCATTTCCACGCCGATGCCAGGTCTAATGGCGGTTCGGCGGGCAAGCGCTGCTGCCGTTCGGCGGCCTGATCGAGGCATTCGCGCAGCAATGCGGCGAGTTGTTGCACGTAGGGCTCGACCAGAGTGCCCTTTGGACTGATCGGCAGGGAATAAAGCCGTACGCCGCCTTGAGCGATATCTCCCCAGCCTCCCATGCGATCCGCAAATCCTGCCAAGCGGCGCTCCGTCAGGAAGACGGTCAACTCACCCGGATATGGTTTGACGTCATACTGCGCGAGCGCTGCGTCGTAAACATCGGCAACCTTAATGTGGTGAAACTCTCCATCCGTATCATCTTTGCGTAGCAGGCGCCCGGCACGAGCCACGGCGATACGAGCGGAAACCTTCGCGCGCGTCATCTCCACGCGAAGCTTTTGCGTGAAAAACTTCAGCCTGCTTGCTCCCTGTGCAGCAAACATATTTTGTATGTGGTAATACAAGTTCAGAAAGCCGCGATTGATCAGCCGCAAATGCCACGGCAGCGGCCATTGGATCGCGCGAATGTTGAAGTTGTCAATCATGGCGACCAAGCCGATTTTTTCTCCGGCATCGAGTAACTGCCGCGCCATCTCCATGGCTAATGTTCCACCCAGGCAGTACCCGCCGAGCATATAGGGTCCCGATGGCTGCACTTTCCGGATCTCTTTGATATACCGCTCAGCGACATGCTCGAACCGGCCATCAATGGATGATTTGCCATCCAGGCCGGCAGACTGAAGACCATAAACGGGCTGGTCGGTCCCCAGGTGGGAAGCCAGTTCGCGATAAAGCAATACATTGCCCTCTGCAGCGTGGATAAGGAAAAGGGGATAGCGGTTGCCGGAGCGGTTGATCGGAACCAGGGTGTCCCAGTCCAGCGGTGCATTGCCCCGCGTCAGCGCCCCGACAAGTGCCCGGGGAGTAGGCGCGTCGTAGAGTGCTGAAAGCGGAGCCGGCAAGGACAGTTTCCGTTCGATCCACGCAAACAATTGCGCAGCGACCATTGAATTTCCGCCCAGCGAAAAGAAGTTGTCGTCCGGACTGACAACGCGAACGCCCAACACCTGCTGCCAGAGAGCCAACATGGAATTGAGCAGTTCCGCTTCCTGCGCAATCGGGCTTGCTGCGGAGTAGTCAGATCGCTGGGAGGGCTGCACCGCGGGGGCAGCTGTGTTCACAGGCAGGCCGCGGCCATCGCCGTCGTTGGAAGGCAAAATATAAAAAGCCTCGGTTTCCGGGTATTTTCCGGAGCCGTCAAGCCAGGTCAGGTCCGTAGTCTTTCGGGAGGGATCCGCCACCATGTCACGGAAGATGGCATCGAGCGCGGTAAGCCACTTCTCGGCGGTAGCATCGTCAAAAAGTCCCGTATCGTAATGGCATTTGAGTTCCAGACCGTTGTCTACCTCAACGGCATTCAGATACCACTCAAACGATTCGAAACTCTTGGGATTGGCGTCGTAATCAGCGGAGAACCCGGACTGCGGCAATTCGTGTTGCAGATATTTCTTCACGCTGGTCAGTCCGGCGGAAATCGGTGAAACGCCGGGCACTGCAACGCCGGGGCGCAGATCCTGGAGCAAGCTGACTAGAGTGAATGCGCTGTGATCGTGGGCGGCGCCCAGCTCGCGTTGCACTCGCGCCAGAAAATCGCTGATCGTTTCCGCTTCCTGCAGATCAACAACAAAGGGCAGGAGACTCACGCAGTGGCCAACCAGATCGGGCTGGCCGATGACAGGCTGTTCCGCCGTTGGCAGGGCGATCACAAACCGGCGCTCCCGGGAAAGACGCGCCAACAAGATGGACAGTGCACCGAGAACTACGGTGAAGAAGCTGCACCCTTGCTTTACCCCTAGAGCCCTCAAACCTTGGACCGCCGGGAGAGCGACCGAGCGGTCCAGGCGGTGCGCGGTGAAATCTCGCCGGGCAGTCCGAGGGCGGTCCGTAGGGAGTACAAGCACAGGAAATCCACCGGCAAATTTTGTGTGCCAATATTCGCGCGCTTCGCGAAATTCCGCGGAGTTCGTGCGCTGCGTGACGCTTTGGACGAAATCAACATAGTTGCCCGCTGGACGCAGCGGCACGGGCGCGCCAGAAATCTCCTCCGAATAAAAGGCGCAAAGATCGTGAATCAAAACATCCAGCGACCAGCCGTCGCAAACAATATGGTGTCCGGTGAAGACAATCGCAGCGGTGTCAACCGCCAGCAACACGATTTGACCGCGGAACAGCGGCCCGCCAGGCAAAGTAAACGGCAAAGCAGATTCCTGGGAGATAAGATTCTGGAGGCGTTTCTCACGCTCGGCCTGATCGGCAATATTGGAAAGATCCGTCACCGGCACCGCGATCCGCAGTGCGGACGAGATTTGCATCAGCGAACCGAGTTCGTCGAAGGACGCACGGAGCGCGTCGTGGCGCTGTACCAGCCGCTCCACGCTGCGAATTAGTCTAGGTACGGAAATAGTCCCGGTAAAGCGCAGCGTCATGGACTCGTTGTAGGACGCGGACAATCGGCTCGACAGCCGTGAAGAGAAGAATATGCCGCGCTGCGGCACGGTTGATTCCACCGCCAACAATGCCACTGGCGGTGCAGTGTCGCGGTGCTCGGGATCTTTTTCCTGAGGACTCGGGGTGGTCGCGGATGTAGCAGCGGCCCCTGCCGGGATATGCGCGGTGGCTGCTGCTTCGAGCAGAGTCACCAGGCGCGCGATAGTGCGGGCCTGCTCGGCAATCACCGCCTCGAGTGTGTCCGTTTTCGGCTGGACTCCCTCGACGGCAACACGCGCGACTGGCGTCGGAATTGCCGCAACCGGTTTTGCAGGCGGGCTGTCGGCGTACAGATCGGAGGGCAAATTTTTGTCAAGATGCGTCGCGACAATAGCAATGTTCGGGAGCTGATTCATCAGCTGGCTGAAAGTTACCTTGACGCCAAACTCCTTGCGAATCGCGAACGCAACTTGCGTCAGGGACAGAGAATCGAAACCCTGTTCCAGGAATGTGGCCGAAGTGCTGATCTGCGAGCGTTCGCGTCCGGTAACAGGGACAAGAATTTCAACCAGGCGCGCGGCAATACGATCCTGGCGTGTTTCCGCGGAGCCGGGTTCACCTGCAAGCAGTGCAGGGGCAGCGTTTGCGATCGGGTGTTCGACAGGGATTTTTTCCGCCGCCCGAGAAGAATCCGTAGAAGGACCAGATGCCGCTACCTCTCCAACGGGCGCAGGGTCAATCCAATAGCGCTGGCGTTCGAACGGATAAGTTGGCAGCGGAATGCGGCGGCGATCTTCGTGGGCATAGAAAGCGTCCCAATCAATCGAGACGCCGTTTTGCCAAAGTGAACCGAGCGCGAAGAGCATCGCTGCCCATTCGGCATTGTTTTCGTGTGTGTCGGAAAGAGTCGGAATGGCCGTGCCCATGCGATCCGGCGTAAAGTGCTGCCGAACCAGCGAAGAAAGTGTGGATCGCGGGCCGCATTCCAGAAATAAATCGTACTGACGTTGCACCAGCCAATGAACAGCCTTTGAAAACTCGACCGTCGCCCGGGCGTGTTGCGCCCAGTATCGGGGATCTGTTGCCTGGGCGTCTGTAATCAGTTCACCTGTCACGGTGGAAACAAAAGGCAGCGTAGGCGCCTTCAAACGCACCTTGCCCACCTCGGCGCGCAACGGCTCCACCATCGGGTTCATCATTTCGGAGTGGAACGCGTGGGATGTATGCAGATGCCGGCAGACAATATTCTGCCCTTCAAGCACCTCCTTGAGAACCGCAACATCCGTTTCGGGCCCCGATACGACGCAAAGAGACGGAGCATTATTCGAGGCGATTTGCACGGACGGTGGCAGCGTCCTTTCCACTTTTTCAGCACTGCAGCCCACAGCCAGCATGGAGCCCTGCGGCAGTTTTTGCATCAGCTGCCCGCGCAGCACAATAATCCGTAGCGCGTCCTGCGGTTCCCACACCCCGGCTAAAGTCGCGGCCACAAATTCACCGATGCTGTGACCTGCCATCATGGCAGGCTGCAGACCCAGGCTCTGCCAGAAACGCGCCAGCGCGTACTCGATCACAAAGATCGAGGGCTGAGTATAAAAAGTATTCTGCAGGGAGGTGCGCGCGGTTTCCTCGTCGCCTGTGTGCGGATAGAGCAGTTCGCGAAGATCGCGGCCCAAATGCGGTTTCAGAAAATCACAACAATCGTCAACCACGGCACGGAAAAGAGGCTCGCCGTGGTACAGGTTGTGCCCCATGTTGACGTACTGTGTGCCCTGTCCACCGAACAGGAAGACCACGGGCGGAGCGCGGCGCTCGCAGCGTTTGCTGCCACAGCGCAGCGGGTTGGGCTGCTGCAGGAGCTGAACAGCCTCCCTGGAATCCGCCGCGACCACAAAACGCCGCTGTGCCATCTGCTTGCGGCCCTTCTGAAGCGTGTAGGCAGCGTTGGCAAAATCGGGCTCGGGCAAATTCTCCAAATGCGCTGCGAAAGATTTGCCATAGGAATCAAGCGCAGCGGGGGTTCTTGCCGAAAGCAGCAGCAACTGAACGGGGCGCGATTTACCGCCTGCTGTAGGTAGCGGTGCCTCTTCGAGGATGGTGTGAACATTGGTCCCGCCAAAACCAAAAGAGCTTACGGCGGCCCGGCGAGGTTCCTTGCTCCGCGGAAAGGAGATCAGCCGGTCTGCAATCATAAAGGGACTATTGGCGAAATCAATTTTCGGATTGGGTTTCTTGAAATGCAGCGTCGCGGGAATCTGCTCGCGATGCAGCACCATGGCGGCCTTGATCAGGCCGGCAACGCCGGCGGCGTTTGTGGGGTGTCCAATATTTCCCTTGATGGACCCGATGTAGCAGAACTGTTTCCTGTCGGTTTTTGATTCAAACACTTTGCATAGTGCTTCGATTTCAATGGGGTCACCGACAGGCGTGCCGGTGCCGTGGGCCTCGATATAGCGAATGGTCTCGATGGGCACATTGGCGCGGGCCTGGGCCATGGCGATGACTTCGGCCTGGCCCGCCACGCTAGGAGCCAGGAAAGACGCGGGGCGCGCGCCGTTATTATTTTTCCCGCTGCCGCGCAGAACTGCATAAATGGTGTCGCCTTCCGCAAGGGCGTCCGCGAGCCGCTTCAGGACCACAATGCCTGCTCCATCGCAAAACATTGTGCCGGTGGCGTCAGCGTCAAACGGACGGCAGTGTCCGTCCTTGGCGAAGGTTCCGCCATCCTGATACAGAAATCCGCTCCTCTGCGGGACGCCGATATCTATGCCGCCCGCCAGAGCCATGTCGCATTCGTAATCGAGCAGGGCGTGGTAAGCGCTATCAATCGTGAGCAGGGTGGTGGAACAGGCAGTATTAAGGCTGACGGCCGGGCCGCGCAAATCCAGTGCATAGGCCGTGCGCAGAGCGATGTAGTCTTTTTCGTTGCCATATTCCACGGCCAGTTTGCCGGCCATGGCCAGCAGATCGGGGTGGGTCAATAGGTTCGTGGTGTAATAATGGTTGTCGCCAATCCCCGCAAAGACACCAATGAGCCCTTTGTAGCGATCGGGATCGTAGCCGGCGTTCTCCAGAGCCTGCTGGGCCAGTTCTAGGAACACGCGTTGTTGAGGGTCCGTAACTTTAGCTTCCAGCGGACCAATGCCGAAGAAGGCCGCATCGAACAGGTCCGCGCCCTCGATGATTCCGCGGGCGCGTATATAGTCCGGGTCATTCTTTAGGTGTTCCTCAATGCCGGGCCCTAGTTCCTCGGGCTTAAAGAAGGAGATTGATTCCTTGGCGTTGCAAAGATTGCGCCACAATTGTTCGAGGTTGTCCGCGCCCGGAAAGCGACCAACCATGCCGATGACCGCTACCGCATCGTGGGAAGGATCTTTGGCGGAATGGCTGCCGCGCTGCTGCTCGGCGCGGTGTTCGACGTCCTTGAGGAAAGAAGTGTCCGTGTCGCTCTCTTCCAGAAATCGGCAGAGTTGGGCGATGGTGGGGAATTGAAACACTTTGACCGGCGGAATTTCCCGCCCGTGACGGCTGTGATAGAGGCCCGTCATGCGGACTACTTCCAGAGAGGCGCCGCCCAGATCGAAGAAACTGTCGTCTATCCCAATCTCTTCCAAATCCAGAAGCTCACACCACAACTCGGCCAGCTGTTTTTCCAGGGCAGTGCGCGGAGCAATATAGTCCTGGGCCAGCTGCGGCCTGATCCTGTGCGGAGCAGGAAGCGCTGTCCGGTCGAGCTTGCCATTGGGCGTCTGCGGAAATTGTTCCACGCGCAGGAAGAACGAGGGGATCATGTACGCGGGTAAAGTGGTCTTGAGAGCCTGAAGGAATGCATCCGTGGTCAATTCTTCGCTGCCCGTGTAGTAGGCAACCAGGCGTTTATCCCCGGGACGGTCTTCGCGCATCACCACCACTGCCTGACGGATTCCTTCGATGCGCGCCAAGGTGGATTCAATCTCGCCCAACTCGATGCGAAATCCGCGGAGCTTTACCTGATGATCCAGGCGGCCGAGAAATTCCAGTGTGCCGTCCACGCGGCAGCGGACTTCGTCGCCGGTACGATAGAGGCGGGCATCCGCGACACCGCTGAATGGATCGGGAATGAATTTTTCAGCCGTCAGCTCGGGACGCTTCAGGTATCTCAGCGCCAGACCATCACCGCCAATCAGCAATTCGCCAGTGCTGCCAGGCTGCACCGGGTGCAGTTTCTCATCCACCACATAAAACTGCGTATTGGCAATGGGCGGACCCAAAGAAATATAATCGGCGGAAGTGACTTTTTCCGTCGAGGACCAGATGGTGGTTTCCGTCGGTCCATACATGTTCCAGAGTTCGCGGCAGCGCGGCAATATCTGACGCACCAGTTCGGCGGGCAGGGCCTCGCCGCCACAGAAAATCCTGAGATCACTCTTACCTGCCCAGCCGCTTTCCATGAGCATACGCCACGTAGTGGGCGTCGCCTGCATGACCGTCACTGCGTGGACATCGAGCAAGCGTTTGAGTTCGCGGGCATCGGCAGCCTGCTCCGGGGTGGCAATGACTACCTGGGCTCCCACCGTCAACGGAAGAAGCAATTCGAGAATCGAAATATCAAAAGAAATTGTGGTGACGGCCAGCAAAACGTCCGCAGCGGTTAGCCCCGGCGTATCAGCCATGGAATACAGGAAATTGACCAACGCACTTCGCGGGATCATAACCCCTTTGGGGTTCCCCGTAGAGCCCGAAGTGTAAATTGTGTAGGCGAGATGCCCGGGGTCGCTGACCGATGAGAGATTGCCGCGCGGAAACTTGCTGAAAGCGTCTTCTTCTTCGTCCAGCAGGACAACGCGGGCGGTCGTCTCCGGAAGGCTGTCCCTCTTTGACCGCTGCGTAATCAGCAGAGGAACTTCCGCGTCGGCGAGCATGAAAGCGAGGCGAGACTTCGGGAACTTCGGGTCCAGCGGAAGATAAACTCCGCCGGCCTTGAGGATGGCCAGGAATGCCACGACCATCTCGAAGGAGCGATCGAGATATACACCCACCAAATTCTCCGGACCTATTCCGTGCTCGCGCAGGTAATGCGCAAGCTGGTTGGCCCGCGCATTCAATTCCCGGTAGGTGAGCTGCTTTGCGCCCATGATCAGGGCGGTAACATCCGGCGTTCGTTTGACCTGATCTTGGATGAATTCGTGCGGACTTCGCCCCAGCGGGTGTTCCCGGGTATTGTTCCTGGAATGAATTGGGCGTCGGTTCATTTGGGAATCTAATGGCTACTTACCGGTTTTTCTGGAGCAGGCATAAGCCTGGGTGCGCCAACAAGATTACTTAACCAATAACTGCCAAGCCCCGCCCCTCGCAACTGTATTAGACAATGGGAAAGTCCAAAAAGCTATGGTACCTGCGGCATATTTCCCCACGCCAACATCCAATTTGCTACCCGACCATCGTCCCGCTCTTCCTCGCGGAGTAAGAGAAGAATCATGGCCCTGCTAAATGGACAACGCACTCCGACCGGATAAAAACTATATTTGCGACGGTAAATTAGCGGGAGAACGCCCGGAATTGGAAATGGTTCTTTAACTGCCGTCTACTTATCGTTCGGAACGAGTTCATCCACAAGATTCAAATATTCATGCTTCTTGGCAGTCCAATCCATCTTTTCCACGAATTGCGTGGCTTCGGCGGCCAGTTGTTTTCGCTTTTCCGGATGCTCGATCAGTTCCAGCAGGCAACGCGCGAGATCTTCTTCATCCCCGCCACGGAAGAATTTTACGACCGAATCATCGAAATAATAACGGTCAATCTGCGTGTCGGAAACGATGACGGGAACGCCCATCGCCATAAACTCCAAAATTTTTGTGCTGAAGGCCTCATTCCCGAAAGTGTCCTTGCGCTTCGGCACGATTCCCAGGTCCGCCGATTCGATCACTTTGGCAATCTCACGCAGCGGCATGGGATTGCGAATGAAGACCCGGTTTTCCAGGTGCAATTCTTGAATGAGCGTGCTCAAGGTTTTTTGGGAAGGGCCGCTTCCGTAGATGCAAAAATCCGCTTGCGGCACACGATCGCTGATTCTTCCGAACGCGCGGATGGCCAGATCCAGCCCTTGATGCCGATTTATGCTTCCGGGATAGAGCAGCAGAAACCGGTCCTTCGCGGGGCGCGGATTTCCGTTGCCGTAGAAAATGGAGCGATCGGGGGAATTCATGATCACGCTGCACTTTTCAGCCTGAACCGAACGAGAAACAAGACGCTGCTGCCAGATATGATTAGCGATGATCACGTGACTGGAAAACTTGGCGGAACTTTTTTCCACTCCCTGCAGAAGCCGGAAACTGAAGGATTTCGGACCCGCCCCAAATTTGCTGGTATAGAACTCGGGAAGAATGTCGTGAATATCCAGAATCACCGGCGTGCCCATCAATTTCGGGACCAATGCCGCAAATACCAGGAAATCGGGCACCGAATGCACATGGATCAGATCATACCTTTGGTGGAGGTGCTGCTTCGATACCTGGTACATCGCGCGCACCAGGAAACTCATGATGCGCCACAGGTAAGTGAAACGGGTTTTCTCATCAATTTTGCGGCCCTGCAAGCGAAATATGTGCACGCCTCCCAGAACATCCACGGTCGGCGCGTTATCTCTGCGGAGCGCCAAGACGTCCACATGATCTCCGCGCTGCGCCAGGGTTTCGGCGTAGCGCATCACGCGATTATCGGTTTCGTAAAACGAGTAAGCGATCATGCATATGCGCAGGGGTTTTCTTGCCGGGCTGGGTAAGACGGCTGGGCTGGCCGCGGAAGAGGCCGACAAAGCTATTTGTCTAGGCGCGGACATTTCTACTTGTGCCTGCTCTCCGGCTTCAAGAACAGCCGTCCCACGGGGATTGGGGCCAAGCGCCACGTTGGATGTTAATGGAGCACCAAGATGACTGTCTATGGATTTGAAGGTACCCTGCCGGGCAGGCACGGGAGCAAACGCATAGGCGAGACGTCCATCAACGATTTGCGCGTAGGCGATTCGGGCGCGCTCCTTACCTTGGCCCTTAATGACCCAATCTTCACCCTGGCGGACTAGTTTCAGTTCGCGGCGCATCCGCCACCAATTATTGATTTCGAGGGGGACGGTAGCCCAAATTTCAGAACTGCGGCGCAGTTCCGCCAGCATTCCGAGGAGTTGGCGGTACGTATTCCTGGCCTTCTCCTCGACGATGTAATCCGGGTGGACAATGATGCTGATCAAGCCATGGCCATCCAGGATAAGTTTTAGCTGTTCTTTCCATAAATCGGTGGAGTACGAATTCAGGATGTTAAACAGGGAATAATCCTGCGTGACCGTGACAGGGATCTCCAGAAGATTGCCCACAAAGTAGGGCATGATCGTGCAGCATCCGCCATCCTGCGGGTCCAGGTGTGCGACGTTTGGTACCGACATGTCGTACGAAAACTGGAACGCATCATACCAGCGTAAATTGCGGTACAGGGCGCCGGAGCGAAAGCCGGAACTCCCGAACTCTTGCGCGAAACGGTTAATTCTCTTTGCGCGGCGCATGAACTCTTCGCGGGAGCAAAAAAGATTTCCGTCGTGGTTCAGGTCGTGAACATTGATTTCAAAACCGCGTTTGCGAAACTCATCAAGGAACGCACCGGTGACTTCGTATCGTTTTTCGGGAATTACCTGGAAAGAACTCTTAAATCCAAATTCATCATCCAAATCCATCAGCGTCGAACAGAATTTCTTTCCGCCTTCAGCCTCCACGTCATGAGTCAAAATCAAGGCCGCCTGGGCGCCATCCGGCCAAAACCAGATGAAGGGTACAGGTTCATTATTCCTGGATTGAATCGCCAGAGTCATCAGGGACTCGAACATGCGGTCCACGGTGCGATCAACCGGCCAATGCGGGAAAGACTTGGTGGTTTGTCCGCGCAAAGATATTTGCTGCAAGATTCTGCGGAATCGCACCGACATATGCGGGCGTGCCAAGTAATAGATGCCGCGGAACAATCGGTTGGGGGGCAATTTCGTTTTGTGTTCGCCCATATGACCCGCATAAGACTCGCAGCGGAGATTCGTCGCCACATCATCCGGATCAAAAGGCAATTCGACAATGTGTTCGCCGAATTTGACCGCCGAACTGATATCGCACAGGGGAGAATCATATTTGCGCGCCCTATCGCCCACACAAGATTGGCCGTAGCAGGTTACATCCTCGCCAAACCGGAAATATCCCAAACCTTGCGAAAGATTTCCCGTCAAACGGAAATCAACCGTGGATTCAGGGCAGCGGAAGTAATCGTAAAAGGTGTGATCCATTTTTAGAGGTGACCAGATTTCAAGTGGCTCTTGCGTTTCATCGAACTATTAGAAAATCGCATTGTCGCCGGCCCGGGGATACTCTGCAGGCAGCTACATAAGCAGGGACGCCCGCGGCCTAATCAAACTTATGCGTTATGACCCGCCGGCGGCTTGCCGCCGGGAACCTCATCCGTGCAGACCGGCTCCGCCCGGCGAGCAATTGACTTCGGCAAGGTCTGCTTCGCGGGACCCAGGCGGAAAAGTTTTCGCAACGCATTTTTTTGTTCACTTCTAAGAAACTGCATGAATTCCCGGGAAACTGGCCTCTCTTCCCGAATGCAATAACCCCATAAAAACCCATATAGCCTGACGAAAGACCCCAACACGTAAGGCTTGGAGGGAAATCGGCGCGCCAATTTGAACAGCTCGAAAGGCGGATAGGAGCCCAGAGAGTAATCCATGCGCCCCTGGCGGATCATGCTGCGAACCCATCGGTCCGCTGTCCCCGTTGGGCGGTGGTGATTTACAGAAAGGTCGCAGAAAGCCTTCACGCCCCAGCCGTGCATCCGAACCACCACCTGCGCGTGCCAATCCGGCCCTCCATAGGGAAGCGCGCGATAGCCTCCAACGGATTCAAAGCATTCGCGACGGAACATCTGAACTGCATGCGCTACCGAGTACTCCCTGTTCGTTGGCCGGCTCACGAATTTTCCATTGGACTCCTCAAAAATATAGCCCCCGGCAAGGCCGAGGCTGGGATCCAAATCGAATTTCTCCATGAGTTGCTGAAAGTAGGCGGGCCCAAACGAAATATCGGAATCGAGATTGGCGATAAATTGATAATTGAGAGCTTGCAGACTCTTGCATCCCAGATTAATGGCATGCACCTGCGCGGCAAAATTGCGCGCGTGCTCTTCCTGAACCCTTACAAGCTTGATGAACGGATGGCGCGCCGCGTAACTGAGCACGATTTCGTCGGTGCGATCGGTCGAACCGTCGCTGACGATTGCCCATTGCAACGGGAGCGCCGTCTGCGCGATGACGGACTGTATGGTTTTTTCGATATAGGCCTCTTCGTTATAGGCCGCCGTGACGAGCACATAATTCTTCGTTTCACTCATCGTGCATCGCGTCCACTTCGATATCGGATTCCCATAACCCACTCCACGCAGGCCAGGCTTCGCTTCGCTTTGTAAGCGGCTTCCGGCCGCTTCTTGCCTAAAATGAACAATAGCGAATGTCCCGCCACCCGCATGACATGGTCAAGCCACGTAATGAACATATACGAAATTTGGGACGCTCGGCCGTAATGCTTTTGCCAGTACTGATAATTTGCCTTCTGCATTTCTATGTAGAATCGCAGCGGCGCCTTCGAAGAACTCGCTCCACCATAATGAATTGATTCGGCCATGGGATAGTAGACAACTTTCCAGCCGGCTTGGCGAAAGCGTATACACCAATCAATATCCTCGCCATACATAAAGAACGTCTCGTCCAGGAGTCCTACCTGATTGAGCGCGTCGCGCCGCGCCGCCCAGAACCAACCGTTCAGCACGTCCACTTCGGCGACCTGATCCCTCTTGAAATAAGGCATCAGAAATCCGCCGAAAATCCTGGAGTTGGGGAACAACACATCGAGAGCAAGTGCGCGACAAAAAGCGCGCCACAGCGTGGGCGCTCCCATGTAAGAGCGGTACGACTTTCGGTCTGCACCGAGCATTTTAGGACCCAGGAGACCAATCCGCGGATTCTGTTTCATGTACTCCACGATTTGTTTAATGCAGTTGTCCAGGACATGGACATCGGAGTTAATCAGAAGAACATATTCTCCCGTGCCCCTCCGAATGCCCACGTTATTGCCCTTCGCAAACCCCAGATTCCCTTCATTGCGGATCAGCGTAACGCCCGGATACGAATCTCGCACCAGTTCCGGCGTGCCATCGGTAGAAGCGTTGTCCACAACAATAATTTCAGCATTGGGGTTGTTGCTGTAGGCCTGCAACGAATCCAGACACTCCGTCACATATTTTTTGGCGTTCCAGGTCACGATGATGATGGAAAGTTGAATCATTATTTATCCAGCTTTCCCACATAGGAAGATCGGGGCTTAAACGGCTGGGGGTGTTTATAGGGAAAGACGCCTTGCCTCTCTTGACTCGGTGACGGGGATACCGGCGCGATTCGCGAGTTTATTAAGACACCATCGTTTTGCTGCTCGGCGGGAAGCTTTTCTCCCAGGATCGCAGAAGTGGATATGGCAATGATGGCCAGCAGTGTGAACCACGCGATCTGCGTATGATCAAAATAGGTGATTCCGAAATACGCGATCACGTGCGCGAATAGAGCCGCGCCCAGGAACCACAGGGGCCATTGTTTTCCGGGATCGTGTTCGACCGCTTTTCTTGCTAATCCCAGTCTGGCGAAGCCTCGGGAAATTATGGCAATGAAAAATATAAGCGCCAGCAGACCTCCGAGGATGGCTTCCTGCACGAAGGCATTGGACGTGTCCCACATATCATCTCCCCAAGTGGGACTGGAGGCTGTCCCCACGAGCCACCAATCGGAGAAATGTCTAACCAGTTGATCAATGAGCATGGCGCGGTGGTATCCGGAATTTCCAGCCACCAAATCAATATGGTTAATCACGAACCACACAGGGGCTTTCATGATCATATTCAGGGCCACCAGAAGAATCACCAATCCCCAGCGAATCGGCCGCATCCACCCGCGGACCGGCCACAGGCAGACCGCCAGAATTCCTGCCACATAAGCCAATAGCGGGGTGCTGGATGCCGACGACACCGTGATCGCTGTCGCCGCCGCCATGCCGGCAAGCGCCAAAAACCTGGACTTTCCATCTTTCCAAAGCCAAAAAAAGAGAGGAAGCAAAGTCGCCCCAAACGCTCCAGCCAGGATGGAAACCGCGAATGGTCCCTGGGCCCGGATGGCCCCTTCGCGAAACGAAGGTACGATTGGAATTCCGCCCAAAAATCCGAACACATTCTGATTTCTCAGTTTCTCGTTGACCATCCCGGCGGCCACAATCACCGCGACCACGGCAACAATTTTGAGTACGCGCCGAATTTCTTCTTCATCCTGAATGAGAAAGCGCAACAAGAAATATGCGGCAAAAACGTCCCAGAGGAAGCTGATTTGATTGGTCACCGCCCCCAGCTCACGATACAGAAGGATAAAAGCGAGGCTATGACAGAGTGCCCAGAGCGTTAACGCCGTATCTATGGAAGTAAAGCCGCCCGAAATGAGTTTCGCCCCGGAGGTAAATTTCTCATACGCCAATCGCATCCACGCAAACACGAGGATAATTCGCAGAACGAATATATGCAGCCCGGCGAGGTAAACCCCCTGGCCGGCAGGAATGAGAAAGGCGCACAGTAAAAAAGGTACAACCAGGTATTTGCGCGGAAGCAGAAACATTGCCAGGATCGCGATGATCATCGCCGCCAAAACAGCCGGGTGCAGGAGCGTTTCGTTTGGTCCGCCGCCGTATCTTAGGTGTTCTAGATCCACGAAAGAAATCCTCGCCTCACTACCTTATTCCTGGCTCCTCTGAAAATTCAAAGACCAGCCACAAAAAATGAATTCCCGCATGGAAAATTGAATCTTCCTGAGCGCCGTGCATGTTTTCCGGATGCTCATCGTGCACCGTTCTCCGGGCTCTGAGGCGCGCTTAGACGGTCGGAACGAAATGGACTGACCCGGCGAAACTCCGCCTGATCCCCGAGAAATGCCACGTTGTCGGGTACGCCTTCCGATCGTCTGGCAAGAATCATGATGTGATAGGGCCTAAGAGTACTTACTTGCGATATCTGAAAGGATCCGCGGTCCAGCAAAGCAAGGGCGGTGTGCGTATCAAACACGTGATGGTGGATCGCCCTCTTGGTTATATTGTCCAGACATCGCTGGTGGAATTGTTCCGGAGTGCCCGCCGCTTCGTCCCTGCTCAAATCGTGCAGCGCCAGAATTTCGGGCAGGTGAGTGAGGTCGTCCTCTCCCACATTATTCGCATAGTCCGTCATCATGTGCTCCAGTGTGGTGGTCGGGCGGCGCCAATCGAACGTGCCGTCCTTATGCGGTAGAACCAGCAACAAAGCACCCTGCGGCGTCAGCACGCGCCTGCATTCCTGCAGGGCCCGGAGAGGGTTGGCCACATGCTCCAGGCAGTGCGAGGCAATCACGCAATCGTAGCTCGAGTTGGAAATCGGATCGAGTTGCGTGGCATCGCAAAGGAACTGAGTCCCCGGCTTTTTTTTGGGATGATAAATAAAGCTGGCCCCTCCGCCAACTTCTCCTGTCCAAATTGTCCGGGAGGAATACAAACAATTGTCCAAACTTTCCAGCACGTCATAAACCGGGAGAGGTCCTTGATCGCCGAGAATTCCACTTGGCCCGCCAAGTTCCAGCCCGCGTTTTCTAGCCAGCTCAGATCTAAAGGCCTGCAAGTTTGCCGCGGTTGTAGGAAAGAAACAGCGGGTGTACGCCGTCGCCAAACGGCGCCGGATCCCTCGCACTGTCCTTCGTATGGATGTCCCAGCCTGCATGCTGAAGTCTCCTCTTGACCCCTATCGGCGGATTCTTATTTCAAGATTTCAAGACGGGATTGTGGCCTGGTTCACATCGGGCACGAATGCGTTTGGCGCCTTTTGAAGGACGTAGGCCAGGCTGAATGCGTAGGTGACCAGGGATATCCCGGCTCCCAGAACGATGTTTAGAAACGGATGCCCCAGGCCGGGAATAAAACTCATGCCGAAGCAGATTGCGCCCATGACCAGGGATATTGCGAGAGGGGTCGCCAACGACTTCCAATATTGTCCGAGATCGAGCCCGGTCACGTTTGCGGCGCGACGCACCTGGTACAAATATCCGGCTACGACCGCGGCGAGACACGCAACCTGGCCGCCGCCTAGGCCCAACCATATGGCCAGCGGGTAGATCAAACCAATCACCAGGATAGACATCAACAAAACACAATTGCGATGCAGCTGCGGCAAGCCTATGGAATAAAAGACTGTGGTGATCTGACCGTTCATCAGGTTGATGAGGCAAACCAGAGTGCCTACCATCAGCGGTATCGCAGCCGCGCCGTATCGCGCGCCGAGCACTATGGTCAGCAGCGAACGGCCTGAAAAACACACAAAAACAAATGCCGGAAGCCCGAGCATCGCCATCATCGAAGTGGTCTTAATCAGGATTCTGTTGATTCGCTGCGGATCATTCTGTATCTGCGAAAAAGTGGGAAGAAAAGTCTGGCCGAGCGTGTTCATGAGGTAGGCCACGGGAGTTTGGACCAGATAGATGCCCATCGTATAAATCCCGAGTTCGGCCGCCGAGAAAACCTTCCCGAGAACGAACACGTCGGTGCGCGCAAACGCAAGATTCAGAAACGACAGTCCAAAAAGACCTTTGGAAAATCCGAGCAAGTCCCGGATCGCCTGGCGATTCCAGCGAAGAGAGGGAACGTACGGGAAGAAAATGTAGGAAAATAGACACCGAAAAGCCCCTTCGGACACGCTCCCGATCACCAGCGCCCACACATCGCGCAGGAGCAGGCTCAAAACCAAAGTTACAATGATGCCGCAGATTCCTCCACCGCTGTTAATCATCGTCCATTTGGAGAAATTCATTTTCTTCAGCGCCACGTAGGCGCGGCAGCTGTAAATGCCATCAAAGATCACGCTGATCGTGGCCACGCGCATCAGCAGAGTTAGTTCAGGGTTTTTATAGATTCGGGCCACCAGCGGGGCCAGGCTGAAAAACAGGACATACAGCGAAAGCGATCGGCCAAAGGCAAGCCACCAGGCTGCCGACGCGTAATCGTCCTCTTCCCCGCGCGAATGCTGGATGAGTCCTTCTTTGACCCCAATATCGGTAATCGTGTGTAACACCGAGGCAGTGGATCCAACGATGGCCATCAAACCAAAGGCCGAGGGCACGAGCAACCGGGCAAGAATCATGCTCCTGCCGAATCGGAAAGCCTGTTCGGCGGCGCTGCCGACACCCAGCCAGGCCCCCCCGCGAAAGACTTTATCCTTCAGTCTTTCCCCGGAAAGCTTTGACTCAATCAGATTCTTGAGGCTGCGATAGGATTGCGCTATCACTTTGACGCGCACCTTTCTTTTCCGTATTCGTGATCGGGCGCATTTCCAGAGGCGCTGTCGAATTCAGCCAGAAGCGCCCGGCCGTCTGAAACGCGAATTGTGCCAATCGGATTTTTGCCGGCGATGCGCATCCAAATTTCCCTGATTTTCCGCTTGTACATTTCCATATCGGACTTCGTTACTCGTGTGCAGGTCGTTTGGATTGGCAGCGCATTTTTCCACTTCCGTTTTAGATACCTGTAGCAATCGTAGAATTCCTTGGGAAGAATCAGGTTCAGCTGCGTGTTATGAATGCAGAAGTCGGAAATGGCATAGTTGTTTAAACCCAGGGCGGCGGCCTGCATGCAAATATCGGCGCCATAAAAATGAAAGTTGGGTAAGCGCTCGTCGAACTTCAGTCCGCTCGATGCTCTGATGATCAGGATGATCTCATCCAGCGTTTGGACGGGCGCGGGAAGATCAAATGGCTTTCCGAGTACTCCGTTCCCGCTAGAATATATATATCCTCGCCCTCCGTCATGGAGGGTTTCCCCGTAGCAGCCCAAAACTCCCCAGTTGGAATCGGCATCCTTCAAGATATGGAGATTGTGTTCCAGTTGCGAACTCCAAGATTCAGGAAACAATATGTCCTGATGGACAAATACGATGACATCATTCACCGCTTTACTTATGGCGTCGTTATACGCCATCGCCGCGGAAGGGAAAGATTCCTGGACCAGTATCTGGTGAGGATGGGGCTCGCGAAAACACGGCGATGCCAGAAGATTGGATCGAAGTATCTCTTTATTGTTGACGCAGGTTACGAATGTGAATGCCAATGAATATCCTTCCCAGGATAATTTGTTCTGAAGGAAGTGACCGGCACAACGGCGTCATTTCGCGAGGGCCACTGAGGGCAGAAGCGCCCAAATACAAATCCTAAATGTTGGATGTATGGTTGCTATCGTGCGCGGAATGGCATGGACCGGCAAGAGCTTGGGTTCATCGCTTCCAACATATGTTTAACGAATGTTTTCGTATTGAATACAGTTGTCTAATTCACCGCCGCCGTTAGTCCCGTAGGCGGTGCCGGAAGTGCGCTGCTTGAGATTGCCGCGTAGGCGCCTGCGGCCCACTGGCCAGTGGATGGACGCCCGACGGGCGTACGCGTATTTCCCGCACTGGTATCGCTATCCAGAGGCAGGATTCCCAAACCGGTAAGATTGATTCCAGCGCTAAGCAAGGGGGAACCGAACTGCGGCACTCCGGAAAAAGTGACATTCAGGATGGATACTTTAGTTCCGTGAGCATCTCCGGAACACGCGGATTGCCAGGCTGACAGAGCGCTCGCGCCGGTGGAACCGCATTGCCAGGGCGCATTTCCACCTTGGCCCATCGCTCCGTACACGTTGTAATCGAGATTAGTAAATGTAGTACCCGCTTTGACCACGAGATATTGCCCGTACCCTTCAATCGCGTTGTTTCGGAAATCAATATTTGTTCCGTAGATGCTGAAAGCATTCACGTTTTGCGGGGTGGTGGGGCAGCCGATCGCGGTGTTGTTCACAAATATTCCGCCCGTTGCGCCGTAGTCGAAAACCGGAGCCGTGTTGTTGTTGCAGCTTTGAATGTCCACATTGTTGAATGCATTGAAATTATTGGGATTGGCAAATTCCGTAAATGACATGGTGGCGGTTGTGCAGCAAGCCCCCCAATCGCCATCTGAAAGATTGTTATACAAATTGAGCGCCAGGGAATCGGAAGCCACATTCATGTAGTTGTGCAATCCGTTGTGATGGAACGTATCCGAGGAGGTGTCCCAATTGGCCGCGTCATGGAAATGATTGTCGTGGATATTTACCGTCCGTGGCCCATTGCCACTGTTCTCCACTGCCCAATTGTTGTGATACATCTCGAGATTATAAATATTGAAGATAGTGCCCTGGCCGCGTTCGATGCTGATGGCGTTGCCCATGTCATGCAGGTCGCTGTCATGGATGCTGATGGTCCCCGCCGCGCCGGTGGCCCCATATGGATACTGAAAAGCAAAATTTCCCGAGTCAATGCTGTTGGCGGAATCGCTGGCCTGACTGTGCACATATAAATTGCGGATAATCAGATTGCGGATCTCGATGTCATGACAGCCGTTGCAACCATAAAAAGCTTGCGTGGACGAATCCCGGTTAGGAAGTGAGGAACCATTGGCCGTGGCTTCGATAATTCCGGTGATATTTGCGGGATAACCGGTCTGGTTCGCGGCTTCGTTCGAGTAGCAGGCGGTCCGAGGCCCGCACGCGGCGCCTCCGTCGAATAGCAGGTAGGAAGCAGCGCCACTGAGGTTAATCATCTGACCGTACGCCACGGAGATTCTTGCGCCCGATTCCCACTTGATCGTTATGAAATTCCCAGGTGTGCCGCTGCCCTGGACGGAAAAACCAGCGGTGATGGTGCCGCAAAGGTGAATGGTGTTTCCGGCCACCCAATCCTTGGGCGCCAGAGAACTCACCTTGCGCGCATCCGCGCAATCCGCCCCATTGCCGGCTCCCGCGGGATTCTGCCCGATGTAAATGTCGCTCGCTTTTGCCGCAGCGGCGCTCAACAAGACTCCCAACGCCAGCAAACAATAGGTCCCCCAGCGCATCACCACCCTACGGTTCACCCCACCCATGTTTGCCTCAAACCGTTTATGGATTACTTTCAAAGGCTCTCTTCCCGCCCAGTCTATTGAGCGCTATCTCTATCATGTACGAGAGATTAGCAAGGGTTTCTCCTTGCCACCACTGGCCATTCGTCCAGTCAGGGGACAGGTCGGGTGAACTGTCCTTCCCTCGGCAGGGGAGTTCACCGGCTGAACCGAGTCCCGGCCTTCCCCGCGGCCGGGAAAACGATTCCTGGGGACGCTCCTGGAAGACCTGGCAGACGTCTATTATCGGGCAGTTTCAGCTGGAGATTCAACCATAAATTCATCTGTAAATTAAAATTGGCCCGCCGGCATCGCTTGCTTTGCTGCACGATTCGCGCAGCCTCGATGGTTCGGAATCGGAGAGTTGCAGGGGAACTATGTGGAAGTGGGACCCCGCTTGGCCTCTTCCGACTCGATCCAACTCGAGCGTTGCATCAGGCTGACACTATGGTACAGGAATTTGTAGAATCGTTGCGGCCAGTGCAGCCAGTCATAACCGCCTTCCAGTTTCGCCCGGAGCAGCGGCGGGTCGTCCCAGGAGTTCGCAGGGAGGCGCGGCAACTGGAAACGGTTACTACCGGGCCGGGCGCGGCCGATGATGGTGGAGACTCCATTTTCAAATCCGTGATTCTCCAGAGCGTCACTCAGAAAGCGCGTGAAGTCGCGATCTTCTTCCGGAAACGCGAAGGGATAGGAAAAAGATGTAACCGCAGCCCCAAGTTTCTGTTCGATGATTTCTTTGGAATAGCCCAATTCGTAGTCAATTTGCTCCGGCCCGAGCGAGCGCAGGTCCGGATGGGTCACGGTATGCGACCCGAACTGAATCCCTTCGGCGTGCAATTCGCGAACCTCGCTCCAGGTCAGATAATCCGCGCCTTCGACACGCACGGGGGCGTCCTGGATTCGGGCGGTGGCCAGAAAAATCGTCGCCGTGAAGCCGCACTGTTTCAGGACGGCCAGCGCGTCGGTATAAAAATCACGATATCCGTCGTCAAAGGTAATAACGAAGATCTTGGAAAGATCCTGCCCGGTTTCCATCCCCGCCAGCATCTCCGGTAAATCCATGGTCCTGTAACCGCTGCGCCGCAGCCATCTCATCTGGCTGGCAAAGACATCCGGCAAAGTATTGATTTGGTAATATGGGTGAAACTTAGCAAAAAGGTTATCCGAGATGCTGTGATACATCAGGATCGGCACGCGCGACCCGCATTTTGGGCCAAAGAGCCGCGAAACCGGATGGCCCACGCATAGCGTGGCCAACCGATCCAGGCGAGGCATTTGAATTCTATTTGGGGACATGGGGGTTAGGTACACGCTTGAACCAGGAACTTTGATTCCGAGAAATCGCCCGGCGGAGACGCAAAACGCCCCCACCGCACACGCTATCCGGACGGGCCGCCGCGCCCCGCAAATCTAGCGGGAGTAGCCAACGTTCGATGTAATAAATTCCATCACCGCGCCGGCAACTTCCTTCTGCTGAGCGGTGGTGAGCTGCGGGAACATGGGCAGAGAGAGAATCTCCGCCGCAACGCGCTCGGTGACGGGGGAATTTGAAGTTATTTCGATGGCAAAGATTTCCCGCTGTGATTCGCGCCTATTCGGCAATGCGGAGAAATTCTTGCTCCCGCCTCATCGCAGCAACGTGCGCGACGCATCAGGCCACCACATCTCCGAGCCGAGACAAAGCGACACCTGAGTCGGCAGACGTTGTTCGCGCGGGACTGAGCCGGAGGATCCGCGAACGATCGATTTCAAGAGCCACGGAACGTTGGAGCAAGACTACTGAGATGATAACTCGTTGATGCCCCTTGAAACTGGTTAGGATCCCTTCCATACCCTCCAGCACATCATTTTTGATTCGCACCCGTTCGCCAATTTCCAGGTAGGGCCACGGCTGGGTCTGAATTCCGGAGCGAATAACTATTTGGAGTGCGGTGATCTCGGATTCAGCAACCGCAATGGGAGTCTTGCCTCTTCCAACCACGGAGATGACTCCAGGTGTAATCAATACCGGAAGGCGATCATGGATATCGAAGCGACAAAAAACGTAACCGGGAAACAAGGGCGATTCAACAATCTTGGAACGGTCCGACCAACGCCGGGTCGCCGGATAGGTCGGAAGCAATGTCTCGAAACCTTTGTTTTGGAGCAGTCCCTCGGCGGCGTTTTCCCATCGGGAACGGACTTGAAGGGCGAACCAAGCTTTCGGTTCGTTCATCTGGCCGTTTGGCATTGAATTCTACTTTCTCCTGACTTGGATTTTATGTTACACGTGCGAGATCCGGACAAGCTACCGCCATTAAACCCCAATCGCGTCATCAATTTTTCAACTCGATAAGTGCAATCTGTTGCCCAAAGTGATGCAGATTCCGGCGAAGCATGTCCCTTTCGTACCACCTGTACCTCAATGTAACAAAAGGAGTTACATGGAATATGAGACTGCCGCACAGGAGGGGCATCTTGGTATTCTGCTCTGATTTGGGGAATTTGATGAAAAGTATTTCCACAATCTGCCATTCAAATTCCAAGATGACCCAAACCAATGGACTCACCGCGATCCCCGCTTAGTGAACAGCTATAGTTTTTGATGCAAGTTGTTTGTATAGAATAACTTATGTGGAAACAGCTTCGGGATTTCGAGATCGGCACCGGTCAGTTACTCTTTTGCGCAATCCTGTTCGTCCGAGGGAAGAACTCGTGAGTCATGCTAAACTCAAAAATGTCCGCAAATCGGTATGAATCCCACACCCATGAAAAATTGGTCTTCCCCGCCTCAAGAATCGCGCCACTGGGCGAATCGCATTTAGATTACTTCTCTCATCGGAATTGTTTGCCTGACGCTTTTCCCGTTCCGGCTGGATTTCAGTGAGTTCCACAGTCTCCACAGGTCTCCTTTTCTTCTTGGGGACTCTCTAAAATACGTGGGGCGCCTTGATTTTTTCCTGAATGTTCTCCTGTTCGTCTCGTTTGCGGCTGGTATCGCCGTGTAGATGCGCAAGCGTGGGGGTAGCCGAAGCGCCGCGTTGGTTGTGGCGTTGTGGCCGGGGCCTTCACGTCTTATACGGTCGAGTTGCTCCAGTTGATAATCCCTATGCGCGATTCGGGTTGGAATGACATCCTCAGTAACTGCCTGGGCGCGGTCGCGGAATTTCTGCTCTTTGAATCGTGCGGCGAACTGCTCTTGAAACACATGACCAGTTTGGAAAAGGCAGTGGACTCCTGGCTGTCTTTGTGGGGGACTTGCGCTTTCCTGCTGGTGTATTTGGGCTTCTTCTTCACTCTATCCGTCCCCCTGCAGAAACAGACTCGCCTGAGCGATTGGGACCCGGCCGCCTCCCTGTTTGTGGGGAGCGACGGGACAGCGCGACACGCGTGGAAAGGGCAGATCGCGAAGCTTGAAATTTGGGACCGGGCCCTCCCGGACGAATTCGCGCGAAAGCTGGCCTCCGGTGATGTAGCGCCGGAATCGAAAACTGGCCTCGTCGTTTCTTTCGAGTTCACTGGGGCACCTCCCTACGGCGATCGCCAACAATCTTCCCCCAAGCTAACCTGGATTACGTTTGCCACTTTGCCGAAACCATCACATTCGCAACGGCCTCGACGTAGTCGTCGGGCACGCTTTCATGAAATAGGTCGCTCATTGAATTCACGAAAATCATTTTCGGTTTCCGCCAGCGCAGAGGCTCGGCAAGTTTTCCGGGGACCAATCGTAAATCGAATCCTTGTTCGTAGGGATGTCCCTTCACGCCGCGAAAGCGCTCTGCAAATGTTTCGGCGTAGCAGTGCTTACACCCGTCGCTGACTTTAGTGCAGCCCCGGACGGGGTTCCAGGTTGCGTCTGTCCATTCTATAGTCTATAGCGGAATCAAGCGACATTAGGGGGCTCCCCGGACAATCGGCGCGAAAAATGGGATATGCGGCGAATTGTCGAGGTCAATCCAGATCTTTTTGCCGCGGACTCCTGATTT
>Ga0137409_10000766_pt1 | contig 35173 bp, 31 predicted proteins | sample CZODoug1_16funga_FD_122059 | JGI IMG/M metagenome (GOLD analysis project Ga0137409, IMG submission 122059) | Vadose zone soil fungal communities from Angelo Coast Range Reserve, California, USA - CZODoug1_16fungal (Hybrid Assembly) | ecosystem: Environmental > Terrestrial > Soil > Vadose zone... | reverse complement strand
ATTGTGGCGACAGGCGATACACCGGAAGTTTTTAACGGATATTGCGGAGCAGAATCGGGATCGGTGCCGGTTTCGGCTGCTTCGCCCGCAATTTTGACTTCCGAGCTGGAAGTGCAGAAGAAAGAAACGGACACTGATCGGCCGCCGATACTGCCGCCGCCAGCACATGACACGAGGAGCGCAGGAATGACGAGCGGGGCGACGACGAACGCGGGAGGCCAACAGTGAGAGGCGCGATTCGCAATTCCCTTTTTGTTTTTGCAGCGGTGCTGATGGTGAGTCCGTGCGTGGTGCGTGCCCAGGCCACGAAAGATAACGACCAGACGCTGCACGCGATGCACGATGAAATGGCGCGATCGAAAGACCGCCTGGAACTGACGATTGATGCAAACGGCAAACCGGTGCGGCCGTTTTACATCGAATACCGGCTGCTGGATCTGGATGTGCGCGAAATTACGGCGCAATTCGGCGCGCTGATTTCCACGACGAAAACGCGGAACCGTTTTATGAACGTGGAAGCGCGAGTGGGCGATTACAAGCTGGACAATTCGAATTTCATCAGCGACGAAGGATTCCGCGGGTTCATCGGGTCGACGGGATCGGTGGGAATCGACCGGGATTACGATTCGCTGCGGCAGGATTTGTGGATTGCAACGGACCAGGCGTTCAAAGAAGCGGTGGAAGGCTATTCGCGGAAGAAAGCGTACTTGAACAGCCTGGCGAACCAGAATCAGTATGACGACTTTTCGAAGGCGCAACCTGTACAACTGATTGAACCGCTGGCGACGCCGGACTGGTCGAACAGGAATTGGGAACAGGAAGCGCGGGATACTTCGGCGACTCTGCGGGCATTTTCACTGCTGCAAGAATCGCGCGTGACGTACTACCTCGTTTATGCGACGGAATATCTTTTGACGAGCGAAGGAACGGAGATTCGCACGAACCGGAGTTTTGCAGCGGCCGAAGGCGGGATGAATACGCTGGCATCCGACGGCGTGCAACTGAGCCATTTTTATGCGGCGTATGCGCCGAAGCCGGCGGATTTGCCGAATGTGGAGACGGTGCGGAGGGGGTTGAACGTGGCGGCGTCGGAGTTGATGGCGCTGCGCGCGTCGCAACCGGCACAGGATTATACGGGTCCGGTGCTTTTTGAAGCGCGCGCGGCTGCACCGCTGCTGGCGGAAGTGCTGGGGCCGAACTTGAATGGAGCGCGGCCGCCGATAGCGTTTCGGCCGGTGATGGAGCAGTTCCTGAGCAACATCGGCGGGAAGAGCGATTGGGTGGGGCGGCTTGGAGCGCGAGTGCTGCCAACGAACGTGACGATTGTGGACGATCCAGCGGCGAAGGAGTTTAAAGGCACGCCGCTGATTGGCGGCTACGCGGTGGACGAAGAGGGTGTGCGGGCAGCAAAGGTTGCGCCGATTGAAAAAGGCGTGCTGAAGCAACTGCTGATGTCGCGGCGGCCGGGCCCGGATTCGAACGAATCGAATGGACACGGTCGAGCGGCGTTTTTGAGCGATGCGAAACCTTCGATGAGCAATCTGATTTTTTCTTCGGCAGAAACGGTTCCTGCCGCGGAGCTGAAGAAGAAATTTATCGAAACGTGCAAGGCGGAAAAACTGGAATATTGCCTGGCTGTGCGGGAAATGGACAATCCGGCGATCAGCCTGCTGCATCAGGATGATTTCTCCGAGCTGCTGGCGAGTTTCGGCGGCGGGGCAGGCACGGGCGACCGGCTGGTTTCGCTGGTGTACAAAGTATTTGCGGACGGGAGACCGGATGAGATCGTGCGCGGGGCGCGGATTATTGGATTGAACGCGAGAGCGCTGCGGAATATCTCCGCGGCGGGCAGCGACGATTTCGTTTACAACTACATGCAGAACCAGACGCAGGGCTTTGCGGGCACGGCGCTGGGAGCGTTCGGCTCGGCGCAGAACGGATTGCCATCGTCGCTTGTGGCGCCGTCGCTGCTATTTGAAGAAGTGGAAGTGCGCGGAGCGCGCGGCGAGCCAAAACGTTTGCCGCTGCTGCCTGCGCCGACGTTAACTGCCACCAACTAACTTTTCGCGCAGGATGCGCGATGGCCATGAATGAATTTTCCAGACGAATGTTTATTTTCGGAGGAGCGGCCGCCGCTTCCGCGGCGGTATTCCTGAGCGTGAATAAGATGGGAAGCTTCGCTCTGGCGGATCGAGCCGAGCAGAACGTGCAAGACGGGCCGGTAACGATTGTCGAATTCGGCGACGACGGCCGGCGAATTGGTCTGGTGAAGCGCGAGAAGGTCCGCAGGACGGCGAACGAGTGGCAGAAGCGGCTGAGTTTGGACTCGTACCGGGTGACGCGCCGCGCGTGGACCGAAACTCCGGAATCGGGCGAACTGACACACGAGCATCGAACGGGAATTTTCCGGTGCATCTGTTGCGACAGTGCGCTTTTCGATTCGAATGCAAAGTTTGAATCCGGGACGGGGTGGCCGAGTTTCCGGGAAGCGATTGCAGCGGAAAATTTGTACGAAAAGATGGACGCGAGCCTGGGCATGGTAAGGCGAGAAGCGAAATGCACGCTGTGCGACGCGCATCTGGGCCACGTGTTTGCGGATGGGCCCGACCCGACAGGACTGCGGTACTGCATGAATTCGGTGGCGCTGCGATTCTGCGAGCGGAAGACCGCGCAGGGCTGAAGCGGCGAATCGACGCGGGGCGACAATATTTGAGGTAGTCTAAGCGGGCAGCTATGACCGGCACACCCGCGAGCGAAACTCACGAAAAAAGGATGGCAGCATTGCTGAGCGTAGGTTCGGCGGCGCTGCTGGTGTCGCTAAAAACATTTTTGGTTTACCGCACGAGCAGTTTGGGCGTGCTGAGCGAAGCGCTGCACTCCGGTCTGGATCTGGTGGCCGCGATTATTACGTTTCTCTCCATTCGCGTATCCGACCAGCCAGCAGACGAACGACATCCCTACGGGCACGGCAAGTTTGAAAATTTTTCGGCGTTTGTCGAGACGGGGCTTCTTGCTCTGACAGCGCTGTACGTGATTTACGAGGCGTTCAACCGGCTTTTCTTTCACAGCGTACATATTCAGCCGAGCTGGATTGCGTTTGTGGTGTTGGGAATCGCGCTTGCGATCGATATGACGCGCGCACGAAAGCTGTCGCATGTCGCGAAGAGATATTCGAGCGAGGCGTTGGAAGCGGACGCGCTGCATTTTTCGACGGACGTGTGGAGCACGGTGGTGGTGATCGCAGGAATCGGATTCGTATGGGCCGGGGAATATTGGAATTTGCCCTGGCTGATTTATGCGGATGCGGTGGCGGGATTGATCGTTGCGGGTGTGATTTTGTGGGTGGGTTCGCGGCTCGGAATGCGCACGCTGGACGCGCTGCTGGATGCGGTTCCAGTCGGATTGCAGGACCAAATCACGCAAGCGGTAAGAAGGATGGAAGGCGTGCAAGCGGTGCATCGCGTGCGAGTGCGGAGGGCGGGGAACCGTTATTTTGTGGATGCGACGGTGAGCGTTCCACGGACGGCGAGCCTCGAGCAGGTACACGCGTGGAGCGACGCGATCGAAAAGCGCGTATCGGAAGTGGTTCCCGCGGACGTGGTGGTACATGCGGAGCCGCAAGCGCCTCCAGCGGAGAATTTGCTGGAGTCAATTCGCGCGACGGCGCAGCGGATGGGGCATGCGATCCACGATCTTTCGGTACAGCAGCAGGGAGAAACACTGTTCGTGGAACTGCATCTGGAAGTGAACGAACGGCTTTCGTTGCGCAACGCGCACGCGCAGGCGACGGCGCTGGAAGAAGCGATTTTGGCGTTGCCGGAACACCCGACCGAAGTGAACATTCACATTGAACCGATGGGCAGCGGGATTGCGACGACGAAGACTTCGGCGGGAGAGATGAAGGAACTGGAGCGGTCGGTCGAAGAGTTCGTAAACAGCTTGCAGGCGGAGTACGACGAATTGGTGAACTGCCATCAGGTTCGCGTGCGGCAGGTGGAGCACAAGATTCTGGCGTCGTGCCATTGCGTAGTGAAGGGTGAGCTCGCGGTAACGGATGTGCACGATGTGACGGCGGCGCTGGAAGATCGGGTGAAGGAAAAATTTCCGCAGATATTTCGAGTGACAATTCATCCGGAGCCGGACGGAGAGCGCTGAAAAATTGCGCGTGAGCCTACGGTGAAAGCTGGGGCGCGTTTGCGGTGGCCGGACGTTTAAGGAAGGCGATGGCCGCGAGCGCCAGAATGGCCGGGAAGCAGACGAGGACGTAGCGAGGTTCGGGAGCTTCGACCGTGGTGAGGAACGCGGTTCGAATGAGGATGTAAGCGGCGATGGCCGCTACAGCCAGGCGGGCACGCGGGCTCCACCTCCACAGTTTTATAAAACCGCATAGCGCGGCCAGCAGGAAGCAAATATTCAAGAAGAAGAAGCTGAGCGAGACGACGAGGTCCGGGCGATCGGTGTCCCATTCGTCGGCGATAGGGAAAATTTTGCCGGTAAAAGGGAGAAGTTCGATGCGCGGCGTGAACCAGATCGTGAGGACTCGCTGCAAGGGGACGACGAGATAGGTACGCACGGGATGGCGCGCGGTGCGGCGGCGGGCGATGCCGGCAAATTCGGCGTCGGTTTTTTCGGAAAGGCTGTTGTTTTCGTTGTGGCGGTCGAGAAGCGTGGCAACGTGTTTTTTTTCAGATTCGGAATCAAAGGCCCGGCCGGGAATATCTTCTAGAGTGATGTTTTCTTCGTTGAGCTTCCAGGTGACGGCGTAGCAATCGCTGAGCCGGTAAAGCCAGGTTTTTTCCCAAGCCATGAAGCCGACCGGCGGACGCTCGGTCGGCAGCATGGCGTCTTTCGGCGCGAGCGGTTGAAATTTGTGGAGGGTGACGGCGTTACGAATGATCCAGGGAGAAAGTGTTGTGGTACAGAGGAAAGCGCTGATGGCGATAAGCTTCAACCAGCGAAGGAAATAACCGCGAGACACGAAGCTCCACGCGATGGCGAGGAACGCGACGATGAGTAGCAGCGGCGACTCCGGGCGGAAGAGAGTCGTTGCGCCGATGGCGAGGCCGAAGAGGGCGGCCCAATATTCGGGCGATTTGTCCCAACTGGCTTTGAGGCGATCAACGGGCCAAAAGAGTTCGGACGAGGATTCGGCGAGACAGATGAACAGGTAGATGGAAATGGCTGTCAGGCAGGTGGTGAAGGATTCCGTGAGCAGAACGGCGGTATAGTCCGCGGTGAAGGGGCAGAGGGCTGCAAGCCAGAGCGCGACGATGAACGCGCGCTTACTATTCGCCTGGACAGTGGCTATGCGGACCAGGCGCGCGGCGATGGCGGCGATGACGACGCAGCACAGCAGATCGATTGCGGCCTGGACGAGCATTACGGGCAATCGCGCGGCCTCCCCTTCCCTGCCGGTGAGGGCGTAAATTAGCGCGAGAAATACGGAGTAGCCCGGCATACGTACGTCTACCGGCGCAAGGACGCCGTTGAGGCTGACGGCGTAAGCGGCGTGCTTGAACCAGTTCGAAGCGAGTTCTTCGTAGAGCGCAGAGTCGCCGGCTGTAGCGGGAAACTTCAGAATAAAAAACAGCCTCAGGACGAGGCCGAACGTTATGGCAACCAGGGGATGCGAGAGCACTCGCTTCATGGAGTGTTCGCATCTTACAATAGAGACGAGTGATTTCGGCAACCGGCGAAAGAATGCCGGGCCATCCTGAGCCGCTCCCAGGTTCAACCGATCGATGAAAGAACGGCGTCCGATTTTTTACGACGAGCAGCGCGTCCGCTGGCGGTTTACGCGGAGAGCGCTGGAAGTGAGCGGTGTGCTGCTCACGCTGCTGCTTGTCTATTTTTTTGTGACCATCGTTGTCAGCGTAGATTTGCCGGCTGGATTGATTCCCGACGCGAAGTCTCCCTATCGCGCGCTGAAGATAAAAAAGAATGGGAAACTGCCGCCGGTGCGCGAAGGCAGGCACCGGCGCGTGGCGAATCTGGGCACGGTGCCGTCCGGGTACGACCCGTTGCGGGCGGCGTTTTACGTGAGCTACGACGCGAACAGCCTGGCGTCGTTGAAAAACCATTACAAAGACATCGACCTTTTGATTCCGGAAGAGCTTCACGCGGTAACGGCAGATGGCGCGCTGACAGTTGTGGATTACGTGCGGTATGAAACCGTGAAGGTGGGCCCGCAGGAAGCGTACGGCCGGCTGCGGGAAGACAAGCTGCACCAGTGGATGCGCAGCATCAACGTGGAAATTCCGACGATGGCGATGCTGAATAACTACGACGGCGCAGCGTGGCACATGAAGGAAATGGTGGAGATGCTGACGAATCCGTCGGCGCGCGCGAATCTGATCCGCGATACGGTGCAATACGCGGTGGAATCGCACCAAGCGGGCATCGTGGTCGATTTCGAGCAGATGCCAGATAAAAATCAGCCGGACTACCGGGAATTTATCGACGAGCTGGCTCCAGCGCTGCATGCGGTCGGATTGAAGGTGATGATAGCGCTGCCGGCGCGCGACGATAAGTACGATTACAAGTTTTTCGGGAAGCAGTGCGACGCCATCGTGCTGCTGAACTACGACCAGCACTGGCTCAATTCCGAACCGGGCCCAATCTCGGGGCAGGATTGGTTCGTGGAGAATCTGCGGCGGGTGATGGAAGTGGTGCCAGCGTCAAAAATCGTTGTAGGGGTCGCGAATTACGCGTATGACTGGTCGGAGGCGCCGACACAACATAAGGAGCCCGCGGCGGAGTTCAGTGTGCAGGAAGCGCTGCTGCATGCATACGAATCGGAAGCACAAGTCGAATTCGACCAGGCTTCGCTGAATCCGCACTACTCCTATTCAGATGAGCATGACCACACGCACCAGGTGTGGTTCCTGGATGCGATCACCGCGTACAACCAATTGAGGGCGTGCGAGCGACTCGGCGTCCGCGGCACGGCGATGTGGAAGCTCGGCTCGACGGATGCGTCACTGTGGAAAGTATTTGACAGTACGCGTCCCGACGATGCTACGCGCCAAAAACTGGCTGACGTGGCTCCCGGCCCGGACCTAATTCTCGAGGGCGACGGCGATTTGTGGCGGTTTACCGGGCAGCCTAAGCGCGGGTCGCGAAGCTTCACATATGAGCCGGCAATGGATCTTTTCACGAGTGAACGCTACGACAGCTACCCGATTTCGTATGACATTGAACAGATGGGGGCCGCGAAGAACAAGTTGGCGATTACGTTTGACGACGGGCCCGATCCGCGGTGGACTCCGAAAATCCTGGACGTCTTGAAAGAAAAGCACGTTCCTGCAACGTTTTTCGTCATCGGACTCGATGCCAGCCAGTGGCCACAGATATTGAAGCGCGAATACGCGGAAGGCCACTCAATCGGGAATCACACGTATACGCATCCTGCGTTTGAAGATGTCACGGCCACGCAAGTTCGCTGGGAGCTGAACCTGACGCAACGGCTGATCGGCAGCACGGTCGGCGTGAAGTCAATTTTGTTCCGGCCGCCGTACGGGATAGACCACCAGCCGGAATATGCGTCGGAAGTCTCGCAACTGCCAATTGCACAGGAGATGGGCTACCTGATCGTCGGACAGAAGATTGACCCGCACGACTGGCGGCAACCTTACGGCAAACAGGTTCCGGCACAGGAAATTATCGACGGCGTGCTGCGCCAGGCTAACAGCGGAAACATCATCTTGTTTCATGACGGCGGCGGGGATCGCAGCCAAACGGCGGCGGCGCTTCCGCAAATCATCGACCAGCTACGGGCGCGGGGCTACTTTTTCGTCTCGGTGCCGGAGTTGGTGAATAAGACGCGGGCGGACGTGATGCTCCCGCTGTCAACGAAAGAATGGCTGGAGGCGCGGGCGGACGGATTCATCTTTGGGCTGTATCGCTGGTTCGTGTTGGGCATTACGACGATTTTCATACTTGGAATTTTTCTGGTGAGCGGGCGCGCGGCGATTATAGGAATTCTGGCCATCATCGAGAAACTTCGCCCAGAACATTTGAAGGAGCTCAATCCACCGCCCGCGGTTACGGTCCTGATTCCGGCGCATAACGAAGAAGGCGTGATTCTACAAACGGTTACGTCCGTCCTCGCATCGGACTATACGGAAATGCGCATTATCGTCGTCAATGACGGGTCAACGGACGACACCGGAGCACTGCTTGATGCGCACTTCGGCGACGACCCGCGTGTGCAAATCATTCATCAAGTGAATCGTGGCAAGGCTGCGGCGTTGACCAGGGCAATCGCGGAATCGCAAACGGATTTCGTCGTAACCATCGATGCGGATACGGAAATCGAGCCGGACGCGATTAGCAAACTCATGAGGCATTTCTCCGATTCGAAACTGGCGGCGATTGCGGGCAATGTTAAGGTTGGCAACCGTTCCCGCTGGCTGACACGCTGGCAAGCACTCGAATACATAACGAGCCAGAACATGGAGAAGCGTGCGTTCGATTTGTTGAATTGCATCACGGTCGTACCCGGCGCACTGGGCGCATGGCGGAGATCGGCAATCGAGATGGCGGGCGGAATTACTGCGGACACCGTCGCGGAAGATGCGGATCTGACAGTGGCGATTCGGCGGTTAGGCTGGCGGATAGGCTATGACGAAGAAGCAATTGCGTGGACGGAAGCTCCGGAAACGCCCGGTGCGCTGATTCGCCAAAGGTTCCGCTGGACATTTGGTACGCTGCAATCGTTCTGGAAGCACCGGGACACGCTGCTCCGGCCGAAGTACGGAACGCTGGGATTGATTGCGCTTCCCAACATTTTTGTGTTTCAGCTTTTGCTGCCGCTCATTTCTCCGATCATTGACCTGATATTCCTGGGTTCGCTCCTGGCGTCGGTGTTGATGCAGTTACACCTTTCGTGGATTCCACAACTGAATTGGGGCGCCGCTGATATTGAGCGGTCGGTGCTATTTTTTCTCGGCTTCATCATTATCGACGTGCTGACGTGTGCCGTGGCGTTTGCATTGGAGCGAAAAGAAGATTGGACGCTGCTGATTCCAGTGTTGCTGCAGCGGTTCTACTATCGCCAGTTAATGTATGTCGTGTTGTTCCGCTCTGTAAAAGAAGCGGTGCGGGGCCGTCCGGTAGGTTGGCGAGGCGTCGAACCCGAGCCTCCGCGCGCACCAGCCTCGGCTGCTCCGCACCAACCTGCATCGGCGACGGGCAACTAAGACTGCTCACAATTTTAGATAGCCTGCGTCTGAACCGGGGCAGAGGGTGGCATTGGGCGGCTTTTCGTAGATTTTTACCTGGAGCCGGAGTTGAGGTACGATAACGGGGTTGGTACGATTTCTCCGCAGGAGGTCGTTATGGCCGTCACGTTTACGCTCAATGGCAAGTCCCAGACCGTCGAAGTCGATCCGCAGATGCCGCTACTCTGGGTTCTCCGCGACACGCTGAATCTGACCGGCACAAAATTCGGCTGTGGCATGGCCCTGTGCGGCGCATGCACGGTTCACATCAATGGCGAGGCGTCTCGCTCCTGCATTACGCCGATTTCGGCGGTAGCGGGAAAAAAGATCACCACGATAGAAGGACTGTCGGCCGACGGCAGCCATCCCGTGCAGCAGGCGTGGATGGAAGAAGACGTTCCGCAGTGCGGCTATTGCCAGTCCGGACAAATCATGTCAGCGGTGGCGTTGCTCAGCAAGAAGCCGAAACCGACGGATGCAGACATTGACGATTTCATGAACGGCAACATCTGCCGCTGCGGCACGTATCAGCGCATTCGCAAGGCGATTCACCGCGCCGCCGATCTACAAACCACCAAAGCAAAATCCGCGTAGTTCAATCCGCTATTGCAATAGAGGTGTCCCATGACGACGTCCCTGTCGCTCGACCGTCGCGCATTTTTGAAGACCGGAACCACTGCTGGAACCGGTTTGTTGATCGGATTCCGTCTCCCTGCGTTCACGTCGTCAGCGGAAGACCAGGAAAAGAAGAATCCGAATCCGCTGAACGCGTGGGTGCACATTACGCCGGATAACCATGTCTCGCTTATTTTCGGAAAGTCCGAGATGGGCCAAGGCATCATGACGGCGCTGCCGATGATCCTTGCCGAGGAACTCTCGCTGGAGTGGAGCAAGGTGAAGATTGAGCAGGCGCCGACGAATCCGGCGATTTACAACCACGGAACGGGCGGAAGCGGCAGCGTTGCCGGTTCGTGGCTACCCTTGCGGCAGGCCGGCGCGGCAGCGCGAGAGATGCTGACTTCCGCGGCAGCGCAGCGGTGGAATGTGAACCGCGATACGTGCGTAGCGAAGGATGGCGGCGTGCTGCATGGCGCGCGAAAGAATTTCCTGACCTACGGCGAATTGGCCGAGGATGCGGCGAAGCTGCCGATTCCTGATTTCAAGACGGTGCCGCTGAAGAATTCCGATGACTTCACGATCGTAGGGCATGACAAGCGGCGATACGAAGGGTCGGCAAAGGCGACAGGCAAAGCGGTATTCGGAATTGATGCGCGCATGCCGGGCATGCAGTACGCCGTGATTGCGCGCTGCCCGGTTTTTGGTGGGAAAGTAAAGTCATTTGACGCGACAAAAGCGAAGGCGGTTCCGGGCGTGAAAGATGTGATCGCGATTGATGCCGTCCCTCAAGGCGCGTTTACGGCAGGCGGTGTGGCCGTGCTGGCGGACAATTCGTGGGCGGCAATGCAGGGCCGCAAAGCGCTGGAGATTACCTGGGATGAAGGACCGCACGCAGCGGAATCGACGGAATGGCTGCACAACCAGTTTGCTGAGAATGCGGCGAAAACGGGCAAAGTCGTACGCAATGACGGCGACGCAGACGCAGCGTTGGTCGGCGCTGCGAAGAAAGTGGATGCAGTCTACGAATTCCCGTTTGCCGCGCACGCCACCATGGAGCCGATGAACTGCACGGTGCACATTCGCCCGGACGGCGCGGAGGCGTGGGTGCCGACGCAAGCGCCACAGTGGGCGCAGGACATTATCGTGGGCATTTCCGGCTTGCCGCGCGACAAAGTAATTGTGAATACGACGCTGATGGGCGGCGGCTTTGGCAGACGCTACATGGGCGACTTCGTGATGGAAGCCGCGCAGATTGCTAAAGTCACCGGCAAGCCGGTGCAAGTTTTGTGGACGCGTGAGGACGATATGCAGCACGATTTTTACCGGCCCTCGTCGTATCACAAAATGGCGGGCGCGGTGGATGCGCAAGGCAGTCTCGCTGCGGTGGAAGCATTTCCAGACTTCGACTTCGATTGATGCGATGTGGAGCAAGGACGGCGAATCACACGCGGAGAATTCCGAATTTGCGACGGCGCTCTTCATTCCGTATGCGACGCCGAACTATCGAGTCGAATACACGCTGGCGAAGTCCGGCGTGCCACGGGCTTGGTGGCGCTCGGTGGAACATTCGACGAGCGGATTTATCGTGGAATGTTTTGTGGACGAATTGGCGGCGGCAGTTGGAGCGGATCCGTACGAATTCCGGCTGAAGCTGATTGGCGATGACCGGAAGATCCCGGATTTCTCTAACCCCAAAGAAGGCAAACCGCTGGACACGGCGCGTCTGAAGGGCGTGCTGAAACTTGCAATGGAGAAAAGCGATTGGGGCAAGCCGCTGCCGAAAGGCGTGGGGCGCGGAATCGCGGCGTACTACTCGTTCGAATCATACACGGCTGCGGTTGCGGAAGTGAGCGTGAAAAACGGTGCGGTGAAAGTGCTGAAACTTTGCTATGCCGTGGACTGCGGACGGCCCATCAATCCCGATGGAATTCGCGCGCAGGTGGAGAGCGCGGCAATTTACGGTCTCTCCGCATCGCTGCACGACGCGATTACCATCAAAGATGGGCGAGTGGAGCAATCGAATTTCAACAATTATCAGATGCCGAAGATCGCGGACACACCGAAAACCGAAGTGCACGTCGTAATGAGCAAAGAGGAGCCGACGGGAATCGGCGAGCCGGGATTGCCAGTGGTGACTGCGTCCGTTTGCAACGCAATTTACTCACTGACGAAGAAGCGGATTCGCCGGTTGCCGATCCGTAAGGAAGATCTCGCCTAGCTTCAGCGCGACGAACCGTTGCAAAATATCGTGTGCAAATTGCTGCCATCGGTGTCGCCGCGCTATCTCTGCTGATTTGGCTCTACCTTTTCTTTTTTAACGGACATTTCTGGCAGATTTGGATTGCAGACGCTGACGGGCGCACGGTCCCACCGCTCGAGCGATGGCCTAGCGTGCTGGCAATTGTGCCCGCACGGAACGAGGCGGCTAGCATTGAAGGGACCGTGAAGTCGCTCCTGCAGCAGGACTATCCCGGGAATTTCTCCGTTATTGTGGTAGATGACCATAGCGGCGACGGGACTAGCGATTTAGCTCGCAAGACGGCTGCGGATTCTGGCTCGCGCGCTCCAGTCGAAGTGCTGGAGGCTCCGCAACTCCTTGCAGGATGGACGGGCAAACTATGGGCGCTGCAAGCGGGAATGGAGGCTGCGGCGGCCAAGCGCACGGATTTCCTTTGGTTTACCGATGCGGACGTGGTCCACGGGCCGGAATCATTGACGCAGTTGGTTTCTCGGGCAGAACACGAAGCATACGATCTGACTTCACTGATGGTTTTATTGCGAGCAGAAACGTTCGCCGAAAAACTTGTTATCCCGCCGTTTCTCTATTTTTTTCTGATGCTCTATCCGCCCAGATGGATAACTAACCCGGAAGATCGAACTGCCGGCGCGGCGGGAGGCTGTATCCTGCTGCGGAGCTCCGCTCTCACCCGCATTGGCGGACTTGCCACAATTCGGGGCGAAGTGATTGATGATTGCTCGCTGGCGCGGGAAGTGAAAAAAAGCGGTGGAAGAATCTGGATGGGCCTCACACGGAAAAGCGTGAGCCTTCGCCGCTACGTTGGTTTTGGTGAATTACTGGACATGATTGCGCGTACGGCATTTACGCAGCTCAACTATTCCGCTCTGCGGCTGTTGGGTACGCTTCTCGGACTCTTGCTCACGTTCGTTGCGCCCGTTGTGCTTGCGGTCTCCACGAATCCGAAAGTTTGGCTTCCTGCATTACTCGCGTGGTGCCTGATGTCGGCTTCTTTTTTGCCGACAGTCGTTTTTTACCGACTCTCGCCGATCTGGTCGCCGTTTTTGCCCATAGCTGCGGTTTTCTATACGTATGCAACGGTGTTGTCGGCAATGCGTTTCTGGATCGGTCGCGGTGGCCAGTGGAAAGGCCGCGACCAGGCGCAGAAAACGTAGGGCGCGACGGGAATGCATCGGACATGGACCCGCTGGCAAATGACAGTTCACCACAAAACCTGCTATTCTGCGAAAAGGTACAGGGCTGTATCCCGGGTTAGGGAACGGCACCGGAGGCCGCAATGAGCGTTTCCCGCGAACAGGGCAACGGAAAAGTGACCGTGCCCGCGCTGCTCCAGCGCAAGACCGACGCGAATTTATCCACACAAAAGATTACCTGCTTAACCGCTTATGATTATCCGACTGCGCGTTTGCTAGACGAAGCCGGCGTGGATGTGCTGCTGGTCGGCGATTCGCTGGGCATGGTCGTCCTCGGGTACGACAGCACAATTCCCGTAACGCTCGACGAGATGCTGCACCACACGCGGGCCGTGCGCCGCGGAACGCGCAACGCACTCGTCGTCGCGGATATGCCGTACGGCACGTATCACGCGGACATTGCCGAATCCGTGCGCAACGCGGTGCGGCTTGTGAAGGAAGCGGGCGCTGAGGCCGTGAAGATCGAGGGCGGCGAGCGACGACTGGAATTAATCTCGCGGCTGACCGAGGCCGAAATCCCGGTGATGGGACACGTTGGATTGACCCCGCAATCCGTGAATGCGCTAGGCGGCTTCAAGGTACAAGGCAAAACGCCGGCCGCCGCCGAACAGTTGATTCGTGACGCGCGGGCGGTGGAAGCTGCGGGAGCGTTTGCAATCGTGCTGGAAGGAATTCCGCGGGAGTTGGCCGCGCAAATCACGCAGGATTTGCGCATTCCCACAATCGGAATCGGCGCCGGCTCCGAATGCGACGGGCAAATTCTCGTATTGAACGACCTTCTAGGCCTTACGTTTCATCCGGTTCCGAAGTTCGCGCGAGAATACGCGAACCTGGGCGAATTGATTTCAAGCGCGGTGCGGGAATATTGTTCCGACGTCCGACGCGGCTCGTTTCCTTCCGAAAACGAGTCTTATCACATGCCGCAGGCCGGCGGCGCACAAAAACCGGTCAATATCGACGTAGAACTCTCCGATTAGACAGCGTCATGCAATTTTCAAATAGAGGATGCGGCCATGATTCCCGAAGAAGCTCGCGCACTATTCCAATATAACGAGTGGGCGAACCAGCGCTCACTGGACGCTACGGCTCAACTGTCCAACGAACAGTTCGTCAAGCCGCTCGGCTCCGGCTTTTCTTCCGCGCGCGATACTTTGATGCACGTCTGCGGCGCAGAATGGATCTGGTTCGAACGGTTTCACGGACGCTCGCATTCCGGGATTCCTGATTTCTCGAATATACAAACCATTGGCGCGCTTCGCGAACATTGGGCGCCGCAGGCAAAAGCCCTCCTCGACTTTGTTCACGGCCTGTCGCAGGCAGAACTCGATCGCGTCTTTGAATACAAGACGCTCAACTTTGGGGTGTACGCCAATCCGCTCTGGCAGTCGCTGCAACATCTCGCAAACCACGGGACCTACCACCGCGGCCAGATTGCGACAATGATTCGACAGCACGGCGCGAAACCAATTGCGACCGACCTTATGCACTTCTACCGTGAACTGGCCACGGCTGCGAAAGCGTGAACTGGTAGACTCTTCCCTTCGTGGAAACCATTCGCACAATCTCCTGGATGAAAGAAGCCGCGCGCCAGGCCCGCGCGGAAAATCATCTTGTCGGACTTGTACCGACGATGGGGGCACTGCACGAGGGCCATCTTTCACTTGTTCGCCGCGCGAAACAGGAATGCTCTCGCGTGTACGCTTCCCTTTTCGTGAATCCGAAACAATTCGGTCCAAACGAAGACTTCGCAAAGTATCCGCGCACATTTGAATCCGATGCGGCACAGTTTGCGGAGCTCGGCGTCGACGCTCTCTTCGCTCCCGCTGCTGACGATATTTATCCAGGCGGTTTCTCAAGCTATGTGAACGTGGATGGTATCAGCGACCGGCTCGAAGGACGCTCACGGCCTGGCCACTTTCGCGGGGTCGCAACCGTCGTCCTAAAGCTTTTTGAGATCGCGCAGCCGGACTTTGCTTACTTCGGCCGTAAGGACGCTCAACAAGTCGCCGTCATTCAGCGAATGGTGCGTGATTTGAATCTAAACGTACAAATTGTTGTTTGTCCGATCGTTCGCGAAGCGGATGGCCTCGCACTCTCGTCGCGAAACGCATACTTGAACCCGGAGGAGCGCCGCGCCGCAACGATCCTCTATCGAGCCCTTCAGGCCGCTCGGGCAGAGATCGCTGCCGGAACGCGTGATGCATTGGAAATTCAAAACCGTATACGAACCGTCTTCAATTCCGAGCCACTCGCGCGACTTGATTACGCCGAGGTCGTCGCCGCCGATGACTTTGAACCGGTGGCGCGCGTCTCCCGCGCGAGCTATGTGCTTGTCGCCGCGCATCTCGGCAAAACGCGTTTACTTGACAATATGTTGGTCGAAATCCCTGAAAAAAATCCCACGGAACTTGTCTGTCACATCTAGGCTTCTCGCCGCACGTTTTTTGCTACACTTCGTTCTAAGGCCAATTCCTTTGAGGTGACGGAGATGAAGACAAAATTCAGGCGCTTTGCAATCTGTTTTTTGGTCCTGCTCGCTTTCCCGTTTCTGCTTTCGGCGACGACCACGATTCCGGCAGGCACTTCCATCAGTGTGACAACGAGTCACACCGTGAGTTCGAAGACCGCGAAGGTAGGACAGGGCATAGTTGGAAATGTTTCGAGCGACGTTGCTGTTGGAGGCAAAGTCGTGATTCCGAAGGGATCGCCTGCGAAGCTCGTTGTTGCCAGCGTGCAACCGTCTGGAAGGCTTTCCACACCGGCAAAACTCTGGCTCAAACTTCGTTCCGTGACCGTGAATGGAAAAACAATCGTAGTGGCTACTTCCCTTGCCGGACAGACCGCGGGAGGCAAGGCGAAACGCGACACGGTGTTCATTGGCGGCGGAGCGGGAGCCGGCGCTGTTATCGGCGCGCTTGCTGGTGGCGGTAAGGGCGCGGCCATCGGCGCACTTGCTGGAGCGGGAGCCGGCACCGCAGGCGCCGCCGCTACCGGGAAAAAAGACATCGAGTTCCCGGCGGAAACGCGGTTTGCGTTCAAGACGCAAGTCGCGGCCAACGCGAACTAGAGTGCAGAACAGAAGAATAGCGCGGTTCGTCAGCGCCGCGCTTTTCTTCCAGGATTTAGCTCTTACTTCGGGCCTTTCAAGTATTGAAGGACTTCGGCGGCATGCCCTTTCGCTTTGACGGCGTCCCACACCTTTTCGACTTTTCCATCGTCGCCGATGAGTACGCTGCTCCTCACTATTCCCTTGAAAGAGCGGCCCATAAACTTCTTCATTCGCCAAAAACCATATGCTTCGATCATTTTGTGGTCGGGGTCGCTCAAGAGGGCGAAATTGAACCTGTATTTTTCTTTGAAGCGCAGCAGCGCTTTCACTGAATCGGCGCTCACACCAACAATCTCAACCTTCAACGTGTCGAAGTGCTTCTTCGCGTCACGAAACTCGGACGCTTCCACGGTTCAACCTGGTGTGTCGGCCTTCGGATAGAAAAAGAGCAATGCGCTCTTGCCCTTAAAATCCGCTAGCGCTACTTCTCCGCCGGTATCGGCCGGTAATCGGAACTCCGGGGCCTTTTCTCCAGTTTTCAGCATGGTTCTCTCGATTCGTCGCAAGGCCACTTCTTGGTCCAGTGGTCCTCAACATCTTCTACGCAAGCAATCGCCGCAAAATATCATTGATTGCTTGCGGGTTCGCTTGGCCCTTGGTCGCCCGCATCACTTGACCCACAAAAAACTTGAAGACGCCTTCGTTCCCGGCCTTGAATTTCGCCACGTTGTCGGGATTCTTTTCGATCACTTCCCTGGCCGCCTGCTCGATTGCATCATCGTTGATCTGAGCGCCTAAACCCTCGGCTGCAACGATCGCTGCCGCGGATTGCCCGTCCTCGAACATTTTCGCAAAAACCTTCTTCGCAATCGCATTCGTAATTTTGCCGCCGTCCACGAGGCCGATCAGCTCCGCGAGTGCCGTTGGCGAAACTGGACTCGTGCCGATCTCTTTGCCGCTGTCGTTCAACCGCCGCAGCAATTCTGTTTGCATCCAGTTGGCAGCGGATTTCCCCGCGGCTCCGGCCTTCACGGCAGCTTCGAAATAGGCCGCGAGCTCCTGCGAGCCAGTAAGCACGCTTGCATCGTATGGCGTGATGCCAAACGCGTTGACGAACCGCTCGCGCTTCGCCGACGGCAACTCCGGCAACGACTTTCTTATTTCCTCGCGCCACGCGGCACTGACGTGAATCGGCAGCAAATCGGGCTCCGGAAAATACCGGTAGTCATGTGCCTTTTCTTTCGAGCGCATGGCAACGGTGTAATTTTCATTCTGGTTCCAGAGTCGCGTCTCTTGCGAAATTCTTCCGCCACTTTCGATCACACCGATGTGCCGCTCGATCTCGTATTCGAGAGCTTTTTGCAGAAATCGGAACGAATTCAGATTCTTGACTTCCACTTTCGTCCCGAATTCCTTGGAGCCGCGCACACGCACGCTGACGTTTGCGTCGCAACGGAGCGATCCTTCTTCCATGTTGCAATCGCTCACCCCCGTGTAGAGGAGGATTTGCCTCAGCGTCGTCAGGTAGGCGTACGCCTCATCCGAAGTCCGCATGTCTGGTTCGCTGACGATTTCCGCGAGCGGTGTTCCACCGCGGTTGTAATCGATATAGCCCTTCGTTGCCGATTGTGAGAAGCCCTCGTGCAGATTCTTTGCCGCATCGTCTTCCAGGTGCAACCGGGTAATGCCGATGCGCTTCTGCTCACCCGAAACTTCAACGTCGAGCCAACCATGTTCGGCAAGCGGCAGTTCATACTGCGAAATCTGGTAGCCCTTCGGCAGGTCCGGATAGAAATAATTCTTGCGCGCAAAACGCGAGTGCTCGTTCACAGTGCAATTCAGCGCCAACGCCGCCCGAATTCCCATTTCCACGGCCCGTTTGTTTAGCACCGGCAGCGTCCCCGGCAATCCCAGGCAGACCGGGCAAGTATTCGTATTCGGCAGGTCGCCAAATTGCGTCGAACAACTGCAGAATATTTTCGTCTGGGTTAAAAGCTGAACGTGAACCTCGAGGCCGATCACGGCTTCGTATTTCGCCAGTATTTCCGGCGCGATACTCGTCTCTGTCGCGTTCTTCGCCATGGTGAGCCAGCAATTATAGCAGGCTCGGCTCGCCACGTGGTCAGCTTGGAATCTCAGCTGGCCTGCGACCGTGGGTGACCAGCCGCTCCGCGAACGCGTAGCCGCCAAACAACAGCCCTGCATAAAGAGCATCGCCCGCCAACGAATTCCAAAAAAACGGGACGCCCGCCGCGTAGCAGGCAATCAGACCCGCAGCCGATTTCGGATACGTCGTGAAGACCGCCCAAACCGCAAAGTTCGTGACCAGAAAGAACTGCGTTGCACCAAGCAGCGTGCCGCCCGCAATGCGAATAAACTTACGTTCCTCGCCAATCCACATGCCTATCGCGACGCTGACAACAAAGCTCAAATAGACCGCGGGCATCAATTTATGAAAGCCGATCACCGCGTCACCAGCAAAGAGCGCCAAAAGTGGAAATGTAAAACGCAGCCACCGTTCCTTAAAAGCCGATCCCGAAAACAATGCCATCGCGCCAATTGGCGTAAAGTTCCACGGATGCGGCAAGATTCGCAGCGCAGCCGCAAGCAGCACCAGGGCCGCCGCAATTCCCGTCTTCATCCACAGAACCTGCTTCTCGTTCGTCTCGTTCTTCATGTTGAAACCTCCTCCTCAGCGAGCAAATCGCAAAATACAAACGAATCTCGTTGCACAACCTCACCCGTCTTGCACTTCACGGGCTTTCGAAAGATCGGCCCGTCGTAGACAAACGAATGAAATTCTCCATTTTCCCCGCACGGATCGGCGTGCGCGGGTAGGTCTTTGAAAAAATGTTCGTCGAGAACGCGTCCTGCAAAGCTTCGATCCAGAACCCGGGAATCGACACACACAGTAAGGGCCCGAAACCCCAATTCAACGAAGGAGCGCGCCAACTCCCGCGTATTTCGCTTCCAGATCGGAAAAATCGCTTCCATATCAACTTTCGCGAGGTTCTTCTCTCGATATGCGCGCAAATCTTCCAGAAAAATATCGCCGAAAGCTACGCGACGAATTCCGTGCTGCCACGCCGTCTTCATGGCCTCCTCCATTCGCGCTTCATAAATCGGATTTACGCATTGCGGCGGTATTCGAACCTCATGCAGCGGCAAGCCGATGCTCTCCGCTTGTCGCTGCAAAAGTTCGCGCCGCACGCCGTGCATGCTGATGCGTTCGAAGCCTTCTGTCACCGTCGTCAACAATCCAGTGACACGGACTTCTTTTTGCTGGAGTAACAAATGCAGCGCCATGGCGCTGTCTTTGCCGCCGCTCCAGCAGAAAAGAATCGGTTCAGGTGCGCTCATCAACGCTTGCCGCCGAATCGGTAGTTCATCCCGACCCGCGCTTCGCGCCCGAGCGCCGGGTACCCCAGCGCATCCTGATACTGCTTGTCGAAAAGGTTCTGCACTCGTACATATGTGCTGACGCCGCGGCCGACCGCATAGCTCGCGGCTAAATCGAACCTCGCATATCCCGAAGTTCGCGGCGGCAGCCCCAGGAACAAAAAGTCGCTATCCGTCCGTCGCCCGCTGAAGTAGCCAGCGAAACTTCCGGTGATGCCTTTCCAATCGGCGAGCAAAGAAACGGATCCCGAATTGACCGGGCGGCGCAACAGATGATTGCCGGGCAGCAGCGCCGGATCCGATGCATTCGGCGAGGTGACAACGCGGCTATCGTCGTGCGTGTAACTTCCCAGCACGCGCAGCCAGCGTGCCGGCATCACCTCACCAGTGATGTTGACGCCGCGCGCACGCGCAAGGTCTGTGTTGAAATACGCGCCGACGCCAAATGGGCACGTCGGCGTGGGAGGCAAGAATCCGAGGCTCACAATGTTGTAGTAGCGGTCGGCAAAATAATCGACGCCGAGTTTCGCATGATTGTCCCAAAGTTTCTGCTCGATTCCCACGTTCCAGGTCTTGCTCGACTCGGGTTTCAAGGACGGGTTGCCCGGAAAGCAGTCGAACGTGCTATTTGTCTGGTCAAAGCGCGCCTCTTTGATGCCTTCGCCGTAAAACACTCGGAGGCGCGTCTCGCCCCAGAAATCGCGTCCCTGCAAAAGCGCGAGCGATGCGCCCACTCGCGGAGCTAAGCGCGTTCCGAACACTGAGTTCGCTTCCGCGCGCCCACCGAAACTGATTGTTGCTCGCGGGTGCGGTGAATAGCGAAAGTCGAGGAAGCCGCCCTGATTGTTGCGCCGCAAATGTGGTCCAAGAAATAAATTGCTCGTTGGGTCGAGCGACTGCAGGGTGGCGTTCTCCACTTCATACTGGTAGCCGCCCGTCGCCGCGAAATTCGGCAACAGAAAACTGGATTGAGCGTTCACGCTTGCCCGGTTGTAGCGATTTTTCAGGCTGAACGGAAAATCGCAGAATTCCGCCGTGGACACCGAATTCGGCGCACTGGGGTCTTGCGGGCACCCGGCGGCAGGATCCGTAGCAAAGAAGCTTTGCACCGGGTTGGCGATAAATTCGCGATTGCGCGACTCTGCTCCGCTGATCTTATGGTGCCAGTGCTTGCCCGTGGCAAAATCCCAACGCAGATTTGAGCTGAAGAATCCATAATCGGTGTGCTGGTCCAGGTTCGGCGGCAGCAACAAGGTTTGGCCGGGCGTTTGTGCGTTGCTCGTATTGTTTCGCAGCGTCAGGCGAATTTGATTCTCTTCGCTAATGCGATAGCCAAAGTTCCCGGAGAGAGTCCGGTTAGTGAAGTAATTTTCCTTTTGAGGTCCGTCTGTTCCGAAATAAGAGCCCGCCGCCGAATAATCGAAACGGCCGAGCAAGCCGCTGATCTGGCCACCGCCCCGGCCGGTGGCGAACGTTCCGCCTTCTCCGAAGAGGACGACTTCCGGCACACGCGTCGTTCCGCGATGCGTGAAGACCTGCACGACACCCGCGACCGCGTCCGTTCCGTAGAGCGCGCTCTCTGCTCCGCGCACCACTTCCACCTTATCCACGTTGTCCAACGTGAAGTTGGAGAAATCCACCGCATTACCCGGCTCGTTCACGGGCGTGCCGTCCACCAACACTTTCGTGTAGCTCGAGTTTCCGCCGCCAACAAAAATGGAAGCCGTTCCTCCCTCGGAACCGGTTCGGCCAACGGAAACGCCCGGTGATGCGAGCAGCGCTTCCGGCAGCGTTTTGAATTGCCGCTGGGCGATGTCGCTTTGCGTGACGGCATCCACGGGCGCGGTAGTTTCCTGCACCGGTAATGGCTCCGCCTCCGCCGTCACGACTACGCTCGCTGAAAGCCGTTCGAGTGCCAGCCGCGCATCCAGGGTTTTTGTCTCACCAGCCGCCAGCTCGAAATCAAACTCGCGTTGTGTGAACGAGGTCTTCTGCATGACGATGTGGTATTTCCCGGGAGGCAGCGTCAAGGTAAATTCCCCGTCGGTCGTCGATGTCGCCTTCCAAACGTTTCCTTGCGAATCGTTTGGATTGCGGGCGCTGACGTGCACGCCTCCGACACCGCCCCCGCTGCGATCAGTAATCGATCCCTTCAGCTGCGCATCAGGCAAATTGTTTTGTGCGAAACCAAAACCGGGAAAGATTGTGGCAAAAAGAAGGAAAAACACTGCTGCAGCCGCAAAGCGTTTCATGTTTCCTCCACTCCCTCTCGCGCGGGAGCTCTGAAGGTTGGCCTCATCCCGGTACTTCACGGATGTGGCTTGCGGGCTTCGCCGGTCTCCTGGCTTGGCGGTTTTACCAGCGCGTCCTTCCCGCAGCGTCGCCTTGCGAGCGTTTCGCTGCAGTGTCCTGCGCTGTGCTGCTTCCGCCGTACAGTCGCGCGTCGGCGACGGCTTGCTTTGCGGCCGCCTGCAATTTCGGCGGCCCACCGTCTTCCCGTGCACGAAGCCTGCGGTTATTGTCGGGGGCGTTGCCGCCCACTGTGCGTTACAAGAAGCCGCGCATTGGAGACGCGGCGTGGAACCCGCTCGAAACTTTCGCGCGAGTTTGCTTAAACTTCCTTATTCACTACTTTCCAGAACGCTCACTTTCGGCCGCCCGTTCACTCGCTGTTCGACTGTTAGTCGCGTCTGAAAAACTTGTTCCAGCAAATCGCGTTGGTAAACGCTCGCCGGGGTACCCACGCGCAAGCATTTTCCCTTTTGCATCAAGACCACTTGATCCGCGTACTCGCCCGCCAGGTTCAATTCGTGCGTGACAATCACGACCGCATATCGATTAACGGCGGTCAACTTCTTCAAAGTGTGCAGAAAATCCACCTGCGCGCCGATATCCAGGTGCAGCGTCGGCTCATCCAGCAGCAGCAATACCGGCTGCTGCGCCAGCGCACGCGCCAGAATCACACGCTGTTTTTCACCGCCCGAAATCTCGTCCATCCACCGATCCGACAAGTGGTCTGCTCCCACTTGTCGCAGGGCGTTCGTCGCGATCGTTACGTCATCGCTGTTTTCGAAGCGCAGCGATTTGCCGTGCGGGTGCCGTCCTTGCAGCACAAATTCCCACACCTTCGCCGGGAACAATAGTTGGCTTTCCTGCTGCACCATCGCGATTTTCTGCGCCCGAGCCCGCGGCTCCATCAAGTGCGTCTCCGCACCGTTCAGTAAAATTCTCCCCGATAACGGCTGCAGCGCCCCCGCGATCAATCTCAAAACCGTCGATTTCCCGCTCGCGTTTGGCCCCAACACCGCAACAATCTCGCCCGGCCTCACCTGAAAGCTCGTCGCTTCCAATGTAAAAATCGGCGCCTGCGACGGATTCGGCGAGTGTGCATAGCTCACCTGCTCCACGCTCAATCGTACGTCCGCGTTCATTCGCGACCCATCCTGCGCGCCTCGCTCCATCACTGAGCCTCGCGATGCACTCACGCCAGCCTCCGCCGCAGCAGATAAATGAACAGCGGCGCACCAACAATGGCAGTCACCGCTCCCACGCCCAATTCACTCGGCGCGGCCACAGTTCGAGCCATCGTGTCCGCAATCACAACGGCAATCGCGCCGCCAAACGCCGATGCCGGCAATAGCATTCGATAGTCCGTGCCAAAAATCATTCTCATCAAGTGCGGCACAATTAGTCCCACGTATCCAATCGATCCGCTCACAGAAACCGCCAAACCGGTCAACGCCGACGCCGCCAGGTAGACGACGAGTTGCACTTTCTTTACGTCTACGCCCAGATGCATAGCCTCTTTTTCGCCGGCGAGCAATAAATTCAAATCGGAGGCGGTCAGATAGATGAGTGCGAATCCGGCAAAAAAACCAGTGCGCAGCACCCAGCCAAGTATCGGCGGCATCGGCGTCGAAAGGTCTCCCATCAGCCAGTACACGACGCCCCGCGTGCTCGAACTCGGCAACATCGTGATGAGCAAGAGAATCATCGCCGAGAAAAACGAGCCAACGATGACGCCGCTCAACAGCAGAGTCTTGCTGTCGATGTCACCGTGGTATCTGCCAAGCAGATATACCGCCGCAATCGTCAACGTCGCTCCAATAAAGCCGCCCAGCGGAGTAAACACCGCCGCAATTTCGGGCCGCAGTGCAAGATGCGGCTCAATAATCAAAGCCAATATCGATCCCACGGCGGCGCCATACGACACGCCGAGCACATACGGATCGGCAAGTGGATTGCGCAGCAACGCCTGAAAACTTGTCCCTGCCACCGAAAGTGACGCACCCACAAAATTCCCAGCGCAATCCGCGGTAAACGAATTTCGCGGATAATCATGCCGTATTCACTGGAAATGTTACTGCTCCGCCCGATCAGCACGCCGATTAAATCCTTCGCAAGCCCATACAAAGAAACTGGAACCGCGCCAAATTTCAGCGCAATCACCACTACCACAAACAAAACCAGCGCCAGAATTCCGCAGCGTACGGCAACCTTGCCCAATGTCAGAGGCTGCATCAATTCTTCTCCGCAAAAACTTCCGGGTGAACTTGCCGCGCCAATTCTTCCACTGCGTCCACAATCCTAGGCCCGGGCCGGTTGATCGCATCGCTCACGACTGCGATTTTACGCTTTTGAATCGCCTCCATCGCAGACCATCCTGGTTTCACCGCGAGCGTCTCCACATCATTCCTAACATTCTCCGAATGGCTCGACGCGAAAACCAAATACTCCGGTTGCAGCCGTACCGCTTCTTCCAAACTGTACTTCGGCCAATCCTGCTGAGACTCGACGACCGAAGTTGCGCCGCTGTATGTCAGCAAGTCGGCGATAAATGTCTTCTTGCCGATCGATTGCAATGGCGCCGTCCACACAACAAAAAATACGCGTTTCGGCGGAACGTCCTTGAGCTTTGCTTGAATTGCAGCAAGCCGGTCTCGCAATTTCTGTTCCAATTCAGCGCCGGCAGGCCCTGCTCCCAATATTTCCGACAGCCTCTTCATCGACTCAATCACACCGTTTACGCTGTGCGGATCCGCCGAATATACTGGAATCCCAAGCTGTTCCAACGCACGCACAGTCTCCAGCCGATTCAAACTCTTCACCACCAGCACCACATCGGGCCGCAGCGCCGCAATCTCTTCCATGTTTGGGTTAATCGCCCCGCCAACCTTATGTTTTCTCGCCGCGTCGGCCGGATAATCACAATATTCCGTGTCACCCACAAGCTTGTCCTGCAATCCCAGCGCGTAAACGGTTTCCGTCAAACTCGGCGCAAGCGAAACGATTCGCCCAATCTGTGCGGGAAGCTGTACGACGCGGCCCGTCTCGTCCGTGACTTTCCGTAGCGTAGTCGCGGAAGTCTTCTGGTTTCGCGCCTGAACTGGCAACGCCGCCGTTAGCAACACAAGCAAAAAAGCCATTGCCGACGTTCCTGCACTCACTCCGAATTTTCTTCGCGCCCGTTTCAATTCTTTCTGTCCCATCCGCAACCACCATCAAAACAAAAAAGCCCCACGAGATCCCGTGGGGCTTGCGCGACACTCTTTCTCGCGAAGAGTTTCGCTTGCGCAGCAGGGAGGGTAGCCTGGCTTACGGCCCCCTTCGCCGGTGGCGAAGACGCCGATTACAGTGGCGGGACCGCGGCCGAATCTCACGGCCTTCCCCGCTTCCCGTGCTTGCTTTCCGATTGCTGCATATTCGCAATCGGTTCAAATGTGAAGTCTGAGTCTAAGCTGCGTCGCCGCATCGCGTCAATCTTCAATGCGCAAAAGCTCTTCAGCGGTTCTTCCAATTCGGCTTTCGCTTCTCCACGAGCGCGTGTAAGCCTTCCTGCGAATCCTCCAGCCGATACAATTCGTTCAAGAAAATACTCATCGATTGCTTCATTCCATCTCTCAGCGAAAGCCCCATACCGCTCAGAATCGCCTTCTTCGCCATCGTCAACACCGGCGCGGAATGCCCCGCGATTCGCGCGACCAAATCGTTCACGGATTTTTCCAGGTCCGCCTCCGGCACAAGCCTGTTAATCAATCCCATTTCGAGCGCGCGTTCTGCCGTCACCGGTTCTCCCGTCAGCACCAACTCCAAAGCCTTCTTCGGTCCAACAAGATAGGGCAAAATCGTCGACGCGAGTGGTGGAAAAACTCCGATCGAAATCTCCGGCTGCGCGAATCGCGCTTTCGGCGTCGCAATCACCATGTCGCCAAACGCCGCAAGTTCCGCGCCGCCGCCGATCGCCGGCCCGTTCACCACGCAAATGACCGGCTTTGCCGCTTCCAGAATCCCTGTGAACGCAGAATGAAATGCGTCCAGCATTTGAAAGACGCGCTGCGAAGTGTATTCGCCCACTTCAATTCCGCCGCAAAATACTTTGCACGCCGAATCCAGCACAACCAGTTTGATTTCTTCTTTCTGCCCAATCAGGTCGATGCTGTCCGCCAACTCACGTAGCATCGGCTCATGCAATAAATTGTGGTCTGGCCGGTTCAACGTTACGCGCGCCACGCTGCCGTCCAGTTTCAGCTTCAGGAATTCGAAGTCTTCAGGCCGCTTTTTCTTCTGACGGGTCGAAAATTCTTCGGGATTCGCTGTTTCCACCATGGAAAGGTCTCCTCGCGGTACAAAGAGCCGTATTTATCGGCGTAAATTTGATGCTAGCACGCAGCCTCCCGTGTGTGAGTTTTCGCTCATCACCGCGTGCGCAAAGAGTTTGGCCACGGCCGTTTCGTGCACTTCTCGCGCGTTTTCCTTCGATTTTCCGCACCGTTTCCAGTTATGCTGGCGTCCGTAGCTGGTGGCGCCGTAGAATCGAAATGCTCGTCGAGAAAATCCCTGTCTTACTTGTGGTTGTGCCACTCGGAGGGCTCGCCATCATTCATCTGCTTTTTCATCAATCTCACCAGCTCTCGCTTGCCGTCGCCCCACTATTTTTATTTTCTGTCCTTGGCCCTTGGGCTGTTTCGGACACCGCCAACGTCGCCCCTCTCTCGCAAGCGCTCGCGCCAGATGGTTATCCGCCTTCCGCCGCGTGGGATACGGCCGAGCCGACTGCTTTCAACGCCGACTGGCAGGGAAAAAACGCCGACCCCGAGCTCGAAACTCAGGTTCGGCTTCTGTGGACTCCGGAAACTCTTTACCTGCATTTCCGTTCGCGTTACCGCACCCTCACATTTTTTCCGGACGCGGCTCCGTCCGGCCGCCGCGACCACCTTTGGGATCGCGACGTCGTCGAAGTCTTTCTTCAGCCCGATCCCACTTATCCCGGCCACTACTTCGAATTCGAAGTTAGCCCCAATGGCTTTTGGATTGATCTCGACATTGAGCACGGAGAACGCTCCGACCCGAACTCCGGCATGAAATGCCGCACGCACATCGACGAAAAATCGAAAATTTGGACGGCGGAAGTCGCTATACCGCTGCGCAGTCTCGCTCTGCACTTCGGCCCGTCGTCGGTCTGGCGTGCAAATTTTTTCCGCGTCGAAGGCGCTGCCGAACCCCGCTTTTACTCTTCCTGGCGGCCCACCAACACTCCGCAGCCAAATTTCCACGTTCCGACCGCCTTCGGAAAACTAAAATTCTTGCCACCGGCGGAATCCAAATGAATTGCGTTCGGTCGCGCTGCCTGGCCGGCCCACTGCTTCTTGCCAGTTTGTTTTGTCCTTTGCCCTGTCGCGCGCAGAACGCACCCAACCACGCTCCGCAGATCGCAAAAATCGAGCCTCCTAATTGGTGGCTCAATCTCACTCCCGACGTGATGCTTCTCCTCTCGGGCCACGACCTCGAAGCCACACAAGTTTCGTGCAACATTCCGGAAGTCACGGTTCTTCGCACCCAGGCCGCACACGGCGGCGACTACCTCTTCGTCTGGCTGAAGTTCGCTTCAAACGCACGCAGTGGCACGCTGGTCTGCCGCGTCACCACGCCAACGGGTAACACGACTTTCGAACTTCCCATTGCCGCGCGCGCTCCTACGGCAACTCGCTTTCATGGCCTCGCAGCTGACGATGTTCTCTACCTCATCATGCCGGATCGCTTCGCCAATGGTGACCCGACCAACGATGAGCCTTCTGAATTTCCCGGTTCCCACGATCGCGCAAAACCACGCGCATGGCACGGAGGCGATCTCCGTGGCATCCGGGACCATCTGGACTATCTGCAGGATCTCGGCGTTACGACACTTTGGCTGACACCGGTCGTGAAAAACGGAGCCACTGACGATTACCACGGATACGGCGCGGTGGATCTTTATGCAGTCGATCCACATCTGGGGACTCTCGAAGACTACAAGGATCTCGTATCCGCTGCGCATCAACGGCGCATGAAGATTTTCTTCGACGCGGTCCCCAATCACGTTGGCCCACGCCACCCTTGGGTTACGCGACCTCCGCTGCCCGACTGGTTCCATGGCACATCACAAAAGCATCTCGACTCGTTTTCACCCGTCAAAAAATATTTTTATGACGCTCCTGAGAAGCCAATCGCCAATGATCCGTTCGAAGCTCTCGCCGATCCTCACGCTCCCGATAGCCTCCGCCGCAATCTGACCGACGGTTGGTTCTTCGGTATGCTGCCGGACCTCAACACGGAAAACCCCGCCGTCGTGCAATATCTCCAGCAAAACATTCTCTGGTGGCTCGAATCCACGGGCCTTGATGGCCTGCGCGAAGATACTTTTCCCTACGTCTCAAGAAAATTCTGGTCGGACTGGCACGCCGCGCTTCACCGCATCTATCCGCGGCTCACCACTATCGGTGAAGTCTTCCATCCGGATCCAACCGTCACTTCTTTTTTTGTCGGCGGGAAGCGGGGCTGGGACAATATCGACACTGGTCTCACAACGGTTTTCGATTTCCCGCTTTTCTTCGCAATTCGTGACGTGCTTTTCCGCAACACTCCCGCAGGCGAGATCGCGAACGTCCTCCGCCAGGATTCGCTCTACCCTCGCGCAGACCTTCTCGTTCCTTTCTTTGCGAATCACGATATCCCTCGCTTCGCTAGCGCTGACGGGGCTACGCCGCACAAACTCAAATTAGCTTTCGGTTTGGTTCTAACGCTCAGGGGAATCCCGGAACTTTACTACGGGGATGAACTTGGCATGACCGGTCTCGCTGATCCGGATAATCGTCACGATTTCCCCGGAGGTTGGAAGGAAGATCCCAGGAATGCGTTCTCCGCGGATGGGAGAACACCCGAGCAGCAGGAAATTTTTGACACGGTTCAAAAATTGTTGAAACTGCGGCACCAGCATCCCGCGATCGCGACCGGCAAACTGGTCCATCTTTTTTCCGACGATTCGAGCTACATCTTTATGCGCCAATCGGACGAAGAGAAAGTCCTGGTCGTATTCAATAACGCGAAGGCGTCCCGCATCATAACAGTACCGATTCTCGATACGCCCGCCGAAGGCACTTCCTTCGCTTCTCCGCTCTACGGCCCCGCGAAAGCCACCGCCGCGCCCGGTTCGCTCTCCATTGACGCGCCACCGCAGTCGCTTTCTATTCTTTCGATCGACTGACCGCCGTTAATACGAAATCTCCGCTTTCCAATCCTTAGGCTCACCGTCCACTGTCAGCGTCACCGCATGCGACTTCTCGTCAAAGCTCCATGTGTGAATTTCAACTCCACCAACTTCCACACTCTTCGGCAATCCAGGCGCTCCGAACACGGTCACTTCCGTGCTCGCCCACCATGGCTTATATCCGTTCGCTTCAACCTTCGCGGATATCGTCACCGACGCCGCGCCGGCGTCGCATGAATACTTCATGCGTAACACATCGCCTTTCTGATACGCGAATGTGTGTCCGTCGTCTTCATACAAACTTCCGTTGCAATCCGCCCCGGGATAGACCCGGAGCTTCAATCCTCCCGCCGGAATTTCGCCGGTGTATTGCACAAGCGCCTGCATCGGCAGGATCGCTCCGGCGCGCACGTAAAGCGGCATCTGTTGCAGTTCTGGACGCAAGATAAGCGGCTCTTTGCTGCTGCGTTTCTCTCCGGTCCAGTAGTCGTACCAATCTCCCGGCGGCAGTTGCACGCTCAGTGGATCCACTTTTTCGGTCGTCACCGGCACAACCAGCAAATCGCGGCCAAATAAAAAGTCATGGTCGTTGCCGGCGATTCCGTCTGCTTTGGGATACTCCAGGTAAAGCGGCCGCATGAGCGGAATTCCCGTTCGGCTCATCTCCTCAATCCCTGTGTAAATGTACGGCAGCAACCGGTATCGCTCTTCAATATATTTCCGCCGGATCGCCTCATGTATCGGCCCGTGCACCCACGGCTCTTGATCTGCCGTATCTTTCGCCGTGTGGTCGCGGTAAATCGGGTTGAACGCTCCCACTTCAAACCAACGTGTCAATAAATCCGCGGGCGGCGACCCGGCAAATCCGCCGATGTCGTCTCCCACCAAGCCGTAACCTGAGATTCCCATGCTCAAGAGTTGTGGCGTGCTCATCGCCAGGTGATTCCATGTACTGCTGTTGTCGCCTGTCCACGTTGCCGCATATCGCTGCGCCCCGGAATATGCGGCGCGCGTCAGGACAAATGGCCGTTCGTCTCCCTGTAATTTTCTCAAGCCATCGTACGTCGCGCGCACGTTTTCCATCCCAAAAACATTGTGAATCTCGGCGTGCGGATGTTTTGCGCCATCGTCCGTGCGGTGAACATTATCGAGCGGCATGGTCTTCGCCGGCGTAAGGAAAACAGATGGCTCGTTCATGTCGTTCCAGAAGCCCGAAGCACCCATCCCGACAAAGTCCTTGTACAGCCCGCCCCACCAATCTCGTACCCGCGTCAATGTAAAATCCGGGAACACACTAGACCCTGGCCACACGGTGCCGATGAATAACGAACCATCCGCGCGCTTCACGAAAACGTCTTGCTTCACCCCCGTCTCATATGGCGCGTACCCGTGTCCCTCGTCCTTCTTGATATGCAAGTCCGTAATCAGAATCGTGTGCATTCCCACTGCTTTGAAATCCGCAATCATTTTTTCAAAGTGAGGAAAATACTCGCGGTTCACCGTGAATGGCGCGTAGCCCTGCTGATAATCAATATCGAAATAAATGGTGTCTGCTGGAATTTTGTCTTCGCGGAGTCGTTCCACAATTTCATACGCGCGTTTTTCCGGATAGTAGGAGTATCGGCACTGCTGGTAACCCAGCGACCAGAGCGGTGGCAACTGCGGCCGCCCCGTCAACGCCGTATAGTCTTCGACGATCTTCTTTGGGTCCGGCCCGGCAAAATAGTAGTAGTTGATCTCCCCGCCGTCCGCGCCAAACGAATAGTAATCCCCCGACTCTTTGCCAAAATCGAATGAGCTTCGCCAAGTGTTGTCGAAAAATATTCCGTAAGCTATTCCCTTCCGAAACCCTTGAAAAAACGGAATTGTCTTATAGAGAGGATCGCTCGATTCCTGCCATCCAAATTCGTCCGTATTCCACATGGTGAAGGAGCGGTTTCGGCGATTCATCGGCCCCGCCTTGTCTCCTAACCCAAAATAACTCTCGTCCGGGGGCATTTTCTTCCACACGTGAATCTGCCCACCCTGCCAGGCCATCGGCAAGGTCGGTTCATCTGCCACGACAACATTCCCAGCCACATCCAGAAAATCGATCAACAGCGGGGCCTTCTTCACCCGCACCGTCACGTTTCCAGCGCTGACCTTCACCGCATCCACCGCGTCTTCGATCTTCACGGCGGGTGCCTGCGCATCTTCGATAACTGCCCACGAAGAATCCTTCGCGAAATTCCCGTCTGGAGCCACGCGCACGCGAAAAACGCCATCCCGAAATGCCGTGACCCTTACCTTTGATTTTCCCGCGAGCAACTCGACCCCATCGCTCAATTTCGTCACACGCTGTACATTCCCGATATGCTGCCATCCCTGCGCGACGGTATTCGTGGCCGCAAGCAAGCAAACAGCACCCAACACAAAGCACCGCCGTGGATTTCTGAACATATCGACCTCCATGATTTCGTCTGCGCCCGAGGATTTCTGAGAGAAGGTTCAGGCAGCGAGCCACTGCTCAAAGAATGCGGAAGCTTTTGCACCTTCCAGCCGCCGCCGTACCGCGTCCATAACTCGACAACGCAACGCATCGCTGGCGCCGTAAAATCCCAGCCAGTAAGGAAGATGAATTTCGCCGGGTAACGCTTCGATCTCAAGCGAAGCCTCACGCATCTTGAAAAATCCCTGCCGAAAAATAATGCGTAGCACCTTGTCCCGCAGAATCTCAAGCCCCCGTTCTTCCGTAAGAGAACTCGGCAGTTCATTCCGCGTTTGCACTTCCACCAATTCCGCGCCCGTAGGCGCTGTTCGGAATTCAAATAGATCGAGCGACCCGTCCACCGCGTCCATCGCCAGAATTCGTTGTACTTTTTCTTTGTTCAGCGCGTACCGCACGCGATACAGCCGGAATGGCACGTAAGCGTCCGCGATTCTTTGTAAGGGACCGGTCCGCATCCTCCAAAGCCATGACGACAGCCCCGTCGCACGGAACATTCGGAGCGCTTCGTCCTGCGTCACATTCGGCTTGATGCTGTGAATCACCTGTCGTTCTCTTTCCGGTCCGTTCGCGTCCCGCTCGTCTATCGGAAGCGAATCCAGAGACCAATCACCGTGGCGATTAGCGCCAGCGAAAACACCACGTTCATCGCATGCTCCAGCTTCGTCTCTTTGGCAAGGTGCGGCGCGCTCACGTCCGTCGTGTCCAACTTTTCTCCAACCGTCGCGAACGTCAAGCCCACAATCTTCTTTTTGTCTGGCGCTGGATACATCATGCTCACTCCAATGAGCACGACCGAGCACACCACGAACATGAATATCGCGTAATGCAGAAAATTCATGTCAACCAGCCAGCGAATTGCGCCCGACTTGTATTGAGCCGTTTTGTCCAGCACTTCAAACACAAACCGCGACGCGCCCAACACGAACCCAACCAGCAGTGAAGAAATCGCGCCTTGCCCGTTCAATCGCGGCCACAAAATCCCAAAAACAAAGCATGCAGCAATCGGCGGGCTGATGTATGCCTGCACACTCTGCAAATAGATGTAGAGCTGCGCGCTGAGCAAATGAATGAACGGCACCCACAGCAGTCCGAGCAGCACCATGCCGCCTGTTGCAATCCGTCCGAAATTTACCAGTTGGCGTTCCGACGCCTCCGGCCGGATCTTTTTGTAAAAATCCAGGGTCACCAGCGTCGAAGCCGAATTGAACACTGAACTCATCGCGCCCATCACGGCCGCAAGCAGCGCCGCCATCACGAGTCCCACCAATCCCGTCGGCAGCAAATTCAGCACCAGCGTCGGATATGCGTAGTCCGGCTTCTCTTTAACCTGATCCGGAAACAGTGCATACGCAATAATTCCTGGCAGCACCAGCATGAACACCGGCAAAATCTTCAGAAATCCGGCAAAAATCGTGCCCGCCTTCGCATGTCCTTCATCCCTCGCCGAAAGCACGCGCTGCACGATGACCTGATCGGTTCCGAGATTCTGGCGCTGGTCCCCAAGAGCGCAGAGGTGCGGAACGTTGGTAAGCGCTGCGGACGCAAGGCCGTGCAGCAGGCAGAGATCAACGCTTTGTTGGTGGCTTTCGCCTCTTTCGGACTCAAGGTGGTGCGACTCAAGGGAGGAGACCCCCTGATTTTCGGCCGTGCGGGGGAGGAAATGGGTGCGCTCCGCAAGGCCAACGTCGATTTCGAAATTATCCCCGGCGTGACGTCGGCTTTGGCATCGGCAGCGGCCGCACGAGTGTCCTTAACGCAGCGCGAGACCGCTTCCGCGGTGGTGTTTCTTACCAGCCATCATGCGAATTGCAACCAGACCGTGGAGTGGGAGGCATTCGTGCGATCCGGCGCAACTCTCGCGATCTACATGCCCGGCTTCAGTTACGCACAGACTTCTCAGCAACTGATGTCGGCGGGGATGAGGGGCGAGACTGCCTGTGCCATCGTTTCGCGAGCCAGTTCGAACCGTGAGCAGATCCATCGCACCACGGTGAAGAACTTGCCAAGCGCACCCCTGCTCCCTGCGCCAACGCTGCTGCTGGTCGGCGATGTGATTGGCCAAGGAGATTCCGTGCGCTCCCATGGGGAGCTCGCCATGAGCGATTTCGAGGCGGACCCCTCTGGTCCACTCGCAAACGTGCTCGACGTTTTTGTGGACAACCAGGCGTTTTTGGGTGACTAGGAGCGAATCGGTGATCGAGATCGTGGAAAGAACGCAGAGCTTAGCCGAAACATGGAATCCGCAAGAGTTGCTCGAATGGGCCTTCAAGACTTTCGGCAACAGCGTCGAGATGGCGTCAGGTTTCGGTGTGGAAGGCATGGTGCTCGTCGACATCGCGGTGGGCGTCAATCCGAATCTCCGGGTGTTCACGGTCGATACGGATTTTCTCTTCCCAGAAACCTACGAGCTTATGGAGAGAGTGGAGCGGCGCTATGGCTTGACTGTCGAAAGACTGCGTTCTCCATTGACGCCGGAAGATCAAGCAAACATCTACGGGCCCGCCCTGTGGAGCACCAACCCGGATCAGTGCTGCGGATTGCGGAAGGTCAGGCCCCTGGCCGACAAGCTGGCCGGATTGCGCGCCTGGATCACGGCCATTCGCCGCGGGCAAACTTCAGTTCGTGCGAAGGCACGCAAAGTGGAATGGGACGAGAAGTTCCGGCTCGTGAAAATCAACCCGATTTTGGACTGGAGCAGCGAACAAGTGTGGGGCTACGTCCGCGCTCATGATGTGCCCTACAACCCGCTCCATGATTCCGACTACCCCAGTATCGGTTGCACTCATTGCACTCGTGCGGTCCGTCCCGGCGAAGATGCCCGCGCCGGGCGTTGGGCTGGATTGCAGAAAACCGAGTGCGGCCTACATCTTCCCGATCCGCCCGGCACGCCCTCCCCGCTCGTTCAGTTGGGGGATGCCGGATCCTGAGCCGGGGAGCGCTGAGACGGGCCGAATACCGACGGCTCTCGTAAAACTCATGCTCCTGAACCCCCAGGGCGCCATGGGCAGTCCGATTTCCGCGGCGACTGGCTCCGCGAATCGAGCCCACCCCGATTCAAAGCAAGGACCTGGGCATCAAAGGTTCCAGCCCCCAACCCAAAGACCCGGAAGCACTCCCTGTGGCACACTGGTGCGGGAGTCGCATGAATATCCTGGAATTCACCGTCCTGGTTGGGCTGGCCTCGTTCATGGCCGGGTTTTTGGGGGCTCTCACCGGCCTGGGCGGTGGAGTGGTGCTGGTCCCCTTGCTCACCCTGGTGTTCAAGGTGGACATTCGGTATGCGGTCGGCGCCTCGCTGGTCTCGGTAATCGCAACTTCATCCGGAGCGGCCGCGGCCTATTTGAAGGACGGGTTCTCCAACATCCGCATCGGGATGTTTCTTGAAATCGCCACCACATTAGGAGCGCTCTTCGGTGCCTTTCTCG
>Ga0137409_10000765_pt1 | contig 35178 bp, 27 predicted proteins | sample CZODoug1_16funga_FD_122059 | JGI IMG/M metagenome (GOLD analysis project Ga0137409, IMG submission 122059) | Vadose zone soil fungal communities from Angelo Coast Range Reserve, California, USA - CZODoug1_16fungal (Hybrid Assembly) | ecosystem: Environmental > Terrestrial > Soil > Vadose zone... | reverse complement strand
TTCTAAGGAACTTAAAACCCTTTGAAATCAACACTTATAAAAAATCGGGGAGGGGGTGGTGACTATGGTTAACCATTTGTTAGAAACAAGCCACCCACTTTCTTCCTCCGCCCCGCGCCTCACTGTCCCTGCGCCTCACCCGTCTTCCATTCTCCGTACACACTTCCAAGTTCCGTATCCCGTAAGCCCTTTGCTTGCCACTCTTACGAAAACACCCGGGGGGTGTGGGGGTATTCTTCCCATTTCGGAACCCGCTCCTCTTTGCGTTCAACGTTTCAATCGAAGCTCCTCAGCACTTCGGCGCAGATCCCGATCCGGTCGGGATGTTCAGATTCTTCCATGGGTGTTTTGCAGCCCAGCCGAATTTACGGGACGTTATCAACGTTTTTCGCTACCTCCTTACTTCCTTACCTCCTTCCTCCCTCCCGCAGCGTCTCGTCCCCTTGCCCGGTGGACAGACTGCCGAATGCGGGAGATAATTCTAATTCGGCGCAAACGCTGGTGGGGGCGCCTATCTCAGAGGAGGAAGTAAATGAGCATTTCTCCAAACGTACCGAGCCCGGAGGAGTCGTATCGCTACGAATCGACGGGGACACCGAGGTGGATCGCCGTGCTGTTTGGCGTGGTGATTGCCGGGCTGGCGGTGCTGGGCTATGCCAGCTATTCGACGCAGTCGCGCATGAGCACGGACCTGGCAAAGCAGCAGGAGCAGAACAAGATTTTGACGGCGCAACTGGACCAGGCGAATTCGCGCATCGCGGATTTGAAGAGCCAGATGGAGCTGACCACGCAGCGAGTGGGCTTGACGCAGTCTGAGCTGGCGCGGGCCAAGAGCCGCGCCGAAGCGATCCGCCAGGATCAGCAGGCTTCCGACCAGAAGCTGACGGCGCAGCTCGGGCAGGTGCAGAAAGAAAACGAAGAAAAAATCGGCGCGGTGGCCACTGAAGTGGGCGGCGCGAAGAAAGACATCGAAGCGACGAAGACCGACCTGGAAGCGACGAAAGGCAAGCTGGAGCGCAGCCTTGGCGACATGAACGTGATGAGCGGGCTGATCGCGCACAGCCGCGACGACCTGGAAGACTTGAAGCGGCGCGGCGACCGGAATTATTACGAGTTCACGCTGCAAAGGTCCAAGACGGCGCAACGCGTCGGGCCGGTGCAGATGTCGCTGAACAAGACCGACCCGAAAAAAGCGAAGTACACGATCACCGTGTTGGCGGACGACAAGACCATCGAGAAGAAAGATAAAACGTCGGGCGAACCGGTGCAGTTTTACGTGAAGGGCAGCTCGCGGATGGCGCCATACGAGATCGTGGTGTTCGAGGTAGGCAAGAGCCAGATAAACGGGTACCTGGCAACACCGAAGGAAGGCGGCGCTGCGGCCGCTCCATCCGCGGCTCCCGCGGCGGCGACGCCGGCAGCTACTCCGACAAAACCGTAATTCGACAGCGATTTTAGACCTCTGTTTAGAGAAGCCCTGTCCCGCGTTCTGGAAACTGAACGCGGGACAGGGCTTCTGCCGTTACGGGCGATCGCGCTAGCATTAAAAAGTTGGCCATTTTCCCTGCCAATTCCACGGAGACCTCCGATGAGAGCATTGAAACTTCGCATGGCATTGCCGATTGCGGCGCTGCTGTTTGCAGCTGGGATGAATCCCGCGCGCGCGCAAGCTCCACTGGAGCCGGCGCAAATGTCGCCGCGGACTTTGTTCTATGTGATCTGGCGCGGGGTGCCGGGAGCAGAGGCGAGGAAGGCTAATTCCCTGCTGGCACTTTGGGATGATGCGGAATTTGCGCCGGTGCGGTCGGCGATGGCGGCGGGGATGCTGAATTCCTCGGCGGAAAAATCGACACAGGAGAAACTGACGCCGGAACAAGTGCAGGAGCTTGCGGGGCTGCTGGAAAATTCGTTTACGGTGGGGTATGTGAGCGAGCCGAAGGGGCGGGCGGTTGCGAATGCGGCGGCTCCGGCGGATGCGAAACTGCCCGCGTGGAACGGGATGTTTTTTGTGTATGACCGCAGAGGAAAAGAGTTGCTGCTGGCGAAAGCGGTGTTGCGATTGCGCGCGGCGGAGAAGGAAGCGCCGGTGCTTTCGCAAGTCAGTATTGGAGGAGTGCAAGTCCTCAAGTCGGAAGGAAAAAGCGGAACGAGTTATTGGGCGGAGCATGGGAAGTATGCGGTGGGGGCGGGTGAGCGAGCGGTGATGGAAGATATTTTGGGCCGGCTGGATGGAAAAGTTGCGAAGGCGGAGACGCTGGCGCAGTCGGCGGCTTATCAGGAAGCGCAGGCAAACTTGGGAGGCGGGCTGCTGGAATTCTTTTTGCGCGTTCCAGATATGAAGGAACTCGGGAGTGATTCGAAAACGGGAACATTTCAGGCTGGTCCCTTGCTGCAAGCCGCGCGGATCGACGCGGTGCATTCGATTGGCGGGCGCGTGATATTCGAAGGGGCGAGGACACACGTGCAGGCGGCGGTGCTCGGTGACGCGGCGGAGGGGACGCCGTTTGATATTTGGTCGAAGGGACAAGCGACGCCGGCATCGCTGGCGCTGGTGCCAGCGGAAGCAGTTTTCTACAATTCGACGCAATTTAATTTTTCCGGAATCTACGCCACGGTGAAAAGGGTGGCACGCGCCGCGTTTCCGCAAGCGCAACAAGGAAACGTCGACATGTTCGAGGTGATTGCGCAACAGAAACTGGGAATGCCAGCGGCGGAAGCGATCGGACTGCTGACGGGAGAAGTCGCGACACTGCAAACGAGCCCGTCGATGGACACGGCGAAGCAGGTTTATTTTTTCGGGATTCGGAAGAAGCCGGAGACGCTGAAGCTGATTCGCACTATTGCCGGCGAGCAGATGGGACCGGAGCGCAATGAAGGCGACGTCACGTTTTTGAAAATTTCCGCGGGGGGAAAGCAAAGCGCTGCGGGTAGCGCGCAATGGAATTTTATCCATCTGGCGGTCACGCCGGACATGATCATCGTGGCAAACCGGAGCGAGACGCTGCGGGAAGTGCTCGCAACACGCGCGAAAGGTCCGGCGGGCGGAGGTATTGGCGCGGTGCCGCAGTTTCAGGCGAACCGCGCGAAATACCCTGAAAATCTGAATAGCTTGAGCTATTTGGATTTCCAAAAAATCGACTGGCCAGGGATGAAAAATCGCTGGATAGAAGAGGCAAAGAAGAGCCCGGTGGTAAAACCAGTGAGCACTTCCAACAATGCTGGGCCATCCACGGCCGCCGATTGGCTCTCGCTAGTGAACCCGCAGGTCTTCGCGCGGCATCTGCATTTCTCTTCAAGCGTCTCGTGGAAAGACTCGAAGGGGATTCACTGGGACCAGTGGATTGAATAGCGCAAGGATGAATTTTTATCGCTTTCTGCCGGCCGCACTGCTCTTAGCGGCCGCGATCTGTTTGTGTTCTTTCACAGCGGCGCAAGAAAATCCGCAGCCGCCGAAGCAAACAATTCAGGTCAACGTTGAACGCGTCAATGTGGGAGTGATCGTAACCGACCACAGCGGGCACTTTGTCGAGGGACTGCGCCGCGAGGATTTTCGGGCATTCGATAACGGGATCGAGCAGCCGCTCAATGGATTTACGGCCATTGAGGAACCTGGGCAAGTTTTACTGCTGATCGAAGCTGGTCCGGCCGTCTATCTTCTGGAAGGCGGCCACGAATGGGCCGCCGATGCCTTGCTCCGTGGATTATCCGCGGATGACCGCGTGGCGGTTGTGAAATATGCAGATTCGCCCGCGACACTCCTTGATTTCACTGCGGACAAACGGGCTGTGGATGCGGCTTTCGGGCAATTGCGTTTCAATCTCGGCTTTGGATCCCTAAATTTAGCATCTAGTGTTTCGAAGGTATTGGAATGGCTTGCGAGCGTTCAAGGCAAGAAGACGATCGTTCTGCTTTCGACGGGAGTGGACACTTCTCCATCGAATGAGGCTGCGTTGCTGATGCAAAAGCTCCGAGTCAGCGACGTTCGCCTCCTGGCCGTTTCGCTGGCAGGCAGTTTGCAAAACCTTCAGGCTAGTGGCAAGAAGAAATCGTCCGCAAATGACTCCGGCCAGACAGCGCAGCAGTTCGAACAAGCCGGCGAACTCTTGAAACAGATGGCTGCATCGGCCGGCGGACGAGCCTACTTTCCTGCAACCGCAAGAGAATTTAATTCCGTGTATGCGGAGATCGCTCTCATCATCCGCCATGAATATAGCCTGGCCTTTTCGCCGCCAATTCGCGACGGTCGCGCCCACTCCATTGAAGTCCGAGTGAACGCTTCACAAACGACGGCGTCGAACAGGCAGGCTACCAGCAATCGCGTCGATCATCGCCAAGGATACATAGCGCCGATTCCGAAAAACGAGCCCGCCACTATTTCGCCGGACAATTAGGGGTTTTCTGACTGGCTAAGACGAGAATGGCCCGGGGACTATCTTTTTTGATTGTTAATCGAAAATTGAGCACGTAGGATAGCGGCGTTCGCTGGGAAGCGCCGACTTGCAAAACTACACGCTGGGACCGCCCCTACAAACTTACGGGCCGAATGTGAAGGTAACGGTCATTCTAAGCGTCGTGGGCCTGCTGCCGTGTCTGTTGATTTTTGCGGTGGCGATCGAGGTGAAGGATCTGACGGCCTGGACAATTTTTTACTTGGTGGCTGCGCTCTATGGCGGAGTGGTATTGAGGCAACTGAGTTCGCGGGCGTGGTTGCACGAAACGGGGATTACCTGGCGCGGAATCGGCAGGCAGGGAGAGATGCGGTGGCGAGACCTCGAGCGCATGTATTTCGGTTCCTATGAAATTCACGCGCACTACATTCCATTGGGCACGTTTCATCGCCTGAAGCTGGTAAGCACGCTGGGGCAAAAGGTCTCGCTGGGCGAGCGCATTGGCGGGGCAGACAGCCTGGGAAGGGAAATTGCGAAGTTCACCTTGAAGCCGCTGCTGGAAAAAGCGCTGCAAAGCTTCGAAAATGGACAAGAAGTGGAGTTCGGAAAGATTATCGTGAGCCGGAACAAAGGTGTGACGGTCCGAACATGGTATGACGACAAGAGAATTGCGTGGCAGGAAATTGAGAGCTACGCGTGCAATGATGCCTACTTCAAGATTCACCTATTCAAGAAACATTTTGCGGTGAGCATATCGTCGGAGAAAATTGCCAACGCGCATGTTCTCCATGCGCTGCTGGATGGAGTCATGCGTCAGGTTTGGCAACGCGGACCGTCGTCAGGGGAAGGACGCTAGGCAATCCAAGGATCAGTGAGTCGGCGGAATTTCTTTCGAGTCTAGTCGAATTCCTTCATGGTCTTGGCCATATTGCGAAGGCGGTCGTCCATCAAGGCGAACACCGTGCCAGGTTCGAACTTACCATCGCCATTTTTGCTGCCGGCTGCGGTTTGCGTGAGGATTTCGATACCCTGTTCGATCTGAGCCACCGGCCAGATGTGAAATTTGCCGGCCGCGACAGCTTCGAGAATGTCCTCGCGCAGCATCAAGTCTTCCACGTTGGATTCCGGCATCATTACGCCTTGCGTACCGGTGAGGCCCTTGATGCGGCAGACGTCGAAGAAGCCTTCAATCTTTTCGTTGACGCCGCCGATCGCTTGGATAGCGCCTTGCTGGTTGATGGAGCCGGTTACGGCGATGTCCTGGCGGAGCGGCAATCCGGAAAGAGCGGAGGCCAGCGCGTAAATTTCGGTGGAGCTGGCGCTGTCGCCGTCGACTCCCGAGTAGGATTGCTCGAAACAGATGCTGGCGGCCAGGGAGAGCGGCTTGTCCTGAGCGAATTGACTTCGCAAGTAACCGGCGATGATGTGGATGCCTTTGTCGTGGAAGCGTCCACTGAGATTGGCTTCGCGCTCGATGTTAATCAGTCCCGCTTTTCCGAGGGCCGCTGTCGCGGTGATACGCACGGGCTTGCCGAAGGAATAGCCGCCGATTTCGAGGACGCTTAACCCGTTCACCTGGCCGACGCTGGTGCCCTCCACATCGACGAGCAGCGTTCCTTCCTGGATCATTTCGCGAATGCGCGTCTCGATGAGGTTATGGCGCTCCATTTTCGAGGACAGCGCGCCGCGCACGTGGGCCGCGCGAACCACGGATTCTCCGGCGGCGGCTGCGTTGTAGTGCGCTTCGCGCGCTAGATCGGCGATGTCGATGAAGCGCGCCGTCACTTTGTTTCTTCGCCCGGCCTGGCGGACGCCGTATTCGAGCATGGCGGCGAAGGCGCCGCGGTCGAAGGGGTATAGATTTTCTTTTTCGGAAAGCGCGCGCAAGCGGCCGGCGTATTCCGCGATGACGCCGTCGCTCATGGCCATTTCTTCGTCGAACTCCACACGCACCTTGAAAATCTTGCGAAAGTCTTCTTCATACTCGTACAGCAGTTCGTACAAGGAGCGGTCGCCGATGAGGATGACTTTTACGTTGATGTCGATAGCTTCCGGCTTCTGCGCGCTACCGCCGAAGGGATAAAACATTTCGAGCGGCTGAATTTCCAGGCGGTTGTGGTTGAGGGTGCGCTTTAGAGCGCGCCACACGCCGACTTCCGATAGCGCTTCCAGCGAATACATGATCAAAAAGCCGCCATCGGCGCGGAGGAGCGAACCGCCGCGCAGGTCCATGAAGTCGCTGGTCCAGCCACCGCGGGTGTCATAGGCGCGCTGGATGGTGCCGAACAGATTGGCGTATGTGGGTGTCGTTTCAAAAATGACGGGAGATTTATCGTCGTTGTCGTGCGCGAGAATCACGTTCACGCCGTAAACGCGGAAGGGATCGCGCTCTGGACCGGCTTGCGGCTTAGGCAGACCGTCGGGAGTCTCCTCGTCGTGTTCGCCTTCGCCCTCGCGCTCCTTGAAGGGATCGAGATTGTCGAGAAGATGGTGGCGGACTTCTTCGAGATATTCGGCGATGCTCTGGCCGGCGTATTTTTCCTTGAGTTCCTCGATGACGCCATCGACCAGGACGGAAGCTGCTTCTTGCTCCAGGTAGCTCAGTTCGCTGGCTAGTTCGCGAGAAAGAGTAAGCGTCTTGCGGTAGACCACCGTGAATTCCTGGCGGAACTGCTCGTACTTTCGCTCGATGTCCTCGGCTACGGGGCTTTCGAGTTTGCCTTCGTGCACCATCTTGGAGATATCCTCGATGGGCACCATCTGGCCTTCGAGCACGGGAAAAATTTCCGGCAGGGCTACTGCTCCCACTTGCATGTGGCCCAGCGCGAATTGTTCCCGCGCGATCCTGCGGGTGAAGTCGTCCATTAATTCCTTTTCACGCACGGTGAAGCGTTCGACGATGCGCCCTTTTTGCCGCTGGAAAGGCTCGCCTTCGAAGACTTGGGGGATTCGGCGGCGCAGAAAATCGATGCCGGCCTGCATGTCTTTTTTGAAGGCGTTGGCTTGGCCGCGCGGGAGCGCCAGCAAGCGCGGACGATCGGTCAATTTGAAGTTGTTAACGTAGCAGCGGTCGAGCGACTCTTTCGTGGGCGGGTGAAGCTCTTCGATCATGCGGGCGATCGTGCCGCCGCGGCTGGTGCCGGCCAATCCGCAGACGAACACGTTGTAGCCGGGAGCCGAAAGCTCCGCACCCATCTTCAATGCGCGTAGAGCGCGCTCTTGTCCGATGAAGCCCTCGCGAAGTTCGGCCTGCGCGGTGGTTTCGAAGGGGATGCGCGAAAGCTCGCACCTCCAGCGCAGTTTCGCCGCGGGAAGCTCCTCGGGTTTCGGGGCAGGTTTGGTGGTCATGACTTTCCTTCGAGCGGGCTACTCTAGCACACTCACGCGGCGCTCCCACGGCGAGACGCAGGAGGTGTTATCGAGCCGTTATCGGCGGGCTTTGCGGCCGCTCCATATAGACCGCCAGGACTCCCGCGGCCATGGCCACCAGGACCGGGCCAAGGACCAGGCCGAGCATCCCGAAGAGTCCGACGCCGCCAACGACACTGATGAAAATCACCAAGGCACTGAGTTCCGTGCGCCCGCCCAGCAGCAAAGGCCGAAGAACATTGTCGACGATTGCGGAGACTCCGGCGCAGATCACAAGCAGAATTATGGCCCGGCCCCAATGTCCTGAGAACCCGAGCCATAAGGCGGCCGGCACGAAGATCAGGCCGGACCCGACCACTGGAACCAGCGAGAAAAAGGCCATGGCTACGCCCCAGAAGAGCGGCGCGGGCAAGCCGACACTCACAAAACCAAGTCCGCCGATGGCCCCTTGAATGGCGGCGAGGATCAAGCTAGTGGTCACGCTGGCGGAGATGAGGTCGCGCGTTTGCGACATCAACGCATCGCGATGTTCCGCATCGAACGGCAGAATACTTCGAACTCCATGAATAATCTGGTCCGCGTCTCGAAAGAAATAAAACATCGCGAAGATCATCACGAAGAGATCGAAAATAAAGGCTGCGATGTTGCGCAGGATGGCGCCGAGTCGCTGGGCAAGAAAGCCCGCTTCTTTCTGGATACCTTGATACAACATGTCCAGCACATCGGCGTTGGGGTCGAGGCCGGGCACATGATGTGCAAGCCAGGACCAGGTCTTCGCCAGAGCGGGCGCTTGCTGTACCTGCAGCGTGTGCTCCACGCCGCGCGAAACGGAGAACGCTTCGCGAATGAACAAGGTGGTCAGGAGAATCGCCGGGACGATGAGCACGAGGGTCACTATCAGGGTGCTCAAGACAGCCGCCTTCTTCGCGGCGAAGCGCCGGAGCAGCCAATGGTGCATGGGGTAGAAAAAAATCGCCAGAATGGCGGCCCAGCCGAGTGCCGCGAGAAACGGCTCGTAAATGCGGAAAACAAAATAGATGAGCAGAAGCAACACGCCGTAGGAAAGAACAATGGTTAAGCGGTCACTGGTAGTCCTGTTTGTGGAGGGGGCAGAGTTCATGGACGTACTATACTGTTGATAGGCCGAGCGAAGATTGATAGTTTCTCGTGCAAGCTCCACCAGGTCGCGCGCGGGTCACCGAGCCAAATTATCATGTCCACTAAGTCCATCCCGCTTAGCTCCTACCAGATTCGCCTCCTTGCTGTACTTGCTTTAATCAATTTTGTCAACTTCGCGGCGAGGCAGGTTTTTGTCCCGCTGATTCCGCTGTTGCGGGAACATCTTCACGCCACAGATGCCCAGCTCGGTTCGCTGCAAACATTTCTCCTGCTGGTGCTCGCGGCTGGGAGTATTCCATTTGGGTTCTTCGCGGATCGCTTCAGCCGCAAGGCCATTATTGCTATCGGCATCTTGTGCTGGAGCGTGGCGACTTTTGCCGGGGGCCTGGCCTCCAGTTTTCTTTTTTTCCTGATCGCCAGGTCCGTTGTCGGACTTGGAGAAGCGGCTTACGCGCCGGCGGCTCAATCGATGATTTCCGGCGCCTTCCCACAGGAAAGACGGGCCGTCGCGCAAGCCATTTTCGCGGTGGGAATGTTGCTTGGGGGCGCCGCCGGCCACGTTCTGGGCGGCGTCATAGGTCCGCGGTATGGATGGCAGGAAGCTCTGTTTATTGTGGCGTTCGCCGGGATTGTTCCCGGCATAGCGCTTTTCTGGATTGACGATCCACCTCGCGGCCCGCGCTCGGAGGTGGTGCCAATCGCACGGCTTCTCCGCGTGCCTGCGTTTGTGGCCATGATTTGTGCGGGGATTTGCATCACTTTTTCCAGCGTGTCGCTGCTTACCTGGAGTACCGATTTCGCGGTCAATTATAAAGACTTCAGTTTGCGCGAAGCCTCCGTCTCGCTTGCGGTCATCGGTCTAGTGTCGGCACTGCTCGGCGTGCTGACCGGTGGGTTTGTCGCGGACCGCTTGCATCGCAGCTTTTCCTACGGGCGCATTATTGCCATCGTCGCCGCATTCTTGCTCGCGGCTCCTTGCCTCTTGCTGGCGATTCAATCGGAAGAAAAATTCACGGTGCTCGTGGGCCTTTCGATTGCATTCTTTTTCATGTCCTGGTATCACGGCCCGGTCACTGCGGTTCTGCACGACATGATGCCGCGGCGCGCGCACGCCACGTCTGTCGGCGTGTACATGTTTGCGACGCAATTGATTGGCGGCCTCGGACCGCATGTGGTGGGAAGAATTTCCGATCTTCGCGATCTGCAGCTGGGTCTGCAAATTGCCGTTGCGGTCCTGGTTTGCGGCGCGCTGCTGATGCTACTCGTCATTCATTTTATTCGCCGCGATGGCATCCGCCATTCAACGCTAGACGCTTTTCACGCGGAGCCGGGCGACTGAATTTGGAGCACGGCCGGTAGCAGCCGCTTTTTCGAATGGGCAGCTTTACGAAAGTTCGCTGTCGCTCGAAGGTCTTTGGCTCAAATAAGGCTGGAAGCCTGAAAGAAAAGCGTGAGCAAGCTCCGGCACTGCAATGATTCTACTTGATGCCGACCTGGGCGATGAGGCGCAGGACATCGTCGTGGGCCACATCGTAGAGGGGCCGCACATCGGCTTCCTCGAGGCGTTCGCGCAAATACTCGGCGGCGACGAAGCTTGCTTCGCGGTCGGTCAAGTCGCGCCCGGATTTATCTCGAAATTTCACGAATGCGGTGTGCGCCAGGCCGACGACATGGGCCTGGCCGTCGACAAAGAATTTGGTGTCAATCGTGTCCGAATGGCGCGTGGCAATGCCGTTCCACATGTGGGAGAAGCGGCATTGATAAGTTTCGCCGCTTAATTTGGAAGTGACTTCGAAGGCGCCGATGAATTGGCTCATGGCGCCGGAATTTGCTAGTTGCGGGCGTGTGGTCACGCGCTCTCCTCTTGAACGGTTCCTAGTTGTCAGTAATAAGTTCTAAGTAAGGAAAAGAATTTCGAACGGAGATTTTCGTTCCTTACTTCTTTGCTGCCCGATTTCATCAGGTCAGTGCTTCTCTTACTGGCTCACCGCCGCGGCGGTTTCCACCTGACTATAATTACGAATCGCAGCTCCGACTCCCGCGCCGCTGGGCACGCGGAAGCCTTGATCGAGCAAGCACTTTTCCAGGGCGGCCAGGAAGAGCAGCACGAACGGCTTCTGGCTGCAGTAGCCCATCAAGCCCACGCGCCAGATCTTGCCTTTGACCGGCCCGAATCCGCCGGCGATTTCAATATTGAATTCGTCGAGCAACTGATTTCGCACTTTGCCATCGTCAACGCCACTCGGGATCATCACCGCCGTCACAGTCGGCAAACGGTCTGCCGGACTCTTAACCAGCAGATCCAGCCCCATGGCCTCGAGGCCTGCGATGAGCGCAAGCTGATTGACGCGATGCCGCTCCCATCGTGCTTCAAGGCCTTCTTCCACTACCAAGCGCATGGCTTCGCGAAGCGCGAAGATCAGTGAAATTGGTGGCGTGTGATGATACAGCCGGTCTTTGCCCCAGTAATTCATAGCGGTTGTCAGATCGAAATACCAGCTTTGTACTTTCGTCTTGCGCTTGCGAAACACTTCTTCGGCAGCGGGACTCACCGTGATAGGAGACATTCCCGGCGGCGCGCTGATCGCTTTTTGGGAGCCGCTGAAGCAAATATCGATGCGCTGTTTGTCCACATCGAGCGGCACAGCCGCTAGCGACGCGACGGTATCCACGATTAGCAGAGCACCCAGTTCGTCCGCGACCTTGCGGTAGGCATCGACGCCCGTAAGCACTCCAGTCGAAGTCTCCCCTTGCGCGAAGCCGATAATCTTAATGTTTTTGCCCTTGCCCGCCCGGCGTATGTCTTCTGCATCCACCGGCTTGCCGTAGGGCGCTTCCACTTTGACGACTTTCGACGACGCCCGGGTGGCGATCTCGAACATGCGCTCAGAAAAAACGCCGTTGACCGCCACGATCCCTTCATCGCCCTCTTCAAGCGTGTTCAGCACTGACGCTTCAATCCCCCCGGAGCCCGACGCTGAAAGCGGCATGGTGATGCGGTTTTCCGTCTGAAAAATCTGCCGCATCAGGATTTGCGTTTCTTCCATGCAGCCCTTGAACCACGGGTCCATATGCCCCACCAGCGGCGTGGCCATTGCGCGATAGACGCGCGGATCGATGGAAGATGGCCCGGGGGTCAGCATTAACCGAACGGGAGGATGGAGTTCGCCAACGTGTTGCGTCATGACGTTTTGCCCTTCATTTTCTTGCGCATGATTCGCGCGCTTGAATCCCGGACCGGCCGCGAAAGCGCTCTCAGCCGACTGTTCCTGCCACGGCGTGAACCCCAATTTTCGCGCAATCCCCACAGCCACGCAACCGACAATTTGGCTGCAAGGCCGCTACCGGCGCAGCCATGTGGCCGCTCCGAAGGGATGGTATCTGCTTCAAAAGGCGTGTTCGCTAGGAAGTACAGAGTGGGTCATGAAATGTACGAGGCGTCCGGCAACCGGTTTTTGCTAGTTTCGGTGCAGGTTCTGATTGACCAGGTGGCTGTAGACGATATTGAGGTAGTTTTGGAGTTGTGCGGCCTTCGTCGGATTCTTCTCCCGCTGGATCATCGTGGCGAGAATCGGTTCCAGGAAGCGTCCGTAGACCTTCAAGGTCGCCGTGTCTTGCTCGGCCAACGCCTTCTCGACTTCCTTTTCTGTGGCGGGCGTGACCAGTTCCAGCCTACCCACAAATACGCGCACCGTTTGCGCGGGCGCAGGCTTGATCGAGAGAGGCAACACCTCGTTCACAAAGGCCGGCGGAACGATATACAGCAGCCGGCTGCCTTCTTCGAACCACGAATTCTTCCAGGTTTCGACCATGGCATGAGCTTCGTCCTGGTAGAGACCCTGGCGAACCAGAATTCCTTCCAAGTCGCGGCGCAATTCATCCATCGAGGAGTTCAACTCATGCGCATCCAGAATCGCTTCATTCTGCAGTGCGGAACCGATGCGATAGCCCACTTTCTCGCCGCGCCGCTCGAAGAGAATCGTCGTTGGAATTTCCTGGCCGCCAAGATTTTTAACCACCAACTTCCCTTCCGTGCCGAGCGTCGCGGAAAGTGGGACCGAAAACGCAGAGACGCCGCGATAAAACAAAAATTTTTCCTGTTGCTCACCGGTCGAGGTCTTCACTCGCAAGGGCGTCGAAGAAGTCATTCGCGCGGCGTAGTAGTAATTGTTCCCGTCTCCGGCCGGAAAATCGGGTCTCCCCGTTGGCACAAGGGTTACCGAATCCCAGGCAATGGCTCCGCTGGCGCCTTCTTTGCGCAGATGTTCACCATAGAGATTTGCCGCAGGCTCGACGCGGCTGGCGTGCGGGTACCACTCCGTGATCGCGCCTTTGGTGAACGCCACGTTCACCGATACTGTTTCTTCCCGCGAGTCATAAAAATACAAGACCGGCGTTTCCATTCGGACAGTGCCGCGCAACCCAAGTTTGAAACCGGGATCGCGAAAGTGTTCGACGAAGGCAGGAAGGTCTGTGGACCCAGTGAGCGGCGACCATTCGACGGCTTGCCCGTCGCTGCCCGCAATCGAGGTAAAGGTGCCCCATTCGTGGGCCGTCAGACTGGAGTAGATCGGTATGGCATCCTTGCCCAGGGAATGGGACGAGATCGCAAAACAGATCACAAGCAAGGCGAACGAATCGAAGATCGTTAGTTTCCGCGGCATGGCTGGCTTTCCTGGCAACTTCGGTGTTTGGACTTCTCCAGCCAAGACGCGGATTGGCCCGCAGGTGTTAACAAGGCCCTGAAGTCAGGCCAGGACTAGAGCTGATAGCCCAGAAAATTCGTAGCTTGAGTGTTAAGCGGCGATGGTTTGTTGAGTAAGCAGATGGGTGGGAACTTTGCGCAGGTCCCAGACGATGCCGAACCACGAGAGCATCTTGAGCGTGTAATAGGTGATGTCAATTTCCCACCAGAAAAAGCCCTGGCGCGCCGAAGCCATGAAATGATGATGGTTGTTGTGCCAGCCCTCACCGAGCGTGAGCAGGGCAAGGAGCCAGTTGTTGCGGCTGGTGTCGGTGGTTTCGTAGCGGCGTGAACCAAAAAGGTGAGAAAGCGAATTGATGGTAAACGTGTCGTGCCACAACAGCACGGTGCTCAAGCAGAAGCCCCAGATGAACAGTGGCCATCCACCGATGAGCCAGAGAACTACGGCGAGGGTTACGGGCGGAATCAGGTGGTACTTGTTCAGCCAGCGCAGCTCGGGAAACTTCGCGAAGTCGCCGATATATTCGAGGCGCGTATCATTATATTTATCGGAGATAATCCAGCCGACGTGCGACCAGAAAAAACCGAATAGTGTCGGCGAATGCAAATCCAGTTCCTGGTCCGAATGCCGGTGATGGTGGCGATGATGCGCCGCCCACCACAGCACGCCCTTCTGCGAAGAGCTCGTGGCCATGAACGCGATCACGAATTGGAACACACGGCTGGTCTTGAACGAGCGGTGCGAAAAATAACGGTGATAGCCAGCGGTAACGAAGAACATGCGCACAAACAAGAGCCCGAGGCAGGCAACCAGGTAGTACCAGTGAAAGGGCATGAAGAAAATCAGGAGCGAGGCGAGATGCACCAATACAAAAGGTAAAGAGAGAAGAACGGAAATCCGTGAGCCGTTCGGGAGTGGTATCGACAAATATTTAGAGGCTGAAGCCATCCGGCAAAACCTTCCGCGCCCAGGTTGCGGCGCTTATCACTGCATCTTTCCGCGAGCGCAAGAGATCCAGCCGGAACTTCGCGCCACGAAGCCACGTTTTCAGTGTACGGTTGCGCGGAAGAAGGGTCAAGCGCAGCGAAGTACAGGTTGCATATATTGGGATGCCCGAGAGTACAGGTTGGTTGCGAAGAATCGCAGATTAAGTTCTTCTGAGGGGGGAGCTTTGCGAGCGCTGCGACAAGCCTCGCAAGAATTTTTTCCGGGGAGTATGCTATCGTCCCTGTGTACTCATAGAATCGGGAGCATTGGCCCGGAAGAGCATAGGGCCACACAGAAAATGGCTGAACGGCCCGTACTCGTTGGACTTATCCCGCAAGTCGTCGTTATCGATGAAGGCGACCAGGTTTCCTGGATCTCCGACGCCGGCAATTTGCGCGTGGAATTCGATGTGAACCGCTGCCCGTTTTCATCCAACGTTTTTCAAGCGCCGGCCGGCATGCGCCTGCTCAGCGGGCCGCCGCGCCCTGGCAGCAAAACGGCCACCTATAAATATCGCTTGTGGCTGAACGACCAACTCGTGGGCCACGGCGAAGTGATCCTGCGCGAAAAATAGGTCACCTTAAATAGGAAACAGGGGCGGCTGAGATGCCGCCCCTGTTGGTTTTGTAAATTCCAAGACTATTTCGGCGCGGCTGCGGCCGCAGTTGCTTGCTTCGCGATAATCATGCCCTTGATCTTGTCGTAGGTCGCTTGCGGAATGATTTTCTTGGCCACCAGGTCGGTCTTTACGCGATAGGGACGGCCAGCAATGATTTTCTGCGAGTAGGCTTTGCCGATCCCCGGAAGCGCGTCGAGTTGGTCCGCAGTTGCGCTATTAATGTCCAACAATGCACTGGACTTGGGAGCGGCTTGCGCTGCCTTCGCGTCGGGTTTGGCAGGCGCCGCAGTACTCGCCTGCGGTTGCGCCATGGCAACCGAGACGGCAAAAAACAGGACGAGAGCCCCCACGAATCTCTGGATGAACTGTTTTTTCATTTCCTTCTCTCCTTTTTCGATGGAACGCCTGGGATTGGCGCTTCTAGCTTTTTCCAGAAGCCTTATAGCCTGCCTTGATGGCGTCGCCTTCCGTCATGTACTTGCCCTGCTTGGTTCTGCCATACCAGCGGGTGCCGGGCCTATGATACACGCCGGACTCGGTATTTACCCAGACCATGCCAGAATTTTTTGCCTGCGAAGTTTTCTGGACGGCCGCAGCTGCTGAAGATGGCGCGCTCCCAGGAGCACCAGCTGGTGGCGCTGAGGCGGATGGAGGAGTGGGAGCAGTAGCCGCGGTTGTGGAGACGGAATTGTTTGTTTTGCTTTTCTTTGTTGCGGGCGAGCCATCGGCGTCTTTTTTCTCTACCGGCTTGGTTGCGTTCGCATCCGCTTTGGCCTGATCAGCGGTCTGCTGCGCCGACTGCGCGCGGGCCTCCATGTTACCGGCAGCAAGCAGCAAGGCCGCGAGCACCACCATGCAGATTCTCATTGGGGTTTTCATTTTGGGGTTATCTCTCCTTTTGCGGCGGCCGATCCATCGGCGAGGCTCATTCGAATCGAGGGTCTGCGGAGCGTGAACAGTATCCCCGGTGCGCATCGCGCAAGTTGTTCGGGGGAACGGGCGCATCATGCTGCGAATTAAGTGAGAAGTCAACACATATTCGAGTATACGGAGTCCGCTTGCTTCAGGCGCGACTGAATATCCCGGCGAAGACGTTGGCTGGGAACTTTAGTGCTCAAATTGAGGAAATTAGGAAGTGGGAAAGATTGCGCTGGCCAGGAACCTTTGACGGCGTTATTTTGAGGCTTGGGTTTACGTCTTTGACTAGGTGAAGCTTCGCAAGGGGATATTCATGATCGGGTATGGAAAGCGAATCAAACGTTTGGGTTTGTTAGTGCTTTTTGTTGCAGGGACGAGCCGGGCGCAGGCGCCAGCGGCCGCAGCACCGGCCCAGGAACAAGCAGCGCCTCCGGCAGAGCGACAGAGGCGCAGCCCGGATGATGGGCGAGGCCTCCCATTACTTGGCAAGATTACGGCCATTGGCAAGGGATCAATGGAGTTGGCAAAGCCGGACGGCTCGACAGCGACCGTGAAGCTCACGGATAAGACGGAATACCACAAAGACCGGCAAAGCGCGAAACTGGAGGATTTCAAGGTCGGCGACCTGGTGTTCGTGCGCGGCGAAGAGAACGCGAATCATAGCGTGACAGCACAAGTGATCGGAGGGCGCTCCGGCGGAGGGCCCGCGGGCGGTGGCAGAGGATTTGGTGGAGGTGGGGGCGGATTCGGCGAACTGGGGAAGGATTACGTTGTTGGTGAAGTGAAGTCCGTTGACGCGCCAAACCTTACGTTGTTGCGCCCGGACAATGTCACGCAGACACTGGAATTGAACGAGGAAACCTCGCTGCGAAGAGGGCGCGAGAGCATCACGATGGCGGATATCCAGCCGGGCGATCACGTGGTGGTGCGCGGAGCCGTAAAAAACAATGCGTTCGCGCCCAAGAACGTGATGGTCCTTTCTCCCGAGCAATGGGACCGCATGGAAGAAATACTGAAAGCGAACGGAATCGGGCCTGCCGGCAATGCACCGGCTGGAAAAAAACCTGCAACCGCGCCGCAAAGCAATCCGCCACAGTCCTAGTTTGCTCAGGGAGACTCAGACTTGAAGTCTATAGCTCGTGCCATCCTCCTATTTCAGATCATCGCGCTTCTTCTTGCGTCGGGTTTGCCTGCGCAGGAAACGACGCCACCTTCACCAACGCCACCCGCGGCGACAACTCCTGCGGCTGCTCCAGTGTATGAAATCAATGGTTCGGCGCGAAGCGGCAAGACTCCCCTGCCCGGAGTGAGCGTGACTGCAGCCAATACGTTGACGGGGAAAAAGTATTCCACGGCGACAAACTCCGAAGGAAAATTTGCACTGTCAGGCATGACGCGCGGAAGGTACGTGGTACGCGGCGATTTCATGGGCTTCGCCGCTTTTACCCAAGAGGTCGTGCTGAATCCGGAGAATCCATCCGGGAAAGTGGACGCGGAATTGATCCTGGCTTCCCGCCAGCAGGAACAATCGAGTAGTGCCACCGCAGCGATGGCGGCGGCAGGCCGGGGATTTCAAAGCGTAGCAGTGGACACCGCCCTTTCTGCGCTGGCCGGGGGGAATTCTAGTTTCGGAGGCGCGGGCGGTGGAGGGCAGGGCAACAGCGATCTTTCAAGCCTCCCGATGAATGGAGCGGGTGCGGAGGGCCCCACGGAATCGGTGAGCATTAGCGGGGCCCAAGGACGAACGCAGGACTTTGGAGGCGGCAGCGAACAGGATCTGCAGGATCGGATCCAGGAATTTCGCGAACGGATGCAGCGCGAAGGTGGCGGTGCATTCGGGGGCGGCGGGGGAGGCTTCGGTGGGCCAGGGGGCGGAGCGATTGCCATCGGCCGGTTGCCCCGGGGATTCAACGTCAACCAGCCGCATGGCATCCTATATTTTTCAGACGATACATCGGCGTTGGATGCGCGGTCGTATTCGCTGACGGGAATCGAATTGCCGAAACCCGATTACAACCAGTCCCGGTTCGGCGTCAACGTAGGCGGACCGCTGAACATCCCGAAGATATTCAACGGCGGCGGCAAGTGGTTCTTTTTCGCCGGATGGAATGGCTCGCGTGGGAGCTCACCGTATGATTCGTTCTCGACAGTGCCAACTACGGACGAGCGCGGCGGGAATTTTTCAGGGGCAAAATACAACGACGGCAGCCCCGTTCAAATCTTCAATCCACAGACCGGGCAGCAATATCAATTCAACGGGGTAACGAATGCGATGGATCCGGCGTTGATCAGTTCGGCAGCGACGGCGCTTCTGAACTACATCCCTTTGCCGAACATCGGGCCGACAGCTTCCGGTCAGAATTTTCACTACGTAACGTCCGCGGCGAGTAGTTCTGACACGGTGATCTTTCGGCTGGTCCACAATTTCGGCGCAAGCAACGGCCCAGGGCTCGGTCCGTTCGGCGGAGGAGGCGGTGGGGGAGGAGGCGGCGGCAGAAGGCGGGCGCAGAACAATATCAATTTCGGGCTGAACTGGTCGCGCAGCTCGAACAACATCGTGAATCAATTTCCTTCGCTCGCTGGGGGAACGGGAACGCAAGGGCTGAACGCCAGCGCGGGGTGGACCTACGGCAAGGGCCGGGTTACAAATATTTTCCGCGTGAACTACAACCACAATCATGTTTCCACTACGAATCTCTATTCAAACGTCACGGACGTTTCCGGGCCGGGCGGAGCCGGGATTGGCGGAATCTCGAATGATCCCTTTGATTGGGGGCTTCCGGGAATCAGCTTCACGTCGTTCGGGGGACTGAGTGACCCGACGCCGCACAGGGAACTTGACCAGACTTACTCCTTCTCGGAGACAGTCTCATGGAACCGCGGAAAACATAACTGGCGTTTCGGAGGAGATTATCGGCGCATTCTCCAGAGTTTTCGCTCCTCGAGAAATGCGGAGGGGAGTTTTGTTTTTACCGGGTTTGCGACGTCCCAATACACCATCGGGAGCTCACAACCCATAGCGGATACGGGCTACGATTTCGCGGACTTCCTGCTGGGCTTCCCACAGCAAACCTCACTGCAGTCCGGCGCAACTTCCTATAACTTCCGTGCCAATGCGTTTGACTTTTTTGTGCAGGACGATTGGAGGTTCCGCTCGAATCTGTCGTTCAATCTCGGGCTGAGATACGAATACAACGGACCTTATGCGGAGGCCGGAGATCGCATTAGTAATCTGGACGTGGCGCCTGGATTCACTACCGCGGTGCCTGTCCTGCCGGGGCAAACGGGGCCTTACAATGGAGTGTTTCCGGCCTCGCTCGTCCGCCCGGATCGCAATAATTTCGCGCCGCGCATCGGGATCGCCTGGAAACCCCAAAAGCAAATGGTGGTGAGGACGGGCTACGGAATCAACTACAACCTGGCCCAATACGGCACGATGATCCAGAACTTTGCGTTTCAACCGCCATTCGCGAACACTGGGACGAATACCACCGACGTCACCGGCCTGATTGCCGGGACCCCGCTGACGTTTACGAATGGATTCCCCTCGGCCGGAAACACGGTCACCAACAACTTCGCCGTTAATCCGAACTATCGCCTGGGCTACGTACAGGTTTGGAATCTCGACGTGCAAGAGGGATTGCCGGGTGGCGTGGTGCTGAACGTTGGCTACAACGGCGCGAAGGGCACGCGGTTGGATACCGAGCGCGCGCTCGTCGGCTCCGGCAATCAACCGTTCATCTACGAATCATCGGAGGGCGACTCCGTCTTGCATGCGGCTTCCGTGCGTGTGCGCAAGCGCCTGGCCAAGGGGCTGGGGTTGAGCGGACAGTATGTATTTTCCAAGTCCATCGACGACGCGTCATCGATCGGGGGCGGCGGAAGCGTCGTGGCGCAAAACCCCTTTGATATTCCCGCCGACCGCGGACTTTCCAGTTTCGACCAGCGTCACAAATTCACGGGAAATTGGATTTACGATTTACCATTCGGCGACAATCGGCGATTCGTTCCCAAGGGCGCAGCGAGCCACATTCTAGGGGGCTGGCAGTGGAGCGGTGACTTCACAATTGGATCCGGATTGTACTTTACTCCGCGAGTTCTGGGCGGAGGCCTCGACATCAGCCGCGGCGTGAGCGGGTCCCTTCGTGCAAACAGCGTTGCGGGACAATCAATATCGATAAGCGACCCAACCACGCTCAAATGGTTCAATACCGCTGCATTTTGCGCGCCCAGCGCCACATGCACGAACCCCGGCGGCTCCAGCTTCGGCGACGCGGGAAGGAATATCATCGAGGGACCGGGCCAGGTTTCGATGAACATGTCGCTCAACAAAACGATCACTATCAAGGAATCCAGGGCGCTGGATCTGCGTATCACCGCCAACAATGTGTTCAATACCGTACGCTTCACTTCCATCAATACGGTCGTGAACTCCTTCACTTTTGGGGAAGTTACTGGGACTGGCGGGATGCGGCGCGTGACCGTGCAGGCACGCTTCCGCTTCTGAAGAAAGCTAAATATGAAGCTGACCAGAAAATTTTTTTCCATTCTCGCCGCAGCAATCTTGCTCTTGCGGATGGCTGCGCCGCTCATCGCGCAACAGGCCGAACAAACCAAGGTGAACGAGGCGCGCATCCAAGTTACGACCGAACTCGTCCTCGTGAACGTGGTCGCCCGCGATAAAAAAGGAAACCTGGTTCGCGACCTGAAAAAGAGCGACTTTACGCTATTCGAGGATGGCAAGAAGCAGGAGATTTCCACATTCGATTTTGAAAATGTCGACGAACTGGCAACCGCCGGCGCGGCGGAGACCACCATCGCGCGTGTGACCGGAACGGGAGCGCTCCTGCGCTCCGGAAAGAAAGCGCCGCCGTCCCTGGACGCCCGGGACCGGCGATTGATGCTGCTTTTTTTCGATTTCTCGGCGATGGACCCGGAGCAGATTGACCGGTCGGTGGATGCCGCGAAGAAGTTTGTGACCGCAAAGATGCAGCCCGCCGATTTGTTGGCGCTGGTGTCGCTGGCCACGAACATGCGCGTGGATCTTGATTTTACGGACGACAAAGCCAAAATAGTCGCGGCTTTGACCGCCTACAATTCCGGGCAGGGACAAGGATTCGACAACGGAAGCACGGGGAGTTCGGAAGGTGCCGCGGAAACCAGCGGAGCCTTTTCCGCTGACGACACAGATTTCAACACATTCAATGCCGACCGCAAGCTGTTGGCGCTGCAATCACTGATGCAAGCGCTTGGCAAGCTGCCGCAGAAGAAGAGCCTCATCTATTTCAGCAACGGAATCACTCAGTCGGGCGCGGACAATCAATCGGCGCTGCGCGCCACCACCGCGGCGGCAGTGAAAGCCAACGTATCGATCTATTCGCTGGATATCCGCGGTTTGCAGGCGTTTCCGCCGGGGGGCGAAGCGCAGTCCGCCAGTTTGCACGGGCAATCGGCCTATTCCGGCGCCTCCATACTGAACGATCTCAATGGCAACGCCGCTTCTCAAGACACGTTGGCGACGCTCTCTTCGGATACCGGCGGAAAGGCGTTTTTTGATTCCAATGATTTCGGCCCGGTATTTTCTCAGGTTCAGAAGGATAGTTCGGTTTATTACGTCCTGGGATTCACGAGCAATAATCCGCTGAAGGATGGAAGATTCCGGCGATTGAAGGTGCAGGTCAACCGCGCCGACATGAAGCTCGATTTTCGGTCCGGTTATTACGCGGGGCGAGATTTCGAACACTTGAATCGCGCCGACCGCGAGCAGCAACTGGAAGACGAGCTTGCCGCGCAGTTGCCTCGCGTGGACGTACCTCTTTACGCGGGAGCGGCATTCTTCCGTCAGGACGATTCGCACTATTATCTGGCAGTTTCTCTGGTAGTTCCGGGCTCGCAGATACCCTTCGTCACGGAAAAGGAAAAAGACAGCGCCACGATCGATATCGTCGGTGAAGTTCGGGAGGGCGGCAAATTCCCTGTCGGCCATTTGCGCGACACGGTAAAGCTTGCGGTGGAGAGTACCCAGCAAGTTCGCCGCAAGAACGTCCAGTACAACACCGGCTTTGTGCTCGCTCCGGGCAGCTACCACCTGAAATTTGTCATTCGCGAGAACCAGACCGGCCGCATCGGCTCTTTCGAGACGGATGTGCAAATTCCCGACCTGCGCAAGTCGCCGCTGAAAATGAGTTCGGTGGTGCTGAGCAACCTGCGCGCCCCGGTCACCAACAAGAAAAATGGAGCGAACCCGCTGGTCCGGGATCAAATGGAACTCGTTCCCAACATTACCCATGTGTTCGCGCCGGACCAGCATCTCTATTTGCAATACGAGGTGTACGATGCGGTAAAGGGAAAGAATCCGGCACCCGCCGCAACTCCCTCCCTAAACGCGGATCAAAAGGGCGGCCAGAATGGAGCGGGCAAGGATGTCCCGACCGTAAAGGCGCCCAAGGACAGCATCCGAGTGTTCACTAGCATCGAGTTTTTGCAGGGCTCAACAAAGATTTACGAGTCCAAGCCGGTGGTGGCGAACGAAGTGACCGCTCCAGACCGCAAGGCGGTCATTTTCCAGATGGATTTGCCGCTGCAGTTGCTGAGGCCGGGGCTGTACTTGTGCCAGGTCAACGTGATTGACGACGTAGCGGGAAGTTTCTCGTTCCCGAGGTTTCCCCTGCTGATCCGCGAACCTGCGCCAGCGGCGCCAGAAAAAGCGGCGGACTGAAAGCTATCCTGCGATCCGGTTTTGGAACAAAAGCACTTTAGAATAAGTGGCTTAGCTCTAGTCGCCAGCGGCAGCACTGCGGGACATTTCGCGAGTTGTTTCCACCGATTCTGCCAGGCCCCGGCGCATCGGCCCCAGGACGAAGGCGGGCACTTCGCGCTCAGGAGCTAGCGAGACGTTGGTTGCTTTTCGTGGAAACTCCGTGCGGCGGTCCAGGCGCAACCCCGCGTCCTTCAGAAACTCCGCCGAAAAACCCATGTCTTCGGCGCGATCCACGCCCCAAAACCAAAGCTTCTCTTCGTGACGCTGTAGGAAATCCAGGGACGCTTCGAGCTTCTTCATCGCGCGGTCGAACGAGGAGGCCAGGAAATAGACGTGCAGCGTCCACGCATGGCGGGGATAGTGCACTTGGATGCGGACACAGTATTTCCCAGACTGGTTGCGGTCGATGCTGCAGCGGTAGTCGTTGTGAACGGAGGAAGTGCGGACGGCCATGTTGGTGTCACCGATCTTTGAAGTCCTGGCGCTGGATCGCCATGCTGGTCTCTGATCCGAATTCTTGGTGTTACCCCCGAACCCAGACTAGGTGTTTGGGCTTGAATTCGGCTTCAAGGGAGACACCAATAGGGTATCGGGACGCGCGAAGAAAGACAAGCCCACCGTTCCAGGAGAGCAACTCATTTATTTTGTGGGACTTAGCCTAGCCAAAAGTGCCGAAGGCCTTCAGTTTCTCGGGCATGAGCTTGACTTTCCCTTCCTGTTTCAGGCGGTCGTCTAGCGCCGTCCGGAAGGCTTCAAACGCCAAGTTTCGCTTGGAGTCGAGCAGGTCCTTGGTCAACTGAGTTTTCTGTTTCTCAAAATCAGCCGGGTTCGCTTCTGTCTTGTCGGCAACACGGTAGACCAGCCAGCTCTGACCGAGGCTGAGAGGTGTGGCAATGTCGCCAGCCTTGAGGCTGAAAGCTGAGCCGAGCTGCTTGCCGCTGGCCACGCCGGGAATAGAGCCGTCGCGTGCCAAGGGGTCACTCGTTTTTGACTCGAGACCGAGAGCCCGGGCGGCGGCATCGAATTTTTCGCCCGACTTGACACGCTTGATCAGCTCTTCGGCTTTGCTCTTGGCCAGCTCCGCGGATTTTTCACGCTTTAGCTCGGTTATCACGCGGTCGCGAACCTCTTCGAGCGAACCCGGGTGTGCGAGCTGGACCGACTTCACGGACAGGACGACATAGCCACGATCAGTTCGCACCGGGAGGCTCAAGTCCTGGGGCTTCAACCGAAAGATGGTGTCCTTGGCCTCCTGGGAATTGGCAAGCTCCAGCAAGGGGTCTGTCGCGCTAATGGGGCGCGTTTCGTTCACTGTCAGATGGTATTGTTGCGCCAGATCGTCCAGGGAGACCTTGTTGGACTGCCGAATGGCGGCCGACAGCTTGTCGGCGATGTCGCTTGCCGTCTTATCCGCTTGATTGAGTTGGAGGTTTGGGCGCAGCGTCTCCTTCACTTCCTCGAACGGCTTGGTGTGGGCGGTCTCTTTTTCTAGCACCTTGATGATGTGAAATCCATACTGCGTCTTGACCAGATCCGAAACTTGGCCGGCAGGGAGACTGAAGGCAATCTTCTCAAACTCGGGGACGGTTTGCCCCTGGGTGATCCAGCTCAAGTCACCGCCTTTGTCCTTCGAGCCTGGGTCTTCAGAATACTTCTTTGCCAAGTCCTCGAACTTGCCGCCCTTCTTGACCTGCTGCAAAACGTCCCCGGCCCGCTTCTTGATCTCCTCGACTTCGGCGTCGGTCTTTCCGACGGTCATAAAGAGAATGTGCTCGGCGTGCACGCGGTTCGGCACTTGGTACTGCTGAATGTTGGCCTGGTATTGCAGCTTGAGCATATCGTCGGACACTTGCACGTTCTGGCGGATCTGGTTCACGTCCACGATGGCGTAGCGCGCCACACGCCGTTCGGGCACCTGGTATTTCGACTTGTTCTTCTCGTAGGCGGCGCGAATTTCCGCATCATCCGGTGCAATCTTGGCTTCCAGGTCTTCCGGCTTGATCATCGCGTAGTCGAGCTTCACTTTTTCGTTCTTGTAGCGGAACTCATCCTGAATCTCGGCGGGTCCCACGCTGATTCCGTCGGTCACCAGCTTGCGGAATTTCTCCTCGAGCAAGCCCTGGCGGAGAAGTTCTTCGAAGACCGGCACCGTCAGTTGAAAGCGCGCCTGGACTTCCGCCGAATACTGGTCCATGCCAACAAATGTGCCACCCTTAAAGGCAGTGGGAACATACTGGCGAATGCGGTCGGCACGCTCCTGGTCGGATACGGTGATCCCGAGGCGCTTGGCCTCGTATTCGATCTCTTTTTCAAACACCAACTGCTTCATGATCTGCTGTGCATAGAAGCCTTCGAGCGGCTTCATGTTGGGATTGCGTTGCTCGATCTGGTTGAGCTGCTGACGCACGTCCTGCACGTTGACCGAGTCGTCTCCGACCTTCGCCACGGTATCGGTGGAAACCTCGCCGTTGACCTGCGACTGAGGTACGAGGTAGAGCAGCATGCTGCCTCCCAGGACCAGCACCACGACCCCGAGAAGGATGCGATACCCGAGTTTGCTTTTATCTTTTGCGCCAGCCATCCGATGAGTCTCCCACGTCAGTAGACAAACTTTAGATTATAGGTGATATAGTCGCGCGCCTCAAACACATTCGCCGAGCGACCTGCCCCCAGGAACAGGCCAGTGGCAATTGGGCCGGGTGCGGCGTTGCTATTTGCAGATTGACTACGCGCGGCTCCGCAATTCCTGCATAAGGAAACCGCTGTGCTAGATTGGAAAATTGGAGCGTTCACAACACATTCAACCGTGACTACACAAACACCCATCGATCCGAGATCCACGCAAGGCCAGGCAAAGGGACCTCACGTCGAGGTGTATTGGAGAGCAGTCACCTACAAGACGGTAATTGGTTATGCGCTGCTGGCAGTGGCGATCATTTTCGGCGGAATTTATCTGGCCAAGCCCGACTTATATAGAGTGGTGCTTCAAAAAATCAGCGACAAAGTAAGCGACCCTGAAGTGGAACCGCTCAGCGCCGATCAGAAGCACGCCAAATTCGTCAACCTGGACGGTAAAGTCGAAGTCAAAAAAGTCAATTCCGTGCAATGGGTGGTCGCGGATTTTCGCACCATGCTCGACAAAGGTGATCAGATAAAGACAGGTTCGGATGGCGACGCGCGCATCACCTTCGGTGATGGCACCACCTACACGATGAAGCCTGACTCGCTGGTCGTCGTGGAAGAAAATTCCTCGGAGAACAACAAACCGAGCAGCTCCGGCATCGGAATCACGACGGGTACCGTTGACTGGGCGATCCCAAACTTCACCCTGGCCGAGTCGAGAGCGCAGGTGCGGGTCGAAGACACCAGGGCACAACTGGGCTCGAACAGCCGCGGTAAGGTAAAGGCGGACCCTGAGAATAAGTCAACTGAAATCGTTGTGTCGAGCGGCAGTGCGCAGGTGCAACGCGGCCAGGAGAAAATTGACCTCGCGCCATTTGAGAAAGTTACGATTCCCAATAACGGTACATTTCAAAAATCCAATGTCCTGGCGCCGCCCGAGCTCGTGGCGCCTCTAAACCTGTCACCGATCATCGCGGAAAACCCGAAGATCTCTCCCGTCCGATTCGAATGGAAACCGGTTCAGGATGCCGTATCCTATTCTCTGCGGGTTAGCACGACCTCGATGTTCACGAAGATCGTGAAGGAAGCGCCAAAGGTCAGCTCAACGGCCGTGGAGATTACCGGGCTGGATCCCGGCGACTACTTCTGGAACGTCACGGCGACGGATGGAAAGAAGCAGACCAGTGAAGTGGGCGAGACTTTTAAGTTTACGCTCGTGGCGCAAGGCAAGTCACAGTCCATGCTGCTCGAGATTGACGGAACCCAGTTGCATGGACGCGTGGCGGAAGTCGTGGGGCGGACCGAACCGGGAGCGGCGCTGATCGTAAACGGTCAATCAGTTCCGAACGTTTCACCGGACGGCTCGTTCCGCCACTTCACCGAGCCGCTCGATCCAGGACAGCATACGATTTCAATTATCGGTTCGAATCGGCGGGGCGGAACGGCCATGAAGCAAGTGTCGATCGTCATTCCGAAGTAAGAGATCCGAAGAAAGACCAAAGCGCCTTTGCGCTGGTCGCGGTGTCCGGAGACAATAGATGTCGGAGCTGGCTGCGGCAGGGTCAGCGCTATCGTCGGCCGGACGGCGGAGAATCTTTCTCCGCGGGGGGATGTGGGGATGAACAAGAACGGTTACAACATGAGGTCGGTGTTCAGTTTGTTTTCTTCCGACCTGGCCATAGATCTGGGCACTGCAAATACGCTGGTGTTTGCGCACGGCAAAGGCATTGTCGTTAACGAGCCCTCGATCGTGGCTATCAACAAATCCAGCGGAGAAGTCGTGGCGGTGGGCCGCGAAGCAAAAGAGATGCTCGGCCGCACGCCGGGCAACGTGGTGGCCATCAAGCCGATGAAAGACGGAGTCATCGCGGACTTCAAGGTCACCGAGAAGATGCTGACCTATTTCATCCAGAAGGCGCACAACCGCCGCGTGCTTGTGCATCCGCGAATTGTCATCGGCGTTCCCAGCGAGATTACGCCGGTGGAAAAGCGCGCAGTGCAAGACTCCGCTTATCGCGCGCGTGCCAGCGAAGTTTTTCTCGTCGAACAGGCCATGGCCGCGGCCATTGGCGCAGGGCTGCCGATCGAAGAGCCGTCGGGTAACATGGTGGTGGACATTGGCGGCGGCACGACCGACATTGCGGTCATCTCCATGAGCGGCATCGTCTACTCGCGGTCGGTCCGCGTGGCAGGCAACGAGATGGACGAAGCCGTCATGCAATATCTGAAGCGCAAGTACAACCTGCTCGTCGGCGAACGCACCGCCGAACAAATCAAGATGGAAATTGGGTCCGCGTATCCACTGGAAAAACCGCTCACCATGGAAGTGAAAGGCCGCAACCTTATTGAAGGCGTGCCACGGACGGTGACCATTGACGACAGCGAAATTCGCGAAGCCTTGAGCGAATGCGTCGCGACCATTCTCAACGCCGTGCGCGTGGCCCTCGAGCGCACACCTCCCGAGCTTTCCGCGGACATCAGCGACCGCGGTATCGTCCTGACGGGCGGCGGCGCGCTGTTGAAGAATCTGGACAAGCGCATTCGCGAAGAGACCGGCTTGCCGGTTTCCATCGCGGATGATCCTCTGGCGTCCGTGGTGCTCGGCACCGGCAAGATGCTCAGCGACTTTAAATTGCTGCGCCAGGTTTGCATCGATTAAGACTTTGCGTTTGCCGGGGCACAACATGCCGCACTCGAAAACGCTTGTGGTGATGAAACCAGTTTTCGCGTTTCGATTTTCCAATTTCGAATTTCAACTTTCGGAAATTACATGGTAGCCATTCCCTCTCGACACAAATCGCTGGTCCTGCTCGCCGGTGTCGTGGTGCTGCAGATTCTCATGCTGGCCGTGCAGATCAAGCGCGACTCCCAGGGACGGCTCATTCGCGTCTGGACCGTCGGCGCCGTTTCGCCGTTTGAGCGCGCCGGTTCCAATGGTTTTGGCTGGGTTCGCGACACCTGGCGCCATTACTTCGCGCTGCAGAACACTACAAGAGAAAACGAGCAGATTCGCCGCGAGAACGACGCGCTGAAATTGCAACTCTCGCAGCTTCAGGGCAAAGCCGCGGAAGCCGACCGGTTGGCGGCGCTGCTGAATTTCCGCCGATCGCACGCGCAAGTCCCCATGATTCCCGCTCGCGTGATTGGCGTCAGCATGGGAACCGCGAGCCGCACGATTCAGCTGGACCGCGGCGAGCGCGACGGCATTCGAAAGGATATGGGAGTGATCACTCCGGATGGAGTGGTTGGCAAAGTCGTGGAAACTTATCCCAACGAGGCGCAGGTACTACTGCTCACAGACAAGGACAGCGGCGTTGGTGCGATGCTGGCCGATTCCCGCATCCAGAGCCCGGTTGGAGGTCAGGGTGAACCTCTTCTGGTTATGAAATACGTTCCGAACGACGATACAGTCAACCTGGGCGAACGAGTGATTACCAACGGCATGGACCGCATCTTCCCGCGCGATCTTCCCGTGGGTACCGTGGCGGAAATCAAGTCCGGCAACCCGTTTAAGCAGATTCGCATTAAACCGGCGGCCAATCTCGAGCGTCTCGAGGAAGTTCTAGTTCTCCAGTCCATGCGCCCCCTCGAAACAAAAACTGAAGAAAGTCCTGCCGACGCGAAGCCCCCAGCGCCCAACGCGGCCACTCCTCCCCCGGCGGTACGGCGATGAACGACGCCTTCGATATCCGCGGCGAATCGCACATTGAAGTTCACAAGTTTCGCGCCGGCGCGATCATCATCGCCACCCTGCTGGCACTGGTCATCCAGTCGTCGTTCCCCATTCATTTTGCAAAGGCCGCTGTCCTTGATTTGCCTCTGCTCGTGACGATTTATTTCGGCCTCAGCCGTCGCAATCCTTCCACCGGGCTTTTGCTCGGAATGGTCATCGGTCTTCTGCAGGACAGCTTGAGTGGCCCGACGGTTCCGCTGGGGCTCTACGGCATCGCGAAAACCATCATCGGATATCTCGCTTCGTCCATCGGTGCGCGGCTCGATACCGAGCATCCCGCCGCGCGCTTCGCACTCACCTTTGCGTTCTTCATTACCCATCAGGGCTTGATCGTCATCACGCGCCGAATCCTCCTCGCGCAACCCGAGCCCTGGTTTAACATGCACCTCATCGTCGCGGCTCTCGTCAACGCCCTCGTCGCCGTGTTCCTCTTTCTTCTCCTCGACCGCCTGCGCAAAAACTAGCAGTTCGTCCCACACGCTTACTTGCTGGATCCTGATGGACTCCCTGGTCTCTTATTGCGTGAGGAGAAACTGCTTGAATTGATCGTAGGAACTCGAAATGGGCAGCGAAAGCTTGTCACGCTTCAAGTAAGCTGCAAGCCGATCAGGCAAAGGAGGGGCTGTACCGATGGCCTTCATCACCACCTCAGCAAATTTTGCCGGGTGTGCCGTAGCCAGCACCAGGCCCTGCGCCGGCTCGGGATGTTGGCTCTTGTACGCTTCCCAACCGAGCACGCCAACCGCAGTGTGTGGATCGGAGATATAGCCGAACTTTTCATGGAGCATCTTCATCGCTGCGAGCGTTTCTTCGTCCGTCGCGCCGTGGCCCCAGATTTCCTTCTGCACGTATTCCACCCGGTTGCGGCATAAATCGAGCAAGCGCGGAAAATTATTGGGATTGCCCACGTCCATGGCATTCGAAAAGGTCGCCTGCGCCGCGCGCGGATGAAACACTCCGGTCCGTAGGTATTCCGGCACCACATCGTTGGCGTTTGTCGACGCGATGTACATCGCAACCGGCAAACCGATCCGCTTCGCGAAAATTCCCGCCGTCAAATTGCCAAAGTTTCCGCTAGGCACGGAAACAATCAGCGGCACCGAAGCCACCGGCAATTGCCGGTAAGCCGCCACGTGATAGAACATCTGCGGAAGCAGGCGCCCAATGTTGATGGAATTCGCCGAAGTCAGCCAGGTGCGCTTGTTCAGCTCCTCGTCGGAAAAGGCCTGTTTCACCAATCGCTGGCAATCGTCAAACGTGCCCGCCACTTCCAGCGCGGTAATATTTTCGCCGAGCGTGGTGAACTGTTTCTCCTGCGCCTCGCTGATGCGCTTCGAAGGATAGAGAATCACCACGCGAATTCCCGGCACCTGCAGGAAACCGTGCGCCACGGCGCTTCCTGTGTCCCCCGAGGTCGCCACCAGGACAGTAAGAGGACGCGTTTCTCCGCGCACGAAATAACCCATTAGCCGCGCCATGAAGCGCGCGCCGAAATCCTTGAACGCCAGCGTCGGCCCGTGAAACAGCTCCAGAATGTGCAACCCCGGCGACAGCGAAACCAACTTCACCGGAAAATTGATCGCCTCGCTCACAATTTGCCAGAGCACTTCCTCCGGAACATCCGGCGTGGCAAATGGCCGCGCCACGCGGAAACACACTTCCGTGAACGGCAACCGGCGAAACTCTTCCAATTCCTCAGGTGAATGACGTGCAATCTCCACCGGCAAGTACAATCCACCGTCGGGCGCAAGCCCGCGCAGCACCGCGCCACGCAATGAGGTGAGCGGAGCCTTCCGTGATGTGCTCCGATATCTCAAGGCGCCACACTCATCGCGCGCTTCCCGTTTTATCCAGAACCATTTTCAAAAACGCCGCCACATCCAGAGAGCCATCGCGCAGCGCCGCAACTTGCAGCGTGCAGTGCGCCAGCGCTTCATAACTCTGCCGCCGCGCGGCGATCAGCGCCGGATAACAACGCGCCACCGTCTCGCGCGGTTTTTCTCCCGCCTTGGGTTGAAACGCTCCGCGCCACAACACCGGCTTGGGATCGTGCAAATATCTTTCAATTAGCAACTGCTGCTCCTGCGCGGAAGCCGCCAGGTGCACGATGGTCATCTGCCGCCGCAAGCGCATCAGCAAATTGTTTCCCGTATAGATGACGCTTCCAGTGGTGTCGAGCACCAGGGATTTCCCCGGCTGCTTTTCAAGTTCTGTCAAAATTTCATCCAACGCATGAATCTCTTCGGCCAGATATTCGGACTCCCGTTCGGCGTACGTTGCGGAATCCGGCCAGCCCATCCACGCCGCCACTCCGTTGATGCCCGCATATCCCCCCGCGGCCAGTCGCGGCGCAAGCTTCTGCTCGATGCGATCGTCGCAAGAAACCGCCGGATACTCCGCCGCCGCTAACTTCTTTGTCCAGAACGTTTTCCCGGCGCCGGACATGCCGATCAGTGCCAGCCGCAGCGGCTTTTCCCTATTCGTTTCTGCGCTCATAGGTGAACTGCTTACGATAGCGTGTTACCCGCAACCACGGCAACATCGCTATCCTCGCCTTCGCGCGTGAAAACCAATGCATTTCTGGAACCTGTCCTCCCGGACGGCTTGCGGCCCACTCATCCAGGTGGTACGTTGGAAAAGACTTCTGCTGCTTTCACGCAGCATTAGTCCAGCGGTGATTCGGGCGTTCGGGAGATTTTTTCGGTTCCCAGGTTCGAGGAGATTTTCGACGGACATTTTCGGAGAGGCCCTGCTCGTTTTCAGGGTTCACTCCAAACGCACGCTGTGGATTTTTTCGTGACGCGAGTTTAGTCTGGCCAGTCGAATCAAACTGTGCCGGACCGGGCGAGAAGCCCTGAGAAAAAGTACTCGCGCGCGGGGTTTTCGTGTCGTACTGGTTCCGCAACGACAATCGATTGCCGCAAGCGCGGCTGGCCATCGCCTCCTACGTCATCGTGGGAATGATCGGCGTGTTGCTGCTCGGCTTCTGGAAGCTCCAGGTCATTGACGCTGATAAGTACAGCTCCCTGGCAGAGCGTAATCGCGTGCGCTACATTCCCGTGATCGCGCCGCGCGGCCGCATGCTGGACCGTGATGGCCGCGTGCTGGTGGACAATCGGCCGTCCTTCAGCGTACTCCTCCTTCGCGATGATCCGGCTCAAGTGGAAAAGCATCTTGCTGGCATCTCCGACGGCCTGGGAATTCCTGTGGAAGATTTGCGGGATCAGCTGGCCAGTACCAAGAATCTCCCCAAATTTCAGCCCATCATCATCAAGCCCGACGCCTCGCCCGCGGACGTCGCTTTCATCGAATCGCATCGCTCCGAGTCCAGTGGCGACATTCCCGTCCTGGAAATGATTCCAGTCCAGCGCAGGCGTTATCTGCCCGGCGGTATTCTCTCTCATGCTGCGGGGTATGTCGGTGAAGTCAGCGAGCAGCAGATCGAAGCCAGCAACGGCAAGCTGCGCCCCGGCGACTTTGCCGGAAAAACCGGCCTGTAGCGCCAGTACAACGACCTGCTTCAAGGCACCGACGGCATGCGGCGAGTCGTCGTGAACAGTATCGGCAAAGAAGTGGATCGCTTGCCAACCCAGGAAGCCATTCCCGGCAAGCAGATTACCCTGACCATCGATTACGACTTGCAGCAGATTGCTGAGCAGTCTCTTGGCCAGCGGCCCGGCGCCGTAGTTGCGATTGATCCGCGCACCGGCGAAGTGCTTGCCATGGTGAGCCGCCCCACTCCCGATCCGAACGATTTTGCTGTCCGAATTCAAGCGGATGTATGGAAGAAGCTCAACGATGACCCATTACATCCTCTTCTGAACCGCGCCATTCAAGCGCAACTCGCGCCTGGCTCCGTTTTCAAGATTGTGACCGCGATGGCCATGCTCGAGGAACATGTTCCCGAGGAAAATTTTGCGACCTATTGCCCAGGTTACGGCACGTTCTTCGGTCGTCAGTATCATTGCTATGTTTACTACGCCAAAAGCGGTCCAAAGTCCCACGGCGTCCTCGGTTTGCACGAAGCTATCCTTAGATCTTGCGACGTCTTCTTCTATAACGTCGGCATGCGCCTGGGAATCGACAAGCTTTCTGATTGGGCCAAGAAAGTCGGAGTAGGCCACAAGACCGGTATTGATCTTCCATCCGAAGAACCTGGCCTTATGCCTTCTCAGGAATGGGTCGAACGGACTTTTCATCGCAAGTGGTACGCCGGTGAAGTGATCTCCGTGGCCACTGGCCAGGGCGCCGTCACAACAACACCGCTCCAGCTTGCTCGCATGATCGGTGGCATCGCTTCTGGTGGCGTGTTTAAGCAGCCGCATCTTTTGAAGGATGCGCAGAACGTGGGAGAAGAGCGAGTCCACATCTCGGAGCGCACTATCGAAAAAATTACCGACGCCATGTACGGCGTCGTGAACGAACCTGGCGGCACGGGCGGCCATCTCAAGCTCGCAGGCATCGAGCTCAGCGGCAAATCTGGCACCGCCCAGGTCATTGGCTACGACAAAATGGCGCTGGTGCGGAAAGGCTCACAGTTTGCCGACAACGCCTGGTTCGTGGGATACGCCCCGAAACGGAATCCGGAGATCTGCGTCGCGGTCCTCGTGCAGGAAAGCGGCCAGCACGGCGGCGAAGCCGCCGGGCCCGTGGTAAAAGACATCATCAAGGCCTATTACGACAAGAAAAACAAGAAGACCCAGGGCCAGGTTACTGTCGAAAATAAGAGTCCTGAGCGAAGGAAAGATTCCCTACTCGCGGCTCCGCATGCTCCTCGCGCGGCATTGAAGTCCGACGAAAGCGCCGCCGTTGTGCCGGCGCGCGCCACCGCGGATCCGCAGCACTAAAGGTAGCTATGATTCTGTCTGATGGATATCGAACGCTTGAAGCCAGCTTCCACACCCCCGCAGGTCTGGAACCTTGCTTTCGACTTTTAACTTTGAACTTTCGACTCTGCTCATGAAAGACGCACCCGGAACTCGCGACTACGACTGGTGGCTCCTGGCCATCCTCGCCGCCATCTGCGCGCTCGGCGTGATCGAAATCTTTTCCGCCACCCATGGCAGTTCTCTTTCGGGCATGCACATGAAGCAAGTGCGCTGGCTGGTCATCGGTTTCGCCTTGATGTTTGTGCTTTCCCGCCTGGACTATCATCTAATTCTCGACCAGGCGCCTATCCTTTACCTCATTGGCATCGCCGCACTCGTTGCCGTTCTCGCGGTCGGCCATACCCGGTTTGGCGCCAAGCGGTGGATCAACGTCCCGGGTATCGGAGAGCTTCTTCAGGTGTCAGAGCTGGTCAAATTGATTATAATCATTGTGCTGGCGCGCTTCTTTGCCGAAGTGCGCTCGGATCAGCTTGATCTTCGTGATCTAATTAAGGCAGGATTGTTGGTAGGTGTTCCGCTGGTCTTGATACTCAAGCAACCCGATTTGGGAACAGCGCTCGTGCTGATCCCCATGCTTGTCGTTGGCGCCTTTCTGGCGGGCTTGCAGTGGCAACACGCGGCGGTATTCTCCTTGGCGGGGATTTTGCTCGTGGGCGCGGTTTTCTATCCTCCCGTTAGCAAGCGTATCCTCAAGCCTTATCAGCGTGAGCGCATTACCTCTTTCCTGCACCCTGAAGAAGACGCCAAGGGCCACGGCTATCAGCTTTTGCAATCCAAGATCGCCGTCGGTTCCGGCGGGTTTTGGGGCAAAGGGTTTAGTAATGGCAGTCAGAATCAACTGGGCTACATCCCCGTCCGGTATTCCGATTTCATTATGTCGGCGTGGGCTGAAGAACAGGGTTTTAAGGGCGTGCTTCTGGCCCTCGGGTTGTATATGGCGCTTCTGTTGCGTTTAGTGCAGAATGCTCAACGCGCGAAAGATCGCGCGGGAATGTTTCTGGTCATGGGCGTCGCAGCGGCGCTTGGGTTCCATGTACTGGTAAACGTGGCAATGGTCATCGGCGCTAT
>Ga0137409_10000764_pt1 | contig 35188 bp, 38 predicted proteins | sample CZODoug1_16funga_FD_122059 | JGI IMG/M metagenome (GOLD analysis project Ga0137409, IMG submission 122059) | Vadose zone soil fungal communities from Angelo Coast Range Reserve, California, USA - CZODoug1_16fungal (Hybrid Assembly) | ecosystem: Environmental > Terrestrial > Soil > Vadose zone... | reverse complement strand
GACTGCATCGCGCCCAGCACCACCGGCGCCAGGGGCAGCAGCAGGAACCCGATGGCCGCCAGGTTCGCCAGCCACAGCAGCGCGCGACGGAATCGCGAGAGACGCCTCACGCCGTCTCCAGCCGCCGGCCGACGAGCCGCCCTTCTCCGGGGCCCCGTCTGAATCCGCACAGGCAGGTCTTCTGGCTTCTGGATCACGGTCCCGGGCCTTCCCGCTGTTCGCAGTGGCCAGGGGCGTACTTCTCCAGTCACAGCGGCGGGACCGCCCCCGGATCTCACGGGGTTCCCTATTAAGCCCTCAAGGGCGCCTGTGCTCCGCGTGCATCGTATTCGTTCGCGCGGCCAAGTCAACCTCCGGATCGTCATTCGTTTTTTCATCACATCCGGGGCCCGGAGCGCTATAGGGAAGCGTGAGCGACCTGAAGCAGAGCATCGACCGTGGCGAGGACTTCCTGGCCGACCTGGCCACCGACCGGGACGGCGCCCCGCCCGAGATCGTCCCCGTCATCGACCAGTACATCGCCCGGGTCCGCGAGATCATTGCGCTGGCCTGGGACGACAAGCTGACCAGCCGCGAGCTCGACGCCTCCCTCATGCAGGTCCGGCTCTGCTATGCCCAGGACCTGGACCGCATCCTCCAGGGCCTGCTGCTCGCCTCGCCCTAAATCGCGCCCCGCCACCGATCCGGAAGCCTGTGTTCATCGATCACCGCGCACTTTCTCCACAATGCGCTCGTGATCGTCGGGGAAGCCTGGCTCCCGCTGCCGGACCGGTTCGGCTCCTGAGGCTAGGTCGATCGCGTCGATTTCAGGCCGACCCGGAGCTCGGCGGCCGACGCCGGCCGCCGCTTCGGATCCTTCGCCAGCAGTCGCTTCAGCAGCGACGCGCCCGGCAGCGCCGACGGGACCGCGAACCAGCCGCCCTTCCGCGTCGGCGTCTTTCCGCTCAGCATCTCGAGCAGCACGACGCCGAGCGAGTAGAGGTCCGCGCGTGCGTCGACCTCGTCGGGTCCGCGAAGCTTCGACATGCTGGACCGCTTGGTGCAGTACCTCGAAGATCCGGCGACGGTCCTGTCCGACCTCCTCGTCCTCGGGAACAGCCACGTCGACTACGGCGTCCGACCCGAGCAGGACGCGCCGGTTTGCGACAGCCTGGTCGAGGCGATGAAGGAAACCTCCGGCAAGGACTGGACCCCCGCGATCGAGAAGGGCTGGCGCGACGCCTAGCCGCCGTCGCGGAGATCATGAAGAAAGGCGCCGCCCTTCGGCAGGAGTCGAAAAAGTAGCCCCCGCCGGATTGTTCAGACTTCGTTAGCTCCGCCATACTTCCTCGCCCCTTTCCCGGCACGGAGCATATACTCCGCGAATGCTCCCGACCCTGCTCGCGGCGTTTCTGCTGCAGGCCGCCCCCCCCGAGGAGCCGAAGGACTTCTGGACCCGGGACACGATCCTCGGCGATCTGGGCGGCGTTCGCACCGACCTCGAGGCGGGCGGCCTCCGCTGGAGCCTGCTCTACACCGGCGAGATCATGTCCAACGTCCATGGGGGCCTCGAGCGCGACACCGGGGTGGACATGCTCCTCGACTGGGTCATCGACGCGGATTTCCAGAAGATGCTGGGCTGGACCGGGGGATCCGCCCGGATCAATCCGCTGTGGATCGCCGGCGACGGGATCTCGGAAGACGTCGGCGATCTCACCAAGGTCAGCAACATCAGCGCGAGGGGAGGCGTCCGCGTCTTCGAGGCCTGGGTCCAGCAGGTGCTGCTCGACGGCGGCCTGTCGCTGCGGGCGGGCATCATGGGGGCGGACCAGGAGTTCGCGATCTCCCCGTCGAGCCTCCTGATGTTCAACTCGTCGTTCGGGGCGCCGATCTTTCTGAGCGGCAACCTGTCCTGGCCGATCTACCCGCTGGGCGACCTGGGCTTCCGGGTCCGCTGCGAGCCGGCGAAGGGGTTCTACCTGATGGGCGCCGTCTTCGAAGGGGATGCCGGGGCGGAGCAGTTCAACCGGTCCGGCCTGAACGTGCGTCTCAGGAACGGGGACGGGCTCTTCGCCATCGGCGGCGCGGGCTGGACCTTCGACGATCAGCTGACCGGGATGGTCAAGATCGGCGGCTTCTATCACTCCGCCGACTTCATCGAATTCTCCACCGGCAAGCCCGTCAGCGGCCTGGGCGGCGGCTACGCCGTCCTCGACAAGCGGATCTACAAGGAGGGCCCGATCCCTGGGGCTCTCGACTTCCATCTGCGGTTCGGCTTCGCGCAGGAGGACCGCGCCCAGATCTCCTTCGGGATGAGCACGGGGCTCAAGTCGACTGGCACCATCCCGGGGCGCGACGCCGACGTCCTGGGGATCGGGTGGATCTACGCGAGGATCAGCGACGACTTTGCGGACGCCCAGCCCGACCCCGGGTCCTGGTCGTACGAGTCGGTCATCGAGGTCACGTACCAGTTCTTCATCACCCCGGCCTGGAGCTTCCAACCGGACATCCAGTATGTGATGCATCCCGGCGGGAGCAGCGCCACCCGCAATGCGACGGTGATCGGCATCCGGGTTGACCTGTCGTTCTAAACTGACTTTGCTGTAACCACGCCGGGCCGCCTCCTTCTAACTCCCATGTGCGAAAGGAGGCACCCATGAGCATGTCCCAGGGAACCGATGTCGTCCGCAACACCTACCTCGAGCAGGTCGTTCGGCAGAAGGATCAGCTCGAGTACGATCTGAAGGCCCGGCGCGCGAAGATGCCGATGGTGTCCAACGCGTCGCCTGTCCAGGCCGTCGCCGCCGGCATCGTCTGCCGCGACGATGAAGGCCGAGCGGGCTTTCCGGGAGGCGCCGTCGGCGGTTCCGCCGTCGACGTCCGCGTCAGCGGCTTCTACCGCTGGAAGAACGTCGTGGTCCCGCCCAACGCGTACGTGGTCCACACGCGTCGCGGCAACGACCAGCCCCTCCACTGCGGGCTGGGCATCTCGTTCCGCTTCGATCCGTTCACGGATTCGTATCTCGTCGTGCCGTCGGCGATGCAGACCATCATCATCAATGCGAACTGCATCTGCCGCGAGCGCCAGGGCATCCTGGTCCAGGGCTACGTGCAGTGGATCATCCAGGACTTCAGGACTGCGTACCGGAAGCTCGACTTCAGCGACGCGTTCGACCCGATGCGGGTGGTGAACGTCCAGCTGCGCGAGCAGGCCGAGGCGGCCATCAAGGACACCGTCGCGACGATGAGCATCGAGGACGTGCTGTCCGACAAGCAGCCGATCATCAAGGAGCTGACGACGCGCCTGCGCCACGTGGCGGAAGGCGACGGCCAGGACACGGGCCTGGGGCTGCGGATCGTCACGGTCCAGATCAAGGAAGCGGTCGTGAGCTCGCCCACCGTGTGGGAGATGCTGCAGCGGCCCTTCCGGGCGGAGCGCTCCAAGGAGGCGCGGCTCGCCGAGCTGACCCATGAGGCCGTGGTGCGGACCCGCGAGGCGGAAGCCCAGAAGGCCGCGTCCGGCGAGCAGATCTCCACCGAGGCCGAAGTCGCCCGCCTCCGGGCCGAGGCGCAGGCCGTCGCGTTCGACCGCGATCAGGCCGAGCGGGCCCGCCGCGCCCAGGTGGAGGCGGAGACCCTCACCCAGGCGATCTCCCACGAGAAGGAGAAGCTGGAGAAGGAGGCCGCCCTGTCGCGGCTGCGGCTCGAGCAGCAGCTCATCGAGGAAGGCATGCGCCTGGAAGCCCAGCACCGGCAGGCGGAGAAGGAGATCGCCCTGGAGGCGCTGCGCCGGAAGGTCGAAAACGATCTCTCCCCCGGGGCGCTCCAGATGAAGCTGATCGAGCACCTCCCGACGATCGCGGAGAAGATGCCGCATCCGAAGGAGCTCAAGAGCATCCAGATCGGCGGGGCCGACGGCCTCGGCGCGCTGATCGCCGGCCTGATGAAGGTCGTCGAGTCGATGCGCCAGGCGGACTAAGGACTCCAATCGCACGACGGCGCCCCGGAGGAGCAGTCCTCCTCCGGGGCGCCGCTTTTATTAGATCCTGTGGAGGACGTGGATCAGGTAGAGGATGCCGAAGCCGGCCGACGTCGTCGCGACCGTTACCGGCACGCCGACCCGGAGGTACTGCCAGAACCCGATCTTCGCGTGATCCTTCGAGAGCTCCAGCACGATCATGTTCGCGACCGACCCGACGATCGTCAGATTGCCGGCGAAGGTCGAAGCCATCGCCACCAGCGTCCACTCGTAGCTTCCGGCGATCCAGTTCCGCACCACGAGCACATAAGGCACGTTCGAGACGATGTTCGACATCGTGATCGTGAAGACGGTCAGTCCCGCGCCGCTGGGACCGAGGATCGGGGCCGCCCGGTCGTGCAGCGCCGGAAGGATCCCGGTCCGGTTGATGCCGTCGATGACGACGAAGAGGCCGGCGAAAAAGACGAGGAGGCCCCAGTCGACCTGCGCGAAGGCATCCGCGGGCCTCAGTCCGCCGATCAGCAGCATCAGTCCGGCGCCGGCGAGCGCGACCAGCGGCAGCTTCTGGTCCGCCCCGAGCCGCGGCACCCAGCGCTCGAGCGGGAGCAGGAATCCCAGGGAGATCAGGACGACGACGCCGAGGACGCGGACGAGCGTGGATCGGTCCACCCGGGGAAGCGTCAGGCCCGCGGCGTCGAACGTCGCGTCCAGGTCATGCCGGTAGATCCAGCGCAGCAGGAGCGCGTCGAGGACGAGTCCCGCCGCGCCGACGGGCAGCATCACCAGGAAAAAGGCGCCATAAGGGATCCGGGAGAACATGCCGACGAGCATGTTCTGCGGGTTGCCGGTCAGGCTCATGACGCTGCCGATGTTCGCGGAGGTGACGAGGGCGATCAGGAACGGGACGGGATTGAGCCGGGCGCGGAGCACGGCCGCCAGGACGACGGGGGTGAAGAGGACGCAGATGGTGTCGTTGACGAAAAGAGCCGAGAGGAGGCCGGAGGCGGCGATCAGGAGATAGAGCAGCCGCCGTGCCGTCCGCGCCCGGAGCAGGATCCACGTCGAGACGAACTCGAAGAAGCCGGCGAGCTTGAGGTAGGCCACGACGACCATCATGCCAAGGAGAAGGAGGATGGTCTCCCAGTTGATCGAGCCCCTTAGGGCGACGTCGAACGGCACGATGCCCGGGACGACCATCAGGAGCGCGCCGATCAGCGCGGCGGACGGCCGGTCGAGCTTGAGGAAGGGAATCCGGTGGACGGAGATGAGGATATAGGTCGCCCCGAAGATGAGGAGGGAAATGACCGCCGCCGGGGTGCCCGTCATTGGTGGTGCTCAAGTATCACGTTTCCGGGGGCCGCGCAACCGGAAAGTGTGAATCGACTTCCCTCAGCCTGCCTGCTAAGATTTCAGCCATGATCGCGCTGGTCTTCGTCGCGGCCCTCTGCCAGCAGGAGTTCGAATACCGCCAGGGGACGGGCGTGGTCGAGCTGGCGACCGGGCAGGCCCGCAGCCCGGAGGACTTCCTCAAGTTCGCCCTGGCCGAGCGGGAGGCCGGGCGGACGCAGACCGCGGTATCGGCGCTCACCGTGCTGGCGACCCGGGTCCCGGACGCCGGGATCCGGGAGAACGCGCACTTCGAGCGGGCCACGACCTTCTACAAGTCGGGCGCCTACTATGAGGCGTACCACGACTTCGAAGCCTTCATCCTGAAGTTCCCGCAGTCGGAGCGGGTGACGACCGCCAAGCGGATGGAGATGACGTCGTCGCTGGAGCTGGCCAAGGTGGGCAAGAGCACGTGGCTGGGGCTGGGAACCACGTACACGACCGGGGTGGAGTACCTGCACGACGCGCTGCGGCGCTATCCGCACGAGGATTTCGCGCCGGACTTCCTGCAGAAGCTCGGCATGTTCTTCTACGAGCGGACGGAGTTCGACCGCGCCGCCGAGGAGTTCGGCCGGGTCCTGGAGCAGTATGCCGAGTCCCCCGAGGCGGTGCTCGCCCTCTATATGATGGGGCGCACGTCGGAGGTGCGCTTCGACGCCCTGGACTATGACTGGAAGCCACTCAAGGACGCGCGGCGCCATTACGAGCGCTTCCTGGAGGAGACGGACCGGATGCGGCGCCTCTCCGACCAGGCCAAGCGCTGGGTCGACGCCCTCCTGCCCGCCGTTCGGGAGCGGCTCGGGAGCGTCTACGACCGGATGCTTGCGAAGCAGCTCAAGACGGCGGAATACTACGACTGGAAAAGCCTGCCCTGGTCGGCCGAGCCCTTCTACCTCTCGATCCTCCGCGACGAGGTCTCGTTCCGCAAGGCCCTCCCCGGATATCCGGAGACCAAGGCCGTCAAGAAGGCCCGCGCCCGTCTCACCGAGCTCAGCAAGAAGTGATCCGGCCCCCGGCGCTCCTCCTGGTCCTCCTCCTCCCCTGCTCCTGCGGATACGAGGTCGGGAACCTTTACGAGATCCGCGACGTGAAAGTCGACATGTTCGACTCCATCAGCGAACGGCGGACCCACGAATTCGACCTGACCAACGCCATCGTTCAGGAGATTTCCGCGCGCGGCATCCGCGTTAACGCTAAAGATGCCGCCTATACCCTCAAAGGGAAGATCCTGGACATCCGGACCCCCTCCTTGGTCGACGAGAAGAACACCGACCAGGTGCTGGTCGGCTCGCTCCTGTTCTCCCTGGAGGTCCGCCTGATCGATGCGAACGGAACCGAACTCTGGAAGGACACCCGGTCCGAGTCCGCGTCCTTCACCTCCGCCCGCGGGCAGAGCTTCGAGACGGCCCGGCAGGCGGTTTTCGACCACCTTGCCCGGTGGGTGGTGGCGAAGCTGGAAAAGCAGTGGTAGCCGAGGCGGGATTTGCCGTAACCGGGAATATTGTGTAGACTTAGCAGTCTAGGGATATAGCTGATGGATTTCGACGACGACTTGCAGTCCAAAGAAGATTCCCGCCCCCGGAAGCCCCGCAGCTTCCTGCTCCTCCTCATCCTGATCTTCATCGCCATCATGATGGTGGTGTGGACGCGGTCCACCTTCGCCCCCGGGCGGATGGCGGACGTCTCCATCGCCGAATTCCTGGAGCAGAAGTCCAAGGGCCTGATCGACAGCGTCTCGGTGGAAGGCGACGAACTGGTTGCCGAGATGATGCCGGGCGGCTTCTCCAAGGACGGCCACAACTACAAGAAGATCCACGCGACCCTGCCCCCGGCCTACTATGTCGACACTCGGGGCTTTGAGGAGCTCAAGTCGGGCGTCCCCGCGGCGAAGTTCCAGTACAGCAAGCGGGATCCGTTCCTCGCGCAGCTGCTCATGTCGATCGTCCCCTGGGTGATCATCCTGCTGGTCGCCTGGTACTTCTTCTTCCGCCAGATCCGCGCCAGCGGCGGCCCCGGGAACATCCTCTCGTTCGGCAAGAGCCGCGCGCGCTTCATCACGGCCGACAAGGTGAAGACCACCTTCGCGGACGTGGCGGGCGTCGAGGAGGCCAAGGAGGAGGTCGGCGAGATCGTCGAGTTCCTCAAGAATCCCCAGAAGTTCTCGAAGATCGGCGGCCGGATCCCGCACGGCATCCTGCTGATCGGCCCCCCCGGCACCGGGAAGACCCTGCTCGCCAAGGCCATCGCCGGCGAGGCGGGCGTGCCCTTCCTGTCGATCTCCGGCTCGGACTTCGTCGAGATGTTCGTCGGCGTCGGCGCGTCGCGCGTCCGCGATCTCTTCCGCCAGGCGAAGGAGAACTCGCCCTGCATCATCTTCCTGGATGAAATCGACGCCGTGGGGCGGCGCCGCGGCACGGGCCTCGGCGGCGGCCACGACGAGCGCGAGCAGACGCTCAACCAGATCCTGGTGGAGATGGACGGCTTCGACACGGACGAGGGCATCATCGTCATGGCGGCGACGAACCGCCAGGACGTCCTGGACCCCGCGCTTCTGCGCCCCGGGCGCTTCGACCGCCAGGTCATGGTCGACCTTCCCGACGCGAAGGGCCGCGAGGAAATCCTGAAGATTCACGCCAAGAAGGTGAAGCTGGCGCGCGACGTCGATCTCAAGAAGATCGCGAAGGCGACGCCGATGTTCTCGGGCGCGGACCTGGCCTCGCTGATCAACGAAGCGGCGATCATGGCCACCATGCACCGGAAGGACTCGATCGAGCACGCCGACCTCGAGGAGGCGCGCGACAAGGTGCTCTGGGGCCGCCAGAAGAAGTCCCGCGTGATGCTGGAGAAGGAAAAGGCGCTCACCGCCTACCACGAGGCGGGCCACACGCTGGTCGGCGTCATGATCCCCGAGTCGGACCCGATCCACAAGGTCACGATCATCCCCCGCGGCCGGGCACTGGGGGCGACGTTCACCCTGCCTGAAAACGACAAGTACGGTCGCGGACGCAGGGAGCTGGAGGCCATCCTGGCCAAGGCCTACGGCGGCCGCGTGGCCGAGGAAGTGGTCTTCAACGAGATCAGCACGGGGGCGGCGTCGGACATCCAGCAGGCGACCGACATGGCCCGCAAGATGGTCTGCGAATACGGCATGAGCGACAAGCTCGGCCCGATCTCCTTCACCGACGAGGAAGAACACATGTTCCTCGGGCGCGAGATCGCGCGGACGCAGAAGCACAGCGAGGAGACCGCGCGGCTCATCGACACCGAGGTGCGGCGCCTGATCGAGGAGGCGCTCACGAAGGCCCGCGACATCGTCTCCAAGAACCGGGAGAAGCTCGAAATCCTGGCGCAGGCGCTCCTCAAGTACGAGACGATCACGGGCGAGGAGGTCGGGATGCTCCTCCGCGGGGAGAAGATCGACGAGCTCAAGGAGGCGGAAGCCGCCGAGGAGCGCGCCCGCCTGGAGAAAAAGACCGGCACCGACGCTCCTGCGCGTCCGTCCCCCGGCTGGAAGCCCGGCAGCGATCCGCTGCCCGGGCCGCAGCAGGCCTGAGCAACCACCGACCGCAGACACCCCAAGGGGCCGGCGACCGCCGGCCCTTTTTCTTTTTCCAACCCTTGATTCTTGATTCCCAATGCTCGATTCTCTAACCCATGACCGTCGTCCCCTACCCCGGCGGCTCGCTCACGTTCGGCAGGCGCACCCACGTGATGGGCGTCCTGAACGTCACGCCCGATTCGTTCTCGGACGGGGGCGACTGGACCGATCCCGACCAGGCGGTCCGCCGCGCCCGGGCGATGGTCCGGGAAGGGGCGGACCTGATCGATGTCGGCGGGGAATCGACGCGGCCCGGGGCACGCCCCGTTTCCTCCGACGTGGAGATCCGCCGCGTGACTCCGGTCGTCGAACGTCTCGCCGCGGAGAAGATCCTCGTGTCGATCGACACCTCGAAGGCCTCCGTCGCCCGCGCGGCGTTCAAGGCGGGCGCGAAGGTCCTGAACGACGTGACCGCGCTGCGCGGAGACCGCGCGATGGTAAAGACCGCGGCCGCGGCGGGCGTTGCCGTCATCCTCATGCACATGAAGGGCACGCCGCGCACGATGCAGAAGGATCCGGAGTATGGCGACGTCGTCGAGGAAATCTGTTCTTTTTTCCGGGAAATCCTGAATACCGCTTGGAGGGCGGGAATCGAGCGTGATAAGATCATTCTGGACCCGGGGATCGGCTTCGGCAAGGGGCCGGAGCACAATCTGGAGATCCTGCGGCGTCTCGAAGAATTCCGCCGTTTCGGACGCCCGCTCGCGATCGGGACCTCGCGCAAAAGTTTCATCGGCCGCGCCCTCGGCCGGAGAGTCCACGATCGAGTGAGCGGCACCGCTGCGACCGTGGCCGCCGCAATTCTCCGGGGCGCCGACATCGTCCGGGTCCATGATGTGCGCGAGATGACCGACGTGGCCCGTATGACCGATCTGCTCCGATGATCGAGGAACTCCGGAAGCCCCAGTCCTGGGCGGAGATTCTGATCCTCTCGGTGGTGTTCTACTTCATCCTCGGCGCCGTCCGCGGCACGCGGGGCGCCGGGATCCTGAAGGGCATCGTCTTCCTCTTCATCGTCACCTTCCTGGGCGCCCTCTTCCTCGCCGAGCGCTTCCATCTCGAGAACATCCAGCGCATGCTCGCCTGGGTCCTCTCCGGCTCGACCATCGCCATCATCGTGCTGTTCGCGCCGGAGATGCGACGCGGTCTCTCGCTTCTCGCCCAGTCCCGCATGCTCTCCCCCTTCCTGCACACCCAGTCGAGCGGCATCATCGACGAACTCGCCAACGCCGCCGTCAAGCTCTCCAAGAACCGCATCGGCGCGCTCGTCGCGATCGAGCGCGACATTGGCCTCGGGGAATACATCGAGCACGGCGTCCGCATCGACGCCACCCTCACGAGCGAGCTTCTCGAATCGCTCTTCTACCCGGGCTCCGCCCTGCACGACGGCGCCGTCATCGTCCAGCACGACCGCGTCGCCGCCGCCGGCTGCCTCCTTCCCCTCACCGACGATACCTCCCTGTCGAAGTCGATGGGCACCCGCCACCGCGCGGCCATCGGCATCTCGGAGGAGACGGACGCCGTCGCGCTCGTGGTCAGCGAGGAGACGGGGCGCATCACGCTGGCCACGCGGGGAAAGCTGTCGGGCGAGCTGACGCGCGAGACGCTGACCAAGCTGCTCGGGGACCTCTACAGCCGCGGCGACCGCTCGCCCGGATCGACGCGGAAGCAGATGCCCGACATCATCACCCCGGGCGCCAAGGAGCCGCCGCCGGACAAGCCGGCGGAAGCTCCGGCAGCGGGGCTGCCCGCGACGGCCTCGCCGAAGACGGGAAGCGGCCTGAACCTGCCCCATCCCGCCCTCGCCGAGGCTGACGAGGAGCCCGAGTCCGAATCCGCCCCTCCTCCTCCGCGCGAAAAGAAAGGCGACAGCAAGAAGCTGAAGAAGCCCGCCGAGCCCGGGCGCGGCGAGGAGGCGACCGCGTGAAGCGCTACCTCACCGCCAACTTCGCCACCATGCTGATGGCGTTCTTCCTCGCCCTGCTGACCTGGATCTACCTCTTCACCCAGGGCAACGGCTATTCCGAGACCGAGGTCCAGTTCCTGCCGCGCGTGGATGCGAAGGAGCTGGCCTCCGTGCAGTACGAGGATGAACAGGGGCGAGAGCTGTACCCCGAACGCGCCCTGCGCATCCGCGTCCTGGGTCCGAAGGTGGACATCGCCAACCTGCGCCCCAACGACTACACGTGCGAGTTCCGCATCGACGCGAAGGATTTCAAGGGCACCCAGGGGGTCTTCCGCCGGTCGCTGACCCGGGCGGACTTCAACCTCCGCACCAGCATCAGCGTCGACCCGCTCCCCTCCGTCACCGTCCGCTACGTCCGCTACGAGGAGCGCACCCTGGAGCTGCAGGCGGACCGCAACAGTTACGAGGGCTCGCTGCGGCCCGGCTACGAGATCGAATCGATCACGCCGATCCCCCACCGGATCCGGGCCCGCGTTCCCGCCGACCGGCCGGGCGTCGACAAGATCTGGATCCGGAATGTCCCCGTCGAGGGCAAGACCGAGAGCTTCTCGATCCCCGGCTGGTCCCTGAGCACCCTGGCGAGCGACCTCAAGATCCAGCCCCTCGAGCCGTTCGCCGTCGACGTGAAGATGGCGCTCCGTCCCGCCACGAAACAGTTCCCCGCGGATCTCCTCGTCTCCGCGAAGCCGGACGCGCTCAAGCGGATCGACCTGCAGACGCGGACGGTGACGATCGAGATCCGCGGTCCCGAGGAGCTGGTCCAGGAGGCCGCCCAGCGCCAGGCGATGTTCGTGCCCTATATCGTCGTCACCGACAAGGACATGGAGCCCGGCACGAAGAACATCAGCGAGTTCGGCTGCCACATCCTCGAGCCCCGCTTCCAGGGCAAGGTCGAGGTCGTGCTGATGCCGGATGTGAAGCCCGAGAACCGCCAGGCCAAGATCACGGTCCTGCCGAAGTAGCCCGGCCCTATTTTCCGCCGGGCTCGTCGAGACCCAGTTCGAACCCGCGGCCGTCGTCGGTCGGCTTTTCGGCGGGGCTGAACTTGAGGTCGCTCGAGACCACGGCGGCGTCCACCACGACGGGGAACGAGCGGCGCTCGTCCCCTTCCTTCAGCGGCCAGCGGCTGAGCGCGGCGACCGCCAGGTCCAGCCGGTCGGCGTTGAGGGGCAGCGGCCCCACCCATCGCCAGGGCTTGCTGCCGTCCGCCCATTCCAGCTTCACCTCTCCCGCCGACTGGCCGTTCAGGTGGATGCCGATCAGCACGGGCCTGGCTTCGTATTGACGCACCCGCAGCCAGACGACGTGCCTGCCCTTGAAGGGGAGACCGGCCTTGGTGGCGATCCCGCCCTGCTCGGCGATCTGGACCACGGCCTTGCCGCCGCTGGCGGCTTCGGTCGGCTGGATCCGGAAGCCCTGGAGACCCGCAAAGTCTTCGGCTTCGAACCAGCCGCTGAAGCGCTTCGCGGCCAGCTTGTCGGGAAGCCAGCTTGCGAAGCCCGCCTCCAGCGGCCGGACCTCGGGGGCTTTCCCCGCCTTGAGGAACATCGTCGACGGACCTTTGGACACCGCCGCGCCCGCCGTCACCCGGCCCTCCAGGATGGAGATCTCCGCGGAGGTCTTCGTCGCAAGCACGTTATAGAGGGGAGCCAGGGGCTCGACCTGCATCACCGGCAGCTTCAGGGAACCCCACTTCCGTCCGGGTTCGGCCCTGGCCAGCAGCTCGCCTTCCTGCAGCGTGATCTCGCCCGAGCTTCCGATCTCGGCCTGCGAGTTCTCCCGGAAGTACAGGCGGCCATATCCTTCCATTGCGACTTCCAGGTACTCCTGCCGGCCCGTCGTGACCGCCTCTCCCGCATGGAAGGTACGGCCGACGGGGGCCGCTCCGGCTCCCATCGACCGCGTCACGCGCGCCACGATCGCCTTTTCGACAAGGGTCGGGGCCGGCATCGTCGGTTCGGGCTCCTTCTTCGGCTCGGGCGCGGGAACCGGCTTCGGCGGCGCGGGCGCTTGCACGGGTTCCGGCTCGCGCGGCGGATCGACCCGGGGCTTCGCCGGCCGGGGTTCGGGCGCGGGCGGCTCCGCCTTCCGCGGTTCCGGCAGCGGCCTGGGAGGATCCACGGGTTCCGGAACCGGCGGCCTCGGGCGGGGGGGCTCGACGGGCTTCGCCGCCACCGGACCGGGAGGACGGGGACTCTGAGACGCCACCGCGAGGAGGAGCGCCGCGATCAGAACGGCCGCCGCCGCGACCCAGGGAATCCAGGCCGCCGTCGCCGGCTTCCTCACCAAGTTCAGGCGGTCGGTGGGCGGGCGACCGGCCTTTGCCCGCGTCTCATTCAACGTCTCGCGGGTCAGGAGCAGCTCCAGGGCGCACGCCGGGCAGTCGCGGACATGGGCCTCGACGCCGCGCGGATCGACGCCGCCGCCCCGCACGTACGCGATCGTCTGTTCCGGACTCAGGCAATCCATCCAATGCTCCGTGGGCGTCCGTTCGGCCGAAAGTACATCCAATCCCTATTCCAGCAGCTTCTTCAGCTTCTCCTTCGCGCGGAGGAGCAGCGGGGAGACCGAGTTGAGCGGCATCCCCAGCGCCGAGGCAATCTCCTTATAGGACATCTTTTCGAAGTAGGAGAGCCTCAGCAGCGCGCCTTCCCGGGGATCGAGTTTTCGGAAGGCGTCGTGCAGGCGGTTCAGGAACTCCGTCCGCTCCGCCGCCTCGCCGGGCGCCGGCGTCGGCGCCGCCGGAAGCAGCTCGGGCAGCGCCGCCTCCGGCTTCCGCTGGCGCAGCACCCGGTACGCGGTCCGCATCGCGATGACCGCCACCCAGCCCTCCAGGTCGCTCTCCCCGCGGTAGGTCCGCAGTGTCCGGGAGCCGTCGCGGAGCAGCTCGACATAGACCTGCTGCTGGACGTTCTCGAGGGTATCCCTGTCCGCCGCCCGGAATTTGCGGAGCGCGACCGTGGCCCCCCGGAGGATCGCGGAGCGGGTCCGCCGGACGAACTCCTCCCAGGCGCCCGGATCGCCGTCGATGCAGCGGCCAAGCAGCTCACGGGCGTCAGTGCTCAAATCGCCCCCCATTCAGCCCGAACCGACGGCTCCTGAAAAGAGAAACCGCGGTCCGCCCCTTTTCCCTTGATTCTTCTTTGCCGATGCTTAATTCTTATCTCCCTGATGGGTGAGATCTTCGGGACCGACGGGATCCGCGCCCGCTCCGGACACGGCTTTCTCGCCCCCGACAAGGTGACCCAGGTCGCCCGCGCCGCCGGAAGCCTGCTGCGGAAGAGCGCCTCGGCGTTCCGGACGACCGTCCCCAAGGCCTTCCGGCACCTCAAGATCAGCCCCCGCCGTGGCGCTCCGGGAAAGGGCTGCGTCATCATCGGCCGGGATACCCGCGCGTCGGGTCCGGGGATCGAGGCCGCGCTGGCCGAGGGGTTCCAGTCGATGGGCATCGACGTCGGCCTGGCCGGCGTCATCAGCACCCCGGGGGTGGCGACTCTGACGCGTCTCTGGGGCGGCGTGCTGGGCGTCGTGATCTCGGCCTCGCACAACCCGGCCGAGGACAACGGCATCAAGCTGATTTCGCCGCAGGGCTTTAAGGTGCCCGACCGGGCGGAGGAGGCGGTCGAACAGCTGCTCCGCGGCAAGCCGCTGGCGGCGCGGGTGAAGAAGCCGAAGCCCGCGATCGACCTGGCGGCGAGCGCGTCCGACTATATCGACTTCCTGGCGCCCTTCTCCCGGCCGCTGAAGGGGATGACGATTGCGATCGACTGCGGCCACGGCGCGAGCTCCGCGTTCGCCGGGCCGCTTTTCACGAGGCTGGGGGCGAAGGCCATCGTGCTCAACGCTTCGCCCGACGGAACGAACATCAACGCGGGCTGCGGCGCGCTGCATCCGGAGCAGGTCGCCGAGGCCGTCCGCCGCGAGAAGGCGGATGTCGGCGTGGCCTTCGACGGCGACGCGGACCGGGCGATCCTGGTGGATGAGACGGGGGAAGTCCGCGACGGCGAGGTCGTGCTCTCGCTCTGCGGGCTGCACCTGAAGGAGAAGAAGCGGCTTCCGAAGAACACGATCGTCTCGACGGTGATGGCCAACTTCGGCCTCGAGCGGCACCTTGCGGCGAAGGGCATCACCCTGAAGCGCACGAAGGTCGGCGACCGCTATGTCGCAGAGGAGATGCTCGCCTCGGGCACCACCCTGGGCGGCGAGCCGTCGGGCCACATCCTCTTCTTCGACGCAGCCCCCGCGGGCGACGGGATGCTGACGGCGCTCCGCGTCTTCGACGTCCTGGCCGAACGGGGCCAGGAGCTCTCGCAGGCGGCCTTCCCCAAGTTTCCGCAGGTGCTGATCAACGTCAAGGTCGCGCGCAAGCCGCCCATCCAGGAGGTCCCGGGCCTCGTCGCGGCGATCGCCGCGGCGGAGAAGGAGCTGGGCGCGGACGGCCGGATTCTCATCCGCTACTCCGGAACCGAGCACCTCTGCCGCGTCATGGTGGAAGGGCCCCGCGACGAGATGGTGAAGCGCCTCGCCGCGACCGCGGCCGACGCGGTGAAGAAGGAGCTGGCGTGATCCCGATCCGGCTGGGGGTGAATATCGACCACGTCGCGACCATCCGCCAGGCGCGCCGGGGAGTGCAGCCCGACCCGGTCGACCTCGCGTTCCTCTGCGAGCAGGCGGGCGCGGACTCCATCGTCGCGCATCTCCGCGAGGACCGGCGCCATATCCAGGATCACGACGTGGCCCGCCTGAGAAAAAGGCTCAAGGTCCCGCTCAACCTCGAGATGGGCATCTCCCCCGAAATCGTCTCGATCGCACTGCGGATCGGCCCCGACCAGGTGACGCTCGTGCCCGAAAAACGGCTGGAGCTGACGACCGAGGGCGGGCTGGACGTTGCGGGACAGTTCGAGAAGGTCCGGAAGGTGGTGAAGCGCTTCCAGGCGCAGAGGATTGCGGTGAGTCTGTTCATCGACCCGGCGCCGGCCCAGGTCGCGGCCTCGCAGCGCAGCGGTGCGGAGATGATCGAGCTGCACACGGGCACGTACGCGAACGCGGCGAAGAAGGGGCAGGAGCTGCGGCACCTGGCCGCCGCCGCCAAGGCGGCGCGGCGCGAGGGGATGATCGTGGCCGCGGGCCACGGCCTGACGCTCGGCAACGTGCGTCCCGTCGCCGCCCTCGCCGAGGTCGAGGAGCTCAACATCGGCCATTCGATCGTCTCGCGTGCGCTGACCGTCGGGATGGCGAAGGCGGTCCGCGAGATGAAGGAGATGATGGTTGCGGCGCGCCGGGATTAGTCTCGCCCTCGCGCTGCTCCTCGGCTGCGGGAAGGAGCCGCCCCCGCCCGCTCCGCCGGCGCCGCCGGTCAAGCCGGTCCCGCCCGAGCCTCCCCTGCCGCCGCTCGCCGAGGTGCGCCTCCGCGACTGGAGCGACGTCGAGGAGGAGACCTTCCTGCAGCTGCCCGACCCCACGTCTCCGCCCGGGCTGAAGTGGGACTTCAGCTCTGGGAAGCGATACGGCTACGACTTCTCGGAAACGCTGAACCAGAAGATCGAGCGCCGCGCCGGCGACCGCAAGGCCTCCTATGGTTCCCGCGAGAAGAACCGGGGCGTCTTCGAGTTCGCGGCCGGCCGCGACCGGACGGCGCTGGCGATGATGAAGATCCAGACCGTCGAGGCCTATATCAACGACACCGCGGTGCCGCGGGATTCCGAGGACAAGCAGAAGCCGCAGGGCTCCGTGTCCGAATGCGTCGTCTCCGAGGACGGGACGACCGACGAGGTGAAGGCGAAAGGCCTGGCCGACTCGCGCCTCTACCTGCAATCGCTGTTCTCGCTCCAGACGGGCACCCACGAACTCGTTCCGGGTCGCATCAGCACCCGGCGGGCGGGCTACTTCAAGGTCGGCCGCTACGAATGCGTGCGCCTCGAGTCGGAGTTCGAGATGGCCGGCGAAAAACCCTCGGAGCGCCACCTCCTCCGGGGCCGCGTCGTGAGCTTCTTCTCGTTCGAGGAGCGCAAGTTCATCCGCGCCTCCGCGTCGGTGAGCAGCTCCACCCGCGCCAACGCCCTCGCCAAGGAAGGGATCTGGTCGACCAGTCTCATGGACGCGGTGACCCATTACCGCGTGAAGTTCCTCGAGTCCCCTTAGGGTCGTTTTGGGGTTGACAGCGTCCCACGACCTGCCTAGGATTTACACCCCATGAAACTTCAGGGATCGTTCGTCGCCCTCGTCACGCCCTACGCCAAGGGCGAGGTCGACCTCAAGAAGGTCCAGGAACTCGTCCGCTTCCACGTCGAGAACGGGACGCGGGGCCTCTGCCCCATCGCCACGACCGGCGAGGGCCCCGTCCTCACCCACGACGAGAAGGCCGAGATCGTCCGGACCGTGGTCGAGACCGCCAAGGGCAAAGCCCTGGTGTTCCCCGGGACCGGGACTTACAACACGGCCGAGTCCATCGAGCTGACGAAGATGGCAAGGGAGCTGGGCGCGGACGGCGCGCTCATGGTGACGCCCTACTACAACAAGCCCACGCAGGAGGGCCTCTTCCGCCACTACGAGGCCTGCGCGAAGGCGGTGAGCATCCCCATCATGCTCTATAACGTGCCCGGGCGCACCGGGGTCAGCATGGCCCCCGAGACGACGGCCCGGCTGTCGAAGATCAGGAACATCGTCGCCCTCAAGGACGCGTCGGGCAACGTCGAGCAGGTCACGATGGTCCGCACGCTCTGCGACATCCAGATCCTCTCGGGCGAGGATTCGCTGACGTTCGCCATCATCACCCTGGGCGGGGTCGGCGTCGTCTCCGTCGCCGCCAACGTGATTCCGCGGCAGGTTGCGGACATGGTCGCGCACACGCTGAAGGGCGAGCTCGACAAGGGCCGCGCGATCCACGACCGCTACTTCGAGCTGTTCAAGACCCTCTTCATCGAGACGAACCCGATCCCCGTCAAATCGGCCCTCAAGAAGATGGGGATGTACAACGGCGAGATGCGCCTGCCGATGTGCGAGATGTCGGCGTCGAACGAGGAGAAGCTCGAGAAGACGTTGAAGGCCTGCAAGGTCATCTAGTCTCGTCCGCGCTCGTCACCCGCCACACCCCGTTTTCCTTCCTCAACTTCAGGTGAAGTCCGAAGGTCTGCCGGTACTGCAGCATTCCAATCTCGACGGTGACGCTGGCCGCGGCGTCGTCGCCGGACACCTGGATGGCGGATCCCTTGATCCTCGCGGGCTTGATGCGCTGCTTGACCGCGCCCCGGATCCGGCGGATGATGCCGTCGCGCGTCTCCTCCCCGTTCCTGTAGTTGGGCGAGATCAGCGCGATGACCTTCTCCTCCTCGCCGTCCGTCGCGGCCTCGAGTCCCTGCTCCAGCAGCTTCTCGATCGCCTTCTCGTCGGTGGTGCGGAAGAGGAAGATGATCGCCAGCGCGAGCGCCAGGATGACGACGAAGCCGCCGATGACCTTCGTGTAGAAGTTCACCGCGTCGACTCCCGGACCCACTTCAGGTAGTCCGGATTCCCCGAAGCGATTCGAACCGTCACGACCTCGGGAACGGAGTAGGAGTGCAGCGCGCGGACCCGGGCGGTCAGCCGCTTCGAGAGGCTCCGGCGCGACTTGATCACGAGCAGCACTTCGCGGGACTCCTCGGTCTTCCCTTCCCAGGTGTAGATCGACGTCACGCCGGGGACGACGTTGACGCAGGCCGCGAGACGCTCCCTCACCAGGGCGCGCGCGATCCCCTTCGCCTGCTTCGGGTCCTTGCACGTGACGAACGTCAGCGTCTCGTTCACCGCTCCACCGTCGAGATCTTCCGCAGCCGGCCGATGACGGCCGTCGTCGCCGCCACGGCGCCGTCGATGTCGTCCTCCGTCGTCAGCGGGGACAGGCTGAAGCGCAACGAGCCGCGCAGGACGTCGGGGGACATCCCCATGGCCTTGAGCACGTGCGACGGCTGGCGGCTGAGGGAGGCGCAGGCGGAGCCGGACGACACGCAGACGCCCGAAGCGTCGAGCGACAGGATGGCCGCCTCGCCGTCGACCCCCTCGAAGGCGATATTGAGGATATGGGAGCTCCGGCGGTCCTCAGGACCGGAGACGCGCGTGCCGCCCAGGCGCTCGAGACCCGACTTCAATCGCGCGCGCAGCGACTCCATCCGTGCCGACTCCGCGGCCTGTCCCGCGACGGCGAGCGTCATCGCCGCAGCGAACCCGGCGATGCCGGCGACGTTCTCCGTGCCCGCGCGCTTCTCGAACTCCTGCCCCCCGCCGAGCGCCTGCGGCGCCAGCGGCGTGCCCTTGCGGATCCAGAGGCCGCCCACGCCCTTCGGCCCGTGCATCTTGTGCGCCGAGAAGGTGAGCAGATCGACGTTCCGTGTATCGACCGGGATTTTGCCGACGGCCTGGGCCGCGTCGCAGTGCAGCACGATTCCGGGCGCCGCCCGGCGGATCGCGTCCAGCGGCTGGACGGCGCCGACCTCGTTGTTGACGCTCATGACGGAGACCAGCGCCGTCCGCGGCGTGACCGCCTTCGCCACCGTCATCGGATCGACGAGTCCTTCCCCGTCGACCGGGACCCGCGTGACCCGCCAGCCCTGGCGCTCGAGGCGCGCGACCGGTTCCAGCACGCTCGGATGCTCGATCTCGGAGACAACGACGTGGTCGCTGCGGGGGCGAAGCGCCTCCGCAACGCCGGCGACCGCGAGCAGATTGGACTCGGTCGCGCCCGAGGTGAAGACGATCTCCTTGGGGTCGCCGCCCAGGCAGCCGGCGACCGCCTCGCGCGCGTCCTCGAGGGCGCGGCGGGCGCGCCGGCCGGCGGAGTGGATGCTGGAGGGGTTCCCGTAGTCGCGGTCGAAGAAGGGCTCCATCGCGGCTCGCACCTCGGGCCTCAGCCGCGTGGTCGCGGCGTTGTCGAGGTAGATCATTTCCGGTGGAGGTCTTCGTAATAGCGGCGGACGTGGTCGCGCCAGGCGGGCGGAATCTGCTCTCGTTCGATGGCCTCCTCGGCGGCGCGCTGGAACTGGGGCAGGACCTGGTCCAGCGGGACCTGCTGGGCGGGACCTTCGCCGTTGGGCTTGGCCTTGTTCGTATAGACCTGGACGTCCTTCTCGGCCATGCGCGTGCCCGGCTTGTGGTGTTTGAGCTCCTCGGGGATCGGGTTCACCTTGGGTCTGCCGGCGGGGTCGCCCTCCAGGCGGCCGTCGGGCCCGCCCGAGCCGCTCTTGGGCTTCGGGACTTTGGGATCGGGCTTCGGATCCGGCTTGTTCTTCCCCCCGCCGCCCCCGTCTCCGTTGTCCTTGACGAGGATATGGCGGACCTTCTCCTCCTCGTCCTCGCCGTGCGGACCTTTGACGCGAAGGCGCACCGTGTAGTGCCCCGGGGTCTTGTAGACGTGGGTGGGATTGCGCTCCGCGCTCACCCGGTCGGGGCCCGCCCGCAGGTCGCCGAAGTCCCAGGACCATTCGGACAGCACCCCGCTGGAAAGATCCTCGAAGTACACCTCGAGAGGTTTCTCCCCTTCGCGCGGCAGCGCGCGGAAGTCGGCGATCGGCTCGTCGGGATGCGCGACCTTGACGTACTTCTCGCGGATCTTCTCGTCCTTGCCGATGTCGTTCTCCACCAGCAGCCGGACCGTATAGAGGCCGGGCTCGGCGTACGAGTGGGTCGGCGAGGTCTCCGCCGACGTGCCTCCGTCGCCGAAGTCCCAGGAGTAGCGCTTCGCGTTCTTGGACAGGCTCTCGAAGGCGACCTCGAGCGAACCGCGCCCCTTCAGGGGCTTTCCGCGGAAATCCGCGAAGGCGCGGTCCGCGGGCAGCACCTCGATGGCGCAGGACTTTGCGGCCGTGCCGCCGGGCCCCCGGAGGATCAGGCGGGCGGTATAGCTCCCCGGCTTTTCGTAGACGTGGGACGTGCCCGCGCCGAGGCCGGTCTGGCCGTCGCCGAACTCCCAGGCGAACTCGTCGATGGCGCCGATCGAACCGTCGTTGAAGAACACCTCGAGCGGCGCGGGACCCCGGAGCGGGGAGGCGTCGAAGTCGGCCAGCGGGGCGTCGTAGAGCTGCGGCGGGTAGGCCCAGAGAAGACCGCCGATTCCGAGCGAGAGCAGGATCCCCCAGCGGTAACCCACCGGAGGCCGCGGCAGGACGCGGGAGGGTTCCGTCTGACGGGCGATGCGGGCGGCGTCGCGGGCCAGCGCGGACCCGAAGGGCCCCCCTGCCCCCCCGGCGGCCGCGAATTCGAGGGCCGAGAGGATGCGCTCCTCCCCGCCCGCGGCGCGGTCGAGCTGCCAGGCCAGCACGGCGGGAGCGGTGGGACGCAGGAGGATCGAGGCGAGCGCGAAGGCGGCGGAAAGGACCAGGGGGACGATCAGCGTCGTGAGCAGCCGGACGCGCTGGGAAAGGTGGGGGATGGAAAAACCGAGCTCGAAGGCCAGGCGGTCCACGAGGAGCATCGCCGCGGCGGTCACGGTCATCACGAACGCCGCTTCGAGAAAGAGATCCAGCCCGCGCACCCAGAGGTGGCGGCGCCGGAACCGGGCAAATTCCCTGAAGATTTCCTCGCCCACCTGAGGATTGTATCAGTCCCGCCGGAGGGAAGGTAGGGGAAGAACCCGGCGGCCCCGCGGGAGCAACCCGGGACCTATAGTCTCCAGGGAGATTCTCTCCATGAAACATATATTCCGGCAACGGGCCGTCGCTCCTGGAGCTCTCGGTCCCCCGCCTTGACAAGAGACCCCCCACGGTCCACACTCCTTCAGCCGCCGGGGGCGGTCCAGGAGAGAGATGGGGAAATCCTCGTTCATCCGCTCGGCCGGCATCGTCAGCGCCTGCACCCTCCTGTCCCGCATCCTGGGCTTCGTGCGCGACATGCTCTGCGCGCGCTACTTCGGGGCGTCGATGCAGTGGGACGCCTTCTCCGTCGCCTTCCGCGCGCCCAACCTGTTCCGCCGGCTCTTCGGCGAAGGCGCCCTCACCGCCGCGTTCCTTCCGGTGTTCGTCGAACGCGTCGACGGCGGGAAACGCGAGGAGGCGCACGCGCTGCTGAACCGCCTGGCCACCGCCCTCTCCCTCTTCCTCGGTGTCCTGGCGGCGGTCGGCGTCGGGATCTCGTATTTCCTCCCCGCCGACGCCAAGACCGCCCAGATGGCGCCGCTGCTGCGCATCATGATGCCGTACCTCCCGCTCATCTGCGTCGCGGCGATCCTGAGCGCCGCGCTGAACGGGGTGCGGCATTACTTCGCGCCCGCATTCGCGCCGGTGGTGGTCAACGTCGTGCTCATCGGCGCCCTCCTCCCCTGGTGGCGGGACATCCACACGCAGGCCTGGGCGGTGACGGTCGGCGGCATCGTCACCCTCCTCTTCCTCGCCATCCCCCTTTATGCGCTCCGCCTCCCGGTGCGGCCGCGGCTCGACCTCGGCGACCCCGACCTCCGCGACGTGGTCCGCAAATCCCTGCCCGTGATCTTCGGGCTGGCCCCCGTCCAGCTCAACGAAATGGTTGGAAGCCTGATCGCCGACTATCTCATTCCCGGGCACGGCGCGGTCTCGGTGCTTTATTACGGCAACCAGCTCACGCAGCTTCCGCTGGCGCTGATCGGCACGGCGGTGGCGACCGTCGTCTTCCCCCTCTTCGCCTCGCCGAAGGAGGACTTCAAGGACGTCTTCCAGAAATCGCTGCGCCTGGTGCTGTTCCTGTCGGTGCCGGCGACGATCGGCCTGATGGTGCTCGCCCGCCCGATCGTCAGCCTGCTCTTCCAGCACGGGGACCGCTTCGGGCCGGAAGCGACCGAGCGCACCGCCTGGGTGACGCTCTGCTACTCCGCGGGCCTCTGGTGCTACTGCGCGAACCAGATTCAGGTGCGGGCCTTCTATGCGAAGAAGGACACGATGACGCCGGTCAAGGTCAGCGCGACGATGGTGGCGCTCAACCTGGCGCTGACGCTGGCGCTCGTGGGGACGCTGCAGGAGCGGGGCATCTCGATCGCCAACTCGGTGACCGGGTTCGTGTCGTTCCTGGCGCTCAACACGCTGCTGCGACGGAAACACGCGGACGTCGACCTGAAACCCGTGGGGATCGGCTTCGCGAAGAGCCTGGCCGCCGGGGGCCTGATGGGGGCGGCCTGCTGGGGCGTCTGGCAATTGATGGGGGGCGGCCTCGGCGATACAATCGCCCGCAAGCTGGCCCTCGCGTTCGTTCCGATCGCCGCGGGCGTGGCGGTCTATTGGACCCTCGCGCGGCTCCTGGGGATGGACGAGGCGCGGCTGCTCCTCCGGAGACGCCATGACCATCGCGGAGTTTCAGGACCTGATCAAAAGGACGTACCACCGCCGGGATAAGAAGCGGGGGATCGACAAGAACTTCCTCTGGTTCACCGAGGAGGTCGGCGAGCTGGCCGAGACCGTCCGCAAGGGCGACACGAAGGAGATGGCCAAGGAGGCCGCCGACGTGCTCGCGTGGCTCTCGACGATCTGCTCCCTCTCGGGCGTGGACCTCCAGGAAGCCGCGCTCGCCAAGTACGGCAGAGGCTGCCCGCGCTGCAAGGGGATTCCCTGCTCATGCCCCTAGCCGTCATCGTCCTCGGCCTGCTCGTCGTGCTCCCCGGACTCCTGGCCGCCGCCATCGTGCTCCGGATCCGCGCCAAGAACGTGCTGCTCGACCGGTTCCTCTGGGCGATCCGCGATCATCTTCGCGGCGCCGGCTTTGAGCCCGTGGGGGACGACATCTTCCGGAAGGGCGGCCGGGGCGCGACGATCGAAGCCACCACGAACCCCCTCTTCGGCCGCGGGTTCAGCCTCCGCCTGGCGGCGTGGTCGGGCACGATCCACGAATTCGAGCTCCGCCGCGGAAAGCCGGTCCCCCCCGAGTTCGACGCCTTCAAGCCGCTGCTCGCCCGATGGGAGTCCGCCGGCAAGATGTACGTCGACTGCTACGCGGCCGGCGTGACCAACGACCCCCTCGTCTCGGAAGACCTGACGCGGCTGATGGAGATCGCCCGGACGCCGCTGACCAAGATCCATAAGGGCGGGACGTTCACCTACCGCGAAGGCTTCGAGGAGAAGATCCCGCAGTGGCAGTGGCGGCACGACCAGCGGCCCAGACTTCCCAAGGACATCCACCGCTACTGCTTCAGCTACTGGCAGGACGGGCCCCTGCTCAATCCCGTCCTCATGCGCGTGCTCTGGGAGCTGTCCGGCGGGGCGCATCGCTATGTCCTCAGCGACACCGAGGATCTCCGCTTCCTCGAGTACGCGTTCGAGCGGCGCGACATCGCCTGCTGGGGCGCGCTGCTGGAACTGATGAAGCCCGAGATGCCCGTGGCCGCCGACCTGCGGACCGACGGCGAATTCTTCGGCGGTCTCCTCGTCGCGAAGGAGCTGCCCGACGGCTTCGAGCGCGAGGGGATGCCCCGCACGAAATTCCACGACGCAGCCATCAAGGTGCTGCGCAAGGTCGATTTCTACTCGCGCCGCCTTTACGACGACGAATTCTCCTGGTTCAGCGGGGAATATGAGATCATCAGCCTCCGGCCCCTCGACGTGAGGGGCGTGATCGCGACCATCGCGACGGAGATCGGCGCGCAGGTGATGGACATCGACCGGCGCTTCCACAAGCGCCTCGTCGTCCCGCTCGGTTACTGAGGACGCGACCATGGGCACGCTCGAAGTGAAGATCCGGCGGCTGCCGGGCAACGCCGACCTCCCGCTGCCCGCCTATCAGAGCAGGGATGCGGCCGGCATGGACCTCCATGCCGCGGTGACGGCGGACGTCGTCGTCGCCCCGGGCGAGGTCGCCGGAATCCCCTGCGGCTTCGCGATGGCGGTGCCGCCCGGCTTCGAAGCCCAGGTGCGCCCGCGCTCGGGGCTCGCGGCCAAGAACGCGGTCGGCGTGGCGAACAGCCCGGGCACGATCGACCCCGACTACCGGGGCGAGGTCAAAGTGCTGCTGATCAACCACGGGCGGGCGGCGTTCACCGTGACCCGGGGCATGAGGATCGCCCAGATGCTCGTGGTGCCGGTGCCGCGGGTGGCGTGGGCGGAGGTCGACGAGCTGCCCTCGACCGAGCGGGGCACAGGCGGATTCGGACATACGGGACACTGACATGGGACAGGACCTGTTCAAAGGATCGCTGCGGGCGCGGCTGGACCGCATCGCGGAGGCCGCGCGCGTCCTCCATAAGGCGCTGATCGACGAGACCCAGCGCGAGTTCGAGAAGACGCACGGACGGATCACGAACCCCTATGCGCTCTTCACGATCGTGGCGAACGATCCGGCCTTCGCGTGGCTGCAGCCGATGACGAGCGCGATCGTCGAGGTCGAGGAGCTGGCGGACCGGAAGGAACCGCCGCTGGCGGAGACCGATCTGAGCGAGGCGCGCGCGAAGCTGGAGCGGCTGCTCGCCTCGGAGACCGAAGCCTTCGGCCGGCGCTACCAGGCGCTGATCCAGAGCAGCCCCGACATCGCCGTCGAGCAGGGCCTCTTCCACGCCGCGATGCGCGAGGCCACCGGCCGCCCCTGACCGGGCCCCCTCAGAAGTTCCGCACGGGCGCGCGGCTGTAACCTTTCCGGATTCCTCCTTTTCTTTAAGCAGGAAGGGACGCGGGTGCGTCTCAGGTACTGGGCATGCTGGGGCATTGGGTGCAAGAGGAGGAACCCATGGCCGGCATGTCTGGAAGCGCGCCCCGGGAGCGCCAGCATCTCTCGGGAGCCACTGTCTCGCTGATCTCCATCGCTTACTCCGAGCTGCGCCGCGACATCCATATGCTGCTCGATTCGCGGTGGAACGAATCCATCCGCCGCCGCGCCGGAGAGCTGTCCTCCGCGCTCGTCATGGTCTGCCTGCGGCAGCGCCTGGACGGGCTCCTGCCGCTGTTCCGGTCCGTCTCCAACCTCGCGCGGCTCTCCCAGTCGAGCGCGAGACCGCTGCTGCCGTCGCTCCGGGAAAAATTCGAGTCCCTGATGACGGACATCGAGGCGGCGCTGCCGCGGCGGCCGGATCGAGCGGGCGGCTAGGCGCCCGCTTCAGACCCGGAGCTTGGCGATCATCTCCGCCAGCTTCCTTCCGACGGTATGGACGGATTCCTGCTGTTTCGCGTCCTTCAGCGAGCCGTCCGCGTTGAACGCGTCGTTCGCCTTCGAGACGTTGACCTGCTGGGGGATGCAGAGAACGTTGATGTGCGTCAGGCTGGCCCGGAGATGGATCAGGCCACGCAGCCCGCCCACCGGACCGGGCGACGCGCTCAGGAGACCGGCAACCTTGTCCTTGAAGGAGGTCAGGGAGGCTTCTGCCGGCGCCTGGCGCGAAACCCAGTCGATCATGTTCTTGAGAGCGCCGGGGATGGACCCGTTGTACTCGGGCGACGAGATCAGCAGTCCATGATGGTCCAGGAAGAGCTGCTTGAGCCGGAGCACGCCTTCCGGAAGTCCGGCCGCCTCGACGTCGCCGTCGTAGACGGGGATCCCGAAGTCGCGCAGCTCGATGAGCGTCACTTCGGCTCCCGCGGCCCTGGCGCCGTCGACGCCGATCCGGATCAGCTTCTTGTTCAGCGACGCGGTCCGCAGACTGCCGGCGAACGCGAGGATCTTCGGCGTCATCTCAAAGGGCTCCCTTCATTTCGTCGAGCAGGGCGAGATCCTTCACGAGTTCCTGCTTGAAGCGCTCTCGCGCGGATTCGGACGGTAGCGCCGAGAACGCGACGTCGATCTCGGTCGAGCCCGGCCCGCTCAGGCCCAAGAACGACACTCTCCACGGCGGCGGCCTCTCCGGAACGAGGTAGGACCTCCAGAGGGGAAGCTTCGGATCGTACTTCACCAGGGGCCACTCGGGATCGGGCTGCGCTGCCAGCATCGCGAACCGCTGTTCCAGGATCGGCCTCACCTGCGCGAGCCAGCGTTCCCCCTTTTCCTTCCAGCTCTGGTGCCAGCGCTGCTCATAGCCGGGATCCGCCGGATTAAGGACGAAATTCATGCAGGCCGAGTCCGACCGGAGTTCAAAGTACTCCGACTGGAACTCGACGCGCGACCAGCCGCTCATTCTCCGATCACCTTGACGAGAACACGCTTCCGCCGGCGCCCGTCGAACTCGCCGTAGAAGATCTGCTCCCACGGGCCGAAATCCAGCTTCCCCGCCGTGATCGCCACCACGACCTCCCGGCCGAACAGCTGCCGCTTGAGGTGCGCGTCCGCGTTGTCCTCGCCCGTGTCGTTGTGCCGCCACTGCGACGTGGGCTCGTAGGGACATAGCCCGTCGAGAAAGCGCTTGAAGTCGTTGTGCAGGCCGCGCTCGTCGTCGTTGACGAAGACGCTCGCCGTGATGTGCATCGCGTTGACGAGGGCCATGCCTTCCTGGATGCCGCTCTTTCGGACAAGCTCCTCGACCTTCGGCGTGATGTTGATGAACTCGACGCGCTCCCGCGTTTCGAACCAGAGGTGCTCGGTGAGGGATTTCATCCGCTGATCCAGGCCTTCCCCGTCTCGTAGAACTCTTCCTTCCAGATCGGCGCCAACTTCTTCAGCGCCTCGATCGCGTGGCGGCAGGCGTCGAACGCCTCGGCCCGGTGGGCGGACGAGACCGCGATGACGACGCTCGCGTCGCCGATCTCCAGGGCCCCCGTTCGGTGCGCGATATAGACGGCCCCCGTCTTCCAGCGCGCGGCCGCCTCCTCGGCGATCTTCGCGAACTCCTTTTCCGCCATCTCCTTGAAGGCGCTGTAGGAGATCCGGGTGACCTTCTTCCCATCGTGGTGATTCCGCACCGTCCCCACGAACAACGCCACCGCGCCGCAATCGGGTCGCCGGACCGCGGCGTAGGCCTCGTCGATCGACAGGGGCTCGGTCGTGACCTTGAACACAACCCGCCTCCGACCGGGGGAATCAGCGAGACCACGTCGCCCTCCCGCACCGGCGCCCCGGGCAGGGCGTAGTCCGTATTGACCGCAAATCGCACCGAGGGGTCGAGCTTCAGCCCCAGAGCCGCGAGGACGTCGGCCACGGTCGAGCCGGACGTGGTCACGTCGATCCGGGCGCGTCCGGCCTGCTCCGCGAGGGGCCCGAAGAGCTGGACGGCGATCTTCATCGGCGTTCCACGATCTCGATCCGGTTGCCCGAAGGGTCCCGCACCCAGAAGCGGCCCGCGTCCTCCTGGTCGATTTCGATCCCTTTGGCCTCCGCCTCGCGGCGGGCCTCCGCCAGATCCGCCACTTCCACCGCGAAATGCCGTTTGGAGCGCGGTTGCGGGGTCGCATCCTCGGCCAGGTGGACTTCCGTGGTGCCGAGCCGGAACCAGGCGCCTTTTCCGCCGCGATCATGGCGGGGGACGGGCTCGAGCCCCAGGACGTCGGTGTAGAAATGTACCGCCTCGGGGAGCTTTTCGACCCGGAGATTGACGTGGGTCAGCCGTAAGCACTTCATGGCGAGGATTTTACCCTTGACCGCCCATTATGGGCGAATATAATACCGCCTTCATATCCCATCGGGATAGGCGAGGGAATCAGTGAAGTCGCTTCTGGCGCTGCCGACACCGGGGTCCGGCCAGACCGTCGGTCTGGTGGTGATGTACGCCTATTTCGTCGTCCTCGGCATCCTCTGCCTTTACGGCTTTCACCGCTACCTGATGGTGTACCTCTACTACCGGTACTCCAAGCGCGATCCCAAAGTGGAGAAGCCCTTTGAAATCCTGCCGGTCGTGACGGTGCAGCTCCCCATCTTCAACGAGATGTACGTCGCCGAGCGACTGATCGACGCCTCCTGCCGCATCGAATATCCCCCGGACAAGCTGCAGATCCAGGTGCTGGACGACTCCACGGACGAGACCGTCGAGGTCGTCCGGAAAAAGATCGACGAGTGGCGCGCCAGGGGCATCGACATCGAGCACATCCACCGCAGCGACCGCACCGGCTACAAGGCGGGCGCGCTCGACCACGGCCTGAAGACCGCGAAGGGTGATTTTGTCGCCCTCTTCGACGCCGACTTCGTCCCTCAGCCCGATTTCCTCCAGAAGACGATCCACTACTTCACCGAGGAGAAGGTCGGCTGCGTCCAGGCCCGCTGGGGGCACATCAACAAGGAATACTCGTTCCTCACGAGGCTCCAGTCGATGTTCCTCGACGGCCACTTCATGATGGAGCACGCGGCCCGGAACCGCGGCGGCCGCTTCTTCAACTTCTCCGGCACCGCCGGGATGTGGCGGAAGACGACGATCGCAGACGCCGGCGGCTGGCAGCACGACACGCTGACGGAAGACCTGGACCTGTCCTTCCGCGCCCAGCTCAAGGGCTGGCGCTTCGTCTTCCTCCCCTGGGTCGTCACGCCCGCGGAGCTGCCCGTCGACATGAACGGCTTCAAGAGCCAGCAGCACCGCTGGGTCAAGGGTTCGATGCAGACCTCGAAGAAGCTGCTGGGCGACGTCCTGCAGGCGCGCATCCCCTTCCACGTGAAGCTGGAAGGCGCGCTGCACCTGACCGGCAACACCGCCTATATCCTGACGATGCTGCTCGCGCTCATGCTCTTTCCCGTCACGTACTTCCGGCCGAAGCTGGACATGAAGATGAGCGTGCTGCTCGACCTGGCCGTCTTCGCCCTGGCGACGCTCTCGGTCTGCGTGTTCTACCTCGCGTCGCAGCGGGAGATCTACGGCTGGCGCGGCGTGGTGCGGACGATTTTCTACACGCCGGCCCTGCTGGCGATGGGCATCGGCATGTGCGCGTCGAACGCGCGCGCGGTGATCGAAGGCTTCTTCACCCGCGGCGGCGAGTTCGTGCGGACGCCCAAGTACGCGCTCCAGGCCAACCGCGACAGCTTCGTGAGCAAGAAGTACAAGGTGACCCTGAAGAAGTTTCTGCCGTTCGTCGAGCTGGCGATCGGGCTGGGCTTCGGCTGGGTGATCTACTACTCCTTCCTCAACGGCATGTACGGAGCCATTCCCTTCCAGCTGCTCTTCTTCACGGGCTTCACCTACGTCGCGTTCCTCTCCCTCTTCCAGGGCAAGCTCACGCCGCGATAGATGAAAATCCTCCTCACCGGAGGCGCGGGGTTCATCGGCTCGCATCTCCTGGAACGCCTGATCGCGCGCGGGGACGACGTCGCCGTGATCGACGACTTCAACGACTACTACGATCCCCGGGTCAAGCGGGCGAATCTGCCGAAGGGCGGGTTCCGGCTCCATGAGCTGGATCTCCGGAACGCCGCTCCGCTGGTCGCCCAGGAGAAGCCCGACCTCCTGATCCATCTCGCCGCCCGGGCGGGCGTGCGCCCGTCCCAGCAGGATCCTGCTCTCTATGAGTCGGTCAACGTCGCGGGCACCCTTGTCCTGCTCGACGCGTGCCGCGGGGCCGGCGTGAAACGCTTCGTCTTCGCCTCCAGCTCCTCCGTCTACGGCAACGCCCCGGTCCCGTTCCGCGAGGAGAACCGGGATCTCCAGCCCATCTCGTTCTACGGAATCACGAAGCTGATGGGCGAGCACTACGTCCGCATCTATTCCAAGCTCCACGGCCTCCACGCCACGTGCCTGCGCTTCTTCACCGCCTACGGACCCCGCCAGCGCCCCGACATGGCCATCCACGCGTTCACGAAGGCGGTGATCGAAGGCCGCGAAATCCCCATGTTCGGCGACGGCAGCACCGAGCGGGACTATACGTATGTGTCCGACATCGTCCAGGGAGTTCTGGGCGCGGTCGACCACGACGAGCCCTTCGCGATCTACAACCTCGGCGAATCGCGGACCATCCCGCTGAAGCGCCTGATCGAGCTGATCGGCGAAACGGCGGGCCACCAGCCGCTCATCAAGCAGATGCCCGAGCAGCCCGGCGACGTGAAGCGGACCTGCGCGTCGATCGACAATGCGCGACGCGGACTCGCCTACGATCCGAAGGTGTCGATCGAGGACGGGATCCGCGAGTTCGTGAAGTGGTATAAGGCGAAACCCTGAAACACAAAGACACCCAAGACACAGAGGAGAGCTCCTTCGGATGTCTTCGGGCCCCGACTCCCTTCAGAACATTTCTTCCCGGGCTCTCCGGCAGCTTTGTGCTCTTCGAGTCTTTGGTGTCTTTGTGTTCCTCTTCACTGGAAGTCGTCGAGCTTCCAGTCCGCGTCGTCCATCGCCCCCAGCGTTCGCACGGTCAGGATCATCTGCTTCGTCCGCGGATCCGGCTTCTGCTCCACCGTCATGACGTCGGCACAGGCGGGACACTGGATCGTGCTGCCGATGTCGCGGTTTGAGATCAGGATCTCCGCACTGCATTCGCAGATCACCACCTGCGCGTCCGACTCGACCGCCGGGGGATTGTCGTCGTCGGGCGACCCGGCCGACGACTCGAAGATGGCCGTCTCCGTATAGGACGGCGGGGCTGCGGGCTTGAGCGACGCCGGCGGCAGCTCCTCGAAGGAGACGACGCCGTCGTCCTTGCGCGGCTTGGCCGCCGGATCCCCGAACACCGGGCGGATCATGGTCCGCGTCGAGCCCACGATCGGGATCTTCTCCAGCCGGATCCTCCGTCCGCAGGAGGGGCAGGCCGGGTCGCTTTTCGACATCGCCTTCTGGACTTCGACCGCCGCGCCGCAGGCGCAGTTCCAGGAGGGCCCGGCGGGCGCCGCCGCCGGAGCAGGGGCGCCGGGCTTCGCCGGAGCGGTCGCGGAGCGCCCGCCCGCGGGCGGCTCGTAAGTGAAGCTCGGCTTCATCGTGACGTTGCCGTCGGCGCCCTTGTCGATGTCGACGTTGCCCTTGCGGCCGCACTTCTTGCATTCGAACTTCTTCCCGGTGCGCGAGGTGCGGGGCGGCTGTATTTCGCCGCAGCGGCAGAGGAACTCGCCCATGAGGAGCGGGCGCGACGGCGCCGGCAGCGCGCCGCGGGGCTTCGCGCCCGGGTCCGCCGCGGGACCGGGCGGCGGCGCGGCGGCTTCGAGGTCGAGGATGTGGAAGCGGTCGCAGGCCAGGCACTGGACCGGCTTTCCCTCGATGCCGGACCGGAGGAGCACGCGCTCGCCGCAGACGCAGTCAAAAAACTGCGCGCCCTTCTTGATGCGCGCCCGGAGCGGCGCGCGCAGGTGCAGCGGCAGCAGGGGCGCCGACGGCTTGGCCCGCTCGAACTTCTCGATTTTTCCCTTGGGCCTGTCCAGCGGAGCGTCCTCGATCCGCATGATTTTCCCGCACTGGGCGCATCGTGGCGGGCTGTTTCTCTGCGACTCGGGCACGCGCTTGCTGTTGCCGCAGCTGCAGAAGGCCTTGAGGGTGTCCTGCAGCAGCGCGGTCGCGCCGGACGGAGTCGACGGGCCGGACGGCGCCTTGGGCGCCGCCTTCTTCTGGGTCATCGCGACCGGGACGGTCTTGCGGGTGTTCGGGTCGCGGCCCCAGGCGACGGTGACGGTCGCTCCGCAGCTGCGGCAGGGACGGGGCTTGCCGAACTCCCGGGCATCCAAGGAGAAGCTGGCGCCGCAGCCGCAGGCGACGGCATATTGCTGACGGTTCTGAGGTCTGCCGGACATGTCTGGCTCTTGTCTTTTTCTCCCGACAAGTTTACCTCAAGAACGCCGGAACGGGGGTACTCTGGGTGGAGGAGGTTCCCCATGCGCAGCATCGTCCTGTTGCTCGGCCTGGCCGCCGCCTTCGGCCAGGACAAGCCCGACCCTGTCAACCCCGACCCCCAGGGCGCCCGGCCCATCGCTGCCGTCGACACCCTCTTTATCGAGGAGATGACCTGGATGGAGGTGCGCGATGCCCTCCAGGCCGGCAAGGACACCGTCCTCGTCGCCGCGGGTGGCATCGAGCAGAACGGGCCCTATGTCGTCACCGGCAAGCACAATGTCGTCCTCCGGGCGACCACCCGGGCCATCGCCCGCCGCCTGGGCAACACCCTCATCGCGCCCATCATCGGCTTCGTCCCGGAGGGAGACTACGATCCGCCCACGGACCATATGAAGTACCCCGGGACGATCGGCGTCACCGAGGAGACGTTCCGGCGCCTGGTCGCCGACGTCTGCTCGAGCCTCCGCGTCCACGGATTCCAGCACCTGATCCTGATCGGCGACCACGGCCTCGACCAGGACGGGCTGGAGGCGGTCGCGGCGGCCCTTTCGAAAAAGTGGGCCGGGGGGAAGACGACCGTGCACTACATCCGCGACTACTACGACGAGGACGACGACGTCGCGGGCTGGCTCGCAAAGCAGGGATTGAAGGAGACCGATGAGGGTCTCCACGACAGCTTCATGATGGAAGCCCAGATGATGACGGTCGACCCCGAGATGGTGCGGATGAAGGAACGCCTCGCCGCGGGCAGGTTCCGCATCAACGGCGTGGAGCTCGCCCCGGCGGAGAAAACGATCGAGTGGGGCCGGAAGATCGTCGCGTACCGGACGGAGAAGACGGTCGCCGCGATCAACAAGGCCCTCGGCCGCTAGGTCGCCGCCTTCCGTGCGCAGGCGGCGATGTTGCGCAGCAGGATCGAGTGGCAGACCGGCCCCACTCCGCCCGGCACCGGGGTGATGGCGCCCGCGACCTCTTTGGCCTCGTCGAAGACCACGTCGCCCACCAGCTTGCCGTCTTTCGTCTCGTTGATGCCCACGTCGATCACGACCGCCCCGGGCTTGATCATGTCGCCCCGGATCAGGCCCGCCCGCCCCGCGGCGGCGAAGAGGAGGTCCGCCCGGCGCGTGTGGGCGCCGAGGTCCGTGGTCGCCGTATGGCAGAGCATCGGCGTCGGCGCCTCGGACTTCGACTGCAGGAGGATCAGGGCGATGGCTTTTCCGACGAGCGCGCTGCGGCCGACGACGACCGCGTCGAGCCCCTTGAAGCTCGGCCTGGCGATCCGCGCCAGCTCCACGGCCGCGCTCGCCGCGCAGGGCGCCGGCCAGTGGACCCCGAACGCGAGGCGGCCGAAGTTCTCCGGGTGGATGCCTTCGATGTCCTTCGACGGCAGGATCGCGCTCATGACCGCGTCCTGGTCGACGCCGGCGGGAAGCGGCGTGTGGACGGTGATGCCGATCACCGAGGGATCGCGGTTCAGGTCCTGGATCAGCGCCGTGATCTTCGCAAGATCCCACCCGGGCTCCAGGGTGCGGACTTCATACGGGACTCCGGCCTCCCCGCAGGTCTTCTTCTGTGCGCGCATATAGTACCGCGCCGCGGGACTCTCGGGATTGTGGACGGCCACCACCTTCGGCGGCGTCGCAAGCTGCTTCAGCTCTTTCAGGGCGGCATCGCGGACGGGCTGGGCGTCCTTCGCGGTCACGAGTTGAGCGGTCATTCGTTGAGTCCGATCAGGTTTCCGTGGTCGTCGATGTCCATATGCTCCGACGCGGGCTCCGACGGGAGCCCGGGCATGGTCATGATATCGCCCAGGAGGGGATACAGGAACCCCGCTCCGGCCGACGCCCTCACCTGCTGGATCGGGACGCGGAAGCCCTTGGGAACGCCCCGGCGCTTCGGGTCGTGCGAGATCGAGAGCGGCGTCTTCGCCACGCAGACCGGCAGTCCGCCCAGGCCCCAGCCGGTGTAGCGGTCGATCTCTTCCTGCGCGCGGGGAGCGTAGTCGACGCCGTCCGCCCCGTACACGTCCCGCGCCAGCGTCTCGATCTTCTCGCGGATCGGCTTTGCGGCATCGTAGAACGGCTTCGGCGTCGACGCCGACTCGCAGGCCGCCGCCACCGCCCGCGCAATATCGACCGCCCCCTCCCCGCCCCGCGCGTAGGCCTCGATCAGCTCCACGCCCGCCGCGCCCGACCTCGCGGCCGCCCGTCGGACCGCTTCGAGTTCGAGGTCGGTGTCGTCCGGAAACCGGTTGATCGCGACCACCGCGGGGACGCCCGCGCGCCGGACGATGCCGACCATATGGGCGAGGTTCGCGGTCCCCTTCTCCACCGCCTCGACGTTCTCCCGGAGCAGCTCCTTCGGAAGAGGCCGGCCGGGCCTGACGTCATAGTCCCCGCCGTGCAGCTTGCACGCCCGCACGGTGGCCACGACCATGGCTGCCGAGGGCGACAGCCCGCTCGCGCGGCACTTGATGTCCATGAACTTCTCGAAGCCCAGGTCGGCGCCGAAGCCGCTCTCCGTGACCACGATGTCCGCACAGCGCGAGGCGATCAGGTCGGCGACCACCGAGCTGTTGCCGTGAGCAATGTTTCCGAACGGGCCGGCATGGATGAAGGCCGGCGTGTTCTCGATCGTCTGCAGGAGGTTGGGCTTGAACGCGTCCCGCAGGAGCACGGCCATCGCGCCCGCGGCCTTCAGGTCCTCCGCCGTCACGGGGCTGCCCGACGTCGTGCGGCCCACGATGATGCGGCCCAGCCGGGACCGCAGGTC
>Ga0137409_10000394_pt2 | contig 35206 bp, 25 predicted proteins | sample CZODoug1_16funga_FD_122059 | JGI IMG/M metagenome (GOLD analysis project Ga0137409, IMG submission 122059) | Vadose zone soil fungal communities from Angelo Coast Range Reserve, California, USA - CZODoug1_16fungal (Hybrid Assembly) | ecosystem: Environmental > Terrestrial > Soil > Vadose zone... | reverse complement strand
GCCAGCGGTGGGGCGAACCCGGCGAGAAAACAGAAGCCGCTATCAATGCCCTTGGCGATCTTGGGAGACTCGAACGCATGGCGGCTCGGATCCTCAAGGCCTCTACATGGTCCGAAGTTCTAGAAACGCCGTAAGTCGGTTGCAATTTGGACTGTGGTAGGGTCCTGCTATGCAGTCGCCTTCATCGGCGGATTCGATACAGCGTGCCCTTATAGCGACGCCCGCCGGGCTCGCCGGCGCGGTCGATCCCGTCGAGCTCGTCCCAGTCGAGAGGCGCTGCGATCGGCGCATTCGCGCGGGCCCGGGTGGAATAGGGCGCAACGGCCGTCGCCCCTCGGCCGTTGCGCAGCCAGTCGATGAAAATCTTCCCCTTGCGGGTCTGCTTCGACATCGTCGCGGTATAGAGGTCCGGATGCTCACGGGCCAGCGATCCCGCCAGCCCGCGGGCGAATCCCTTGACCTCCTCCCAGGTCGTCCGGCCCTGGAGGGGCACGACGACATGAAGGCCCTTTCCTCCCGTGCTCTTCAGGAAGGTCTCCAGGCCCATCGAGCGCAACCGCTCGCGGAGCAGTCGCGCCGTCGCCCCGAGATCGGGCCAGGGAACTTCCGTCGACGGATCCAGGTCGAAAATGCAGACGTCCGGACTCTCCAGCGTCGACGCCTTCGATCCCCACGGATGGATCTCCAGGGCGCCGTGCTGGATCAGACTGACCAGGCCGCGCGCGTCGGCGATCACCGGCGCGTTGCCCGATCCGGACTTGCCGGCGATCCTCAGGGTCTTGACCGCGTCTCCGGACTTCACCCAGTTTTTCTGGTAGAAACATTCGCCGCTGCGGCCCTCCGGGCAGCGCAGGAGGGAGAGCGGCCGGCCCGCGACATACGGAAGCATCCGTTCGGCGACGCGCTCGTAGTAGCGCGCGACGTCCAGCTTGGTCAGCCGCTGCTCCGGATAGATCACGCGGTCCGGGTGGCTGATCGTGACTCCGGCCGCCGTTGCGGACGCCGCCGCCTTCGGGACCGGCTGCTCGCTCTCGCGCCTCACCTCGGCCGCCGGCTTGTCCTCGCGAAGGCCGTGGAACACCGGATGCCGCAGGCGGTGGTCGGCGGTCCAGCCGGTGAAGCGGATCTGCGCCACCAGCGTCGGCTCGACCCAGTGGACGCCTTTCTTCTCGGCCCCGGCGGGACCCTCGTCATAAGGGGATTCCTTCCGTCCAAGCCGGCTGAACTTGTTGTGCAGATCCCGCAACAGTGCGCCGTCGAAACCGGTGCCGACGCGACCCGCGTAGACCAGCTTCCGGGTCTTGTCGTGGTAGCCGAGGAGCAGCGCTCCGAGGCCTTCGCGAGAGCCCTGGGGATCGGTATAGCCGCCGATGACGAACTCCTGCTCGTTCACGCACTTCACCTTCACCCAGTCGGACCCGCGACCCGATCGATACGGGCTGTCGACCCGCTTGGAGACGATCCCCTCCAGCCCGAGCCGGCAGGCTTCGTGCTGGACCGTGTCGCCCGAACCGCGGACGTGGTCGGTATAGCGGACGACGCCGATCGTCTGCTTCCCGAGCAGCGACGCCAGCTTCTCCTTCCGTTCGAGAAGCTTTTGTTCGCGGCAATCCTCCCCGTCCGAGTGCAGCACGTCGAACACCTGGTACACCAGCCCGTCGGTGCGACCTTCGGACAGCGCCTTCTGCAGCGTCGTGAAGTTGGAGATCCCCTTCTCGTCCAGGGCCACCACCTCGCCGTCCAGGACGGCGTCGCGGAGCTTCAGCCCCGCCAGGGCCTTGCGGACGGCGTCGAAGCGCTCCGTCCAGTCGAGGCCGCTGCGCGTGATCAGCGTGACCGCTCGACCGTCGACGCGCGCGATCAGCCGATACCCGTCGAACTTCAGCTCGTGAAGCCAGCTGTCGCCCTCGGGGGCGGCGTCGATCAGCGTCGCGAGCTCGGGTCGGATGAATTCGCGCGCCTTGGGCTTCCGAACGGCAGGACGGGGCGCCGGCGTCTCCTCGACCCTCGAGACCCGGCCCTTATGCGAGCGGATCAGCAGCCAGTTGACCTTCTTCCCCCGGTCGTCGGCGCGCATGCGGACCAGCGACCAGACGCCCTTCAGGCGGCGGCCGTCCAGGCGGAACGTCAGGCGGCCCTTTTCCAGCGCCTGATGGGGGTCGCCTTCCGGCGTCCAAAATCCCTCATCCCACACCTCGACCCTGCCCGCGCCATAGTGACCTTTCGGGATAACGCCCTCGAAGCGGCCATAGTCGAGGGGATGATCCTCGACCTCGACCGCCAGGCGCTTGTCACCCGGGTTCAAGCTCGGACCCTTGGGGACCGCCCAGCTGCGGAGGACGCCGTCAAGCTCGAGACGGAAGTCGTAGTGCAGCGCGCGGGCCGCGTGCTTCTGGATGAAGTAGCGCAGCGTCTTCGCGCGGCCCCGGCCGACGGCGCCGCGCGGCTCGGGGGAGGCCCCGAAATCCCGCATGTCGCGATAGCGATCCAGCGAGCCGTGCTGCTTCATGCGGTCTTCGAGCGGCGCTTCCGCCCGCCGTTGCCGCCGGACTCGACGCTGGCCTTGAGCAGGCTCATCAGATCGCCGTGCGACGTCGCTGCGGCGGGTGCCCCTTCTTCGGGCTTGTAGATCTTCCGGGCCTCGCCGGCTTTCGCCTTCTTCCGGATGTATCCCAGCAGCTGGTCGTGATACTCGTCGTGGTATTTCGACGCATCCCAGCTTCCGCTCATCTGCTCGATCAGCTGCTCCGCCATTTTGAGCTCGGACGGCGCCAGCTTCACCGGCTTCTCCAGCAGCGGCGACGCTTCGCGTTCCCGCAGCTCGTGGAGATACCGCAGGGTGTTCAGGATCAGGAACTCGCCCTCCGGGAAAATCGCCGCGAGACGCTCCCGGGTCCGCAGCATGCCCCTGGCGACCGCCGCCTTGCCCGACTTCTCCAGCGTCTTCCGGAGCAGGATATAGGCGTGCGCATCCTTGCCCAGCGGTTCCAGCAGGTACGGCGTATCGAAAAAGGGCGGCCGGATCTCCGCCAGGTTCGCGAACGTATCGATGACGAACGCGTGCGCATCCTGCGGCCGGGCTCGCGCGAAGTCTTCGTCGGTGACGACGACCGCCTCGCCCTCGTCGACCTTGAACGTCTTCACGATCTTGTCCCGGGGGACTTCCCGGCCGGTCGTCTTGTTGACCTTGCGGTAACCGACCGGGGCGAAGTCGCGGACGTCGACCAGGTCGAAGTCCAGGTCGACCGACTCCGCCGCCGGGCGGAGGGACACCGGGATATGCACCAGCCCGAAGCGGATGGCTCCGGACCAGAAGCCGCGTGCCATGGAAACCTCCGGTGAACTAGAAGTAGCCCTCGCGGGTCCTGCGCTCCTCCATCTCGAGGCCCATCTGGTTGAGCGTTTCGCGGGGCAGCCCCCACGCGAACGGGAAGACTTCCAGTTCCTCGTTCTTCATGTGATGGGCGGCGCGCGGCCGGATCATCGTGACGATGAGATTCGCCTTGGGCCCGGGGCCGGCCTTCTGCAGCTCGGCGGCCAGGGCTTCAAGTTCCCGGTGCTCGGCCAGGACCTCGCCGATGAGCTCGTGAATACGGGTATCCTTCAGCTCCATCAGCGTCGGGTAAAACAGCGCCTCTTCGGTGCCGACGTGCCGGAAGATCTCCTCCTGGATGCGTCGGCCGAGCTCCTCCTTCTCCTGGATCTGCGCCGGGATCAGGTCCTCATAGGCCTCCAGCAGACCGTTGAGCAACTCGTGCTCCCGCATCAGCAGCTCGATCGGGCTGCGGGAGATCGTGCGAGTATCGGACATGGGGGACTCCTTTGTTCAGGACTTCGGGCGGTCTTCAGCGGTCGGTCCCCCGTCGGCGGGCTTGCCGCGGCGGGATCCTCCCCTCCCATAAGGCATCGCTCCATGGGCGCGGGCATCGCGTCGCTCGAGGTCGGCCTCGCTGGGCGGGGATTGGGTGACGACCTTGTTGTTCTGCACGTCGATCTTTCGCTGGGCTTCGTCGGCCGGCGGCAACGGAGGAGCATCGTCCTGGTTCTTGCTGCGGCCTTCGTGTTCCTCGCTCCGGGCGCGGGGATCCGTCCGACGGCCCTCTTTGGGGTCCGGCATCCATCACCTCGACTAAGCTGTTGATGAGAGAACTTCGGGGTTCGTGATGGCTAAAAACCGGTCCGGCCGGACTTCAGGCGTCCAGGGACTGGATGGCCGTGATGGCCACCGTATTGACGATGTCCGGGACGGTGCAGCCCCGGCTGAGGTCGTTGACGGGCTTGCGGAGCCCCTGCAGGACGGGACCCACGGCCACCGCTCCCGAGCTCCGCTGCACCGCCTTATAGGTGTTGTTGCCCGTGTTCAGGTCGGGGAAGATCAGCACCGTCGCGCGCCCCGCGATCGTGCTGTCCGGCATCTTGGTCCGGGCCACCCCGGGGTCCACGGCCGCGTCGTACTGCAGCGGACCCTCGATCGGCAGGTCGGGACGCAGCCCGCGGGCGAGCTTCGTCGCCTCGCGGACCCGCTCCACCTCGTCGCCCTTGCCCGATTCCCCCGTCGAATAGGACAGCATCGCGACGATCGGCTCGATGCCGAACTGACGCGCCGTGTCGGCGGAGGACACGGCGATATGGGCCAGCTGCTCCGCCGTGGGTTTCGGATTGACGGCACAGTCGCCGTAGACGAGAACGCGGTCGGGGAGGCCCATGAAGAACACGCTCGACACGATCGGACAGCCCGGCTTCGTCTTCACGATCTCGAACGCCGGACGGATCGTGTGCTGGGTGGTATGGATCGCGCCGGAGACCATGCCGTGCGCTCGTCCGGTCTGGACCATGAGGGTGCCGAAGTAGCTGACGTCGAGGATCGTGTCGGCCGCGGCCTCGAGGGTGACGCCCTTCTGCTTCCGCAGTTCGTGGTAGAGCTTCGCGAACTCCTCGCGCCAGGGAGACGTCGTCGGATCCACGACGTGCGCGGCCGCGAGGTCGAGGCCGAGCTCGGAGGACTTGCGCGCGATCTCCTCCGGGCGACCCAGGAGCGTGAGTTCCGCGGCGCCGCGGCGCAGCAGCAGGTCGGCGGCGCGCAGGAGCCGCTCCTCCTCGCCCTCGGGGAGCACGATGTGGCGGCGCTTCGACGCGGCCTTGCGCAGCAGTGCATACTCGAACATGAGCGGCGTCATCTTCGCGGGCCGCGGCGCGCGCAGCCGCCGCTCGAGTGCATCGGCGTCGACATGCCTCTGGAACAGTCCGAGCGCGGTGGCGATCTTCCGTCCGCCGCCGGCCTCGAGGTGCGCCTCCACCGCATGAACGCGGGTTGCCGCGAGATAGGTGTCGTCTCGCACGGACAGGATCGGGAAGTCCGGCATCCCCAGACCCTTGATGAGGCGGTCGACCGGCTCCGAGGGGAGGAGGCCGCCGGTGAGCAGGATCCCGGCGACGTGCGGATAGGTCGACGCGCGCGCGGCGGCGACGGTGCCGAGCAGGATGTCCGAGCGATCGCCGGGGGTGATGATGAGCGCGCCTTCGATCATCCGCGGAAGGAAGTGCGGGAGTTCCATGGCCGCCACGCGGACCGCGCGAACGGGCGCCGCCATCGAGTCGGCGCTGCCCTGGTGTCGGGCGGCGTCGAGCGCCGTCGCGATCTCGTCGACGGTCGGAGCCGCGAGCATCGGCTCATCGGGAAGGAGGAAGACGGGCGCCCCGGTCGACGCCAGACGCTCGCGGCCGTCGATGAGCGCCGCGGGCGCGCGGTTCAGGATGACGGCCGCCGGCGAGAGGCGCCGCTGCGCGAAGGTCTCGACGACGACGCGGACCGCGTCGGAGACTTCGGCCGCGGTGGCGGGGCAGCGGGTGACGGCGATGACCGGCGTCCCCAGGTGATGGGCCAGGTCGGCATTGAAATCGAAGCCCAGGGACGGGATCGGGCCGAGGTCGACGCCTTCGCAGAGGACGGCGTCGTGTTTCGACTCGAGGTCCTTGAAGCGTTCGACGAGGCGCTTGAGGAGGCCCTCGTACTCGCCCGAGGCGAGGCTGCGCCGGGCCTCCTCGAAGGTGACGCCGAACGCGTCCGGGGAGGAGCTCTGGCCCTGTTCGAGGACGGGCCGGAAGAGCCCGGGCTTCTCCGCGAACCGCGTCAGGAAGTTCATCAGCCCGAGAGTCACCAGGGAGCGTCCGCTGGCGCGCTGCACCGGGGCGAGATAAAGGCTGGTGGTCACCACCAGCACGGTATCGCAGCGGTCGGCGGGATTCCAGCAAGAAAGATGAAAATGCCATGAACTCCGCGTCCAGGCGTTCAAATTCGACGACTGCCAAAAATTTTTGGCACTTCGGGAGAGCAGGGGTGTAGTATAGGTGTGGGGTGAGCCAAGGACCGACCCGGGGTTCTTGGAGACAAAATTCATGAGACACGGGATCATTTTCGCGGCGCTCTTCGCCCTCTTCCTTTCCGGGACGAGCGCGTTCCCCGCCCAGCAGCAGAAGAAACCCAAGTCCCCCCTCACCTCGGCCATCGATTCGACCGCGGGCGGCTTCATGGGCTCCGCCAAGGCCTCCCCCGTGGCCGAGGACGGAGAGTTCCTCCGCCGCGTCATGCTGGACCTCGTCGGCTATCCGCCCAGCCTTGAGGAGGTGAAGGCCTTCATGGCCGACACCAACGTCGACAAGCGGTCGGAGATGATCGACAAGCTGATCGCATCGGAGGACTGGGCCGACCGGACCGCGCGCCTCTTCTGCGAGGGCTGGTTCGGGAACTACCACGAGGTGCCCATCATGATCACCCCGATGCTCGACTCGGGGGCCAAGTCGCGTGTCATGAACGACTTCGTGTCGTGGATGAAGCTCAAGCTCAACAAGGACGCTCCTTACAATAAGGAGATCGTCGACGCGATCATCAAGGCCCGCGGCACCGGGACCGGCGACCCGGCCATGCTGTGGAAGCTGGCCTGCTTCTCCGGCGGCGACGACGGGCCCGCCATCGAGTTCGCCAATCGCATCTCGCGGCACTTCCTGGGCATCCGGCTCCGCTGCGCCCAGTGCCACGACCATCCGTTCGACGTCTGGAACCAGGGCCACTTCTACAAGATGGCCGCCTTCTTCGGCCGCACCCGCGCGAGCGGCGGCACCGACGTCGAGCTGAAGGAAGTGGACGACGTCGAGTCCCTGAAGTACTCGGGCGGCAACTACCAGCCCCAGTTCATCATGGGCCAGAAGCCCGGCAAGGGCGATCCCTGGATGGATTCCCTCGCGCTCTACGTGACGATGGACAGCCCGCAGCTCGCCACCGCCACCGCGAACCGCGTGTGGTCCTGGCTGTTCGGACGCGGCCTCGTCCATCCCGTCGACGACTTCAACCGCGCGCAGACGCCCTTCGCGGGCGGCATGATCGGCGTGCTCGCCAAGGAGCTCAAGGGCAGCAAGTACTCGATCAAGGCGCTGTACCGCGGCATCTGCAACTCGGACACCTACCAGCGCGCCAGCGGCAACGAGGCCAAGATGACGAAGCCGAGCTTCGCCGCCTCGTGGATCAAGCACCTGGACGCCGAGCAGCTCCTGAACTCGATCACGGTCGCGACCGGAGGCAAGCCGACGCGCGACGTCAACCAGGCGATCGGCCTGGTCTCCCCGCTCTTCCCGGCCGACGTGGTCTGGTGCGAGGTGACGCCGCTGCCCGGCAACATGCGGCAGGCGCTCTTCGTCCGGAACAACAACATGATCCAGGGCCAGATCTCGAGCGGCCTGGGCAAGATCCAGGGCGCGACGCTCGCAGACAAGGTGACCGAGATGTTCCTAGCCGTCGTGTCGCGCAAGCCGACGGCCGCCGAAACCGAACGCTTCGTCAAGTACATCAACGGCCACCAGGGCGCCGGCATGGAAGACGCCTACTGGACGCTGATGAACACGACCGAGTTCCTGTCGAGACACTGAACGAACCGCTTGGAGGGGATTGATATGGCGTGCAACAACCGATGCATCGTGCCCGCGGTGGGGCGCCGCGACTTCCTGTCGTTCAGCATGATCGGCATGGGGGCTCTCGCGGGCTCGGCCCTGCCGGCGCTGGGCCAGGACTACAAGGGGACCCAGACGACGCCCCAGACCCCCGCCGAGCCGAAAAAGGAAACGACCAAGGCGGGCAAGAAGTGCAATACGGTGATCCGCATCTGGCTGCCGGGCGCTCCGAGCCAGGTCGAGACGTTCGACCCGAAACCCGGCCGGCCCAACGGCGGCAAGGCGAAGGCCATCGACACCGCCGCGAAGGGCATCCAGATCTCCGAATACATGCCCCAGACCGCGAAGGCGATGAAGCACGTCGCCCTCCTGCGTTCGATGAACTTCAAGGAGCTCGCCCACGAGCGCGCGGCGCTCCTGGCGCAGATCGGCATGGCGCAGAGCCCGTTCTCGGGCGTGGCGGACATGGGCACGATCGTCGCCTATGAGCGCGGACCGAAGGACCTGCAGCTGCCCTACTCGATCTCGATGGGGGCGACCCTGCAGCCCGGCCAGAGCCTGCCGTTCGGCGGCGAATACGCCCCCTACCGCGTGCTCAACACGAGCAACCCGATCCCCGACTCGAGGAGCCCGGTGGGCGCGGACCGCGACCTGCAGCGCACGGCGCTCCTCAGCGAGCAGAACAAGGACTGGGACTCCCAGCGCCAGCAGGGCCCCATCGGCCAGATCGAGAAGGCCTACGTCAAGGCGCAGGAAGTCATGACGACACCCCAGGTGGCCGCGTTCAACGTGGGCCAGGAAGACGCGGCGATCCGCGCCATGTTCGGCAACGACGGCTTCTCGCAGAACTGCCTCGTCGCGTACCGCCTGGCGAAGGTCGGCGTGCCCTTCATCGCCCTGCAGACGGGCTTCTGGGACATGCACGACGCCTGCATCACCGGCATGGAGAAGCAGGTGCCGTCGGTCGACGCCGGCTTCGGCGGCCTGGTCAACGCGCTGGCCGCGTCGGGCCTGCTGGACACCACGCTGGTCATGATCGGCGGCGAGTTCGGCCGGACCCCGTCGGTGAACGGCGGCCAGGGCCGCGACCACCACGAGTACGGCAGCTGGGCGATGGCGGGCGGCGGCATCCGCGGCGGCATCGCGTTCGGCGACTCGGGCGTGAACGGCACGAGCAACAAGGATCAGACCACCGTCGGCGACGTCTGGCACACGGTGTTCTCGCTCTGCGGCATCGACCCGAAGAAGAGCTATATCGTCGAAGGCCGCCGGATCGCGTATGCCTACAAGGACGTGAAGGGCGCGCCGATCCGCGGAATCATGCTGTAAGGAACCAGGGCAACTTCAAGAGCCCCGGCCGCAAGGCCGGGGCTTTTTTATTTCGGCCCGCCGGCGCTCACTTCCCCTGCCTGGGGGCGTAGACGATCGTCAGGCGGGGGCGGCTTTCCGGCGAGGCGGCTTCGCGGGAATGGAAGTGAAACCCCGCGGACGGGGACGACCCTGCGATCTGGACTCCCAGATTGCCTGCGGGCGCGTTGATCCAGGACTGCACGAGCGCAATCCCCCCCTCCGCGAGCATGGCCGTGTACTCCCCCTTCTGAAGCGGCGACAGCGTTCCCAGCGGCGCCGGCCAGCGTTCGACGCCTCCCAGCGACCCGGGGAACCTCCAGAGATTGCCCGACGACGCCACTTTCCAGGTGGCCTCCATTTCGGACCAGGTGCGGGCGGGCTCGAAAAAGTAGAACGCCTGGCCGCGCGCGGGCTCGACGATGTGCAGGGTGATGGAGGCGGAATGCACGCGGCTTCCCACGGGAACGGCGGCCAGATCCCAGCGCAGGAGGGGCCAGCTGTCCTTCCTCTTTTCCCGAGGGTCCTCCGCCTCGGTCAGCAGCGTTTTGGCGCCGCCGAAATTGGTTTGTGGCGCTTTCTCAACAAGCTGCGTGTCCCGGGTCCCGCTGTAATCGGCCGTCGGATAACGCCCGTCCTGGAACGACTGGACGATTTCCTGGGAGCGAACGACGATCAGGTCCGCGCTCTGGCCCGAGCTCACGGAATGGCCCGTGCCCACGTCGACGACCCGTCCGTCGGAACTGCGGGTGAAGCGGACCTTCCCGTCCTGGACGTCGAGTCGAAGCAGCCCTTTGGGGTCCGGGTCCATCCGAAGCGTGAAAACCGTTCCGAGGACCTGAACCTCTCCCCGCGGACTTTGAACGACAAGCGGGCGCTCCGCCGGCTGGGGCCGGACTTGGGCCCACACCGAGCCGTGCTGCAGAAAGAGGGCGATCCCCGTCTTCCCGGCGCCGGGGCCTTTCTGTCGAATGTCGCGAAGGAGGGTGTCCGCCCGCGCTTCCATCCGGGTTCCGTCGGCGAAGGAAAGAACGGCAAGGGTTTTGCCCGAGCCCGTTTCCAGGCCCTGGCCGGCCGGCACGCTGTCGCCCGCTTTCGCGGGAGTCTTCCCCCGGGCGGAGACCAGAAGGACATCCCCTTCGGTCCGCTCGATCAGGACGTCCGCCGTCACGGCATCCGAAGCCCGTGTTCCGTCGGTCACCGCGGGCGGGCTCTCGGGCGCGGCAGGAAGGGGATTGGGCGCCGGGCTCAAGAGGTTCGGTTGGGGCGCATCGACCGGATCGTTTGGAGCGCGGGCCGGAACCGGCGTCTCGGGTGTCCGGGCGGGCGCCGGCGAGGTCGGCGCCGGAATCTCCGGGGCTTCCGGCGCTGCCGGAGTCAGGCCGGGGTCGGGGCGGACGGAGCGGGCCAGCGGTGCGGGCTTCGGCCGAAGGACGGCGAAGAGGAGAAACGCCAGGACGACGCCGGCCGCCGCGAGGACGGAGACCCACGCCGCAAGCGACGCCCTATTCGTCGTCGATTTCCTTCGGAGCACGGCCGGGTGCCGGACCGGCGAAGGAGCGGAGAGCAGCCGCGACCGGGCGTGTTCCAGGATGGCGCCTTCCAGACGGAAGTGCGAGAGCAGCAGGCGCCGCGCTTCGGGGGAATTCTGGAGCTCCCGTCCCAGCGACCGTTCCTCCTCGAGGGAGAGATCCCCATCGACCCAGAGCCGGCCGGCCAGATCGTTCAAGCGTTCGGGCGTCATGAGGGTCCGGCCCCATCCGCATTCAGGAGCCGGCTTCGAACACACTCATGGAGAGTCTCCCGGATGCGGCTGATCGCCCTCTGGACCGCCTGGGCCGAGGACTCCAGCAGGTCTCCGATCTCCTCAAACGAATGACGCTTTTCATAGCGGAGGGCCATGATGCGCCGGGAACGCGGAGCGAGGGTCTTGAGGCATTGAGTCAGGGCGTCGCGCTCCGGGGGAGGACCGGCCTGATTCCAGGGTTCCGATTCCAGGGCCGAGGAAAGTCCCTCCAGCAGTTCGGGCGCCATGGATCGCTGCCGGGCCCGGGTGCTCTCCCTCAGATAGTGCAGGGCCTGACGACGGACGATCTCCTTCGCCCACGCCTGAAAATCGCGGATGCTTTCCCGGGCCCCCTGCTCGAGGACCACGACGGCGACGTTCTGGAAGATCTCCTCCGCGGCTCCCAGGTCCCGGGTGATCGCGACCAGGTAGCCCATGAGCAGGGACTGATTCCGGAGGAGCTGCTTGATGAGCGGTTCGTCGGCCATGGACATTTCCGTCGCATCTATGTACGCACGGAGTCGATTTCAGACGGTGAAACGGAGGGGAAACGCGGGATCGGCGGGGCCGGCATTTTTCGTGTCTGGAAGCACGGGTTGCCGTACTTGGTTACAGGGTCCGCCGATACGGGGTCGACGGTTCCTTTCATGAGGCGAACCACCGGGAGGTGACCGATGAACCAGGATTCGGACATGCTGCGGCGGACGGCGCTCGTGACTGCGGTGCTCCTGCTCATGGGAGCGGCGGGCGCGGTGTACGCGGGCGGCCTCCCCAAAGTTCCCAAGGGGAACCAGACCAGCGATCAAGGTCCTTATGGCCTTCCGGGCCTCAAGAAAGTGACGGAGGCCTGCTCGCTCAGCCATGACGAGGAGCAGTCGGTCCTCCGGGTCTACGACGATTACAAGCATAAGGAACATGAGGAGATGCAGGCGAAGGAGAAGGCCGCCTCCTCCTCGGGAAAATCCGACTGCATCAATGCCGTCAAGCAGGTCCTCCCGCCGGACGAGCAGAAGAAGTTCGACGAACTGGTGGGCGGGTCGGGCAAGAAGAAAAAGAAGACCTGATCTGATCTTCGATCCGGAGCGCAGGGAGCAGGAGCGGACGCTGCGCTCCGGAACTCCTTACGGCGCCCCGGGGCTTCTCTTGATCCAGGGCGCGTGCCGCTTGAGAATGTAGTCGGCAGACCCCCGGTATTCCCCCCAGAGCTCGACCGCCCGCTCGAAATCCGCCCGCTGGATCATGAAGACGGTGTCCCCGGCCGGCCCCTCCCGGTGCCGGAAGGGAATGCCGTGCCCCAGCAGCCAGGTCTCGAGGTCGCTGCAATCAGTCGTGGTGCGGTCGGGGTTCAGATTGCAGAAGTCGATGAAGTCATCCACCACCTTCTATACGCCCGGGAGCGGGGGCGGACTCCGTCGCGGACGGGATAAGTCGGGCCGGCTCCGGCGCTTCAAGCCGGATCGAGAACTCCTTACAACGACTGCTCGACCGCGTTCACGATCGTCTTCAGGATCTTCAGGCGCGCGTGCCGCTTGTCGTTGGATTCGATCAGCGTCCACGGCGCGTCCGGCGTGCTGGTACGGTCGATCATGTCGGCCGCCGCCTCCTGGTACTGGCCCCACTTCTTCCGGTTGCGCCAGTCGTCGGGCGTGATTTTGAACTGCTTGAAGCGGGTCTTCTCGCGGGCCTTGAAGCGCCGCAGCTGCTCGTCCTGGTCGATCTGCAGCCAGAATTTGCAGACGGTGCCGCCGGAGCGGACGATCTGCTCCTCGAACTCGTTGATCTCCGAATAGGCGCGCATCCAGTCGGCCTGCGTGCAGAATCCTTCGATGCGCTCCACGAGCACGCGTCCGTACCAGCTGCGGTCGAAGATGGTGACGCGGCCCTGTCGCGGCAGCTGGCGCCAGAACCTCCAGAGATAAGGATGGGACCGCTCCTCGTCGCTCGGCGCCGAGATGGGGATGATGCGGTACATCCGCGGGTCGATCTCCTTCGCGACGCGGCGGATCGCGCCGCCCTTTCCCGCGGCATCCATGCCCTCGAAGGCGCAGACCAGCGTCCGCTTCCGGAACTTCGGCTCGCGGATCAGCTGCGCCAGCCGGCCCTGGAGCTTGTCCATCTCCTCCTCGTAGCGACCCTTCGGCACGATCAGCGAGAGGTCGAGCTTGTCGAGGACGCGGACCTTGTCGACCGGCGGAATCAGCGGCGGCGGGTCGGAGGCCTTGGGCTTGGTTTTGTCGGCGAGGCGGCCGCGCAGGGTTTCGAGGATCGTTTTCCCCGCCGTGACATAGCGATAGTTCGTGTCCGTACCCTCGACCACGATCCAGGGCGCGTGGGCGTGGCTGGTCTCCTCGAGAATTTCAGCGCTGACTTTCACGAAGCGGTCGTAATTGCTGAAGAAGTGTTTGTCCCGCTTCTCGACCCGCCACGCGGTCTCCGCATCCAGGGCGAGATCGTGCAGGCGTTTCTTCTGCCTCTTCTTGGAGAGATGGAACCAGAACTTGAGGAGCAGGGTCCCTTCGTCGGCGAGCATCCGCTCGAGGCCGTTGATCTCCTCGACCGACTGGATCATGTCGCGCCGCCGGGTGGTTCGGAGCACGCGGTCGACGATCGGCTGGGTGTACCAGGAGCCGAAGAGGATGCCGACCTTCCCGCGCGGGGGGAGCGCGCGCCAGTAGCGCCAGAGGGGCGGCCGCTCGCGCTCCTCGTCCGTGGGCGCATCGAACGCCACCGTCTCGATGTGCCGCGGGTCCATCCATTCGTTGAGGACCTGCACCGTCTCGCTCTTGCCCGCGCCGCGGACGCCGGAGATGAGGATGATGACGGAGAAGCGTCCGTCCTTGAACAGCTGATACTGGGCGTCGAGCAGGCCGACCCGCAGGTCGGGGACGATCTTCTGGAACTCCTTGTCGGACAGCTTGTGCCCCAGCTCGGCCGATTCGAACATGCGCCCCCTTCGTTCAAGAAACGCTGGAGATCGGATTGTAGCACGGCGCCCCGGCCCGTCGACCCTTTGCGCGACCCTCGTGATTAAAAAAAGAATTCCCCGCGGCGCGGCGGCAAGAAGACTTTCCCAAGCGCCGCCGATTCCATTTTTCTTGAGTTCATGCATCGGTTATGATCGACGTCAATCCGGCATCTGCCGGATCGGGGAGGGACTGGGATGAAGTCACCGAAGTCGCGTCTTCTCGCGCTCTGTCTCGTGATCCTGGCGGTGACCTCGCCGCCCGGCAGCGGACAGGACGCGCCGCCCCCGAAGAAACACCCCGGGAAGCTCGGCTCCCTGCTCTCCCAGCTGGCCGACGCGCACGAACAGGGCGGCGACGAGCGCGCCTCCCGGCGGGGCGAGGAACTGGGTCTGCGCCACTACGACGGAGAGAAACCCGGCGACGTCACCGTCCTCGTCGAGCCTCTGGACGGAAAGGACGCGTCCTCGATCGACCGCGACGACATCCTCCGCCGCGGCGGTGAGATCACCGGCGAATCCGAATCCTTCCTCCGCGTGAAGGTCCCGGTCCGCGCCCTGCGCAGGCTCTCCGCGCACGTCGGCCTGCGGACGGTGCGCACCCCGACGATGGCCCGGGCCCTCGAGGGTCTCGGCGCCAACCTCTCCGAGTCCGTCGCGCTCACCGGCGCGTCGAGCCTGCAGCTGGCCGGCTCGACCGGCGCCGGCGTCAAGATCGCCGTCGTCGACCTCGGCTTCATCGGCCTTGCCAGCACGATCGCGGCGGGCGAGCTGCCCGCGAACACGGTCAAGGTCCTCCTGTCCGGCCAGAGCGGCTCGACCTTCCTCGAGTCCGTCACGAACCACGGCTGCGGGGTGTCCGAGCACGTGGCCGACATGGCTCCCGGCGCGCAGATCTTCTGCATCCGGGTCCGCGACGACGTCGATCTCCAAAACGCGGCCACCTACTGCAAGAACAACGGCATCCGGATCGCCAACCACTCCGTCGGATGGGTGAACGCGAGCTACTACGACGGCAGCGGCCCCATCAGCAGCATCATCAACACGTCCGCGACCAGCGGCAACGTGCTGTGGTGCGTCGCCGCGGGCAACGACGCCGACCGCCACTGGCGCGGGGCGTGGACCGACACCGACAGCGACGGCTTCCTCGATCTCGGCAACGGGGTGGAGGACTACCTCACGATGATCGGGAGCGAGAGCTACCCGGTGCAGCTCTTCCTCAACTGGAACCAGTACGGTCATTCGACGACCGATCTCGACCTCTACGTCTACAACCGCTCGAACCAGGTGGTCGCGAACAGCACCGCGTTCCAGAGCGGCACCCAGCTGCCCACGGAGTCGGTTTCCTTCACCTACTCGGCGGCGCTGGCGCCCTACCGCATCCGGGTCTACAAATACACCGGCTCCACCGTCGGGCTCGACGTGACGCTCTTCAGCTTCAACCACTCGTTCACGTCGGCCGTCGCGTCTTCCAGCCTCATGGATCCGGCCTGCGCCCCGGGCGCGTTCGCAGTCGGCGCGATCCCCCAGGCGATCTACGCCCAGGCGAATCCGGCGCTCGAATACTACTCCAGCCAAGGACCCACGAATGACGGACGCCTCAAGCCCGACATCGCCGCGCCCGACGGGACGACGTCGTTGACCTACGGCTTCCAGGCGTCTTTCGGCACGTCCTTCGCATCGCCGACGACCGCGGGCGCCGCGGCCCTGCTCCTTCAGCGGAATCCGAGCCTGAACACCGCCCAGCTGGCCGCCGCGCTGCGGAAGCTGGCCATCGACGTCGGCCCGCCCGGCCCCGACCCCCAATACGGCGCGGGCAAGCTCGCCCTGACGACGAACGCGCCGCCCGTCGCCAACGCCCAGTCCGTCACGACAGCCCCGAACACGCCCGTCGGCATCACGCTGACCGGCAGCGACCCGACCGGCGATCCGATCACGTTCGAGCTGGTCACCGGTTCCGGTCCCTTCCTGGGCGTCCTCTCGGGAACGGCGCCGAACCTGACGTATACGCCCAATTCTGGCGTCACGGGCTCCGACAGCTTCATGTTCCGCGTGGACGACGGAATCACCGACAGCGCGCCGGTGACGGTCTCCCTCTCGATCTCGGCCGGCAACCGGCCGCCGGTCGCCCTGCCGCAGTCGGTGTCGACCCTGAGGGACACCCCGGTGGCAATCACGCTGGCGGGCAGCGATCCGGACGGCAATCCCCTGACCTATGCGATCCTTGCTCCCCCCTCCCACGGCGGCCTCTCGGGCGCGCCCCCCGCGGTCACCTATACCCCCGCTCCCGGGTACTTCGGCGCGGACGCCTTCACTTTCCGGGTGAATGACGGCACCGTAAGCAGCGCGCCGGCGACGGTGTCGATCACGGTCATCCAGCCCAATACGGCGCCCGTGGCCAACGACCAGTCGGTGACGACGAACGAGGACACGTCCCTGAGCTTCGCCCTCTCGGCCTCCGATGCCGACGGCGATCCCCTCAGCTTTGCGATCGTCGGAAGTCCGACGAAGGGCGGCGTCGTGCTGAACGGCGCCGTCGCGACCTATACCCCCAACCCCGACGTCAACGGCACGGACAGCTTCACGTTCAAGGTGAACGATGGAAGCCTGAACAGCAATCTTGCGACCGTCACCGTGACGATCACTCCGGTGAACGACGCGCCCGTGGCCCAGAACGGGCTTGCGGTCGTGAATGAGGACGCGCAGGGGCTCATCCCCCTGCAGGCCTTCGACGTGGACAGCGCCGTGCTGACCTACTCGATCGTCGGCCAGGGCGCCAAGGGTGTGGCCGTCCTCAACGGCTCGGTCGTGACCTATACGCCGAACCCCGACGCGAACGGGACCGACGTCTTCACGTTCAAAGTGAACGACGGCGCGCTCGACAGCAACATCGCGACGGTCACCGTCACGATCAACCCGATCAACGATCCGCCGACCTCCCTGAACGGCTCGATCACGACGCTCGAGGATACGGCGGTCGTCTTCCCGCTGTCGGCCGCAGACGTCGACGGAGACGCGCTCGCCTTCGTGATCGTTTCGAACGGCGCGAAGGGAACCGTCGTCCTGAACGGCGGCGTGGCCACCTATACCCCCAACGCGAACGCCAACGGGACCGACTCCTTCACGTTCAAGGTCAACGACGGGCAATATGACAGCAACGTGGCGACCGTCGTCGTCACGATCACCCCCGTCAACGACCCGCCCGTTGCGCTGAGCGCCGCGCTCGCGACGGCCGCCGACGCGCCGCTCGCATTCTCGGTGTCGGCATCGGACGTCGACGGCGACGCGCTCACCTACTCCATCGTGGCCGCCGGGACCAAGGGCGGCCTCGTGCTGGACCCGGTCACGGGCGCCGCGGTCTACACGCCGAACCCGGGCGCGAGCGGCACGGATACGGTCACGTTCAGGGCCAACGACGGGACGCTCGACAGCAATATCGCCACGCTGACCATCACGATCGCCTCTGTGAACCATGTCCCGACGGCGTCGGACGGCTCGCAGTCGACGGATGAAGACGTCGCTGTCAGCTTCCCGCTCTCGGCTTCCGATCCGGACGGCGACGCGCTGGTCTACTCGATCGTGGCGCCCCCGTCGATGGGGACCGTCACCGTCCTCAACGGAACGGCGACTTACACGCCCTTCGCGAATGCCAACGGCACGGATCAGTTCACGTTCAAGGCCGCCGACGGCCAGGCGGACAGCAACGTGGCGGTGGTGACGATCGTCATCGCTCCGGTCAACGATCCGCCGGTCGCCCTCCCCGGCGCCGCCTCGCTCCTCGAGGACTCGTCGGTGACGTTCACGCTCTCGGCCACGGACGTCGACAGCCCCTCGCTGACCTATGTGATCGTATCGGGACCGACGCAGGGGACGCTGAGCCTGGCCGGGGCCAGCGCGACGTATACGCCGAACCCGAACGCGAACGGAACGGATTCCTTCACGTTCCAGGCCAGCGACGGCTCGTTGCTGAGCAACATCGCCACGGTGACGATCTCGATCGGCGTCGTCAACGATCCGCCCGTCGCGAACGCCGCGTCCGCCGCGACCAACGAGGACACCCCGGTGTCCCTCGTACTGACGGGCGGCGATCCGGACGGCGACGTCGTCAGCTATGCCGTGGTCGGGCTGCCCTCGAAGGGCGTGCTGTCGGGCACGGCCCCCAACCTCGTGTATACGCCCAATGCCAACGTCAACGGGACCGACTCCTTCACCTTCAAGGTCAGCGACGGCCAGGCGGACAGCGCCCTCGCGACCATCACCCTGACGATCAACCCGGTCAATGACCCGCCCGTCGCCCATCCGCAGAGTTTCAGCACGCCGGCCGGCACGGCGAAGGCCGTCACGCTCGTGGGCGATGACGTCGACGGCGACGCCCTGACCTACACGATCGTCACGCCGCCCTCGCACGGGACGCTGACCGGCAGCGCACCCAATCTGACCTATACCAGCACCTCCGGGTACTACGGGCCGGACAGCTTCACCTTCACGGTGAGCGACGGCTCCGCCCTGAGCGCTCCGGCGACGGTCTCGATCACGACGACCCCGCAGACGCTGGCGTCCGACGGGTTCGAGTCGGCCAACTTCAGCGGCGGGACGGGCTGGACGGGCGCGTGGACCACGAGCGGCGACATCGCCAACGTCACGACGCCGGCGCCGCATACCGGCACCCACGAAGCGCGGCTGCGCCGCAATACCGGGTATATGAAGCGCTCCCTGAATGTCGCCGGCCTGTCGACCGTCCGCGTGAAGTTCTCGGCGAAGGGCGCGTCCTTCGAGGCCGGAGAGACCGGCGTGGTCCTGGTCAGCTTCAACGGCACGACGTGGACGACCCTGAAGACGTTCACGCAGGCCGAGGCGAACAACACCTGGCGGAGCTTCGATCTGCCGGTCGTGATGACGGGGACCACGTTGTGGGTGGCGTTCGACGCCAACATGAGCGGCACCGGGGACAACTGGTATATCGACGACGTGTCCGTGACGAACTGACGATCAGGGGCGCAGCGTCAGCAGTCTCGGAGTGTCGATGACGGGGATCTCGACCTCCACCAGGGTCCCCTCCTGGCGGAGGATCTTGACGCCGAGCTCCAGGCCGCTCATCGCGTCGATGAGGAGCAGCTTCTTCGGCGTCGCCCCCTTGATCGTCAGCTTGAACTTCTCCTCGGGCCAGGCGGCCACAGCGTCCCAGGTCATGACGTAGACGCCGACGACGTATTCGTTCTCCTTCGTCTGCCAGGGCAGCACCACCAGCGAATCGAGGCTCCGCAGGGTTTTTTCGCCCCCGAAGATGTTCCGGGGCTGGTCGACCGCGGCGACGTCGATGGACAGCGGCGCGGTTGCCAGGAGCGGCACGGCGCCCTCGAAGGTCCGCGTCAGGGAACGGATCGCCTTCAGGGTCGGCGGGGCGACGTCGTCGAAGGCGGCGTTCGCGGGCAGCTTCGGCAGGTCGAGCGGAAGGATCCCGAACTCCAGGGGATTCTTGTCCCAGGCGGAGAAGAAGTGGAGGACGTCGATGCCCTGGTGCAGCCAGAACGCATAGGAGCGGAGGGCGCATTTCGACTTCAGGGTCCAGGCGCCCGCGGGGTCGTTCACTCCGCACTCGGTCGCGAGCACTCCGTGCTCGGTCATATAGTGCCGGAAGCGGGCGACGCCCTTCGGCGCGCGCTTGCGGGCCTCGGGGTTGATCAGCCGCAGGATCGACTCGGTCTGGATGAACGTCGCCGCGATCCCTTCGGGCAGGCGGACATCGATCTTCGGGGTGAAGCCGTCGACGTTCTCGGCCGGATGCTCCTGATGGTACTCCTGCTCGGGCAGCTTGCGCGTCCCGGTGCCGTAGGGATGGTAGGTCTGTCCGTCGATGCCCGGCGGCAGCTCCTCGATGGGCGTATGGAAGAACGTCGTATTCGAGAAGCCCCAGATCGTGCGGACCTTCGGGAACTCCTTTTTCACGGCGTCGTTCACCCGGCGCGCCAATTCCCAGCAGGCTCCGCCTTCGTGGAGGAACTCCTTCGCGGGCTTGGGACGGTCCGGGTAGTAGTTGCGGATGTCGAGGAAGCGCGTCCCGAAGGTCAGCTCGTTGTAGATCTCGAAGTCGAAGTCGTCGATGCCCGCGGCCGCGACGAGACGGCCGACGATCATCGCGTACTTCGCGAAGCCCTGCACGGTCTCGTCGAACTCCGGCGTTCCCGGCGGATGCAGCGGCAGGTATTTCAGCGTCGCCATGGGGACTTTGCCGGCCTTCAGGTCCTTCGGCAGCGGCTTCGACAGCGTGCACTCGCCCGTCGCCTTGACGATTGAGACGATGATCGCCTCGGCGGCCCAGTAATCGGTGAGGCCGCTCAGGCCGGATCGGCCGACGACGATATTCGACGTGTCCGCGAGCTTGACCCGGGTCGCGCCCTTGGGCGCGTCTTCCACGAGCGTTCCGTCGTAACCGTGCATGGGACAGGGCACGCCCTGATGGCAGTTGAGCAGGATCGTCGGGCGCATCCCATGGCGCTTGAAAAGCGCGAACAGCGCCTTCAGGCGCGCGTCCTGGTGGGTGCCGGTCTCGTCGCCATTGACGTCGCCCCAGCCGACCTCCTTGCGGACGGCGCGGATTCCGGCCTCCGCCAGCAGCCGCACCGCGAGCTCGTCGTTGCCGGGGACGTTGTAATTGACGCCGACGCCGGCGAGGAAGTCGGTCGCCGGCCGCGTCTCCATCCAGGCGCGCCAGGGCTGCTGGAGATGGCTGTGCTTCGGAAACGGCAGGTCGAGCTGGGTCGGATCGGCATAAGGGCGGCTGTCCTGGAGGGCCGGGGCCAAGCACAGCAGCGCGGCGAGCAGCGTTTTCATACCCGTACCATAGCGCCTTCGTCGACCGGTGTGTCAGATCCCTGACGGTGGTAAGATGAATCCATGAGCGGGCTGAAGAACGGCGTCGTCGCGATCCTCGAGAACGGCGCCGGAAAATTTCTGTTCATCCGCCGCGGGCTGACGCTGCAGCGCGCGCCCGGCTGGTGGTGTTTCGTGGGCGGCGAAGTCGAGCCGGGTGAGACCCACCCGGAAGCGGCGGCGCGGGAGGTCCGGGAGGAAGTCGGGCTGGCGGTCCAGGTGCGGGATCAGGTCCACGAAAGCCTCTCCCCCAACGGGGAATACCGCCTGCACTGGTTCGTCACGCGTCTGGAGCCGGCGGATCAGACGGTTGTGCCCTCTCCGGTGGAAGTGGACGAATGGCGCTGGCTGAGCATCGCGGACGGCCTGCGGCTGCACCCGATCCTCCCCGGGCTGAAGGACTGGCTGGAAAACCGGCCGCTTCGTTGAACCCGAGGGCGTCCTTCTGCGCTGGATCTGGCGGTCCATGCTTGACTTGGTGATTCATAGACCGCTAGGCTATGGGAAGTTTGATGCAGGCGTAACCGTTCATGCTCGCTGTATTTCAGCTCCTCGCGGTCGCCCAGCAGACCCTCTCCGACGGCACGACCATGCGCGTCACGGTCGGCATCGTCAGCCTCGTCGCCGTCACCGCCGTGGCGATGAACATCCGCCGGAGATCCCAGGTGGAGTCGGTGGCCGACGGATCCAAGCCGGTCTACGCCTACCGCGGCGGTCCGAATCCCGATCTCCCGGAAGATCCCTGGGCCCACCTGAGCCTCGCGAAGATCGACCGCGTGCTGTACTGGTTCAGCTGCGAGGAGGGCGTCAAGGGACAGGATGAGGCGATCGAGGTCCTGCGCGACGAGCTCTATATGGCACGCGCGCGGCTCTCGGGCGCCGCGAGCGGGATCTCGACCAAACCGAAGATCGTCCTCTTCTTCGCCGGCCCGACCGGCGTCGGCAAGACCATCACCGCGCAGAAGCTCGCCAAGTTCCTCTTCGGGACCGAGAACCGCTTCCTCCGCCTCGACATGACCGAGTTCAAGGAGGAGCATACGTTCCACAAGCTCGTCGGCGCCCCGCCCAGCTACGTGGGCTACAACCAGGGCGGACTGCTGACGAACGCCGTGCGCGCGACGCCCCACCTCGTGGTGCTGGTCGACGAAGTCGAGAAAGCGCACCCGAAGGTCCTCGACCTTTTCCTGCAGATCCTCGACCACGGCCATCTGACCGACGGCCGCGGCCAGACGGTGTCGTTCAGCGAAACCGCGATCATCTTCACGTCGAACCTCGGGACGCGGACCGAAGACGGCCGCGGCAAGGACGTCGGCGAGCGCGCCCGGCTGGAGCAGGTCATGCGGATCAAAGATCCGGACCTCCGAAAAACCGGGATCCGGGAGCATTTCGTACGCGCGGTCGAGCGGTTCTTCACCCACGAGATCTCGCGGCCCGAACTGCTCAACCGGATCGGCGACAACATCATCCCCTTCAACTTCGTCGACAACGCGGAGATCCAGAAGGAGGTCGTGCGCTCGATCCTGATGCGGCTCAAGGAGCACGTCGAGCAGGAGTATTCCAAGGCCGGCCAGTCGATCGAATTCAGCGACAAGATCCCCTCGTTCATCGTCGACAAGGAATCCGAGGCGATCAACGAGTTCGGCGCCCGTCGCATCACGCACGCCATCCGCCAGGAGGTGCTGCGTCCGCTGGCGCCCGCCCTGCTCCGCGCCGAGCAGGCCGGGCGCGGCCACCGCCTCTTCAGCGTCGTCGTCTCCATGGACGGCATGCGTCTCGAGGTCGAAGAGACCGAGCGGTAATCCGCAGGCGACGGCATCGATCTTGGGATAGAATGCACGCGGGATGTCGGAAACCAAGAAACGCCACGGAACCCGCTTCCATGAGGTCAAAGTGCCGGAGGGCCCCAATCTCCACGGCATCGCGGAGAACCTCTACAGCCTTCAGCAGGACCTGGAGATCGCGCGAAAAATCCAGAACCGGCTGCTGCCCCCGAAACCCCACCTGACCGGTTACGATTTCGAGGTGTATTACCAGCCCGCGGGCGAGGTCGGCGGCGACTTCTACGACTTCATTCCCATGTCGGGCGGGCGGATGGGCCTGCTCGTCGCGGACGCCTCGGGCAAGGGGCTGGCCGGCGCCCTGCTGATGGTCGAGGCGCGGGCCTCGATCCGGACGATGGCGTCCATGACCGCGTCGCCCCGCGAGATCCTGGCCTCCGTCAACCGCGTGCTGCTGCGCGACCTGGAAAAGGGCCGCTTTGTGACGGCGTTCTTCGTGCTGCTGGATCCGCTGCGGCACACGATGACCGTCTCGAACGCCGGCCACACACCGATGCTGCTCTGTCGCGAGGTCGGGAAGACGATCGTCGAAGTCGCGCCGAAGGGGCTGGTCCTGGGGGTCGTCCCGGACGCGAAGTTCCTGGATACGCTGACCGAGGAGACGGTGCCGCTGTATCCGGGCGACCGCTTCCTGATCTATTCCGACGGCGTGAACGAGCTGATGAATCCCGTCAACGAGGAGTTCGGGATGGAGCGCCTCACGACGTGGATGCGCGTCAATTCCCACCTCTGGTCCGAGGACGCGGTGAAGACCCTGACGGATGCCCTGGAAGTGCACCGCGCCGGCCAGCAGCAGTCGGACGACATCACGATCCTGACCGGCCGCATCGAGACCTGATCCCCGCTCCAACAAGCCCGGCTGGTTGGAGGGCTACTTCTTCTCGAGCTGGCGCTTGAGGGCGTCGACCTCGAGGCGCAGCTTCTCGATCTCCAGCTTGGCGCGCTCCTCCATCGCGGCCTCCCCGCCGGCGGTGTAGGCGTTGTAGACGTTTCCCTTCTGCTGGATCTCGGTGAGCATGCCGTCCTTCGACGTCTTGAAGTGCACGTTGCTCCCGTACATGCTCGAGACCAGCGCCCAGCCGTCGGGCACCTTCTCGAGACGCGACGCGCCCTGCATCATCATCGCCGCCGTGTTCTGGTTCGCGCCCGCGCTCGACAGCTCCATATAGGCGATCGCGAAGTCCATGGCCGCGTCCTCTTCGCCGATCATGATTTTCGACATCTGCAGCAGGGTGTTGATGGAGTTCGTCGAATACACCCCCTTGACCAGCAGGCGGTGGAAGCCGTCCTCGTACTTCCGGATCGCGAACATGCTGTGCGGGGGCGGGAGCCCCATCATCGCAGCGGGTCCGTTGGCGGCGTTGACGCCCGTGACCTCGTAGATCCGCGTGTCGGGCAGCCAGCGGCCGAGGCTCCGGATCTTCGACAGCTCCACGGTCGAGCCTTCGTCGAGGTTCTCCTTGGCGTATTTCTTCAGCTTCTCGAGACCCAGCCACTCGATCTTCTCGATCGCCTGCGCCGCGAGGCCTTTCACCTCCAGGTCGCTGCTCACCGCGGCTTTCTTCAGCGCCTCGATGGCCGGTCTGCCGATCTTCACGAGGTCGTCGACCGCGAGGCCGCGCTCGTCCTTGTTCCCCTCGCTGAAGGTCTGGATGAGTTTCTGGATGCGGTCCTCGTCCTGGACTGCCGGAAGGACGCCCATTCCCAGCAGGAGCGCGACGGCCGTGCAGAGCATAACGATCTCCTTATGGTCGGTCCGGAAGGACGGGTATTAGACGTTTCCCGTCGCCCGCGTTGGAGCCGACGATCCCCATTCCCTTCAAAAACCATGATACCCCGGCCGGCCCCCCGTTCATGAAGTCTTTTCGAAGGCTTCGCACGGCGTTTTCCAGCCCTAACTAGAGTATGGGTGAGAGGGGGGGAACATGAAGATGATCCTGCCGATCCTCGCGGCGCTCGCCGCCGCGGGCTGCACCAGCGTGATGCGCGGCCCCGACACCTGCGCGGAAATCCACTTCGACGCCACCTACGTCCTCGCCCGCTGGGCCGGCTGGTCGCCGTCGGAATCCCTCACCATCGCCGCCGCCGACGCCTGGACCGACCACCACCCCGACACGAGCTCCGTCGCCACCGAACGGCGCATCGTTGCCGGCATCGTCAACCCCCTGACCATCCCCTGGGTGGTCTGCAGCGGCACCTACGATCTGGTCGCCGAGGGCGATACTCCGGCGCGCGCCTACGGCCGCCGGGTCGCGGAAGCGACCGCCTGGGCCCTCCCCGCCACCGGACACCTCCTCCACTTCCCCGCCATCGGCCTGCGCTCGGCCGTGCTGCCGGCCTTCTACGTCAACCCCGTCAGCGGCGAGATCGAATACGGCAATGCGGAAGCGCGCCGGGTGCTGGAGCGGGCCTTCCTCGAGTTCCAGTCCCACGCCGACGACGTCGAAGCCACGCTGACGCTGCTGGGGATCGGCCTCCACACGCTGCAGGACTCGATCAAGCACAGCGGCTACAACGCCGCGCAGGGGCATATCGCAGCGGATCCCGATCCGGACTCGGCCTGCTGCAACCTGGGGGCCGCGATGCTGAGCGCCGAAGTCACGCTGAATTCGCTGCGCTACGCGCGGCGGCTGGCGACGGGGACCTCCTCGCCACCGCCGGCGGGCTGGAAGGAAGCGCTGCGCCGGGTTTTCAGCGATCCCGTCCGTCCGGGCGAAGACCGCGAACTCCGCTGGGCGCGCTTCGTGAGCAGCGAGTTTCGAGAGAAATCGTCGGGCCGCCGGTCGCTGCTGGCGCGCTGGCGGGAGAGGGGCGGCGAGGACGCCTTCGCGCGCGCGCTGGAGCAGGTCGAAGAAACACTGCGGAGAAAATAAAAACCCCCCGTGAAGATGAGCGGGGGGTTCACTGGGGTTAGTGGAATTTACGGTCGGGGAAGGGGCTGCCGGCCCTGGTGGGCCGGGCAGCCCCTCCCCGTAATACTCTTCAGATTGCCTGGTCTCCCTTCTCTCCCGTCCGGATCCGCACCGCGGACTCCAGGGGGAGGACGAAGATCTTGCCGTCGCCGATCTCGCCGGTCTTCGCCGCTCGGACGATGGCGTCCACGGCAGCCTGCACGGCCGAGTCTGCGATGACGACTTCCACCTTCACCTTGGGCACGAGGTCGACCGTATACTCGGCGCCCCGGTACTGCTCCTTGTGGCCCTTCTGGCGGCCGAATCCGCGGATTTCGCTGACCGTCATGCCCTGGACGCCGACCTGGGTCAGGGCCGACTTTACGTCCTCCAGGCGGTGCGGCTTGATGATCGCTTCTATCTTTTTCACTCGGTTCTCCTATCTACCCTTCATAACCGTTCACAGAGCTCCGCACCCTATTTCGACGTCGGGCTCTCAGAGGCCTTGTCCATCACCACGCCGCAGTAGCCGACCGCGCCCATCTCGGGCACGTCGAGACCTTCGATCTCGACCTCCGCGGACACGCGGTTCCCGACGATCACATCGACGACCTTGTAGACGACGATCGAGATGATGCTGACGTACGTGAGGCACGCCGCGACGCCGATCCCCTGGGCAGCCAGCTGTCCGGCGTCGCCGAAGAGGATGCCCTTGACGGTACCGGGCACGGTGTTCCACCCGTCGCCGTAGGTGCCGTCCGCGAAGATGCCCACGGAGAGCACGCCCCAGATGCCACCCGCACCGTGGACCGAGATCGCTCCGACAGGATCGTCGATCTTGAGCTTCCGCTCCATGAAGAAGACGGACTCCACGACCAGGATGCCGGCGACCACGCCGATGATGCAGGCGCTGAACGAGCCGACGAACGCGCAGGGGGCCGTGATGGCCACCAGGCCGGCCAGCATGCCGTTGCACATCATGGAGGTGTCGGGCTTGTTGCCGCGGACCTTCCAGATCCACATCGTGGCAGCGAGGGCGCCGGTCGCGGACGCGAGCATCGTGTTGACGACGCTCATGGCGTTGCGGAGGTCCGTGCCCGCGAGGCTGGAGCCGGGGTTGAAGCCGAACCAGCCGAAGGCCAGGATGAACGTGCCGATGACGCACATCGCGATGTTATGCGCCGGGATCACGTTCGGGCTGCCGTCCTTGTTGTACTTGCCGATGCGCGGTCCCATCAGCTTCGCGAACCAGAACGCGATGATGCCGCCCTGTGCGTGCACGACCGAGGAGCCCGCGAAGTCGACCGTGCCGTGACCCAGGCCCAGCTTGGCGCCGAGCTGGGAGCACCAGCCGCCGCCCCAGACCCAGTTGCCGTAGACCGGGTACATGATCATGCCCAGCGCGAGCCCGTAGAGCATGAACGCCGAGTACCTCCAGCGCTCGGCCGCGGCGCCCGTCGGGATCGTCGCGGTGGTGTCCATGAACACCATCTGGAAGAAGAACAGGGCGAACACGGACGTGTCGTAGAAGTTGCCCTGCAGGAAGAATCCCTTCGTCCCGATGATGTTCCAGCCGGCGACGGACCAGACGCCGTCCATCACCGCCGGGCCGCCCATCGTGCCGGCCGAGCCGAGGCCTCCGAACATGAAGGCGTAGCCGCACACGTAGAAGCCCAGCATGCCCAGCGGATAGATCATGAAGTTCATCGCCATGGTGTGCGAGACGTTCTTGGCGCGGCAGAGGCCCGTCTCGACCATCGCGAAGCCGGCCTGCATGAACATGACGAGGAAGCCGGTGACCAGCGTCCAGGTCATGTTGATCGCGACGCGGTTGTGGCCCACCGCCTTGGCGAGCTTCAGCGCGAGCGGCTCCTTCTTGATCTGCTCCGTGTATTCATCGAAGGCCTTCTTCTTCTCGTCCCACGCCTTCTTGGCCTCGGCGAACTCCTTCGCATCCGTGATCTTCTTCGGATCCGGAGCCTCGCCGGGATCGGCGACCGGGAACGCGGTCCCGCTGGCATCGATCGCGGTATTCTCGTCGCCGGTCGCGGTGCCCGCGGGATCGCCCTTGGGGCCCGTATCGGCCGGGGCAGCCGGAGCCGCCGGGGCGGCCGCCGCCGGAGTCTCCGCCGGCTTGGGCGTGTCCTGCTTGGGTGCGTCCGCCGGTTTGGGCGCTTCCGCCGCCGGCTTCGCGTCTTCCTTCTTCTCCTGCGCGGTGACGAACTTCGGAATCAGATAGAACCACCCCACCGCGACGAGAACCAGCCAAATTGCCGCCCACCGCCTGAGAGCACTCCGATCTCCCCCCCCAAGGGCGGACTTCAAGTAACCCCACCCGCCGTTCCCACTCGACATTCTTGATCTCCTCTCTTCAGCACCAAACGACGGAATTCTCCGGAGCATCCGGGAACTCCCCTGACTGGCGTTGCGGAGAGCAAGACCTGTGCCACCCGGCACCCATTATGGGCTTGAGGGGCGATATCGGTTGGCGGTGAAGGGGTTGCGCGGGTGAGCAGCCTTCCGGTCTGCTAGGGCGGGGATTACTGCCGCGCTACTCTTCAGTATGAAGCAGCGGGAATGCATACCGTAGAGCATGAATCACGACGACGAAATTCCGGATCAACGAATAACTTCGCGGCGCGTGAGACTCTCCTTCGCCTCGTGCCAGGTGAACCCGAGCCCGGTGAGGCGCTTGACCCGCTCCGGCCTCAGACGGCCGTGACGGTGGCCGGTTCGCTGCGCGGCCACCCAGCGACCGAGAAAGGGATCCGCAGCATAGCGCGCGGGCACCTCGCAGTCCCCGTGCTCCTGCTGATACGCCGCCAAGCGGGAAAACGCTTTCTCCCAGGCTTCGTCGCGATCGCGCTGGAGGCCGTCGCGTCCGGACCAGGGAAAATCCAGTTGATCGAGCAGCACGATGCGGGCCGCGGAGAGCCGATCGGCGCTCCGCAGTTCGCGCTGGTAGCTGACCCAGCGGGCAAGTTCGGGGTTTTCGGCAAGTCGCCGGGGCACGTCGCAGTGTCCTTCGGTTTCCTTGAATCGCCGCAATAATTCGTACTGCTCGCGCCAGCCGGCGTCCCGGATCCGCGCGTTCCGCTTCCGCGGGCGGCGCGCGGTCGCCGGACGGGACGGGGCCGCAGGCAGCGGAAATCCCAGCTCCTCGAGGCGGGTCCGACGGTAGGACTGCAGCGCCCAGTGCCGCAGCAGATAGCGCTGGCGTAGCACCCAGCGGGCCAGCTTCGGATGTTCCGGCCAGTTTTTCGGCACGTCGCAATGGCCGTGGGCTTTGCGAAACTCCATCAATGCAAAATACATCCGCTCCCACGCACGGTCGCGGCTCCGCGACTGGCGGGGTTCCAGCGACCAGTCGATGCCCCGTTCCTCGAAACGCCGCAGGCGGTCTTCCGGAAGACGCCCTGTTCGCTTGAGATGGCGCTGGCGGACAACCCAGCGGGCCAGTTCCGGATTCCGGCTCCATCCCTCCGGGACATCGCAATGCCCATGGGTGCGCAGGAACGAGTGCAGTTCGTCGCAAAGGCGGTTCCAATGGAGTTCCCGCTCGTGCGCCCGCACCTCGGCCGTCCTCCAGCACACCCCCAAACCTTCCAGCTCTCGAAGGCGATGCGGATCAACCCTGCCCAGCCGGATCTCTCGGCGCTGATTGATCACCCAGAATGAGAGGCTCGGATTGGCAGGCCATTTTCGGGGCACGTTGCAATGCCCGTGCTGCTCCTTGAACTTCCGGAGTTCCTCGAGTCGCTCGACCCAACGCTGCTCGGCGGGCGGACGGAAGGTATCCTGATCGGAACTCCCGGCGTTGTTGAGCGGTCCGGACCGATTCCCGCGAGATCTCATAGGTCCCCCCCAGATCAGGCTCGCTGGCCCATCTCTTGAGCTGAAAGAATGGGATTACCGTAAGAGCCCGGGCCTGATCTAGAGGGCAAGCCCACAATAATGTGTAGGTGTAAGTAGCTAAAATGATGAGAGTGTATCCCCTTTATTTGATATAGTGGATTTACCTGATGTCTGAGAGGTCGTCACGCGGACAGCCGCGACTTGCAGGCGCCTGGAGGGTTCTGGCCCGATGATGTACGCGAACTCCGGCCGCAAGACTCCGATGCAGGACGAGCCGAAGTCCTCCCCCCTCCCCTCCCGCAAGCATCGGGTCTTTATCGTGGACGACCATGCGATCCTCCGCCAGGGACTTGCCGCCCTCATCAACGGAAAGCCCGATCTGGAGGTGTGCGGGGAATCCGAGAGCGCCGAGGAGGCGCTTCGGGAGATCCCCAAGTCGGGGGCGGATTTCGCCATCGTCGATCTGTCGCTCAACGGCATGAGCGGGTTGGAACTGATCAAGAGTCTCCGCTTGCGTCGAGGGGATTTGCCGGTTCTCGTGCTCTCGATGCACGACGAATTGTTTTTCGCGGAGCGGGCTCTACGCGCGGGCGCAAACGGATACCTGATGAAGAACCGCGCGGTCGCCGATCTCGAACAGGCGCTGCGCCATATCCTCGAGGGCGGCGTCTATGTCAGCCATAAAGTGTCGGACCACTTGCTCCGCGTCATGACGCACTCCGAGCGGGCCACGCAGCAGTCGAGCATGGAACTGTTGAGCGACCGCGAAATCGAAGTCTTCGAGATGGTCGGCCGGGGCTACGGCAATGTCGAAATCTCACGGAAGCTTCACCTCAGCACGAGGACCGTGGAAGGATATCGCGCCCGGATCAAGGAGAAGCTGGACCTGAAGGATGCGGCTCAGCTGTTTCACCACGCCCTGGCGTGGCTGCACGGCAAGGTCGCCGGCCCCTCGGGGTAGCATCCCGGCGAGGATCGGAAACCGGCGATCGGCCGAAGCCCTCTCCGTCCTTCCTCGAAAGCCCTGGCCCTGTGGACTCTCTCCGTCCGCTTCCCTATGATCTTCCCAACGTCCGGAGGGCCCCGATGTCGGAGTTTCGTATCCGTCCCATCTACGGCTACAGCACGGCCGTGCTGAGCACGGGGCTGGTCACCATCCTCACCCTGCTTCTGAAGCCCTACCTTCGAAACGGCGTCATGGTGATCTTCATCAGCTCCGTCATGATCAGCGCCTGGTACGGCGGCCTGGGCCCCGGTCTGGTCGCCAGCACTCTGAGCGTCCTGGCGTCGCAGTTCTTCTTCTTTCCTCCGGTGTATTCGCTGGCGGTTGAGAACGTGGACGACATCGTGCAGATCGTGGCGTTCTTCATCGTCACCGTTCTCATCAGCTCGCTCACCCATTTGCAGAGGCGGTCCCTGGGGGCGCTGAAGGAGCTCGCAAGCGACCTCGAGCTGCGGGTGCGGGAGCGCACCGCCTGGCTGTCCTTGCTGCACGACATCACCGGCTCCGCCAACGTGGCCGAGACGGTCGGGCAGGCGTTCCGTTTCGTCGCGCGCCGCCTCTGCGAGGAGAAACTCTGGACCGCCTGCTTCGTCTACTTGCCCGTGAAGGACGATCCCGACGTGCTGATCCTGTCCCCCTACTCCAGAGACCGGCGCGATCCCGGCGCCGCCGCGGTCGAGACGCAGGTCCGCAAGGGGGTGGGACTCGCAGGCCGCTGTCATGCCCGCGCTGCGTTGGAGATCGATCCGCCCGATCGCCTGGCCTTCCCGGTGATCGTCAACGGCTCCGTCCTCGCCGTCTTCGAGTGCGTCTCCCGAAAGCCTCTGGATCCCCGGGACAACCTGCTCAAACTGATGGGAGCGATCGGGCTGGAACTGGGTCAGGTCGCGGGCCGGCGCCAGCTTCAGGAGGAGTATGCGGAGGCGGTCTGGCAGCAGCAGGTCCGGATCGCCCACGAGCTCCACGACGGCCTGGGGCAGGACCTGACGGGCCTGGGATTCCTCACCAAGAGTTTGGCGGTGTCCATGGAGGGCACTCCGGGAGCCGGAATCGCCGGCAAGCTGCGCCAGGGGATCGAGCACTCGCTGGAACAAATCCGCAGACTCGCTCGCGGCGTGATGCCCGTCGAGCTCGCCCTGGATGGCCTGATGTCGGCGCTGCGTCAGCTCGCCGCCGGCGTGGGACCCGTCCACGGGATCCCCTGCCGCTTCGACTGTCCCGCTCCGGTGCTCATCGCGGAGCATCAAACCGCGTCCCAGCTGTACCGGATCGCCCAGGAGGCCGTCACCAACGCCCTGAAACACGCTCACGCCACGGGCATCGTCATCACCCTTCTGTCCACTGCGGAAGGTGTTCTTCTGAAGATCGCCGACAACGGCGTCGGCCCTCCCGCCGCATTGGACCACTTACCCGGAGGCAGCGGGCTGCGCATCATGAGATACCGGGCAGCGGCTCTCGCCGCCACCTTAACGATGAAAAAAGCCGATCCCCGGGGAATGGAGATTACTCTGTTGCTGCCGAAACCCAAGTCCGACATATAGGGACGGGAGCGCCTGATATGACGACTCTGCCACACCCTACGGGACCCGTCGATCCCGTGTCGGGAACGCCGGCCGGGCTCCGCCGCCGACGGATTTTTCTCGTCGACGACCACAACGTGGTCCGGAGCGGGCTGGCCGAACTTCTGAACCTCGCGCCCGATCTGCAGGTATGCGGGGAGGCGGCAACGGCCGAGGAAGCGCTCCGGACGATCGACGCGGCGCAACCCGATGCCGCCATCGTCGATCTGACGCTCGGCGAAATGGGCGGCCTGGAACTGATCAAGACCTTGAAAGTCCGCATGCCCCAGCTCCCGGTGCTGGTGCTGTCGATGCACGACGAATCCTACTATGCCGAACGCTGCCTTCGCGCCGGCGCGAAGGGGTACATCATGAAGAAGGAGGCGATCGAGCAGCTGGAACATGCCGTCCGCCAGATTCTCGACGGGAAGGTCCATCTGAGTCCGACCCTGTCGAACCAGTATCTTCTGGCGGTCGCGCGGGGGAATACGACCGGGATCGGCTCGCCGGTGAACCTGCTCAGCGACCGCGAACTGGAGATTTTCGAATGCATCGGCCGGGGCCTGGGCGCGACGGAGGTTGCCCGAAAGCTGAGCCTCAGCGTCCGGACCATCGAGTCCTATCAGGCCAGACTCAAAGAGAAGCTGAACCTGAAGGACTCCTCGCAGCTCTTCCAGTACGCGCTCCACTGGGTCGAGCACCACTAGCTTCCCGCCGATCCTCCGCTGACGCGTTCCGATGCGCCGGTAAAATAAAAACCCCCCGTGAAGATGAGCGGGGGGTTCACTGGGGTTAGTGGAATTTACGGTCGGGGAGGGGGCTGCCGGCCCTGGTGGGCCGGGCAGCCCCTCCCCGTAATACTCTTCAGATCGCCTGGTCTCCCTTCTCTCCCGTCCGGATCCGCACCGCGGACTCCAGGGGGAGGACGAAGATCTTGCCGTCGCCGATCTCGCCGGTCTTCGCCGCTCGGACGATGGCGTCCACGGCAGCCTGCACGGCCGAGTCTGCGATGACGACTTCCACCTTCACCTTGGGCACGAGGTCGACCGTATACTCGGCGCCCCGGTACTGCTCCTTGTGGCCCTTCTGGCGGCCGAATCCGCGGATTTCGCTGACCGTCATGCCCTGGACGCCGACCTGGGTCAGGGCCGACTTTACGTCCTCCAGGCGGTGCGGCTTGATGATCGCTTCTATCTTTTTCACTCGGTTCTCCTATCTACCCTTCATAACCGTTCACAGAGCTCCGCACCCTATTTCGACGTCGGGCTCTCAGAGGCCTTGTCCATCACCACGCCGCAGTAGCCGACCGCGCCCATCTCGGGCACGTCGAGACCTTCGATCTCGACCTCCGCGGACACGCGGTTCCCGACGATCACATCGACGACCTTGTAGACGACGATCGAGATGATGCTGACGTACGTGAGGCACGCCGCGACGCCGATCCCCTGGGCAGCCAGCTGTCCGGCGTCGCCGAAGAGGATGCCCTTGACGGTACCGGGCACGGTGTTCCACCCGTCGCCGTAGGTGCCGTCCGCGAAGATGCCCACGGAGAGCACGCCCCAGATGCCACCCGCACCGTGGACCGAGATCGCTCCGACAGGATCGTCGATCTTGAGCTTCCGCTCCATGAAGAAGACGGACTCCACGACCAGGATGCCGGCGACCACGCCGATGATGCAGGCGCTGAACGAGCCGACGAACGCGCAGGGGGCCGTGATGGCCACCAGGCCGGCCAGCATGCCGTTGCACATCATGGAGGTGTCGGGCTTGTTGCCGCGGACCTTCCAGATCCACATCGTGGCAGCGAGGGCGCCGGTCGCGGACGCGAGCATCGTGTTGACGACGCTCATGGCGTTGCGGAGGTCCGTGCCCGCGAGGCTGGAGCCGGGGTTGAAGCCGAACCAGCCGAAGGCCAGGATGAACGTGCCGATGACGCACATCGCGATGTTATGCGCCGGGATCACGTTCGGGCTGCCGTCCTTGTTGTACTTGCCGATGCGCGGTCCCATCAGCTTCGCGAACCAGAACGCGATGATGCCGCCCTGTGCGTGCACGACCGAGGAGCCCGCGAAGTCGACCGTGCCGTGACCCAGGCCCAGCTTGGCGCCGAGCTGGGAGCACCAGCCGCCGCCCCAGACCCAGTTGCCGTAGACCGGGTACATGATCATGCCCAGCGCGAGCCCGTAGAGCATGAACGCCGAGTACCTCCAGCGCTCGGCCGCGGCGCCCGTCGGGATCGTCGCGGTGGTGTCCATGAACACCATCTGGAAGAAGAACAGGGCGAACACGGACGTGTCGTAGAAGTTGCCCTGCAGGAAGAATCCCTTCGTCCCGATGATGTTCCAGCCGGCGACGGACCAGACGCCGTCCATCACCGCCGGGCCGCCCATCGTGCCGGCCGAGCCGAGGCCTCCGAACATGAAGGCGTAGCCGCACACGTAGAAGCCCAGCATGCCCAGCGGATAGATCATGAAGTTCATCGCCATGGTGTGCGAGACGTTCTTGGCGCGGCAGAGGCCCGTCTCGACCATCGCGAAGCCGGCCTGCATGAACATGACGAGGAAGCCGGTGACCAGCGTCCAGGTCATGTTGATCGCGACGCGGTTGTGGCCCACCGCCTTGGCGAGCTTCAGCGCGAGCGGCTCCTTCTTGATCTGCTCCGTGTATTCATCGAAGGCCTTCTTCTTCTCGTCCCACGCCTTCTTGGCCTCGGCGAACTCCTTCGCATCCGTGATCTTCTTCGGATCCGGAGCCTCGCCGGGATCGGCGACCGGGAACGCGGTCCCGCTGGCATCGATCGCGGTATTCTCGTCGCCGGTCGCGGTGCCCGCGGGATCGCCCTTGGGGCCCGTATCGGCCGGGGCAGCCGGAGCCGCCGGGGCGGCCGCCGCCGGAGTCTCCGCCGGCTTGGGCGTGTCCTGCTTGGGTGCGTCCGCCGGTTTGGGCGCTTCCGCCGCCGGCTTCGCGTCTTCCTTCTTCTCCTGCGCGGTGACGAACTTCGGAATCAGATAGAACCACCCCACCGCGACGAGAACCAGCCAAATTGCCGCCCACCGCCTGAGAGCACTCCGATCTCCCCCCCCAAGGGCGGACTTCAAGTAACCCCACCCGCCGTTCCCACTCGACATTCTTGATCTCCTCTCTTCAGCACCAA
>Ga0137409_10000763_pt1 | contig 35211 bp, 32 predicted proteins | sample CZODoug1_16funga_FD_122059 | JGI IMG/M metagenome (GOLD analysis project Ga0137409, IMG submission 122059) | Vadose zone soil fungal communities from Angelo Coast Range Reserve, California, USA - CZODoug1_16fungal (Hybrid Assembly) | ecosystem: Environmental > Terrestrial > Soil > Vadose zone... | reverse complement strand
GCGGGGTAAACAGCAAGACCCTGGAGCTTTTTCAGTCGTATCCTTGGCCAGGTAATATTCGCGAACTCCAGAACGTCGTCGAACGATCTGTCATCGTGTGCGAAACAGAGAATTTCTCGGTGGATGAGAGTTGGCTTTCGCCGCAGCCTCTTGCAACCGAGTTACAAAGCCAGTCTGGGCTCTCCCTAAAGCTTGCTGCTCAGGAAAAAGAGCTGATCGAGGCTGCCTTGAGCGAGAGTGGAGGTCAGGTGTTCGGACGGCGGGGCTGCCAAGGTGGGGATTCATCCATCAACGTTAGAATCGAAGATTGCCTCGTTGAAGATCAACAAGTATCGCTTCCCGATTCACGCACAAGCCACGAGAGTGCCTTCTTACAGGGCGAACGGAACTTCCTCTGTGCCCTGCGAACCATGCGCCCCCGCCACGCGGTCATTTTAACCCTCTCTGTCGATGGCGATTGCCCTCTCTGGTCGTACCTCCAATCCGGTACGTTGCCCTGGCTTATCTCCTTTATTTGCCACTCTTTATGTAAACTGCCGGGTGTGTACGCAAAATTCCCAATCTGGAACTCTTTGCTGTGCGTTCGCCAACCTAATCCCCTACTCCTATTCCTACGCCCCACCCCGTAAGTCATTCAGCTGCAACACTTATGGGTCTCCCCGCAAGTGTTGCAAACAAAAGACTTACAGTGTGACTAAACCCTTTAGATGCAACACTTACAAGAAACAGGGGGCCAGGGGGTTATGGTTAACTAGATTTGCGAGCAGGATCGCCGTCCTGGGGAATCCTCGGCGCCAAAGGACCTATCTCAACTTCTCTCTATTCAATCACTCGGTCTCTCCGTGGCAATCCTGTTTCAAGGCTCCCTCGACTGGTGCCGCGACAATTTCACGGACGCGTTCGCGCAGCACCGGCACATCTTCCTTCCTCAAACCCTTGGTCTCGATGGTGTCGTGCAGAAGAACCGTGATTTTCGCCGGCCAGAGCATCCAATGGCCCGTCCGGTGATGCTGAAAGGAACCAATCAGGCTCACGGGCACGATGGGAATTCCGAGCTGCTGCGCGACGCGGAAGCCGCCGTCCTGGAATTGATCCACGTGCCCGTCGCGCGTCCGCTTGGCTTCGGGAAAAATGATGAGGCTGGTGCCGCCATCCACGGCGTCCTTCGTGAGCCGCCACATGCGCTTCAAATCCGAAGGCCGGCGGACATCCGGCACCGGGACGTTGCCGAAGCGCTTCATCAGCCAGCCGTACGCGGGAATTTTGAAGTGGGATTCCAGCTCCCACCCGCGTACAAACTGCGGGATCGCGCAGTAAAGCATGAAAGGATCGAAAAGATTGACGTGATTCGGCATGAAGAAGGAAGTTCGGTTGGCATCGAAGCCGGCGGAGCGGCGGACCTCGACCTGCGCGCCGGAAAGAAACGCGATGCGGCGGCAGAAACTGCGCTGCAGCCAATCATGCTTGCGAGGATCGAGGAAGATGCCGAAAAGGATGAGCGCTGGCACAACCAGAAAGAAATGCAATCCGCTGATGATCCACAGAATCGCGCTGCGAAACACGAGCCATGCCCGTTTCATATATAGACGTCCACGGCCGCGGGAAGAATGTCGAGTGCCCGGCACTCCAGTGTCGCAACTTCGCCGTCGATCATGATGTCCACCGGCGAGGCCGCTTTGAATTCGACGTGGCGCACGGCCCGGCGCGAAGCGAGCGGATGTTCGATATGAGAACCGTCGTAAAGACGCGGCAATGTGCAGAGCAAGCCCAGCCGGCCGATCGGGCCCCAGCGGACAAATTCAATGAGCCCGTCCGTAGGATCAGCGTGCGGCGCGATGAGCATCGTGCCACCCGTATACTTGCTGTTGTTGAACGTCAGGAAAAGAGCGCGCCGCTCGTCCCACTCCTGATCGTCATCGCAACGCAGGGCCAAGGATCGCCGGCGCAACTGCACAACGCGCACGAAGACGCCGAGCAAATAACCGAGATCGCCAAACGGCTTGAACAGGCGATTGGTCAGAGCGGCGACATCCGCCGTAAAGCCCACGCTCAGAAGATTGAAGGAATAAATTTCGCCGGCGGCGTGCGTCAGGCGCAAAAGGTCGACGGTGCGAGTGCGGCCTTCGAGAAGCGCCTGCATCGAAGCTGCGGCTCCGTCTTTTGCAAAATCGCGCAAGAAGGAATTGCCGGTACCCAGCGGCAGGAAACCCAGCGCGACGCGCTGAACCGCGGTGCGTCCCGCAAAAACGCCGTTGAGGATTTCGTGAGCGGTGCCATCACCGCCGACGGCAAGAAAGCGCCGGTAGCCTTGCCCGTAGGCTTCGCGGGCAAGCTGCACCGCGTCGCCCGGACCCGTCGAAGCAATGACGTCGACCTTCAACCCTTTCTCGAGCAAACGCGCGAGAGCGGGCCCAGCGAGTTTCGCGGAGCGGCCGCCACCGGCGGCGGGGTTGACGATGGCGAAGAATCGATTCATTTGGAGCGCGAACGAACCCGAAATGCTAACTCCTGGCCGGCACAGTCATTTTCAACTGGCTTCACAAGGGCAGAATCGCGGCCGCGCTGTCCAGCTTCGCGAGACGTTCTGCCAAAACATTGCGTTTGATTTTGAGAGAAGCCGTCCGGGGAAAGTCCTCGTCCAGCAGAACGGCCCCGTGGACACGCTTGTAGTTTAGCAGGCGATTGTTGCGCGCGTTGACGTCCTGCCGGAGTTCTTCACTGTATTTCTGCCCCGGCTCGAGATGGAGTACGAGTACAAGTTTTTCGCCCGCCATTGAACGCTTTGGCCAGATGTAGTTGGCCGCGAAAACACAAAATTCTTTTACAGCAAGGCTCTCGAAAACGGTCTCGATGTCCTCGGGATAAATATTTTTTCCTTCTTCGGTAACGATCATGTTTTTTTTCCGTCCCGCGAGCTTCAGGTGGCCCGCCTCGTCGAAGCGGCCGAGGTCACCGGTCAGGAGCCACCCGTCGACAATGGTTTCCGCCGTGAGTTTAGGCTCATTCAAATAGCCCGCCATGACCGTCTTGCTTCGAACGGAAACTTCGCCAACACCGTCGGAAGCGGGATTTACGATGCGCACTTCCATCCCCGGCAGGGGCTTGCCTACGGTGTCCGCACGAAAGGGTTTCAAATCGTTGACCGTGATGGCGGTGCCGGCTTCCGTGAGTCCGTATCCGTTGGCGACAGGAATACCGAGATCGTAGAAGAATTGCAGCGTCTGCGGTTCGGTGAAGGCGCCGCCGACAATGATGGCGCGGAGCTCTCCGCCAAACGCTTCATGAACTTGCTTGAGCAGGCGGCGGCTGATGCCGAGACGCGGCCGGCTTTTGGTGAGCGCCTTGTTGATTCGAACGAGTGCGTTAAAAACTTTACGTCTGCCCGGTGGCAGCGCGTCGAAGCGTGCTTGCAGGCCTTGCTGCAAGTTTTTCAAAACGAGTGGAACGAGACTCACATAAGTTATTTTGTATTTCGTAAAACTTTCGCGCACATATTCAGGACGCAAGGTGCGCAAATGCACGACCGTTGCGCCACACGTAAACGGTCCGAAAAAACCCACCATGAAATCGATGGCATGGTTTGTTGGAAGGATACTGAGGTAGCGCACGCCCGGCCAGAACGGATAAATCGATGTGAGCGCGACGCACTGCTCCAGATAGTTTTCGTGCGTCATCATGCAGCCCTTGGGGCGGCCGCCTGTCCCGGAGGAGTAGACAATGCACGCCGTGTCCTGGCGTTTGCGCGCGATGAAGACAGGCTCGCCAGCTCCGCGAAACTCTTCCCAGCGTTGCGCGCCAGCGAGATCGGCGTTTGCCGGTGCTTCGGTGACCAGCACGGTTTGCACACTCGGAGCGGCCGCGGGGCCAGCCGAAGCGCTGAGTTGCCGCCAGATCGGATATTCCGTGATCAGCACGGTAGCGTTCGAATGCTTGAGCAATTGCCAATGCTCGTCCGGCGTCAGTTTGTAATCGAGTGGCACCAGGACGCCGCCGACGAAGAAAATGGCGTAGCCAGAGATCAGCCACTTCGACTGATTCGTCATGATGATGCTGACGCGAGCGCCGGCGGAGAAGCCGCCCTCCTGCAAAGCTTTCGAAAGCGGATGCGCGTGTTCCTTGAAGTCGCGGTAAGTCAGGCGTTCTTTTTCCCGCTCGCGGTCCGCTTCGATCAAGCACACTTCGTTCGAATACTGAATCAGTGCATCCCGCAGCGCTTCGCCGATGGATTGATATTTAGAAAGGTCCAGCATTACAGGCGGGACTGAATCCGTTCAGCAAGGGTCTTGAAGTCGCTGACACCCTGAACTTCGTAATCGGGCAGCTCGATGCCGAAATGATTTTCGAGGCGCGAGAGCATCTCCAGCGTCTGCAGGCTGTCGATGCCGAGCTTCTTGAAAAAATCGTCTCCCGGCGCAAGTGACCCCGCGGGCATTTGAAAATGCTTTGCCGCCAGGTCGAGGACTTCCTGTGTGGTCTGTTCCAGCGTGCGCATAGAAAGGTAAATCTATCATTCCTGCATTAGGAAAGAAAATTCTTCACGCGACGGTGGTACGGCAATGTTGAGCCGTTGAGAGCGCTCCTACAGCATGACCAGGCCGCGGCGAATTCCAGCGGAAACAGCTTCGGTTCGAGTGGAGGCGCCGAGCTTGCCCAAAATCGAGGCTACGTGGAATTTCACAGTGTGATCGGAGATTGCCAGACGCGCGGCAATTTCCTTATTGGCGAGTCCCGCGGCCAACATTTGAAGCACTTCGCGCTCGCGGCGCGTCAAGGGCTCAAGCAACTCGTCGAGAGGCGCAGACGGGCCGACAGTGGCAGAAAGAACGGTATCCAGTTCCGAGTTGTGAATGACGACCAGCCCTGCCGCAGCGGCTTCGAGTGCGGCACGGAGTTGTTCCGGAGCGACGTCACGGGGTAAGACGGCGCGCACTCCCGCGCGAAGCGCCTTGGAGAGCCAAGCGGTCTTTGGCTGCTGCGATAACAGGATGACGGGATACTCTTGGGCGAGTTCTGCGACCTCAAGCGCATTCAGCAACTCTTCCTGAGCGTACGTAGCGGCTTCAACCAAAACAACATCCGGCTCAACGTCGACGAACTGGCCGGAGAGGGATTCAAGATCCGCGGCGCTTCCTACGATGTCGAAGCGACTATCCGCCAACATGCTCTGCAGGCCCGCGCGAATCAGCGGCGAAGCTGCGACGATAAAAACGCGAATCACGCGGCGATTCGGTCCTTTCCGTTGTTCGACACTCCCAGCTGCACGGTGACACGCCGGACTCTTGAGTAGTTGCCGCGAAGGAATTCGAGACGCAACAGGCAGAGGCCTTGTCCATCCATCGCTTTGGCAAGATCGTCGATCGATTGAAAAGGCTTTTCCTCCGTGCCCAGCAAGATGTCCCCGGCCATGAGCGAGGCCTGGGCAGCGGGACTGCCCGGCTCGACTTCCAGCAAGACCAGTCCGAACTTGTAGCCATTCGCGCGAGGCAAGCGCACGGGATGAACAGTAACACCGAGCCACGCGCTGCGCGGTCCGGCCGCAAGAAAATCGCGAACTGCATTGCTTGGAATGGCGAGTGCGAGGCGCCCGGCAACCATGGTATTGACGCCGATCACATGGCCCCGTGCGTCGGCCAGCGGCCCGCCGGAATTGCCAGGAGCGAGCCGCACACTGGCCTGCACCCAGGTTTGGGAGCCGAGCGCGCGCAACGGGCCGATGGTATGAATCACTCCGGTTGTCAGGGCACCCACAAATCCGAGCGGATTGCCTATGGCGATGGCGAGCTCACCAGGACGCAGTCGCGATGAATCCGCCGGACACGCCGCGGGCAGCGAATTCGCGTTGATTCGAAGCGCTGCCAGGTCGCGCCGAAGATCGCGCGCGGTTACTGCCGCTTCGAACTCCCGTCCGTCCCAAAGCTGAACGCACACGTTCGGACCATGCACCACATGGGCGTTCGTCACGATCATGCCCTCGCTGGACCAGATCACACCGGATCCGTTCCCGCGACCTCCGGCATGAATCAGGACCGTCGAGCGGCGAAGTTGTTCAGCGATGTCACCAAGTCCGGCGATGGCCATGTCACTCTCCTCCGTTTGCACGGTCACCGACAGAAATAACCACATCCCGGACTGCGCCTCCGCGAACAATCTTGGCGTTCAGAGACTTGCCGATGTTTTCGGCCTGGAGATGAGGCTGGACACTTTCAGGACGCGAAATGGGCTGTCCCGCCAGAGACACCAGGATGTCGCCGATGACGATTCCCGCTTTGTGGGCTGGTCCATTGGCCTCGACTTCGAGAATGATGGCCGCGGTTTTCTCGTTGTGCTGCAACGACTGCCGCAGATGGTCCGGGAGACGCACCGGCTGCAGAGCCACGCCGAGATACCCGCGCGGGATGCGGCCTTTTTTCAACAAGGTTTCGGCCACGCGATCCACAGTGGCGGCCGGGATCGCAAGGGCGCCGAATCGCGCAAAGCGCGGCGATGCTATTCCCACGACTTTGCCGTGCACGTCAACTACTGCGCCGCCGACGGCCGTGGGTTGCAAGCCGACATCCAGCCGGATATAGGGAACAAGCGAAGAACCAGTCCAGGTGCGGCGTTCTGCGACAACAAGGCTCACCACTCCCAGCGCCGCCACGGGACCGCTGGCGCGCGTCCTCCCCACGACCAGCGTGATGCTGCCAGGTTTAATTGTTGAGGCATCACCAGTCTCGATTACGCGATTGCCTGCCTCCGCGCATTTTAGGACCGCGAGATCAGTGGAAGGATCGCGGCCGGCGAGAGTAGCAGGCACAACGCGGCCATCGGGCAGCGTGGCATGAATTTCTTCATCGTGGCGAAGCGCGTGTTCCGCCGTAACAATGACGCCCTCGCGCCAAATAACTCCGCTTGAGGAGCCACGCACCTCGCTGTGAATGGCCACCACGGACGCAGCAGTATGATCGGTCGCCTTAACCAGAGCATTCGAGAGTTCAATGAGTTCCATGGACATTTCCCTACCTCCTTGAACAAGATGCAACAGGAGCGGGGGCGTGTACATCCGCCGGATGGCTAGGTAGGACCTGGTATTTCAGCTAGGTGAGGGACGCAGGCAAGGAGAGGTCTGCTTTTTCTCGAATGTTTCGCAAGAAGCAGATCCCTCGCTTCGCTCGGGATGACATCAAGTGGACTTTTTCAGCGTCCTACTGGGCTAGGGAAGATAGGGCATGGGGCCGGAGTCTTCGACAAATCTTTTCAGTGCGGCCATCACGGTGGGGCGCGTAAAGAGTTCGCAGAAGAGGTCGATCTCGCGCCGAAGCTCATCGTGCGGAATTGGCTTGATGAATTTTTTGGCGGCCGCACGCGTCACAGGGTCATATTTCGTGATTTGGGCGGCGGTCGAGCGGGCAATGCGAAGGGCTTCGCCTTCGCCGGCAAGTTGCGCGACCAGGCCCACAGCTTGTGCGCGAGTTGCGTTCACCGTTCGCCCCGTGAAAAGCAAATCCCTCACGAACGCGTTGCCGAGATCGCGTTTCAAGCGCGGGATACCGCCGAAGCCCGGTATGAATCCCAGGCGCAGTTCGGGAAATGCAAACCGCGCCATTTTGTCGGCGATGATCATGTCGCAGGCCAGGGCCAGCTCAAGTCCTCCACCAAGACAAGCGCCATGAACGGCAGCGATGGTGACAAATGGCGCGGCATCGATCACGTTCAGAACGGCGTGGATGCGTTCCAGAAAGGCACGCACGCCTGTGGGGCGCTCTTTCGCAGGGACCGCCGCCGCGGTCGCGTACAGTTCGCGCAAGTCACCACCAGCGGAAAAAACGGACTTGCGCGCGCTTGCAATAATGCAGGCGGAAGTCTCCGGGACCAGCACACCAAATGCGGCGACAAATTTCTCCAGCTCCGCAAGCATGGCCGTGCCGATTTCATTGGCAGGCTGGTGATCGAGCGTCAGTTCGACCACGCCTTCGCGCCATTCCCAACGCAGCGTTTTGCCGGTGAAAGTTTTCATGCGTGTTGCCTGCTGACCGCCTCACGACTGCCTTTCGAATCGTACATGGCATTAATTTCGGAAGCATAGCGCGCATTGATGGCATCGCGGCGAATTTTGCCCATGGCCGTGAGCAACCCGCTCTCTGGCGTAAAGACATCGCGGACAATCGTGAAATTTCTGATCTGCCGGTAATGCGGGAGTTCGGGATTCACGGCATCGAGCGCCACCTGAACGGCTGCGGACTCGACCTCCCCGGTCACAAGCATGCAGAGATACCCGCGCCCATTTCCGACCATCACGACCTGCTGCGCCGCCGGAAGGAGGCGGGCGACTTTTTCCTCGATCGGTTCGGGCGCAATGTTATGCCCGGAATTCAAGATGATCAGGTTCTTGATGCGGCCGCTGATGCGCCAATTCCCGCGAACGTTTACTTCGCCTTGGTCGCCGGTGTGGAACCATCCATCTTGCAACACGCGGGCAGTTTCTTCCGGGCGGTTCCAGTAGCCCGCGAAAATGTGCCGACCGCGGACGACGATCTCTTCATTTTCTGCCAGCTTCATTTCGATTCCGGTAATCACCGTGCCGACGCAGCCCGGCTCCACGGGCACGCGCGGGTCATCCAGCGTGCAAATGCCGGTGGTTTCCGTGAGTCCGTACGCCTGCAGCACAGGAATTCCAAGCATCAGGAAAAATTGCTGCGTCTCCGGGGCGAGCGGGGCGGAACCGCAGATCAGCGCGCGCAGGTGCGTGCCGAAGCGCTCTCGAATCTTGCGAAAGATGAGTCCGCGCCCAAGCGCGTGCCAGAACGTATCGAGTGCGCGGCCACGCCCCACGTGCTGCCGCTGCCAGGCGGTGCGTGCCCTCGCAAACAGCGAACGGATGACTGCAGGTCGCTTGGCAATTGCTTCTTCGACGCCGCGCCGGACACGCTCCAGCAGCGTGGGAACATTCAGGAAATAGTTCGGCGATACCAGATGGATTTCTTCCGCGAGGCGATTAAGATCCGTCGAAAGAGTAAGAACGCTCTCGCGCGCGAGACAAGACAGCAGCAATATCGTGGATGCCGCAAAATTGAACGGCAAGTAATGGAAGACACGGTCTGGTTCGTGCGTCGCGCCCATCAGTTGATCGAGGCGTTCGGTCGTGCAGGAAAGCATGTGCGTGAGGTTTCCTACGGTCAGGCAAACCCCCTTCGGCTCTCCCGACGTTCCCGAGGTATAGATGATGGTGACGACATCGCTGTCCGGGCGAGGATTGGGTGCATCGGCAAGTGGAATTTGCGGCGCTGATTGCCGCACGACTTCATCGAACAGCACACGACGCGGTGCGTCGGGCCACGCCTGAGCGACGCTTTCACCGAGCGCCGCATCACTAACAAAAATCAGGCGCGGCTGGCAATTCCGCATCATGCCAGCGAGTTCGGCGGGCGCCTGCCGCGAATAGAGCGGCACGACGATCGCTCCCTCGGCCATGAGCCCCAAATGGAAAACCGCCCAGCGAATGGAATTGGCCGCAAGAAGGGCGCAACGGTCCCCGGGATGGACGCTGGAACTTCGGATGAACATGCGGACTAGCCGGATCTGGTCCAGCAATTCCCTGCCCGTCACACTTACAAAGCGATCCCCGCGAATTTCGCGAAGCACGACGCGGCCATCAGCGTGCTCCAGTTGGGTAAGAATCGTCTCAAGGAAATTGGGCATGAAGAATCAGCGAACTGCCGCGAGCGCGGCCGGCGAAGAACCGTAACGCCCCGCGAGCTGAAGCAAATTATTGCTCAGTGGCGGCAGATACTCTTCCCAGGAAAATACGCCGGTACGCAGCGGAAATTCTGGATAGGTGCGCCGGACCACATCTTCAAGGAACGTGCCCATGCGGGCCATCACTTTCAAATTGCGGACGACCGTCTCGCCGATGCCTTCGCGGACGGAATCGGCTTCCGCGACCAGTGTCTCCATGATTTTGAGAAGTTTGTGCTCCAGATCGGGGTCATCGACGGTAAGCAAGAGATGCTGATGACCGCGCTCGCGCATCAGGTTGCGGATGCGTTCGTCCATCGTCACGCCCGCCGAGGCCACCAGGCTGGGCATGCAAGTCACAATCCCGTGGTAGCGCGAAGACACCATGTAGGAACACGCGCGCAGAATGGAAACAAGCTGGAACATATCGAAATCGTCGGAGGTGAATACCGGCGTGCCGGGTATTTGCGCGGTCATGTCGCGGCAGGCGACCGCGTCGAGCCGTTCCATCGCGACCAAGATCGGAAACACGCGATGGCGCTGAACGAACGCTTGCGTTGCCTTCGTAAACCCAGAGATGTAGTGGCGGTATTTCCGGTCTACTTCAGACCCGGATTCGAAAAAATAAACGGAACGGTACTGGCTGTCTTTGTAAGCGCCGGTCGTAACGCGGGCAAGATACTTCGCAATCGATGCTTTCACTGGCCAGACGAAGGGATGAATCGGGCAGAGAACGAGGATGGGCGTCTTCTCATCCCAGCCGGATTCCCGCAGCACCTTGCGGGCGTATTCAGGAGGATGAGGCTCAAACGTCCAGGCGGTGTCCGTGCCAAGCTCCGTCGGAATTCCCAGCGAACTCAAGAGCGTCCGCGATTCCACATTGCGAGTGATGACCATCGAATCATGGACGTACCGGGCGCACATGGATTGAATGAGACCGTCCATGTGACCCGCTTCTCCCCCATAGGCGAGAGAGAGCTTATTCTCCGCCGAAGCGAGCCCCAGCGAACCGATCATCATCGTGGTCAGCGCGTTGGCAAATTTGCTCTTGAACATCGAGCCTTCGCAAGCGATGACACCGTGATTCTGCCGGACCTCGCGAAAGAGAAACGGCGGGTAAACGTCGGGCAGGTAAACCTGGCGCGTAGCTTCGAAGTAGCCTTTCGTGCGCTCGAAGTTTTGCGTCATGACGCTGAAATCGACGTGCTCTGCGCCAAGAACATGCCGAATCTGCCGCAGCATCTCCTGCACGCGCACATCGCTTCCAGTGTTGCGCGTGCCGTTGTAGCCCGCAAACAGGAGCTTCAGTTTTTCGCCGGGACTCCAGCGCTCGCCGAGCCCGAGCATCCAGCCGAAGCGCCGGATCTCAATCAGGGCGCTGACCCAGGCGACAAGGAGAAAGTCTGTCATGCGCGGGATCTTCCTGCCGCGGCATTTTTCTCCGCGCCTAAAGCGGAAGGCCAGGGCTTGGCGGGAAACTGGAATTTATTTTCGCGGCTGTATTTCAAAAGAGGGGCTGCATAGGTTGAGAATTTTGCGGGCGTTTCGCCAAGCTCCCCGACGATGCGCGAATTATCAAAAACGGTGTTCCAGTCGAGATACGGCCAGAAAACCTTGAGAAGCGAAGCACCGTACCCCGCCGCACCACTGCGATTGGCGACCCAATTCACCGTGCTGGAAAAAGGTCCGCCGAGAGACGGCAAAAACATGGGCCGGAGCATGCCCCCGGCTTGCGAAATCGTGTCGGTCAATTCCTGATAGGTCTGCGAGCCCGTGCCGGAAGACAGATGATAGATGCCGTGCGCAGGCGCTTCTTTTTGATGAATGGTCACGATGGCTTTGCCGACGTAATTCGCCGACACGATATCGATTTTATCTTGAGGACGCAGGGGAAGAACAGGCATTTGCGCCAGAACGTGGAACGCTTGCACCATATCGAATTGCGAAGTCTCCGGGCGGCGACTGTCTCCCAGAATGATGGCGGGGCGGAAAATCGTCCTGGGCACGTCGGGCAGGAGCTGACTGGCCATGTGCTCGCAGAATTTCTTGGTGCGCGCGTAGGGGTCGTAGTCCGAGCGCGACCAGTCGATCGAGGCGTCCTCGGTTACCACCTCGTTTTTTCTTTTCCCCGCAACGGCGACCGTGGAAACGTGCGAATAACGGCGCAGGCCGTTACGATTTTGCGCGCGGCGCGCGAGTTGAATGACTTCGAGCGTGCCTCGCAGGTTGACGTTCAGGCACTGCTTCTCCGATTTGCGGTTCAGCGAAGCGGCGCAGTGAATCAGGGAGTCCGTAGTGTCCACCAGGGCATGGTATTCATCATCGGAGAGACCAAAACGTTCGCCGGTCAGATCGCCGCGAAAAATGCGCACCCGCAAGTTCAGGTACTCGGCGAATTCGGGAAACACGAAATGCAACTGCAGCGAAGTCCAAAGACGTTCGCGCGCTTCCTGTTCGGATTTCGCGCGAATCAGGAGATTTAGCTTGTCGCGGTACCCGGTGAGGAGTCCTGCCGCAAGATAACTGCCCAGGTAGCCGGTCGAGCCGGTTACGAAGATCGCCATAAAGAGTCGGACGGTGTCGCGGCTTTGGAGAGCGCCGCTCCACGCGCGGGTTCACCAGACCAATCAAGCGCTCGCCGCTCGCGCGATTCGAGCGGCCGGCCTTCCATCAGCGGATAGCACCAGCGGCGCAGTGCCGGGATGTGCACGTTGATCCAGTAATCCCACCAGTCGATCGATTCCGGCGCGAAATCGAAGAGCGGGCGCTCCTCGGGCGGCAGCGCGGCGGAGAGCAGGCGGGCGTTCTCGCATTCGAAGACGTGCTCATTGTGAAGTATAAAAGGTTCATAGAGCTCGATCAGCTTCTCGGCGCGGATGAGGTCCCGCTCCGCCCGGGCAAGCGGCGGCTTCTTCATATGCAGAGAAACGGCCACGCGGTTGATGCTGGAGATGACGGCCTTCTGCATGGGAATCGAGAGACGCTCATAGCGCTGCTTCGAGACCGGGATGGTTTCAAATTTCACCTTTAGCCAACTGTCGATGCTCTGCGTTGTCCTGTAATGCTTGCGGTGGGCCAGCCCGGTGAGTTCGATGCTTCGTCCCATATTGACCGGATTGATCGCGGAAGTCGCAAGGTGGTACATCCGGGCGTGGCGTCGCGCGATGACCGCTGAAGCAATGAGCGTCATCCCCCGGCAAACCATGTCGACGGGAATCACGTCGAGACACTTCCGCTCATTCGAAGGGAGCTGGCGGAAATTCGTGCCGAGAAGGTAGGAAAGTGGGCCGGAAGTATTGATCCCTTCGTTCCACCCTGTGAAGGGAGAGCGCTCCGAGCTTTCCACGATCGACGGGCGCACGATGGCGATGGGTAGACCGCGGCCACGGCGCGCGAGGATCGACTCGCCAAGACTCTTCGTGAAAGTGTAGGTATTCGGCCAGCCCAGATGCTGCGCCCGGCGTAGGCCGACGCGCGCGAGCCTGTTACGCGCCCAGCGTGCTCGATTGCGTTTCAGAACACCGTCAAGCTCACCCGCGGGGGCGGAAGCTTCATTGCCGCCGCGTCCCAGCGCCTGGCGGCGAAGCGCCTTGTCAAGTTCCGGACCTTCGGCGCGTTCTTCGACGTGGCGAATGGTCTCGCGCAGCGAATCGATTTCTCTTGCGGCGTCGAATTGCGAATCACCGGCGGGATTGTAATTGTCCTGCAGCTCTTCGGTGACACGGCCGTCGCGCATGCCGACAACGTAGCAGGTCGAAAGATGCATCAGCCCGGCGTGATTGCACTTTCGCAGAAAGTCGAGCAAGTTGATCGCGGAATCGACGTTGGAAGAGAGCGCATCGCGCAAATCAGGATTGAAATCCGTCAAGCCGGCGCTGTTCACGATGAGATCGAGTGATTTTGCCAGCCGCGCTTGGGTCGCCTCGTCGAGTCCCAGCCCCGGCAGGCCCACGTCGCCTTCAACGACTTCCACTTTTTCTTGCAGAAATGGGCCGAGCTTGCGGCCATGGCGCTCCTGGAGCGTGTCGATGGTCGGAGATTCCTCGACGATCTTTTCGAAGCGTCGCAGCGCGGAGGTCGTGCGGTTGCGGCGAATCAGCAGCGTGATCTTTCCGATGTTGGGAATATTTTCGAGCAGATCGACGAGCCAGACCTTGCCGATAAATCCAGTTACGCCGATCAGCAGGAGGTGCCGATTCGCGAGGTTCTCTCGCACCGAGAGGCGCTCGACTCGCGGACTTTCCCCGAAAGGCGCGACGGACCTGCCCGGAGGAATTGTTGGACGCGCCGTCGTCTGCATCGCGCTCTCAAGCTGCTCGGGCTTCTGCGTCCAGCCCAGCCGGCTTAGAAGTTTTTCGCGCGGGATCCGGCCGTCCGCGCTGCCGCTGGCGATCCACGCCAGGGGCCCGCGCGGGCGCACGATCGGATCGAGCAGCCGCCCCGTGGCCTTGCCGTCGCGAAATTCCAGGCGGTTCGAGATGATCGACTCAACTCCAAAATGGTGCGCCAAGGGCCGAAGTACGTTTTCCAGGAGTTGCCCTACCAGGACGACACGCTCGCCGTTGCGGACAGCTTCGACTAACTTTTCGGCAGCCTCGCGGCGCAATTGCGGCTTCAGAACATAGTGAAAGTACTCTTCGCCGAGTAAATCCAGGCGATCGCGGCTGACCCCGCGAAGTAATATGTGCAAAAACCGCGTGGCAAACGTGCGGCTCGCGAAATAAGCGAACGGCCTCGCCAGCGCCATGCCGGCCATGCCGGCGCGCCGCGCCCAGCGCTCCGCAAAGCTCTGCGAGTTCCACGTGAAAAAGCCGACCGGGCGCATGGCGCCAAGTTCGAGCAAGGAGCCTTCCACCCGCCAAAAGGAAACCTGGCCGGTCGCAGTGGCAGGCAAGACAACCTTCGAATTGGATCCGGGCTGCGCCATAGTGGGCTTACGACGGACAGCGACCAATCCGCTGCGAGAATAGCTCAAGAAAACGACGATGGGTAATAATGTTCTCACCCTTGGGTCAAGCTGCTCTGTAGCGGATTCGCATCCCGCGCCCTCGTCCACACCGCAGTGTGGTCCTCGGCTCGAGTCGGCCGCAGGCTGCTTCGGAAAGTGTAAAAGTAGCATTCTCAGCGGCTTCTCGCAAGGCAACCCGGCTGACGGTGCCATTGCCGCTCGGAGCGGAGGTTGATCGTTATGAAAAACCACAGATTGCAGCGGTAGGGAGGTAACTCTAGACGCCCCAGCCGTAGCGCTCGGCGTGTTCGAACGTGCGCTGCATCTCTTCCCGCAGGATTTCCGTAAAGACGGAGCCGCCCACGGCGCGCGCACCTGGCTCAGCGATATCGGGCGTCCGGTAACCGCCCGCGAGAACTCTTTGGAGCGACTGCTCGACCCAGTCCGCCTCCAAGGAAAGACCGAAGGCGTCTCGCAGCATCATTGTGGCGCTGAGAATCGAACCGATCGGATTCGCGGAGTCCGTCCCGGCCAGGGACGGCGCCGAACCATGAATGGGCTCAAAAAGCGGCGCGGACGACCCAAAACTTGCCGATGGAATCAGCCCAATCGAGCCGACCAGCGCCGCCGCCGCATCGCTCAAAATATCGCCAAACATGTTGCTGCTTAGCATCACGTCGAATTGCGCCGGCCGCAGCGTCAACTGCATCGCCGCGTTGTCCACGTACATGTGCTCGAGTTTCACCGCAGGATAGACCGCGCTCATGGCCGTGACCGTGCGGCGCCAGAGCTGCGAACTGGTCAATACGTTCGCTTTGTCCACGGAGCATAGCCGCCGCGAGCGGTTCTCCGCGCGTGCGTACGCAAACGTCGCGATGCGCTCGATCTCCGGGGTCGAATACGACTCCGTGTCCCAGGCACGCTCCACGCCCTTTTCGGTGGTGTGCCCGCGCTCACCAAAATACATGCCGCCGGCAAGTTCGCGCACAATCTCGAGATCCAGCTCCCCGAGCCGGTCCGCCTTTAAGGGCGAGATTCCTCTCAGCGGCTCGAGTAGCTTCACCGGACGAACGTTGACGTAGAGCCCCAGCCCTTTTCGCAGATCGAGCAGTCCGCTCTCCGGGCGCTTCCCGACGGGCAGCGCATCCCACTTCGGCCCGCCGACCGCTCCTAGAAATACGGCGTCGGCTTTGCGGCAACCGTCCAGCGTCTCCTTAGGAAGCGGCGTGCCCACAGCATCAATGGCCGCGCCGCCGATAAGAAACTCCGCGAACTCAAACTGGTGGTTAAATTCTTGCGCCGATTCGCGCAAAATGGCCGCTGCGGCCCGCGTCACTTCCGGACCGATGCCGTCTCCTGGCAGCAGGACAATGGTCTTCTTCATGATGGTCCCCGAACACAAACAGAATCCAAGCAAGCCACACGCGCATTGCAGGAAGATGCCAAAATGGCACGTTCCCCGCGTTGCAATCTCTTTGGCAGCAGACAGATCAGGCTGCCGGCGACGATTCCGCGGCCAGTGTCGCGGAATGCCGTCGAATCACTTCGTGGGCGATGGCGACGATGTCTCGCGGGCGCACCTGCTTAGCCTGATCGGCCAGCGCCGTCACTCGGCTATAAACTTCCGCCAGTTCGGTATCGCTCGCCTCGTAACCCAGGTCTCGCAGCGTCAACCGCAGCGCGTTGCGCCCGGAGTGCTTTCCGAGGACCAGCGAGCGCGCCGGCACACCGACTGACTGAGGGGTCATGATTTCGTACGTCAGCGGGTTCTTAATGATTCCATCCTGGTGGATTCCCGCTTCGTGCGCGAACGCGTTCGCGCCCACAATCGCTTTGTTCGGCGCCACCTGCGCTCCGGTGATTTCGGTGAGCATGCGGCTCGTGGGGAAAAGCTCTTCCAGCCGAATGCCCGTCGTAACACCGAAGCTGTCCTTGCGTACCGCCAGCGCCACGACCACTTCTTCAAGGGAAGCGTTTCCCGCCCGTTCGCCGATTCCATTGATCGTGCACTCGATCTGCCGCACCCCCGCGCGAATGGCCGCCAAAGAGTTGGCCACCGCCATGCCCAGGTCGTCGTGGCAATGCGCGCTGAGCGTAATCCCTTGCGCATCCCCCAGGTATTCGCGAACTCTAGTGAACATTGCTCCGTATTCTTCCGGCACCGCATATCCCACGGTGTCCGGCAGATTCAGGACCGTTGCGCCCGCATCTACCGCCACACGGCACACCTGGCACAGAAAATCGATGTCCGTTCGCCCGGCATCCTCGGCGGAGAACTCCACTTCGCCCACATGCTGCCGGCCGTAGCGAATCATCGAGCCGATGGCTTCGAGCGCCTGCTCCCGGGTCATGTTCAGCTTCACACGAAGGTGCAGATCGGAGGTTGCGAGGAAGATATGGAGGCGCGGCGCGGCCGCCGGTTTCAGAGCTTCTATTGCGGCGCTTATATCTTCCTTCTTGGCGCGTGCGAGTGCCGCAATCGGCACCGTCCGAACTTCTTGCGCTACCTTCTTAACCGCTTCCAGGTCGCCCCGCGACGCAATCGGGAAACCCGCTTCGATCACGTCAACCTTCAGCGCCGCAAGCTGCCGCGCTAGGCGAATCTTCTCCGCGGTGTTCATCGAGAACCCCGGCGACTGTTCGCCATCACGGAGCGTTGTGTCAAAGATGCGTACGAGGTCCATGGAGTCCCCCATGCTCTAGTAACGCACGGCAGGCACCCTGCGGTCCAATTTATCTTTATTCTACTTTTGATAATTTCACCTTATACTGAAAAAAGGAGGGCTACTTGGACCTCGGTGAATTGCAGGTATTTTTGATGGTGGCTAAAGAGGGCAGCTTTTCCCGCGCTGGGGAGCGCCTTTACCGCACCCAGCCCGCCATCAGCCTGGCCATCCGTAAGCTGGAGGACTCCCTCGGCCAGCCTCTCTTCGTCCGCGGCGCCCGGCCCGTCCGCCTTACCGATGCGGGAACGCTTCTGAAGGACTACGCGGAACGCCTCATTAACCTCCGCGATGAAGTCAAGAAAGGGCTCTCCGAATTGTCGGACTTGAAGCGCGGCGAACTCTCTCTGGGAGTCAACGAGAGCTCCATCCATGCCCTCCTCCCCGCCCTGGCCAAATTCCGGGAAAAACATCCCGGCGTCCAGGTGCGCGTGCATCGCATGCTTTCCCGGGACATTCCTCATGAGGTCCTGAACTACCGCTTGGATCTCGGCGCGATATCGTACGTGCCGCGCGATGCCCAGCTTCAGGCCACGGAAATCTTGAAGGATGAGCTGACTCTGGTCGTGAATCCCAAGCATTTCCTTGCAAAGAAGCGTGAAGTCGATGTCGCCGAGCTTGGAGAAGAAACCTTCATCGCGCACAGCGTCGAATCGCCCTTTCGCCGCCGCGTCATTGAGCTGTTTGCGAGAAACCGCACCGCGCTCAATATGCCCATTGAAATGCCCACCATCGAAAGCATCAAGCGCTTCGTTCAAATGGGCATGGGCGTGGCCATCGTGCCGCGCATGTGCGTTCATTGGGAAATCGAACACGGTTGGATGAAGGAAGTAAAAGTGCGGCAATTGAATATGCCGCGCCACGTCTATTTCGTTTCGCGGCGAGGAGCGCGCCTCCCGCATGCCGCCAGCGAGCTCATGCGCATCCTTCGCGAGGAGTGAAACCTCGTTGCTTCCATTTTTTCCGGGAAAGTTTCCTCCATCTCAGATATGCTTCGGTGTGCAAGTTTTTTGAAAATCTGAAAATGGAAGTGTTTGCTTGACGAGCGGACTAGCCATCCTGACGATCGGATTTTTCCTGGGGATGCGGCATGCCACCGATCCGGACCACGTGATCGCCGTGTCGACGATCGTCAGCCGCGAGCGCTCCATTGCCAAAGCGGGCCTCATCGGGATCCTCTGGGGCTGCGGCCACACGCTAACCATCGTCGCCGTCGGAGCGGCCATTATTTTATTTGGCTTGGCAATTCCTGCGCGCGCCGGCCTGACCATGGAATTTTCCGTGGGTCTGATGCTGATTCTGCTCGGCGTGCTGAATCTCACCGGCACGATGAAATGGATCAGCGAAAAGTTCTCCCCTGCCCACCCACGCGTGAGTGGAGAACATGCCCACCTCCACGAGCACAAGTCCCACGTGCATTTTCACTGGCACTCCCACGCCCCTGCCGCGGATCATCACGGCAATAGCCTCACGGAGCCGAATTGGCTGCGTGGACCTTTTTACCGGTTGGGTCTTTTTCATGTCTTACGTCCTCTTTTCGTTGGCATCGTTCACGGTTTGGCAGGTTCCGCCGCGGTAGCTCTGCTGGTGTTGAGCACGATTCGTGATTCGCGATGGGCGGTTCTTTACCTGCTGATTTTCGGCGCCGGCACCATCGCGGGAATGATGCTGATCACCACCGCCCTCGCCCTGCCGTTTTCTTTCGCCGGTTACAAATTCGCGTGGCTCAATCGAGGCTTCATGATTGGGTCGGGTCTCCTCAGTCTGAGTTTCGGGCTCTTTGTCTGTTACCAGATCGGTTTTGTCGGCGGTCTCTTCACCAATCATCCCAATTGGACGCCCAGCTGATCCTCATCCGACGCGATCGGGTTCCTCCGGCAAGCACCTGCACTTCAACGATCACCGTCAACATGAGCGCGATGTCTCCCTCGGGGAAGCCCCTGCAGCTACAACCCCTTCAGCTCACTTTGACTGTGAAGTGACGCTGCAAACCCAGATTTCTCGCCGGCTTCCGTGACACGCCGTCCGGCGCCCACTTCACTTTTCGCTTTACTTCTATTAACCGTCTGGTATGATAGTTTGCAGGTAAATCTGCGCCGTCAGCGTCTCTCAGACTCAATTTTTTCCTATTGTTGTACTTGCGCACTCTTTGTCGCCAGCGCGCATTTGTGCGAATTTTCAGCCTTTTAAAATCAATCAGTTACGCACTCTTTTTGCAATTTTTTGCACTGCGAAAATAACAACTTTTTTGTTTTCATGCGATTGCGCACTCTTCGACCAAAAAAACAGTAGGTGGGGGGGAAGGAACTCACTTCTCCTACAGGCGGGGATTTATCGATATAAGTCTTTTAAAACTAGATCGTTTGCTGAACCCATCCCTTAATCCTCACAGAATCATATCGTTACAAAACCATGGGGGTACCCCTGAATCCAGGCATGAGGACAGCTTCCGCTTCCGCCTCACCCAAGCGGCATTCACAATTGGGCGAAATTATTACGGACTTCGCTACCCAGACGCCCTATTTCACTGCGGAGATGCGATAAATAACAGCTGCCCCATCGTCCGACACTAGCAGCGACCCATCCGGAGCAACCGCGACCCCGGCCGGCCGGCCGAGGACGCCCGGCTTAGTTGGATCGGGAACGAACCCGGTCAAGAAAGGCACCGGATCGCCGGATGGCTTGCCGTCCTTGAAAGCAACAAACGCGATCTGATATCCAGCGCGTGTGGAGCGGTTCCACGATCCGTGTTCTGCCACGAAGGCGCCGCCGCGGTAGCTCCCTGGAAATTGATTCCCGGTATAAAAGGCGAATTGGATCGGAGCGACATGAGCGCCAAGCAGCACATCAGGAATAATCGCTCGCGCGACGAGTTCCGGATGTTCCTGCTTCACGCGCGTATCGACGTTGTCGCCGATGTAGCTGTAAGGCCAGCCGTAAAATCCGCCGTCTTTCAGCGACGTAAAGTAATCGGGAGGAAGATCATCCCCCAGGCGGTCGCGTTCATTGACTGTCGTCCAAAGCTCTCCTGTCACGGGTTCAAGCGCCAGCCCAACTGGATTCCTCAACCCCGATGCGTACAGTCGCGCATTCTTGCCGTCGGGATCGCAGATGGTCACAGCCGCCCGGCGCGGGTCCTCGCCTGTGTCAATATTCGAGTTCGAGCCAACAGAGACAAAGAGATGCTTGCCATCCGCCGAAAAGGCCACTGCTCGCGTGCTGTGTCCGCCGGTTGGCAAGTCCATGAGATGTTCCTTTTCCCCCAGCCGCTTCGACGTCTTGGGGTCATAGCGGAACCTCACGACTTCGTTTGTGTTCCCGACATAAACATAATTCTCGTGGAACAGGATGCCGAACGGTTCCTTCTGTCCATCCACAAACACTTCACGTTCTTGCGCCCCGCCGGTGTTCTTCGGATCGCGCATCACGACGATTTCTCCGGCCCCGGAATCAGCCAGAAAAATGTCTCCGTTCGGGGCCACTGTCAGCCAGCGTGGGTACTTGAAATTCGAGGCGAATACATTCACGCGAAATCCCTGCGGAACCGTGGGCAGGAATCCTGCGGGCGGCTTCGCTACCTCTGGTGAGTTGCTCGCGGACTTCGTCGTGAACGGTGCCGGCAGCTTCGGCTTCTGGCCGTGCGTGACCTGCGCCTGCATCAGACCAGGCAGAAAAAGTGCAAAAGCTAAAACGAAAATGCTTCGTGCGCGCATGGTGATGTCCTTTCAGAAGAAACGCATATCGTTTCGCTTCCTATGATGCCTCAGTCGGACACGCGTTTCCAATTGCAGTTACTTCCGAAGGATGAGTCGCCGAACTCGGTGGGTGCGCCCGATAGCAGAAAATCCTTCTCCATCCAACACCCATCGATCCGCATCCAATCAATCCTGGGAAGAGCAAACTAGTACGGTGTTTAGGGAGACGAACCATGCAGAGTCTCTATTTTGGTCGCGGCATCGCCCTTGTGGTGATTGCTGGCATTGTCGGCTGGACCGCTTTCCGTGCTCTTGGCTCGCGGCCTCCCGAAACCCCCAAAATACCATTCCCCGCGCCAGCCACTGATGCGCCGTTGGCCACCGCCAAGAGCCAGCAAGCCGCGGTTCTTGCCGGAGGCTGCTTTTGGGGCCTCCAGGCCGTCTTCGAACATCTCAAGGGAGTTTCTTCGGTGACCTCCGGCTATGCGGGCGGCTACGTCAAGTCACCGTCCTACGAGAGCGTGAGCATGGGCGTGACCGGCCACGCCGAAAGCATCAGCATCGTCTATGATCCGTCGCAACTCACCTACGGCCAGCTCTTGATGGTTTTTTTCTCCGTCGCGCACGATCCCACGCAATGGAATCGCCAGGGTCCGGACACCGGTTCCCAATACCGCTCCGCGATCTTTTACACAAACGAGGAGCAGAGGCGCATCGCCCAGGCCTACATCGCGCAGCTCGATGCTGCGAAGGTCTACTCCCGGCCCATCGTCACGAAAGTCGAGCCCCTCCAGGCTTTCTACCCTGCGGAGAGCTACCATCAGGATTTCCTCAAGCACAATCCCGGTAATCCCTACATCGTTTACAACGACCTGCCCAAGCTGGAAAACCTGAAAAAGGATTTTCCAAACCTCTATCAGCCTTAGCAATCAAAGACTTTTAACGGCGGTCCGGGCGCTCGGTCACCGCTTTGCCGGTGGCGCCCGGAAGCGGCGCCTTCGCGCCCCCCGCCGCTTCTCCATCGAATAATTCGTTCAAGCTCGCATAGCCGTAGATCGTCGGTGCCTGATTCTGCATGAGCCCTCCGGTGTCCGCCGTAGGACCGTAATTGCTGTGCAAATCTCTTCCCAGCATCCTCAGCATCGCCATCTGTTGGCCTCGATGGTGTGCGGTGTGGGCGATTCTCCGGACCATCACCCACGCGCGCGATCGCCGCACGTCAAAAAATTTCGTTCCTGACTCCCACCAATCATCGTCTTTCGCTCGCAGCGCCGCCAGCCGCTTCCCGCTGTCCTCTGCGTAGCGCTTCATGAATTCCAGCCTAGTCTCCCTCGCCGGCAGTGGCGGCGCGTTAACGTCAATCCCCAGCATGCCGATAAACCACAGATTCTCGCTCACGCACTGGTGCACCATCTGTTCGTGCACGCTGCGCCCTCGCGGATCTCCCGCTCGCGGGCGGACCGGAAGATCCTCATCGCGGAATTCACTCCACACGCTCACAACCTTCATCCGTTCCGTCTCATACGTTTCCAAGAGAAAGTCGTATCGCATGATGGTCATCCTGCAAAGCGCTCTCGAAGGGAATTCTCCCTCCCGGCAACCCATGCGTCAACTTAGATGCTTGCAGGAAAGCAACGCGTCACTCGAAAGCGATTATCCTTCCACGCTCCAGGACAAATTCGGAGCGGATAGGGACGGCTGCAGCCCAACTGGGAAGCATTTCTGCTCCTCGGCGTCTTGTTAGCATCTGATGGTTGACTTAGGCACTCGAGAGGAGTATTTAGTCCTTTAGGCGCGCTCTGCTGTGGCTCCCTCCCGTTTTCCGAGCGCGCACGTCCAAGACAATTAGGAGGCCGTTATGCCGAATCCTGTCCGCGCTATCCCCGAAGGGTATCATTCCATTACCCCAGCGCTCACGTGCAAAGATGCTGGCCGGGCCATTGATTTTTACAAGAGTGTTTTTGGCGCGACCGAGATCATGCGCATGCCTGGTCCGGATGGCAAGGTCATGCACGGCGAACTTAGAATCGGAGACTCCGTGATTTTTGTGTCCGATGAATTTCCCGGCATGTCCTGCGCACCCACGCCCGGTGCCACGAACCCCGTTTATATCTTTATGTACACGGAAAATGTGGACGCCACTTACAACCGCGCAGTTGCCGCGGGCGCCAAAGTCGACATGCCGCTCATGGATCAGTTCTGGGGAGACCGCTACGGGAAGGTCACCGACCCGTTTGGCCACCAGTGGGGCCTTGCACAGCACGTCGAGGACGTCGCTCCCGAGGATATGAAGCGCCGTCAGAAAGAGGCCATGGCGGCACAAGCGGCCAAGGCTGCCGGCCAAAGCTGAACCCTTGCGATTAAATTCGTGGAAAGGCCCGCCGACTCCCAAGCGAACGGCGGGCCTTTCGATTTCCAGGCGCAGCGGGTGAAGTTCTCTGCGGCCTGTGCGCCCCTTGCCGTCAGCGTTTCTTGAACAGGCAAACACCCGACCACGGGCGGTTGCCTGCGGGCCCTTTTTTCTCAGGCAAACGGCCCAGCAATCGCAGGAAGAACGGCGGTCGCTTGAAGCGCGTCGCGGTTTTCAGCAACCCCTTCACGTCCATCGGCTCCCAACCATGCGGCGTGAAAAAAGCCGGCCCCTCCGCCGGGCCGAATTTGAATGGCGCGCCAACTTCGCTGAGTTGTTTTCCGGTTGTACGCTGCATCATCCGCAAAAGTCCCGGCGAGGCAAGGTCCAGAATCCAGCGCTGAAAATGCGAACTCGCGGCGAGATCTTTGGCGAGAGCTGCAACTTCTTCGGCGCTAAGATAGATGAGCAGACCCTCCGTGAGAATCAGGATTCTCTTGGCGCGGCGGTCGAGATCGGCAAATAGCGCTCGCCGTGCGCTGCCGTCGGACAAATCGACTCGAACGCGCTCCAGCGCGCAAACCGGCTTTTCGTTCGCAAGAATTCCCTCTTTGTAAGTAAGTATCTCCGGCAGATCGACTTCGATCCACTGCAACGAAGCGGGCAGACCCATGCGGTACGGCCGCGCGTCCAGGCCCGCGGCAAGATTCACCATCATGTCGGTGCCTTGCTCGATCTCCTGCGCGATGAACCAATCGAAAAGATAAGTCCGGGCCACCCACGCCCACGCGTGGCTGTTTCCCTCCGGCAGCGTGTTGGCGATATCCACGCCCATCTTCCCCGCGAGGCGTTCTGCATAGGGATCGCGGAAGAGCGCGTCAGCGCGCTTCGTTTCGCGCGCGCGAAAAACGGCCGCCCACCGCGCGGTGTCCGAAATGTTTCGAACGACGGCTTGCGTGCCTGATGCTTGAGCCTCAGTCATAGCTTTGTTCCTTCTGGCAGGAACTGCTGGGGTGTCCTCGCCCGCAAGATGGTCCTAGTCTGGCAAAAGTTACGTCATCGTGTAGTGGAAAGTTTGATTGCGGAGCGGCACCGCCCGATCTGGCTACAACGGCCACAGCCAGGCCGCGCCGCGCACTCCGCTGGCATCTCCATGCTTCGCTGGAAGAATCGGGGTGTCCGCTTCCCTGCCGAAAACGTATCCCTTCAGACGGGCCGGCACATTTTGGTAGAGCCGCGGAATTTGCGAAGCGCCTCCACCCATCACAATCACGTCCGGATCAAGAAGATTGATGACTTGCGCCAGACCGCGCGTGAGCCGGTCTTCGAATCGATCGAGCGCGGCGAGCGCGGCAGGTTCGCCTGCAGCGCTTCGCGCGATGATTTCGGGGCCCTTGAGAGAAACGCCCGTTGCACGCTTATAATCCGCTTCCAGCCCCGTTCCGGAAATCCACGTTTCGATGCAGCCGTTCCTCCCGCAATAACACGCGGGACCGGGATATTCCTCCGGCCGCATCCACGGCAATGTGTTGTGCCCCCATTCGCCCGCAACTCCGTTCAAACCGCCGTGCACACGGCCATCGACCGCAATTCCCCCGCCGCAACCAGTGCCCAAGATGACTGCGAAAACGACGTGCTTGCCCGCGCCCGCGCCGTCCGTCGCTTCCGAAACCGCCAGGCAGTTGGCGTCATTCGCGCATCGCACTTCGCGCCCCAGCGCGCGGCTCAGGTCCTTGTCGAACGGTTTCCCGTTCAGCCATGTGGAGTTGGCGTTCTTCACCAAGCCGGTTTTCGTGGAAATGGTTCCGGGGATTCCCATTCCCACGCTAGCGCTCCGGCCGAGTTCCTTCTCGATTCCTTCCGCAGCGTGCGCCACCGCGCACACCGTACCTTCGTAATCAAAGCGTGGCGTGGCGATGCGGTGGCGGTGCAGCTCCCTGCCATCTCGTTCGAGCGCCACGAATTCAATCTTGGTGCCGCCGAGATCCACGCCAATTCGAATCTGCTCTTGTTTTTCTTGAGCGGTCGGCATCGCTTGAGCCCCCCATAGGGCGCGGACGTAGTCTATCGCGCAAGGCTCAATTTTGGATGGTCATGTCTTCGGAATTCTCCTCCAAATGCGTGAGGCCCAGGCGCTGCGCGCTATTCGTCTTACATGCCGCCAAATGTTTGTACGCGAAACGACGACGAACGTGACAAGAACGAAGGGCACCAAGACGAAGGCTGCTGTCCAAAGCTTCGAGACACGCAGCCACTCGGAGGGGCGCCCCCATATCCCGGGTCAATAGAATTGGCTTGACGCGCGCGCTACGAGGTGCTATTTCTATAGCACATCTGCTATAAAACTAGCATGCGATGATGAAAAAACCTAAACCGAACACTCTTACGCGCCGCGAACGCCAGATCATGGACGTGCTCTACAAACAAGAGCGGGCAACCGTCACGGAGGTGCTCAATAACCTCGCGGATCAACCCAGTTATTCCACCGTGCGCGCGCAGCTCCGGATGCTTGAAGAAAAAGGGCACGTGCGGCACGAAGAGCATGGATTGCGGTACGTCTACGTTCCAACGGTGCCGCGTGACGTTGCGCGGCGCTCTGCTCTTCGCCACTTGGTCGAAACTTTTTTTGACGGGTCTGCGGAAAACCTGGTCGCCGCACTGCTTGGCGGAGAGATTTCGCGCATCTCCCGCGAGGAATTGGACCGGCTAACCCGCCTCTTCACCAAGGACCGAAAGGAGCGCTGACAATGAGCCTGCTCGACAACTCCGCATTCTTACTTGCGTTTCTAATCGCGTGTTCTGCAAAGACGACCATTTTACTAGCTCTCGCGTGGGTCACAGTGGGCGCCGCACGCCATCGATCCTCCGCATTGCGCCACTTCGCATGGGCGGTGGGGATTCTTGGCTCGCTCACTCTTCCTTTGCTCTCGCTACTGCTACCTGCGTGGCACTCGGCCGCGCTGGGAAATGCTGTTGGAGTCTGGGGCCCAGCGCACGCAATAGCTTCCGGCCCCAGTTCTCTGACATTGCCTTCGATGATCGTGGACGCCGGCGCAGTATCTCCGCTGTTCGGCAAGTTAGCCGGCTTGGCCCTGCTGGTCTGGGCAGCCGGCTTTTTGTTCTTTGCGATGAGACTCATCGTGGGCCTCGCGCGTCTTGTATGGATATCCGCGCGCGCAAAGCCCTTGTTCGACGATGGATGGAAGCGCACTGCTCTGGAGCTATCTAAATCCTTCAAAATTGAGCGCCCCGTGCGGCTGCTGGAATGCGGCCATCCCGCCGCCATGCCGCTCACGTGGGGAATTCTCCGGCCGCTGGTCATATTTCCTTCCGCCTCTGCCGATTGGCCCGAAGATCGGCGGCGCATCGTACTTTCCCACGAGCTTGCCCACATTGCGCGCGGTGATTGGTTTTTGCAGGCCTGTGCCGAGTTGGCCCGGGCGTTTTACTGGTTCCATCCGCTGGTTTGGACGGCCGCAGAACGTCTGCGCCAGGAGAGTGAACTCGCCTGCGATGATTGCGTCTTGAACTCAGGAATTCAGCCTTCGGAATACGCCAATCAACTGCTCGATCTTGCGCGGTCGCTCCAACATTCCGGACGTGCCTGGTCCCTTGCGCTTGCGATTGCGCGCCGGTCCAATCTTGAAAGGAGATTCGCTGTCATGCTCAATCCGTCAGTCAATCGTCACGGCTTGTCGTTGAAATCCAGGTTGTTAACCGCTCTTTCCGCCTTTTGCCTGCTGCTCCCGCTTGCGGTGCTGCGCCTTCCGGCTCAAGACGTGGCTAGGAAATTCTCGGGAACTATCCGTGACGTGAGTGGCGCTGCGGTACCCAACGCCACCATCATTATGACCAACAACAAAGCGAACGTAGTCGAGATGACCGCGTCGGACGCCGCGGGCAATTTTGGTTTCAAGACCTTGCCTGCGGGCGAGTATGAGATGAAAGCGCTGAAGCGCGGATTCGTGGAGTACAAAGCGCCGCAAGTTGTGCTGGAGCCCGGCCGCGAAGCCTCGCAGAACGTCACCTTGAAAATAGCGGCCGTCATGGAGGAAGTGGACGTCCTTGCGGAAGGAACAGCCAAGCCTTTGCCCTCATCGGGAACATCAGGAAAACCGGCGCGACTTCGCGTTGGCGGCGACGTCGAGGCTGCCAAACGCCTAAACCTAGTGACTCCAGTCTACCCGCAGGCGGCAAAGGCGGCCGGCATCCAGGGTACCGTGATCCTCCATGCCATCATCGGTATGGACGGTACTCCGTTGTCGCTGCGAGTGATGAACGGCGACATCGACCCTGAACTTACGCGTTCCGCTGTGGAAGCGGTCAGCAAATGGCGCTACCGCCCAACGCTCCTGAACGGCGAGCCCATCGAAGTCGACACTACCATCATGGTGAATTTCAAACTGTTGTCCTAGTGGACTAGGCCTCCGGCCATCCAGAACGCGCCGAGTCTTGAACGTCGCTATTCGTCTCCGCGGACCTGCCACCAATCGAGGCGTTCGAATTCGGCTATCTTTTCCGATCCGTGTTCCTGATACCAGCGGCTCCAAGCGAGCGCGTCCGCGGGCAGATTTTCATCCGTAATTTCCTGCAGTGCGAGGAACGTCCAGCTTCGCATTTGTCCTGTTGTGCGTGGATTCATCGCCAGATCGAGGAGTTTCGGCACGATCCTCATACGTTGTTTGCGCGTGAATATACCGCAATCGGAAATGTTGCAGCCCGCGCGGTCCCGGACGCTGTTGGCGGGATCTTCGGTGAACGAAGTGAACAGCTCATCGAGAACTTCATCTTTGCCGAGAAAACGCATGCCCTCGACGGCCCACTGCCGCACGCCAGCGTCTTGATCGTATCGGGCATAATTCAAGAGCACGCAGTGGATACGCTCGTAGTCGACGCCGCGGCCCGCGAGCATGCCAAGAAAATAAACCGCGGCGCCACGGTAACGCTGGTCGGTGCGCGCGCGCTCGATCAACAGATCGGCCGCCTGCTCGTTCTTTTGCCAGCCTTCCAGTGCAAGATGGATGTCCACATTGGCGTACCGCACGCGAAGATCCTTGGAAAACTGCGAGCGCTGCTCTAGTTGCCGCAAGCGGTCGCTCATTCGAATCTGGCCGATCCAGCTCTCCACTTGCCGATCGAAAAGTTCCAGCGCGTGCGTGTCATGACCGATGGCGCGTTCGAGCAGTTCTTCAGCCTGCGCCTGTGCGGGCAGTGCGCTCACGCGCGCCACGTCTGCATCCGTCAAAGGCGCGAAAAAAACGCGCCGCGTAACTGGCTTGGCAGCCGATGCCGCTGCCGCTGTACGCGAGTTGTTCGTGCGGGAACTGAACGAGGTCATCCGCCATGCCATGAAGCCAATCATCCCCGCGACCATGACGAGGAAGACCCCGGCGGAAGCGGCCACCGGCACGCGCGGCTGCGACTGAGTTAAAACTTGGCCTGACGATTGCTTGAGAGGTTGTGGAGATACGCCGAGAGGTAAATCCACTTCCACATGCGTATCCAATTTCAAGCCGGCTAGTGTTTCGATCTGCGATACGATCCAGCGCGCTTCCTGACGGCTGTCGATTTCGTCGGCGAGCGTGATTTTGCGCCCGTCCTTCAACCGCATTCGAATCGCATGGAGCTGATTTCCGGAGCTGCCGCCCTGTTGCATGCTCGCGACGGGCACAATCGAGGCCACGTCGGAAACTTGAATTCGGCGCGTGCGGCCGAGGCCGAAAATTCCCGTGCGCGAAAGAATTTCGCCGCTGCGGACGGCGATGCGCGAGGTTCCAAACGTGACGTGCAGAAAGCCCGCAATTATGATCAAATCGCTCAACCCAAGAAAAATGAAAAAGAAAATCGGCGCATGCTTCTGGTACATCAGAAAGGCGAGGCCGGTCCACACCAAATTAACGAGAAATAACACCAGAGCGCGACCGGGATTCCGAAAAGGCGGAAAATAAAATTCGGTTCCGCCGGAGCCCATCGACACAACCACTTTCGTGTGCGCGGGCTGCGGGACCGCGCCGGAATCCGCGTCGCTGGGCGGCGGCGTTGCGAAACCGAAGCTGTCCGTTCCAGTTGTGGTTCGTGTTCCGGAATCGCTCGACGACTCGGCCGAGGCTGCGCTCCGAAAAACCGGAATTTCGAAATCATCTGAGTAATCCACGCCGGGAACGTCCGCCCGCGTGTGAAGCAGCCAAAGAACTTGATCGCTCGGATTGTCGTGATCCGTGATCAGGCTGTCCGCGGGCGGAGAGAAATCCACGGGAATGGCGCGGCCGAGCGGTCCGGGCTCCACAGCCCCCGCGGGAACATTGTGCTCCGCCTGCCAGAGGACGATTTGATTGGTGCTGCGGTTGTCGCCAGATCCGGAAACGAGTTTGCGCACGCAGGAGAGACGCAAGTCGATGCCGTGCTCCGCGCGTGTATCAAATTTCAGGTGAATCCTTCCACCCACACGTTCGCCGGGAGAAAACGGCAGGACCTCGAACTCGAAGTACGCGTCACCGAAACGCCGATGGCGAATTGTGGCGCGCAAGGCCTTGACTATCAGAACCACGCCAAACAGGTTGAAGCCGAGGAGCAGAAACACACGTGGGTCGCCATTGTGCGCGAAATTCGGAACCATGCGGAAGAGAAACGGGAGAGTGATCAGATTGCAGAGAATGGCGAATACCCAGGAGGTGATTTCACTTTTCTTGTTTTGACTTTCCGCGCGGCGCGACGCCCAATCCAGACGCCAGCGCCAGGGAGAGAGTGGATTCGATTCCTCGCGTGCAGCTTGCTGCTTCAGGAGTCCGTAGCCGCGGAAGGCGGCGTAAATAAGTCCGCCACCGATGAAGACGAAAACCGAGCCGAACATGATGCTGGCGAAGATGTCGAAAGTGTCGAAATTTCCGCGGCTCAGGAGCCGTGCGTAAATGAAGGCGAGACCGCCTCCCAGGAAGGGCAAACCGAAGAGCGTCAGGAAGATGGAGGCACCCTTGGAAGGCTGGGTCATTCCTTGATTCTAGAATTGTTCGAGCGGACAAAGTGGAAGCTAAAAGCTGAATTGCCTTTGCGGTTACACCTGAACTGTGGGACAGGCCTGGATGTCCGCAGCGAGCAGCGCGCGAAGAAGCGCGAGGCGCGGTCTCGGCAGGCCTCTAGTGAGTTGCCATCATCGGATTGGCGATCAACAGTGCGTTTAGATCCGCTACGATTTCCGAAGCGATCTTCTTGAAATCGTCATCCGCGGCGTTCCGATCCATCTCGAAACGGACCGCCGGAGAGTATGAGGTCACGGTAATGACGGGGCCATGCTTGGCGTCGTTGCTCGGAGGATTGGCAAGCTCATAGAGCGGCTGTTGTGGGCGCGAGAGGTTGTTCACCCCGACGTACAGCAGCATCTTCGGGGTCAGGGGATCGCTCCCGACCAGAAGGCGCCGCACGCGGTTTTGTTCATCGGGCTCAGCGAAAACACCACGGATGCGCAGGCCCTCGGCCGGGAGCGCTTGTCCCGGCCGCAGACGCTTCACCTTGAAACCGGCCTTCTGCAGAGCGGTTACCAGATTTCCAGCCATGATGTTGACAAGCTTGTCGGCCTGTTCGGCGGGAGTCTCGTCTGGCTGGGAATCGGCCGTCGGGGCAGGCGCGAGTTTCTTCGGCAATGAACCAGGAGGAGTATTTTTTTGCGTGGCTGAAGGAACGTTTGATGCGCTGCCGGAAATTGTGCTAGGGGAGTTGCGGGAGGGTGCGCGCCTCGGCGTCCGGCCATTGAGGACTTCGAGTTCGAAATCGCTGACATAAACGACCAGGGAACTGGCGGGAGAACCATTCGATGTTTGTGGCTGACGCGAGTTGGGCGCTGGTTTCGCGGGGCTCAGGCTTGAAACGGCAAGAGCGCAAGAAGCGATCATGGGAAGCAAAGGCGCCAAACGCGAGATCTTCATGGAGATACCTCAAGCGGCAATAGGTGAGCCCGCTGCAACGAGCGCGGGATGAATTTTGGCATAAATTCGAGCGTGAATGAGGCACAAAAAAGCCGGCCCTGCGGAACTTGCAGGCGAGTGGCACTGGCTGAGGAAAATCACCGGTGGCTTGGGGCCACGCGATCTTAAGCAGCGATTGATTTCGGCGCCGGCTTGCGGCGAGGTTTGCTGCCGTTCGCGAGCAGCTCACGCTCGGCGCGAGTCCAGTCCTCAAGCGCATTTCCGGGCGCGCCGCCGCGCTCCAAAAAGATCTGGTAGGCGCGCAAGGCGATCTCTTCCGTTGTCGGATGGATCCCGGCTGTGCGCGGCTTCGTTATTGTTGGCGAGGAACTTTTCCTCGTCTTGGGCATATCCCCTCCCTTCGACAACTGTCTCCATGTTACATCTGATGGAAAGCCACCGCTCCAGAATTCATTGGGGAGCTAATCGAAAGATTCAATAGTTCGAATCGAAAAACCGGGCTCCACTGGAGATAGAAAGTGCGAAGCTGTAGTACGCGGCCGGTTGGACCAAAGAGCGCTGCACCCAGCGAATCGAAACACGTATCGTTCGAAAGAGAACGCCGCGACGGGAGCACAGAGCTGCAGCAGGAAGATCCACAAGCAAGGCCAACAAATCGGCAACAGCCGTGGGGCACAGTGGGTCTAATAACCGTTGGTTTCGGCCAGGATGGCGCGCCTGTTGCGATTCCATGGAGTGACTTTCGTGCCGGGATATTGAGCAGCGAGCACCGGGAGCCGCCGCCGCGCGGCATCCAAGTTCTTGAAACTCTCCAATGCAAGGCGCTGTCCATCTGCGTCCATGATCAAAATGTCGTAAATGACGTTCAGCGCCAGCGAAACCTTCGCCGCCATGGTGTGCACTCCCTCCTAATGAGCAGTGACAGAGGGGAAGATATCGTTTCAATCGGGGATGTGGCGTGAGCCAGGCCCCGACCGCAAATTCCTCCGACCTTCGGAATCCGGGATCAGCGGGCACTAAAGCTCTTCGTTTGTCCAAGGGCAGCGACGACGCCGAGCTGCTGCATCATGCCGAAAGCGTCCCAGCTGATGTACGAATCCATGATCTTTCCATCGACGATGTGATTGATGGTGATTCCTTCCACGTACACTTTCTTGTTTGTGGCGGGAATGCCCATGAATTCACCAGTGTGAGTGCCAGAAATAGTCCAAGCCACGGCCAGCTTTTCCTTTTCGTCAACGATATCTTCAATCGTGAAGTGCAGATCAGGAATGCCGGAGATGAAGCGCGAAACTTGGCGTTTATAAGCGTCAGGACCAACCGAGGAATCGGTAAGGTTGGGATCGTGGAGAGCGTGGCTTGGGGAGATGATTTCGTCGACTAGTTCGAGCCGACGTTTGTTCCAGACTTCTTCATAGAGGCGCCGAACGATAGCCTTGTTATCGGCTGACATTAAGTTCCTCCTCCTCCGGATCCTTGCGATCCGGCAACAGCGGAGATCGGCCCTGCCTCAGGAAACGATTGGCAGAGAGCCTGGGAGGGGTGGGGCTCGCCCGAGCGTACTCCCAAGATGATTGGTTTGCAATCGGTCCACTGGAGACTGGACGACAGCCCCGGGCCGGTCCAACCGCAACTTATGATGAAAAGAAGCAAAGTGCGGCAATTGACGGTGACTGGGAATAGGGGAGACTCCCTGAATCCCCAGGGCATCGCTCATGGAGCGGGGGTACGCTCAATGCGGAAGGTGAAACAACCAGCGGTGGTGCTGTTGACCTGTAGATAGTCGACGTTGGGATGGGCGAGCAGTTTTTCGATGGCCGGCTCGAATTCCACATCCGCCAACGTATTCCTGGGCCACAAGCCGGCGGCCGTGTGCGTAGGCCTCGACAGTGCGCGGGCTCCCCCGAAGCTCCTCGCGAAATCCGGCGTGCTCCGAATAACGCTCACAAGCTTCCGCGTGAACATAGACCGGGCCGGGCTGAGGAAGCGACTCGACTCCCGCGAAGCGATCATAGGTAAAGAGAATTCTGCGGTCTTCGCCCGCGACGAATGCGCACAGGCAGTGACGGCACGGGGCAGCGTTGGTGGCCACCCCTGCGTGAGCGGGGAATCATAAACAGGCGCACGGAGGGTAGCACGGACCGCTTCGGCGATTTCGGTTGGAATGGCCACGATGGGCAGCATGAATTGTTTCTCACATACTTCTTCGGATTCAGAGCGGTATGTGCAAGCTCTGTACGCAAGAGATTGTGCGTTCTGGTTCTATCCGGTTTGGGCGTTCAAATTCGAAAGAGACCTTCAGAAAATCCAACCCAATTAAATACAAGACGGGCCGCTGATTTCTCAGCGCCCCGGAGGCGTTCACAAAATTATCTTATGTCTTGACTTGCCACGATCTTCCAAAATCCGCTCGAACCTGCCGGGACTTCAGCCAAAGCCCCGCCGGAGCATTCATCCTGTAACCACAAAAGCGAACAGCATTCCCCGCCATAGAAACCCATCCTTCGCGTAGAGTACTGAGGATAGGCTCCTGGCTTTGGCTCGTAACGGTTTCTGAGACTGCCGTCGTTACTTCTTGCAGCTATCGCTGACCATGCTGAGGTTTGTCACATTAAGGTGGCCATGTTCGGTGGCATCCTTGTTCATGCCATGCTCTTTCATTTCATCTTTGACTTTTTCTTTGGCCTCGTGCAAGTCGGCCGTTCGCACTTTGCCGGTCACGGTCACAGTGTGTCCAGTGTGAGGCGAAAGTTTGAGCGTCTTGCTGTGGAGCTCCCAGGTGGAACCATTCTCGGTCGTCAGCTTGTACTCGTGAGCGCCCTCGGCTTTAGACAAACAGCCCGTCAACGTGCGGACTTCGGCGCCCTTGTCCTGGGCGTAACCAATCGCCGGAACCATCAACAGCGTGGATACGGCGACCACACTCAGCAGACATTTATTTTTCATGAGGTTCTCTCCTTTTTGATTTTGAGAAGTGGAAAGACACCCGCTCCTCTGGGGATTTGTTCATCGTCTTTAGGCCCAAACCATACCTTCAACAACAGACACAAAAATGGAGCTCGTCCCTAGCAGTGCTGGTCTTCCCCGATTGGGGCGCTCGGCGACCACCCTATGCTGTTCTGGTACCGCCCCTGATGAAATGCAAAACGAGAAGCACTATACCCACGACGAGCAGGATGTGAATCATACCGGCGCTTACCTTCTTTGCCGAGCGGGACAATCAAGCGAATGCATGTCGCAGGGAGGGCTGACGTCCCCGGGGAAAAGAACCCCACGCAGAAGGAGTCTAGGAGTTTCGGTAAAGGCGCGTCTGTTCCTTTTGAGACACTTTGGTGCCCCGTGGACCACCACCATGGAATGTGCGGGATCCTATTGATTGGCGCGGCGGGGAATTGGGCGTTTAGCGGGACTGCCGGCGGTGATGTTCCCAAAAACAAAAAGGGCCGCTGAATATTCAGCGGCCCTTCGTCACGCAATTTTTCGCTCTTACGACAACCCTCATACGATCTGCCAGAATCTGCCCGAATCTACCTTGACTTCAGCGGGAGCCGAAGAAGGGTAGTGAGAGTAACTCGAAGCGTGCATCCCCGCGGCCCGTGAGAGCTTAGAGATGCAATGCGTGGCATGATCCGCACACCATAGCGGATGGAGCCACGACTACTTTAGAAAGGAGGTGATCCAGCCGCAGGTTCTCCTACGGCTACCTTGTTACGACTTCACCCCAATCATGGGTCATACCTTGGGCGCCTGCCTCCTTGCGGTTAGCGTGGCGACTTCTAGTACAACTCACTTTCGTGATGTGACGGGCGGTGTGTACAAGGCCCGGGAACGTATTCACGGCGTCGATCTGATACGCCATTAC
>Ga0137409_10000761_pt1 | contig 35274 bp, 19 predicted proteins | sample CZODoug1_16funga_FD_122059 | JGI IMG/M metagenome (GOLD analysis project Ga0137409, IMG submission 122059) | Vadose zone soil fungal communities from Angelo Coast Range Reserve, California, USA - CZODoug1_16fungal (Hybrid Assembly) | ecosystem: Environmental > Terrestrial > Soil > Vadose zone... | reverse complement strand
AATGCGTCCAACGCGACGCCCGCCCCGCCCCCGCCTCCTCCCGTCGCGATCGCCGAATTGCCGGAAAGCGTGCAGCTGCGCAAGTGCATGGAACTGGAGAAGGAGAACAAGGAAGTTCTCGCCGCCTGGCCCGACGTTCTGAGCGCCTACGACGTCTTCATCAACTCGACTGCTTCCGCCAGCTTCATCCTGAAAGGCAAGACGGCCCGCCAGGAATTCGTCGATTTCATGGAGAAGCGGGCGGAGCTGGAGTTCGACCGCCGGAGAAAGGAAACGGACCCCTACCGGCGCGTCCGGTCGCTGCAGAGCTACCCCAGGATCCTGATCGACCTGACGTCGATCGACAAGCGGCTGCGCGAGGAGCTGGCCTTCGCGCACGGGGAGGCGGAGACCAAGTATCTCAACGACGAGCGGCAGATCGACGCCGCCCTCAAGGAGAACCGGTTCAAGGAGGCCCTGACGCTGCTCGACGCCCTGATCCCCGTGTCCGAAGGCGCCCGGCAGGAGCGTCTCCTGAAGATCAAGGACGACACCCAGCGGCGGGAGAAGGACTTTGAGGACGAGACGCTGCGGCGCGTCACGCAGGGCTACTCGGCCGTGCATGCCGCCTTCGAGGAGGCGCTGACGAAGCGGGAGACGGGGACCGCCTACTCGAAGGTCACGAAATTCATCCGGGACCAGACCGGGGAGTCGGAGCGGATGAAGATCCGAGTCCCGGGCCTGGGCTATGAACCGCTGCTGAAGCCGTTTCCGGACAAGCTCCTGACCGACGACCAGATGCTCGCGCGCAGCACGATCTCCGGCGCGATGAACCGGGCCAGGGACACCCTGGGATACCGCATCCTCTCGGATCTGCTGGACGCGCTCGACGTCGAGTTCCTGATCCGCCAGGCCACGCGGGGGCTGGACGGCATCGCGCGCGTGAACGGCGAAATCCACCTCGCCACCTTCAACGCCACCGGGAAGGTGACGCTGGACGTCGCCCTCTACAAATTCGCCCAAAAGACGGGCACGCCGAAAACCATCGACTACCGCCAGCTCCACGTGCAGGACATCCTGCAGCTGGCCGCGCTTCCGCTGGAGCTCCCGGTCGAGCAGATATTCGAGTCGAACGAGGAGATGTGCCGCACGATGGGCGAGATGTGGGTCTATTCCGGCCTCCCCCAGCGCTGGGCCCAGGCGGGACGCTGCTTGCAGCAGGCCAAAAAACTGGGCGCGCTCGGGCTGGACTTCCGGCTCGAGGACTTCCGCGAGCGCGGATACCAGGAGGTCCGCAACCGGATCGCGTCGTCCCGGAAGGAGTTCGAAAGGAAGAACTTCGACGGGGCGAAGCAGCTGCTGGCCGAGATCGAGGAGGCTTGGAAGCACGATCCTTCGCTCAAGGCGGAGATCGGCCGCGCGATGGCCACCGTGCTGGTCGCCGAAGTCCTCCAGCACGATCGAAATCGCGACTGGACCCGGCTGAAGGCGGCCGCGCGCCTGCTCCGCACGAAGTACCCGAAAATGTATCCGGAGGAAGTGATCTTCGCCCCCTATGCCAACGCCCTGAGACAGACCGGCGAGTGGCGAAGCACGGCCAATCTCCTCAACGACGACTGGACCTGGGAGGGCAGAGCCCAGGGAACCCCCTGCCCCGCCGAGGACGAGACCACGGCCGGCCGCGGCCTCAAGCTGAAGTCCGAGAAGCCGATGCGCGTGGCGCCGGTCCGTTCCCGCGGCAGCACCGGGGCGCAGGTGGAACTGACGATCGCCCCTCCGCAGTCCGCGTTCAGCACCGGATTCCGCTTCGACGTCTCGGACGCCGACGGCCTCTACAAGAAGCTGGTGATCCGCGATACGGGGGAGGTGACCCTCTATGCCTTTGACGGCCGCGAGGAGAAGCGCGTCGACCGCGGCTCTCTCGGGAAGAAGCTCTCCGTCAACCAGTGGGTGGAGCTGGCGTTCGCCGCCGAAGGAGGCGACCTGGTCTGCTTTGTGGATCAGCGGCCGGTGCTCCTGACCGCCGTGCCTGTCGGCGTCGACCGCGACATCGAGATCTGGTCGACCGCGACCGCGAACTTCCGGCTGCTCAAACTCCGGAAGTAGCGGACCCCCTCATTTCTTCCGCTGCATCAGCTGGCCGACGCAGAAGAGGATCAGGCCGGTCAGCAGGTAGGTGGTTTCGACCTTGAGGCTGTCGTAGGCGAGGCCGACCATGAGCCCGACGCCGACGATGCAGATGCCGAGGCCCATCAGGAAGCGGCCGGCGATGTGGAGCGCGATGGGAGACTCCGGCTATTTCTTGTCGCCTTCGGGAGCGGGAGCGGCCGCGTCCTTCTTGGGCTCTTCCTTCGGCATCTCGTCCTTCTTCTCGGCGGGAGGACGGGGATCCGAGGGGGGCAGCGCGTCGTCGCCGCCGGCGAGGAACTTGGCGGCCTTGGCCTTCACGACTTCCTTGCCGACCTTGCCTTCGCCGCCGCAGTAATCGCACTTGGCCGAGCCCTTGCAGATCGGGCACTTCTTGGCGCCCTTGCAGTTCGGGCACTCGGGCGACTGGCCCGCATAGACCAGGACGCCCTGGCCCTTGCAGTTGTAGCAGTCCCCCCTGCTCGCCTCCTGCTCCATCAGCACGCACGCCGAGCAGCGGCCCGAGCCCTTGCAGGACGGGCAGCGGTAGTCCTTGGGCCACGACATGTCAGTCTTGCACTTCTTGTTCGGGCAGCGGTTGGTGTCGACCGCGATCGGGTCGCCGCAGTTGGGACACAGCGTCCGCACTTCGCGGACGTCCTTGTCCTTCGATGTCACCGGCGCGAAGCCGGTGAACCGCACCTCGCCTTCGGGCTTGCCGATGCCGCAGGCCGCGAGGAAGAGGATCGACGCCGCCACCGCCGCGTGCTTCAGCTTCATGGGTAGCTCCTTGTTGCGAGACCCCCACTATACTCCGGGGGGAGAGCCAATTCAATAGACTAAGGACGGACCGGATGCGCCGGTTCCGGCAGGTCCCGCGCGAGAATCTTGCGCAGGACTCGCCCCAGCTTCTCCCGCGCCCGCCCGGCGGTCCGGATGACGTCCGCATGCGAGACGCCCCCTTTGCCCACCCCGGCCGCGAGGTTCGTGATCAGCGAGATCCCGATCACCCGCATCCCCTCCTGGCGTGCGACGATCGCCTCCGGCACCGTCGACATGCCGACCGCATCCGCTCCCAGCTTCCGGAGCATCCGCACTTCCGCGGGCGTTTCGTAGCTCGGACCCGCCATCGCTGCGTAGACGCCGCTCTTCAACCCGAGCCCCTTCGGAACTTCATACACGGAGCTCAGGTCGACGAAGTGGGGACCTCCACGCAACGGATTGATGCCCATAAGGTTAAGGTGATCGGCGATCGCCATGAGGTCGCCCGGACGCAACTTCGGATGAACGGCGCCCGCGGCGTTGGTCAGCACCAGGGTCCGAACGCCGAGCCGGGCCAGGACGCGTACCGGACGGACGATGTCGTCGAGCGAATGACCCTCGTAAAAGTGCACCCTGCCGCGCAGAATCGCCGTTGTGCCGACGAGCGAGAGCCGGCCCGGGTGTCCGGCCACCTGCACCGCCGGAAAGCCCGGAATTCGGCTGTAGGGCACGTCCGTGCCGACGCGGCCGAAGTCCAGGTCGCCCAGGCCGGAACCCAGGACCACCGCCCTGCGGGGAGCGGTGGGAAGGCGGCGTCGGAGATAATCGGCGGCGCGGCGGACGAGCGCGTCCTCGCCCATCAGGTGACGACTGCGAACATGACGCCTTCGAAGACGAGCTTGCCGTTGACGACGCCCTGGCTGTCGCATTTCAGGCCGCGCCGCGACATCTCCTTGAGGCGCGAGACGATATAGACGCGGTCGCCGGGGCGGATGGCGCCGCGGAAGCGGACGCCGTCGATGCCGGCGAAGACGACCAGCCGGTTGCGGATCTCCGGGAGCAGCCACTTGTAGGCGACCAGCGAGACCTGGGCCGTCGCCTCGACCAGGATCACCCCGGGAAGGATCGGGTTGCCTGGGAAATGCCCCGACGCCCAGAACTCATCCTTATGGACGTCCTTCCAGCCGCCGACCGTGTACGTGTCCTTGTCGAGGTGGAAGATGCCGTCGACGAGAGCCATCGCGTCGCGGTGCGGGAGCACTTCGGCGATGGCCTTCCGGTCGTAGAGGGGCTTTTCGATGGAGTACTTGGCCGGGTCCAGCAGGAATTCGGTGGGCATGCGGAAATCTTATCGACGCGCTGGGCCTTTGCCAACAGAAACGCACGCGGCCGGAGCCGCGTGCGTTCGGAAGTCTATGCCGTCAAGAGGTTAGCAGTCTTTGTCGTCCTTCTTCTTCGGCTTCTCGCGTCGCTCATCCTCCTTGTCCTTCTTCGGTTCGCCCTTCCGGAACTCGAACTTGAAGTCCTCGCCGCCCTTGAAGCGGGGCATCTGCTCCAGCCACTTGCGCCACTCGTCGGGCACGCCGTTCTCGAAGCGTTTGAAGTCGAAGTCGCGGGGCAGCATCCGGGGGAGTTCGCGGAGCCGCGGAAGCTCGCCGCCAAGTTTCTTCTCGAGGCCCTCGACGCGCTTCAGGAGCTCGCGGAGCATTCCTTCGACGTCGCGCGGCTTCCGGTCTTCGTCCTTGTGCTCTTCCTTCTTCTCGAGGAGCCGCTCGCGGGCCGCCTTGAATTCCTTCTGCAGGCGCTCCCGCTCCCCGTCGAACTTTTCCTGCAGCGCCTTCATCGAACGCTCCATCTCGCGACGGAGGTCGTCGAACTTGCGTTCCCGGTCGTCCTGGGCCGAGGCGAAACCCGCCGCGCAGAGGAGCAGGGCCGCCGTTGCCGCGATCGTCTTCATCCGCACACCTCCATCCTTGTCCCTTAGTAACATCGGACGGGTGAAAAGTTCGCAGGAGTGCGAATTATTGCGGGGGGCTCAGTTGCCGCCGGAGGCCGGGGGCGCTTTGACGGGAGCCTCGAGGCCCTTCTTGAGGAAATCGAGGAACTCGCCTTCGGGCACCTTCCCCTCGATGCGGGAGCGCTCGACGCCGTCGGGACCGAGCGTGATGTAGGCGGGCAGGGCGGAGATGCCGAAGCGCTCGAGAAGCAGTCTCCGGTTCTCTTCGTCCCCCTCCTTGAAGCGGGGATTCTGAAGCCGGTCCGTATACAGTTCGGCGAAGACGAAGTTCGAAAGCAGCGCCTTGACCGGGCCGCTGGCGAGGACCGTCCCCTTCATGACCTGGCAGTTGATGCAGCTCGCGCCCGTGAACTCCAGGAACAGGGGCTTCGACGCCTTCTGGGCCTCGGTCTGCGCGGAGGCGAGCCGGGTGAACACCGGTTCCCGGGAACCGCCGTTCGACGCGGTTCCTTCCCCCGTGTCGAAGGCGGGGGGCAGCACGAAATTCAGCCAGCCGAGCTGGCCTCCGCCGAATCCCGTGGAAAACGACACCGCCAGGACGCCGAGCACGAGGGCCGTCAGCATCCGCCCGAGACCGATCTGCCGGCGCACCGGGAGCCCGCTGCCGTCGTCCGCCGGGACGGGATCGGCCTCGTCGCCCTTGATCTGGAAGACGCGCAGCAGGTAGAGGATCATGAAGATCAGGACGGCGACCCAGATGGCGACCATGACGAAGCGCGTCACCACGCCCCAGCCTCCCGCATTGTCGGCCTTCGACAGATAGAAGAAGGCCAGCGCGAGCTCGGCGAACCCCATCGTGACCTTGACGGTGTGGAGCCAGTCCCCGCCGCCCTTCCTGAACTTCGCGACGAGGGACGGGAACAATCCCATGAGGAAGAACGGCAGCGCCATCGTCGAGGAGTAGACCAGCATCGCCAGGAACCCGATGAACCGGTATTGCGCCGCGCCGGAGGCCGACACGGCCAGGATCGTTCCGGCGATGGGAATCGTGCAGGTGAACGTGACCACGCTGAACAGGCAGCCGAGGATGAAGGCGCCGCCCGCGCCCTTGCGCTGCTGGCCGGTCAGGCCGCCCGTCAGGGCGGACGGCAGGGTGATCTCGTAGAGACCGAACAGCGAGAAGGCGAACCAGAAAAATAGACCGCTCACGACGATGTTCACATAGGTGTTCGCCGCGAATCTCCGCGCGCCGTCCGCTTCGCCGATGATGGTGGAGAAGAGGAAGCCGATCCCCGTGAACGAGACGATGATTCCCAGGGAATAGGCCACCGACAGGAAGATGCTCTTGGCGCGGGATCCGTCTCCCTGCTTCACAAAGTACGTGATCGTGATCGGCACGATCGGGAAGACGCAGGGCATCACGAGCGAGATGAGGCCGCCGCCCACCGCGAGGAGCAGGAACCCGAGCAGGCCCATCTTCTCGTATTCGCCCTGGGCGTTTTTCTGCGCCAGGTCCTTCGCCCCCCCGGCCGTCTGCGGCGCCGCAGGCAGCGCGTCGACCTCCCTCTTTCCGGGCTTCACCGTGAGATTCAGGGTCACGGCGGTCTTTCGGGGGGCGCAGTTCTTCGGATTGCAGATCTGGTAGGTCAGCTTGCCCGCCAGCTCCAGGGGCCCGGGCGCCGCGCCGTCCTTCAGCCGCAGGGGATACTTCAGCGTGACCTTCCCGTCATAGTACTCGTAGGCCGGCGCGAGACCCTCCGCCGGATGCGTCTTCGTCGCCGGCCCTTCGGGCTTCCCCGCCGGCTCCGTCCCTTCGAACTTGAGCGCCGTGGGCTCCCCGGTCGTCGTCGGCGTGGTCGGATAGATGTGCCAGCCCTCGGGAATCTCGAGCTCGACCGACACCCCGAACGGCTCGCCGACCTTGACCTCCGGCTTCGACGACCCGAGGGAGAGGATCTTCGCCTCGACCCGACCCTCGGATTTGGGGGCAGGCACCGCTCCGCCCGCCGCCGGCTTCAGCGCGAAGGAGAACGGCGTCGCGTTGTCCACGCAGACGCTCGGATTGCAGATCTGGTAGTCGATCTTCCCCCGGACCTCCCCCGTCGCGCCGGCCGTCAGCTTGACCGGCACGGTGACGGTGATCGCGCCCTCGTGGTAGTCGATGTCGCCGATCCCCTTCTCGTTCACGATCTTGAGGGGCGGCTCCTCGATGGGGCCGGCGATCTCCGCGCCCTCCAGCGTGAATTTCGTGGGCAGGCCGAACAACGGTTTCCTGCCCGCGGCGTAGATATGCCAACCCTTGGGGATCTCGAGGTCGAAGGCGACCTTGACCGTTTCGCCGGGGCCGACCTCGCTCTTTTCCGGCCGGATGGCGGAAACCTTCACCGCGGCTTTGTCGGGGGAGAGCTTCCTGGCCCCCGGAAGGTCCTGGGCGTGAAGCAGTTCGAACCCGGTTGCCAGGAGCAGACCCAGGACCAAGGCGGCACGCATCATGATTATTATAGGAAACAAGGCCGGCGCATCCTATATTTCTGGCCGGCGCATATTAGGGAGAAAAAGATGCCCAAGCAGGCCACCATGGAAACGTCCAAGGGGACCATCACGATCGACCTCTTCGACAAGGAAGCCCCGAAGACCGTCGCCAACTTCGAGAAGCTCGCCAACTCCGGCTACTACAACGGGGTTACGTTCCACCGGGTCATCGCGGATTTCATGATCCAGGGCGGCGATCCCACGGGCAGCGGCCGCGGCGGCCCCGGCTACGAGATCGACTGCGAGATCAACGAGAAGAAACACGCCACCGGCGCGCTCTCCATGGCCCATAAGGGCGCCTGCCGCCACGATCCCAAGACCGGCAAGAAGCTCTCCGGCTCCTGCACCGGCGGCTCCCAGTTCTTCATCACCCACCGCGCGACGCCTCACCTCGACGGCGTCCATACCGTCTTCGGCCAGGTCTCCGCGGGCCAGGACGTGGTCAATCAGATCACGCAGGGGGACAAGATGACGAAGGTGACCGTCAAGTAGGCGGCGCGTCCTCCCCGGCGGGGACGTCGGGAACGCGGTCGAGGACGTCGGAGACGAAGTCGTCCGGCGGCGAGAAGGTGACGGACTGCGACGTCACCCGGGTCGGCAGCAGCGTCAGGCGCTTCCCCCGCCGCCAGTAGAGGCCGGCGCTCAATGACCCCGGGCCCTCCTGGTACATGCCGAAGGCGATGGGGATCATCGAGTTCACGGCCGTCATGACGCCCATGTCGGCGATGGCGTGGAAGATCACGGCGTGGCGGTGCGGCATGGCGACGATCGCGCCATAGTCCGGGTCGACGTCCAGGTGCTCCTCCAGGAAGAGGGCGTGGGAGGCCGTGAAGAAGCTGTCGCCCACCAGGGCGCGGATGACGACGCTTTTCCCCACGTTGAAGGTCTGGAGCACCGGCGCCGGGCGTTCCGCCCTCACGTTCGCGAGGCCCATCTCGAAGAGTTCGGGCTCCGGCACCCCCCACGTCCGCACATGATCGGGCGGCACCGTCCGCACGGAGCCGGGCAGATCGTAGACCAGGGTCTCGATCAGGCCCTCCGCCGGCACGCGGTGGATCAGGCCCGCACCGCCCATCTGCTCGAGATAGTCCGTGTGGTAGAGGCGGACTTTCAGGACGGAACGGACGTTCTCGATCGCGCCCGCCATCGCATCCAGTTCCTGCGCGTCCCGGGACGAGCGGAAGGCATTGTCGAAGTGCTCCCGGATCGTTCCCGCCCAGTCGTCGCGCGACGTGGCGTGGCAGGTCTGGGCCAGGTTGAGGAGCCCGTAATCCGCCTCCTCCCCGCCCGGCGGGGCGACGTGGACGACCCCGTCCCCCACCTCGAAGGCCAGTTCGCGGCGGCGCATCTCCTGGTCGAGGAAGAGGAGGAATTCGCGGTAGTCAGCCGGGGCGAAGAACTTCGCCCATTCGGGGACGTCGTCCCGGGAGCCGAAGAAGCGTCCGATCAGGCTCACCCGGACGAGCATACTGCGGCCTCCGGCGCCGCGCCAGCAAGATGCGCGGAGGCTAGGCCCGCCGCCGCCGGAGACGTCGCCGCAGCCAGACCGCGCCCAGCAGCGGCAGCAGCTCCAGGCCCGTGCAGCCGCACATGCCGGCGGGGATCACCGGCGCGACCGGTTTCGCCGCGGCAGGCGGCGTATAGACCACGACCAGGGTGGTCTGGCCGATATTGCCGGTCGCGTCGATCGCGCGCGCGGTGATGACGTTGACTCCGGGGTTCAGCATCAGGGTGCCGGTCGACCAGGCCGTCGTGCCGTTCGCCGTGCCGAAGTCGCCCGTCGCCGAGTTCGAGAACGTCACGGCCTCCACCTGGACGTTGTCGAAGGACGTTCCCGACAGGTTGACGCTCGGGATGGAGACGTCCACCGTCCCGGTCGCCAGCGGCGTCATGATGGCGATCGTCGGCGGGACGGGATCGCCGGCCGGCGGGTTGAAATTCACCGTCAGCGTGTCGCTGGCGATGTTCCCGAACGGATCGACCGCCGTCACGGTGATGATGTTCACGCCGGACACCAGCGGGATGTCCGCGAACCAGAACGTCCCCCATCCGCTAATCCCGTTGCCGTAGGAGGCCTGGTTGGTCCAGACCACCGCGACGACGCCCGTGTCATCCAGGGCGTCGCATTCGAGGTGCAGGGGGGACACGGTCGTGTCGAACGTATCGGAGGAGGTCGGCGCCGTGATGGTGATCGTCGGCACCGCCGTCTCGGGCGTCGGCGTGAACGTGACCGTGAGGCTCGCCGTCGTGACATTGCCGACGTCGTCGAACGCGGAGAAGTCCAGGACATTGACGCCGCCGTTCAGCGGCACCGTGGCGGTCCAGGCCGTGGTGCCCGTCGCGGTGCCGTAGACGAGCGTGTTGCGGTTCTGCCACTTCACCGCGACGACGCCGACGTTGTCCGTCGCGGTGCCGGCGACCGTCAGCAGCTGCGCGGCCGAGACGAACGTGGGCAGCGTCGTGGGCGTGTCGATGACGATTCCGGGCGCCACCGTCTCATGCGAATAGTCCACGGACAGCGTGGCGGTCCCGATGTTGCCGAGGGCGTCCGACGCCCGGATCGTGATCAGGTTGATGCCCGGCACCAGGGAGACGGACGCGGTCCAGTTCGGGTCCACGAAGGTGGCTGCGCCGCTCGCGCCGTTGAGGTTGTTGGACCAGGACACGCTGGTGACGCCGACATTGTCGGTGGCGGTGCCGGTGATCGTCAGGGGCCGCGTCTGGGTGACCACGCTGGGCGGCGCCGGGGTCAGGATCGTGACCGCAGGCGCGGTGATATCGAAGATCACCGTCAGCGTCGCCGAGGAGGTGTTTCCGACGCCGTCCGTGGCCGTCACCGAGATCACGTTGGTACCGGAGGTCAGGGGGACCGAGGCGGACCAGGCGGTCGTGCCGGTGGCGGTGCCGGTCGTCCCGGTGGTGGTGTTGGCGAAGGTCACGCTCGTCACGACCAGGTTGTCCGACGAGGTGCCCGAGATGTCCAGGGGGCTGATCTTCGTGCTGTACGTCCCGGTCGACGTGGGACCGGTGATGTTGACCGACGGGGCCACCGGATCGTAGGAGACCGTGATCGTGTCGATCGAGGTGTTGCCGACGTCGTCGACGGCCGTCACCGTGATCTGGTTGCTGCCCTGGACGAGGGTGATGCTGGCGGACCAGTTGGTTGTTCCGGTCGCCGTGCCGGAACCGCCGGTGGCGGAGTTGGTCCAGGACACCGTGGTGACGCCGACGTTGTCGGACGCGCTGCCACCGACCGTCAGCGGCGACAGCGGGCTGTTGAACGAGGCCGCGGACGTCGGGGTCGAGATCGTGATTGTCGGCGGCTGCGTGTCGTTGATCACGGTGATGGAGGCCGTCGCCGTGTTGCCGGCCGTGTCGGTGGCGGTCACGACGACGGTGTTGGATCCGGGGGTCAGGGGGACCGCCGCGGACCATGCGGTGGTGCCGGTCGCCGTGCCGGACCCCCCGGAGGAGGTGTTGGTCCAGGTGACGGACGCAAGTCCGACGGCGTCCGAGGCGGTGCCCGACAGCGTCACGCTCGGCGACGCCGTGCTGAAGGTCGGCAAGGCGGTCGGACCCGTGATGGTGACTGCGGGCGGAGTCAGGTCCTGGGTGACCGTGATCACCGCGGTGCCGGTGTTGCCCGCGGTGTCCGTCACCGTGACCGTGATCGTATTCACGCCCGCGGCGACCGGGATGGAGGCGTTCCACACCGTCGTCCCGGTCGCTCCCCCGCTGGCGGGGACGGCCGGATTCGACCAGGAGACGGAGGCCACGGAGACGTCGTCGTTCGAGGTGCCCCCCAGGTTCAGAGGCGAGAGGTTCGTGACGTACGTGCCGGTCAACGTCGGCGTCGTGATGACGATCGTCGGCGCGACCGAGTCCTGACGGACGGTGATCAGGTCGGTCGACGTATTGCCGGCGGAGTCCGTCGCGGTCACGGTGATGGGGTTGTCGCCCGCAACCAGCGGAATCGACGCGACCGTCCAGGCCGCCGGCGTTCCGCCCGCGGTGCCGCTCGCAAGGTTCGCGGCGTTGGCCCAGGTGACGCTCGTCACGGACACGTTGTCCGTCGCCGTGCCGCCGATCGCGATCGTCGTTGCCGAGGTGATGAACGACGGCAGCGACGTCGGCGACGTGATCGTGACGGTCGGGACGACCGCGTCGAAGGTGACGGAGATCGAGGCGGTATTGACGTTGCCCGCGGTGTCCGTCGCCGTCACGACGACCGGGTTGACGCCGTTGGCCAGCGCGATCGTGGCCGTCCAGATCGCGGTCCCGGTGGCGCTGCCCGTGCCTCCGGTGGCGGAGTTGCTCCAGGTGACGCTCGCCACCGCGGTATTGTCCGAGGACGTGCCGCCCAGCAGGAGCGGCGCCGCGTTGGTCGCGAAGGCGGGGGCGCCCGTGGGCGCCGTGATCGTGATCGCGGGCAGCGTGGTGTCGCGCGTCACCGTGAGAACGTCGGTGCTCGTCCCGCCGGCCGTGTCGGTCGCCGTCACCGTGATCGTGTTCGTGCCCGCGACCAGCGGGACGTTGGCGTTCCAGACGGTCGTTCCGGTCGCGCTTCCCGTCGCCCCGCCGCCCTCGGCGCGGGACCACGAGACGCTCGCCACCGACACGTTGTCGGTCGCCGTGCCCCCCAGGTTGAGGGACGACAGATTCGTGACGAAGGTGGGCGCCGCCGTCGGACTCGTGATCGTGACCCCTGGTGCGGTGCCGTCCAGAGTCACCGTGATGACCGCCGTCGACGTGTTCCCGGCATTGTCGGTGACCGTCACCGTGATGACGTTCGCTCCGGCGACCAAGGAGATCGCGGGGGTCGTCCACGCGGTCGTGCCCGTCGCCGCGCCGGAGGTGGTGTTGGCCGCGTTCGACCACGCGACGGAGAAGACGCCGTCGTTGTCCGAGCTGGAGCCGCCCAGGATGATCGACGACGATCCCGTGACGAAGCTGGACGCCGAAGTGGGGGTGTCGATGGTCACCGTGGGCTTGGTGCTGTCGAAGGTCACGGTGATCAGGTCGGTCGCGGTGTTGCCGGCGCTGTCGGTCGCCGTCACGGTGAGGGCATTCGCGCCGTTGGTGAGCGGGACGTTGGCGTTCCAGGGCACCGGTCCGACACCCGTGCCGCCCGTGGCCGTCCCGGAGCCGCCGGTCGCGGCGTTCACCCAGGTGACGTTCGCGAGCCCGTCGCTGTCGGCCGCGGTGCCGGCCAGGGCGATCGGCGACGTGTTCACGGAGATCGTGGCGCCCGCCGTCGGGGTCAGGATGGTGATCGAGGGCACCGCGGTGTCGCGGGTCACGACGATCAGGGTCGTGGCCGTGTTGCCCGCGGTATCGGTCGCGGTGAACGTGAACGTGTTGATGCCGACGACCAGCGGGACGTTGGCCGACCACGCATTGGTCCCGGCCGCGACGCCCGACGCCGAGGGCGGGGTCTCGAGGCGGGTCCAGGCGACGCTCGCCACCGACACGTTGTCGGACGCCGTGCCGCTGATCAGGAGGCTCGCGCCGCCGGTCAGGTAGGACGGCGAGCTGGTCGGGCTCGTGATCGCGATCGCCGGCACCGTATTGTCGCGCGTGACCGTGAGGACGTCGGTCGACAGGTTGCCCGCCATGTCGATCGCCGTCACCGTGATCACGTTGTCGCCCGCCACGAGGTTGATCGAGGTCGACGTCCACGACGCCGTCCCGCCCGTAATGCCGCCGGACGTGGTATTCGCCGCGTTCGTCCAGCTCACGGTCTGCACGCTCACGTTGTCGGATGAGCTGCCCGTCAGCGTCAGGGTGGCCAGCTGGGTGACGAACGTGGACGCCGAGGTCGGACCGATGATGGTGACCGTGGGCAGGCTGGTGTCCAGCGTCACGGTGATCAGCGCGTTCGTCGAGTTGCCGGCGGTGTCCGTCGCGGTCACGGTGATCGCGTTGGGTCCGATGGCGAGCGGGATCGTGGCCGACCAGGTGCCCGTCCCGGTCGCGGTGCCGGCGCCGCCGGTTGCCGCGTTCGTCCACTTGGCCGAAGCCAGGCCGACGGCGTCGGAGGCCGTGCCGTTCAGCGTCACGGGGGAGGTGTTCGTCGCGAAGGCCGCGCCCCCGTTGGTCGTGATCACGATCGTCGGGGCGGCGCTGTCGAACGTCACGGCGATCACGTCGGTCGAGGTGTTCCCCGCCGAGTCCGTGACGGTGACCGTAATCGTGTTCAGGCCGGCCACGAGGCCGATCGATGCGGACCAGTTCGTGGTGCCCGTCGCGGTTCCGGAGCCGCCGGCCGAGTTGACCCAGGCGACCGACGCCACCGAGACGTTGTCCGACGAGGTGCCCGAGACGACCAGGGGCGACGTCGACGTCAGATAGGTCGGGGACGCCGTCGGGCCGGTGATGGTGACGACCGGCGCGGTGGTGTCCTGGGTCACCGCGATGACCTTGGCCGAGGTGTTGCCGGCGGTGTCGGTGGCCGTGACGGTGATGAGGTTCGAACCCGGAGACAGGGCGATGCCGGTGATGCTCCACGGCGCGGTTCCGGACGGCGTGCCCGCCGAGCCGTTGGCCGAGTTCACCGCGGTCACCGTGGCGACCGCGACATTGTCCGACGAGGTGCCGCCCAGGTCGATCGTGGCCCCCGACGTGGTGAACGTGGGCAAGGACGTCGGTGTCGTGATGCTGAGCGTGGGCGCGGTCGAGTCGTAGGTCACCGTGATCGTGTCGGTTCCCGGGTTGCCCTGTCCGTCGGTCGCCGTCACGGTGATCAGGTTGGCGCCCGCGGCGAGCGTGATCGCCGGGACCGTCCACGTGGACGTGCCCGTTGCGCTGCCGGAACCTCCGTTCGCGACATTCGTCCAGGTCACCGTCGACACGGAGATGTTGTCCGTCGCGGTGCCGCCCAGGACGATCGAGGAGGAGTTCGTGATGAAGTTGTTGCCGCCGTTGGTCGTGATCGTCACCGACGGATTGTTGTTGTCGCGCGTGACGGTGATCACGGCCGTCGCGGTGTTCCCGGCCGCATCGGTCGCCGTCACCGTGATCGCGTTGCTGCCGGCCAGGAGGTTGATGCCGGCGATCGACCACGCGGTGGTGCCCGAGGGCGTGCCGACGGAGCCGTTCGCCGCGTTCACCGCCGTCACCGCGGTCACGCCGATATTGTCGCTCGCGGTGCCCGACAGGGTGATCGAGATCGCCGACGTCGCGTACGTCGGGGACGACGTCGGCACGGCGATCGCCAGCGTGGGCGCCAGCGGATCGTAGGACACGGTCGTCGACGACTGGGTGAAGTTCCCGGCCCCGTCCGTCGCCCGGACCGTGATGACGTTGCTGCCGGGGGTCAGGCCGATGGACGCGCTCCAGGACGTCGTTCCGGTGGCCGTCCCCGTGCCCGAGGTGGCCGCGTTGAACCAGGTCACCGACGCGAGGCCGGAGCCGCCGACGTCGGACGCGGTCCCGGACAGCGTGATGGGAGAGACCTTGGTGCTGTAGGGCGAGCCCGCGGGGGTCGTGATCGTGACGGCGGGATTGGTGGCGTCGCAGATCACCGTCAGGGTGTCCGTCCCATACAGGAGCCCGTCGAAGGCGCGGACGTTGATGGTGTTCGAGCCGGCGACCAGCGGGATGCCCGCGGCGGACCAGGCGACGGGCTTCGCGGGCAGGGTGCCGGGGATCGTGGCCGCCGCGTTCCAGCTCGCGCCGCCGTTGTTGGACCACTCGACCGCGGTCACATTGATGTCATCGTTCGCCGTGCCGCTGATGTCGATCGACAGGGCCGCCGTGAAGTAGGTCGAGTTCACGGTCGGGTTCAGGATCGTGATCGTCGGCGCGCTGGTGTTCAGCGTGACCTGGATCAGCGCCGAACTGGTGTTCCCCGCGTTGTCGTGCGCGGTCACCGTGATGTTGTTGACGCCGGAGCCGTTCAGCGGGATCGAAGCCGACCACGTCGTCGTTCCCGTCGCCGTTCCGGACGCGGGGGCGTCGGGGTTCGACCACGTGATGTTGAGCAGCCCGGCCGCGCCGACATCGGAGGCGTTGCCGCCCAGCGTCAACGGGGTCGTGCCGCTGGTATAGGTGGGCTGGTTCGTCGGCGACGTGATCGCGATGGTCGGGGCCGCGGCGTCCTGGACGATGGTGATGATCGCCGTGCTGGTGTTGCCCAGATTGTCGGCCGCCGTCAGCGTGATGACGTTGGCCCCGGCGGTCAGCGTGATGGTGGGAATCGAGAAGGTTCCCGCTCCCAGCGTCGCGGCGCCGGACCCGCCGAGCGAGTTCACCCAGTTCACGCTCGCCACCGTCCCGCCGCCCACGTCGTTGACATTCCCGCTCACCGACGCGGTCGTCGGGACGGAATAGCTTGTCGCCGTGACCGGGGTCGTGACCACGATATTGGGGCCCGCCTGGTCCAGGGTGACGCTCAGCAGAGCGGGGGCGCTGACGTTGCCCGCCAGGTCGGTGGACGTCACGGAGATCGAGTTGGCGCCGACCGCGAGGGGGATCGATGCCGACCAGGCGGTCGTGCCCGTCGCCGTGCCGGTGGCGGTGGTCGTGGTGTTCGTCCACTGGACGCTGGCGATGCCGGTCTCGAGGTCGCTCGCGGTGCCGGTCACCGGAACCGGCGTGGTGTTGCGGAGGTGGGGCGTCGTCGGGCTCGTGATGGTCACGCTCGGGGGTGCGCCGTCCCGGAAGACGGTCAGCACCTTGTTCGTGCTGTTGCCGGCCGTATCCGTCGCCGTCACCGTGATGACGTTGGAACCGACCGTGAGGCCGACGGACGCGATCGTCCAGGCGCTGCCCCCCACGCTCGCCGAGCCGGAGCCGCCCGTCGAATTCGTCCAGGTCACCGACGCGACCGAGCCGCCGCCGGTATCCGAGACCGTGCCGCCGAGGGCGATCGGGGTGCTGTTCGTGTTGTAGGTCGACGCCGACGTCGGCGAGGTGATCGCCAGCGCGGGCGCGGTCTGGTCCAGCGTCACGACGAGGACGACGCCCAGGCTCGTGTTGCCCGCGGCGTCCGTCGACGTGAACGTGATCGTGTTGATGCCCACGACGAGCGAGACGTTGGCGGTCCAGGACGTCGTGCCGACGGCGCTGCCGGTGGCGCCGCCGCCTTCCGCGCGGCTCCAGGACACGCCCGCCACGCCGGAGCCGCCGGCATCCGCCGCCGTCCCCGTGACGGGAACCGGGTTCGTGTTGCGGATGTGCGGGGTGGTCGGCGTGCTGACCGCCACCGTCGGGATCGTGTTGTCGCGGACAATCAGGATCGCCGTGCTGGAGAAGTTTCCCACGCTGTCCGTCGCGGTCACGGTGACGGTGTTGTTGCCCGCGGCCAAATTCACGCTGGCGATCGACCAGGTGCCCGCGCCCAGGGAGGCGGTGCCGGAGCCGCCGCCCGAGTTGACCCAGGTCACGGAGGCGACGCTGCCGCCGCCCGCGTCACTCACGGTCCCGCTGACGGGCCCCGAGGCAGCGGTCGTGTAGAAGGTCGGGTTGACGGTCGGGGCGGTGATCGCCACCACGGGGGCCGACTGGTCCAGCGTCACGACAATCGTGTCGATCGAGGTGCTCCCGCCGAGGTCCGTGGCCCGCACGTCGATGGTGTTCGTGCCGCCGACCAGGGGGATGGAAGACACCGACCAGGCGGTCGTGCCGCCGGCCGGCGCATAGGCGCCGTTGTTGTTGCGCCATTCCACGAGACTGATGCCCGAGTCGTCCGACGCCGTGCCCGACAGCGTCGCCAGGGTGGCGTTACCCGTCACGAAGGTCGGGCTGGAGGTCGGGACGGTGATCGTCACCGTCGGCGCGTTCGCGTCATAATTGACCGTGATCGACGCGAGGGCGGTGTTCCCCGCGGAGTCCGTGGCCCGGACGATGATGTTGTTGTTGCCCGAGGCCAGGGGGATGGACGCCGTCCAGGTCGTCGTGCCGGTGGCCAGGTTGAGGGGACCGCCGTTGTTCTGCCAGTGCACCTGCGACAGGGAGGCGTTGTCCGACGCCGTGCCGGCGAGCGCGACGGGCGTCGAGTTCGACGTGAAGCTCGTGCCGCCGCCGGTCGTGATCGCGATCGAGGGGTTGATGTTGTCGCGGACGATGACCGTCTGGACCACGAAGACGTTGACGTTCCCCGCCGTGTCGGTCGCGGTGAAGGTGAAGGTGTTGGTTCCGGCCACCAGCGGGACGATGGCGGACCAGGTGGTCGTCCCCGACGCCGTCCCCGAGGCGCCGCCGCCCTCCGCCCGCGACCAGGCCACGCTCGCCACGGCCACATTGTCCGACGCCGTTCCGGCCACGCTGGTCGACAGACCCTGCGTATAGAAGGGGCTGACCGACGGCGTGGTCACCGCCAGCGTCGGAGCCGTATTGTCCCGGGTGATCTGGAGGGTGTCGAACGAGCTGTTGCCGGCGCTGTCCGTCGCCGTGACGGTGATGGTCTGCGTCCCCGGGCCGAGGTTGATCGTCGTCGTCGACGTGAAGGTTCCGCCCCCGAAGGTCGTCGTCCCCGAGGTCGGCGCCGGTCCCGTGCTGGACCAGTTGACCACGGAGACCGTGCCGCCGCCGGCGTCCGAAACGGTGCCGCTGAGGGTGAAGGTCGAGGCCTGGGTCACGAAGGTCGACGCCGACGTGGGCCCGGTGATCACGACGGAAGGCGCCGTCTGGTCGAGGGTCACCGTGATGGTCGCGGTGTTGAAATTGCCCGCCGCGTCCGTGGCCCGGATGACGATGGCGTTCGAGCCGGCGGAGAGCGGAATCGACGCGGTCCAGGACGCGGTGCCCGCCGCGCTCGAAAAGCCGCCGCCGTTGTTCTGCCACTGGACGGTGGACAGCAGGGCGTTGTCCGAGGCGGTCCCCGCCAGGAACAGCGGCGTCGCGTTGGTGGCGAAGTTGAGGCCGCCATTCGTGGTGATCGCGACCGTCGGCTGCGTGTTGTCGAGCACGGCATTCAGCGTGGCCGTCGCCTGGTTGCCGGCGCCGTCCGTGGCCCGGATCTCGATCGAGTTGCTCCCCGGGATCAGGGTGATGCCCGCCACCGACCAGTTCGTCGTCCCCGAGGCGCCGAAGAAGGTGGGAGACGTGGTCGTGTTGCGCCACTCCACCTGGGAGATGCCGGAGACATCGGAGGCCGTCCCGTTCAGCGGAAGGGAGCTGTTGGTCGTGTAGAACGGGTTCGATGCGGGCGAGGAGATCAGCACCGCCGGAGGCGCGATGTCGCGGACGACGGTGATGCTGCGGACGAAGGTGTTGTTGGCGGAATCCGTGGCCCGGAGGTCGATCGTGTTGCTTCCGACGCTCAGCCCGATCGACGGGGTGCTCCACGACGTGGTGGCGCCGGCAATCACGGTAAATCCCCCGCCGTTGACCTGCCATTCGTCCTTGGTGATCGCGATGTTGTCCGAGGAGGTGCCGCTGACGATGATCGACGTCCCGTTGGTATAGAACGGGTTCGTCGCGGGCGAGGTGACGATCACCGTCGGCGCCGTCGGATCGTACGTGACCGTGATGAGGTCGGTCCCGGTGTTCCCCGCGCCGTCCGTCGCGGTCACGGTGATCGCATTCGCGCCGGCCGCCAGGGTGACAGTGCCGACGCTCCAGGTGGCCGTTCCGCTGGCCGTTCCGCTGCCGCCGGTCGCGCTGTTCGACCAGGTCACGGTGCTCAGACCCGAGCCGCCGGTGTCGGAGGCCGTGCCGCCCAGGGGGATCGACGACACGTTCGTGATGTAGGTCGGAGTGGCCACCGGCGTGTCGATCGTCACGAGGGGCACCGTGTTGTCGAAGACGACGGTGATGGTGTCCGTCGACGAATTCCCCGCGGCGTCGGTCGCCGTGATGATGATGGGGTTGGCCCCGCTGTTCAGCACGATCGAGGGCGTGGTCCAGTTGTTCGTGCCGCCGGCCGTGCCGGAGAATCCGGTGTTGGTGTTGTTCCACTGCACCAGCGTCACGCTGGTCAGGGAGTCCGAGGCCGTCCCGCCCAGGGAGATGCTGCCCACGGCCGTGTTGTAGGTGGTCGCGGACGTCGGGATCGTGATCGTCACGACGGGAGGCGATGCGTCGGACGTCACCGCGATCAGGTCGCTGCCCGTGTTCCCAGCCGCGTCGAACGCCGTCACCGTGATGTTGTTGATGCCGGACGCAAGCGGAACGGAAGCGACGGACCAGGTCCCGCCCGAGAAGCCGGCGGTTCCGTTGGCCCCGTTGGCCGCGTTGCTGTACGTGATGCTGGTGACCGCGATGTTGTCGCTGTACGTCCCCGCCAGGGTGGTCAGGGTCGTCGCCGAGGTGATAAACGTCGGGCTGCTGGTCGGGCCCGTGATGGTCGCCGTCGGCGGAGTCGGATCGTAGATGACGTTCAGGAGCTTGTTGGCCGTGTTGCCCGCGGTGTCCTGGGCGGTCACGGTGATGGTGTTGCTGCCGGTGGCCAGCGTGATCGAGGCGATCGACCAGCTCGTCGTGCCGCTGGCGGTGCCGCCGGTGCTGTTGGCGGCGTTGGTCCAGGTCACGTTGAAGAGCGCGACATCGTCGCTCGCGATGCCCGAGACCGCGACGGTGCTGAGGTTCGTGGAATAGGTGCCCGTCCCGGTCGGATTGATGATGCTGATGGACGGCGGGTTCTGGTCCACGTGGACGTCGTTGGCCGCGGGGTTGTTCGGCGGGTTTTCGAGGTTGCTTCCGAACAGGGCCCAGGCCGACGCCACGCCGGCCTGGTCGATCGAGCGCGCCTGCCAGTGGTACTGGGTCCCGGCAATGCGGCTGCCGACGGTCACCGTCGCGGTCGTCGCCGAGTTCGCGAAACCGCTCTCGAAGAGCGTCGAGCCGTTCGGGACGACGGTGGCCGGGCTCGTGAGCGAAGTGGCGATGGGCTGGATCTCGATCTGCAGTTTGTAGCGGTCGCCTTCCGAGTCCGTCGCGATGCCCTTCAGCACGAGGGTCGTCTGGTTGGTGGACCCGCCGGTCGCGATGACGGTGATGCCGTCCGAGCGGTATTGGGCGAGGCTGGCGGGCTGCGACGGCGGCAGGTTGTCGATCCGGAAGAGGAAGGCGTCCTGGGTCCCGTTCATCGTGGTGTCGAAGGCCCCCACGGTCGCCGGGAAATTGAGGGAATTCGTCTCGCCCGCGATGTACACGTGGCCCGCGCTGCTGACGGCGATCCCGTTGCCGTAGTCATAGTTGTATCCGCCGATGTAGGTCGACCACGACAGCGTGGATCCTGTCGAATTGACGCGGGCCGCGAACACGTCCGCCCCGCCGGCGTTCGACTGGTACAGGGGGGACACGAGAGGAAGGTCCGTGGAATACGTGTAGCCGGTGATATAGGCGTTTCCGGCGCCGTCGATCACCATGCCGTTCAGGTATTCGTCCGACGAGCCTCCGAAGAAGGAGGACCAGACCAGGACGTTGCCGTTGACCCCGAACTTGGTGATGAACGCGTCCGTGCTCCCCCCGAAGAGCGGCTGGAAGGCTCCGACGACGGGGAAATCCGACGAGGTCGTCTGGCCGGCCACGTAGCAGTTGAACGTGGAGTCCACGGCAATGGCCATCGCGTTCTCGTAGCCGCTGCCGCCCAGGAAGGTGGACCAGACGAGCGCGCTGCCCGTCGAATTCATCTTGGTGACGAACATGTCCTCGCCGTTGGTGGTGTTGAACGCGGTCCGGTAGGCGCCGGCGGTCACCGGGAAGTCCGTGGAGTTCGTGTATCCCGCCACGTACACGTTGCCCACGCTGTCCACGGCGATCGCGTTGGGATAGTCGCCGGAGACGGTCCCGCCGAGGAACGTCGACCAGGTCAGGCCCGTTCCCGCGGTGTTCAGCTTCGTCACGAAGCCGTCCGCGCCGCCGCCGAAGGTCGTGTCATACGCGCCGCCGGTCACCGGATAGTTCGAGGAGTACGTCACGCCCGTGACGTAGGCGGATCCGGCGGGATCGACCGCCATCGCGTAGATGTATTCGCTGCTGGCCGCGCCGCCCAGGAAGGTGGAGTACACCAGGCCGGACCCTGCGTTGTTCAGCTTGGTGACGAACGAGTCCGTGCCCCCGCCCAGCACCGTCTTATAGGCCCCCGCCGTGACCGGGTAATCGGTCGAGTTGGTGTACCCGGCGACGAAGACCTCGTTCGAGGCGCCGAGGGCCAGGGCATACGGGTATTCCGAGGACACGGCGCCGCCCAGATACGTCGACCAGATCAGGTTCGATCCCGAGGCCGAGATCTTGCTGACCGTGACGTCGGTGTACGTGGAGGTGCCGTTGTAGGTGGGATCAAAGGCCCCTCCCGTCACGGGAAAGCTGAAGGTGTTGGTGGTGCCGGCGATGTAGGCGTTGCCCGCGCTGTCCACGGCCACCGCCTTGCCGGAGCCGTAGCCCTGGCCGGTGAACCCGCCCAGGTAGAAGGAGTACTGTTCCGATGCCACCCCCGTGGTGTTGGTGTTGATGCGCGTCAGGTAGGCATCCGAGCCGCCGCCGAGGAAGGTCCTGTAGGGGGCGCCGAAGATGTCGGCGACCGGAAAGTTGGTGGAGTTCGTCTGCCCGGTGATGAAGCAGTAGCCGTTGTTCTCCGCCAGGTCGTAGCAGTACTCGGTGCCGGATCCGCCCACGTAGGTGCCGTAGACCACGGCCGTGGCGGCGGAATTGAGACCGACCAGATAGGCGTCGTAGCTGCCGCCGCCGTGCACGGTCTGAAACCCGCCGACCATCGGGATTCCCGAGGTCGACGACGTATACCCCGAAATGTAGATGTTGCCGGTTCCCGCGCTCCAGACGATCCCGTACCCGTACTCCGTCCCGGGTCCTCCCATGAAGGTCGACCACACCAGGCCGCTGCCGAACCCGTTGAACTTCGTGACGAAGGCGTCATAGCCGCCGCTGTGCACGGGCTTGATGACGCCCCCGGTGGTGGGATAGTCCGTCGTGCTGTCGAAGGTGCGACCGGTGATATAGACGTTGGGCGGGGAGGCGGTGTCGATCGCAATGCCGTAGCCGTAATCGTGATTGGTCCCGCCGATCAACGTCGACCAGATCAGGCCCGACCCCGAGCTGTTGATCTTCGTCACGAACGTGTCGTAGAACCCCGAGTGGAAGGTGCGGTAGGCGCCGGCCGTGGTCGGATAATCGACGGTGCCGTCGTAGGTGTACCCCGTGATGTACACGTTCGAGGAGCTGTCCACGACGATGCCCTGAGCCTGATCGGAGTCGCTGCCGCCGATGTAGGTCCACCACACGAGAGCGCTTCCGGTCGTGTTGAGCTTGGCGACGAAGACGTCCGTGCTGCCGTTGCTGGTGGTGTCGTAGCCGCCGCCCGGTGCGGCGAAATCCGTCGAATAGGTGTAGCCCGTCACGTACGCATTGCCGGCGGCGTCGACCGCGATCGCATTGGCGACATCCGTGTCCGATCCGCCGAGGAGGGTCGAGTAGACGACGGCCAGCGTGGTGGCGTTGAGCTTGCAGACGAAGGCATCGGCAGCGCCGGTGTTGTTGAAGTTCGTCTTGTAAGCGCCGGCCGTCACCGGGAAGTCTCGGGAGTAGGTGTAGCCGGTCACGTACACGTTGTTGGAGCCGTCGAGGCGGAGGGACTGCAGATAGTCGCTGTCGCCGCCGCCGATGTAAGTCGCGGCCAGAAGCGTGGTGCCCGTGTTCTGGAACTTCGCCACGAACGAGTCGATCAGCGTGCTGCAGCCGGTCTGGAACGCGCCCGCCGTCGTCGGGAAGTCCGCGGAGTACGTGTAGCCGCCCAGGACGATGCCCGACGAGGTGTCCATGGCGAGGCAGGTCCCGTAGTCGTCCCCGCCGCCGTTGTAGAAACGCCCGCCGAGGAAGCTGCCCCAGGAGACGGCCGGATCGATGACGAGGGCAAGGTCGGGATCGTATTCGCCCAGCTCGATGCCGAGGCCGTCCCGGCCCGCCTGCACGAAACGCGCGGTCACCGGCTTGCGGCCCTGCGGCCCCTCCTGCCACACCCGGAGGTCGTCCTCCACCAGCACGCCCGCGCTGGTCATGATGGCCACGCTCGACCCGTCGCTTCGAACGTCGACCCCCTCCGCCCCGGCGTAGCGGAACACCAGTCCGGAGGCGTCCGCGCGCGGGGCGACGTGCAGGGTGTATTTGAGCCCGTGGGGCCTCGATTCGACGACCATCCCCACGCCGGGTCGGACGTTGTCGTACTCCACGCGCGAGTAGGTGGGAAGATCGACCTGCCACGTCGAGGAGTCGCCCACCATCCGGGTGATCCGGGTCTCCAGCGGACCGGCGCCGCGGGGTTCCGACGCCGCGGCCCCGTCCAGGCCCCAGAGGACCGCGTGGCCGTGGCGGGAGGCCTTGGATTCCGCATCCGACGCGATCATCGAGTAGTTCACGCCCCGATCGGTGAAGAAGGCGCTCACGGCCCGGTCGCGCAGCACGAACTTGTCCGGCCCTTTGGCCGAGCCGGGCGCGATGGGGGCCGGAATGGCGTCGTAGTTTTTCTGCGCCGCGGCCTTCCGTTCCGGGGCCGCGGGCGCGTCGAATTCGGGGGCCTGGGCCCGGGCCTCCAGCGGCGCGCGGCGGAGAACTTCGGCGCCCGCGCGCCTCGTCTGAGCGTCGTCGGGGGTGCGGGCATACGGCGAGGGCTGGGCCTCCCGCGCGGGGCGGTCGGAGACCCCCGGCCGGCGCAGGGCCAGGAAGATCCCGAGCGCCAGCAGCAGGATCGCCGTCCCGGCAATCGAAACCCGCCTCCACCCGCGATGCGATCCGTCGGACATGACTTTCATCACCTCTTGCGGAGAACCTCGGAGCCGGTCACCCGGCGGCCGCCACCTCGGCCCCCAGCCCGTTCACATCCCACCCCATCCGGCCCGTCACTTGGGTTTGTCTTCGCCCGTCGGCTTGATCTTGTCGAACACGCCCTTGAGCTTGGGCGAGAGCTGCGCGTTCCAGCGCTCGTCGATCTTGGGATCGAACGCGAAGGCGCGGAACGCCGTCACGCGCGCGACCTCGATGGCTCCCGCCTCCGGCTTCCCTTCCAGAAAGGCGAGCATCGCCTCGACCATGCCGTGAGCGAACAGCGAGCGGGCGCGCAGCCGCAGCGTGAGCGTCCCAAATGATCCGTCCGACTCCAGGGTCCCCAGGTCGGACTTCACCTGCGTCAGCGCCGCCAGATCGCCCAGGGTGTCGCCGTCCGCAAGCTGCGCCTCGGCCTTCACGATGGGCGCCGTCAGCCGCTCGCGCTCTTTCGCGCCGTCCCGGATCGCCTTGGCCAGATCGTTCCCCTGGCGCTCCTGCGTGCCCAGGTCGTTCACCAGCGTGTCCTTCACGTCCTTGTCGAGCGAGGAAACGGCCTGGTTCCCCCGTTTCAACGCCGCCGCGGAGGAGACCGCGACCGCATCGGCGGTCTTCGTGTCGAGCATGTCTTCGTTGCCCGCGGCGATGTCGCGCAGCTTGCCCATCCGGACCGTTTGCGCCAGGAACCGCGCGGCGCGGAAGCCCGAGGGGAGCTCGACCTTGAGCGCCTCCAGGCCCGCAGCGTCGAACGCGTCCGCCGTGGCGATGACCTTCGACCCCGGCAGCGCGGACGCCTTCTTGCACGTCTCGGCCTCCCGGGTCCAGAGGGTCATGAACTCGCGGGCCCAGACGAACTTCGGCCCCGGCTCCCCGCTGATCTGCTCCGACACCATGGCGGCTGCGAGCATCGGAACGATCGCCTCGCCGCGCGTGACCGGATCCATCAGGACCACGTCGCTCAGGCGCTGCGCCAGGAGCACCTCGCAGCGCTTGATGGCCGCGAGCTGCTTGGCCTTGAGCGCGACGTGCACCTCCTCGAGCTCCTTGAGGCGCGTCTTGAACTTCCCCACCGCCACGCCGTGCTCCTGATAGGCCTCGACGAAGCGCTCGCCGTTGCCCAGGACCTCGATGCGCGTCTTGACGGCGTTGAAGGAGCCGTCGAGCGCGATGGCCTGCGCCACGTCCTCCAGCTTGGCCTTCGCCTCCTCGAGCTTGACCGACGCGTCCGGGTGCCGGCTCTGGCCGAGGCGGCCGACGGCGTCCGAAAGGAGGTCGCGCTGCGTGAAGATGGAGGTCTCGATCTGCGCCTGGAGCAGCCGCGCGCGGCCCCATTCATAGTAGGGATAGTAGGAGTGGCGGCGGCGGGACTCGTCGTCGCGGTACTTCAGCTGGTCGCTTTCTTCGCCGACCTGCTGGATGGCCCCGCGGAGCAGGGTCACGGCCTGCTCGTACTTCTCCGACGCGAGCGCCTCGCGTGCCTGCCGATAGGCGCTGCCGGCTTCCGCGACGGCGTCGCCTCCCGCCAGGACCAGGACCACTAGTGTCGACAGCATGAGTTCCCCGTCAGAAATCGATCGCCACGCCAACCGTTCCGGAAATGATGCTGTCCCCCGACTTCCCCATGATGTACTCGGGCGCGAGCGTGATCGCGACCGAGCGGGAGACCGTCACGCCGACCAGAAGGCCGGCCATCGGTCCGATCCCGTCGTTGAGGTCGGTGACGCCGCCGTAGGAGACGTACATCACCCCCGCCTTCACGAGGATCATCCACGTGGTGTTGCGAAGGATCGTGTAATCCACGCCCACGGCCAGGCCGAACATCGCGCCGCTGGGCTTGTCCACCTGGGGCTCGATGGTGCGCTTGATGACCGCGACTTCCAGCTGGGCGAAGGCGCCGAAGTAGTCGCCGTCGGGGTTCCACGAAGGCGACAGCCAGGGCATCGGCGCACGGGTCGCGATCACGAAGGCCGGGCTGGGATCGATGTGGAACTCCTTGCTGAAGATCGCCATTCCGGCGCGGACGTGGAGTTCCAGCCAGTCGAAGTCGATGATCGGCGTGGAGGGCTGTTCGGGATTCGCGAGCGGCGCTTCGGGGCGCTGGGGCTTGGGATCCTCCTGCTGCGGCTTCTTCCCGGGGGCGGACGCCTCGGGCCCCGCGCGGCGCTCCAGGTCGGCCAGCGCATCGTCCTGGAGGACGTTGAGCGGCCGGGAAGCCGGCTCGTTGGGACCGGCCGCGAGGCCGAGCAGAAGGATTGCTTCGATCAGTCCAATCACGTCCCTATCGCTCCCCGGTCGACCCTATCCTCGATCCGGAAGGAGCATCCCCACAGGGTACGGGCGGGGATCCCGATCGGATCTGTCCCATGTCCCCACCCCGGTCCCTCGGATGTCCTTCCCTCTATTTGCGTTCCTGCTTCAGCGTTTCCTTGGAGAGATCGCCCCGGATCACCACCGTCTGACCGTTGTGGAGATCCGTCACTTCCTGCTTCATCCGGACCTTCGCGTCCGCGCGCGAGGGCCAGCACAGTTCCACTATATAGGAGGTCCCCACGACCTCCATGTCCCGCAGGCCCACGGGCGTGAAGTCCGTGGCCAGGGTCTTCTCCGCCTGGAGCACGGCGACCTCGGCGAACGGCGCGACGTTGACCTGGAGGTTCCAGGTCCCCTGGTAGGCGATGATGCGGTCCAGCCGGCCGAGCGAGTCCGTCATGGCCTCGTCCGTGGGGAACGCGAACTCCGCGTCCTTGTCGAGGCCCTTGAGGGTTTCGAGCTGCTCCTTGGTGGACTTCGCGATGTTCTTGATCGCGTCCGACACCCAGGACTTGGGATCTTCCTTGCCGTCCTTGCCGTAGACGCCGCGCTCCTCGGTCAGCAGGTTCGCCTTGAGTTTGCCCAGGTCGTCGCGGAGCTCGGACTTGAACTTCGGCTGCAGCTCGGAGGTCCGGCGGTAGATCTCGCGCAGGGGCGGCAGCACTTTCACCAGCGGCTCGCGGCGGATGCGCTCCAGAGCGGAGTTCCAGTCGCGCTGCGACTTGGCCAGCATCTCGTCGTGCTCGCGGATGGCCTTGAGCCACTCGTCGATCTTGGGATTGCGCTTGTCGAGGTTGCCCAGGTTGTCGGCCGCGACCTTGACGCGGACCCAGTCCTTCGACTTGATGGCGTCCTCGCCGGTTTTGATGCTGAGCTCGATCTGCTGGCGGATCGACTCGCCGCCGTCGCCCTTGTTGCCGTATTTGACGGCCACCAGGCCCGTGCCCGCGGCGAGCAGGATGGCGCCGGCGGCCGCGCTGATGATGGGATGCGCGCGGACGGTGCGGCGGAAGCGGCGCCAGAGGTTGGGCTCGGAGGCGAGGATGTCCTCGCCCTTCATGTAGCGGTCGATGTCCTCCGCGAACTCCTTCGCGGTCTGATACCGGTCCGCCTTGTTCTTCTCGAGGGCCTTGAGGCAGATCGTCTCCAGGGCCTTCGGGACCAGGAACGCCTTCGTCTTCGACTTGCCCGTGCCCGTCGCCGTCGCGGTGGTCGCGGCGGCCTCGGCGGCGAAGGCCTTCTGGATGACGTCGTTCGGCCGCTCGGGCAGCTCCGTCGCGATCTTGCGCAGGATCTCCGGGACGCTCTCGCCGAGGAACGGCGGACGGCCCGTCAGCAGTTCATAGAGGACGGCACCCAGCGCGTAGACGTCCGTGCGGATGTCGACGTCGCGGTTGCGGCCCTCGGCCTGCTCGGGGGCCATATAGGTGGGCGTGCCCTTGACGACGCCGGTCAGCGTCGCGCCGTCGCCCGAGTCGACTTCCTTGGCGAGGCCGAAGTCCACGACATACGGGTTGCCGGTCTTGTCGACCAGGACGTTGTGCGGCTTCAGGTCGCGGTGGATGACCGACTGCTTCTCATGGTGGGCGTAGTCCACCGCGAGGGAGATGTTGATCATGATCTTGAGGAACTGCTCGGGATTCGCGTTGAACTTCGTCTTCTGGTTGCGCTCCTTCCCGCCGTGGATCATCGCGAGCAGCGTGCCGCCCTCGATGTACTCCATCGACAGGTAGTAGCGGTTGGACATGCATCCCATTTCGTAGATGCGCACGATGTTGGGATGCCGCAGGCGCACGGACATGCGCGCTTCGCGCTGGAACTCCTCGATCTGGCTGCTGCCGCTCGTGGAGTCCGCGTCGCTGTCGTCCTGGTTCCGGATGAACTTGAGCGCGACGTACTGGAGGAGCAGCGTGTCCCAGGCCTTGTAGACCACGCCGGCGCCGCCGCGGCCCAGCTCGTTCAGGAGCACGTACTTGCCGAAGACGCGGTTCGGGTCCTTTGCGGCGGCCTTCGCCTCCTCGGGCATCGCCCTCGCGTTGGACAGCGCGGCCGAGCCCATGCCGCTGCCCGTCTTCGGCTGCGCCACCTGCGTCTTGTCGACGCTCGAAATCGACCCGCTGCTCGTCGGCCCGCCCGGAGGGGGCGAAACCATCAGCGTCGGATCGATGGCCGGCCCTGTCCGCGTCACCTCGGGGCTGAGCTTCATCGTCGCGTCCTTCGTCGTCGAGACGCCCGGGGTGCCCTTCTGGGTTTTTCCGGGGATCACCGACGTCGTGAAGTCCGCGACGTTCTGGATCGGGGCCTTGGGGACCACGGGAAACGCGGACTTCTCGCCCGGCAGCGGCGCGGGCTTGCCGGTCGCTCGAGTTCCCATGTCCAGCATCGTGTCCATGACGTCGGACAGGATGGCGTCGGAGCGGTCGACCTGAGGCGGCGGCGGCTCCTCGGGAGCCTGGGGGGACGCGGGCTGCATCGACTTCGACTTGGGCGTTTCGCCCATGTCGAGCATGGTCTCGTCGCCGAGATGCGACGGGCTGATGGTCTGGTCGGGCAGCGGCGCGGGCTTCGGAGGAGGAGGCGGCGGCGGCGCTGCTTTCGCCGCCTTCATGGATTTCGATTTGGGCGTCTCCCCCATATCGAGCATCGTCTCGTCGCCGTAGACGGGCAGGATGGTGACGGTCGGATCGATGGGGGCCTTGGGCTTCTGGGGCGGCAGGGCCGCGGGCTTGGGCGTCGGCTTCAGGAGCGGCGCCTGGGCGGCGGGCCTGCGGATCGCGGTGCCCGCGTCGAGCACGGTATCCTCGACCGACGCGGGCAGGTGGGCGACCGAGGGATCGTCGAGCGGATTCGCCCGGCGGATGATCTGGGTGGCGGTGGGCGGCGGGCCGCCGGCAGCGCCGGCCAGCTCAGCCGCGGTGGCGAGTTGCCCGGGGCTCCACTTGAGGGCCTGGCCGGCGTCGGTGACCTTGAGGGGTCCCTTGCAGTAGGCGCAGAAGAAGCGCGAGTGCGGGTGATAGAAGTAGATATGGTGGATGGCGCCGCACTTCGTGCACTCCTCGACGACCTTCGAGGCGACGCGGATGACCTCGAAGATGAGGGTGGAGGAGACGAAGTTCAGGCGGAGCAGCGTGTCGCGGAGGGGTTCGACGCCGCCGGTCTTGGCCGACTGCGACTGCCGGCTCTCGAGGGCCTTCGCGAGCTGCTCCTGCGTGATGATCTGGTGCAGGATGAGCAGCTTGGCGAAGTCCTCTTCGCTTCCTTCAAGACTGACGATCACGGGCATAGGCTCGGAACAAAGTGTAATGCATACTTCCTGTACTGCCAACATAAAATGCGCATTGAGTGGGGGAGGCCGGGGATTCGCACGGGAATGGACGCGGACCTCCCACCCTTCCTGCCGCCGGAGCGCCATCGGCCCCGGCAACCTTCCGTTCGCGGGGCGGGAGGTTTCCTTTCGGCAATTCGTCGCGCTGCGCCCCGCTTGACTTGAGGGAAAAGCTCGCCTATGATTGCGCGCGCTTCACGCCCGCCGGCCGAGATAGCTCAACGGTAGAGCACCGCTTTCGTAAAGCGGGGGTTGAGGGTTCGAATCCCTTTCTCGGCTCCATCACTTCGGCGCTCAACCACTTGCACGCGGCCGCCGGGAATTCACGGGAGCGGATTTTTCCGTACTAGTGGGCGTACCGGTTTTTCCTCCGAAATCCTGGTCCGCCACGGCCTGGTTTGATTCTTCACCAAGATACCTCAGAAGCGTTACAGGAGGTCCTGGCGGCCATTCTAAGCGGTTACTGCGTTATGCTGAATTCAGGTTCCCTTACGTCAGTCCCCTGACCTCTCTCATGGATAAACTCATCCGCTTTCGAGTGGACATTCCGATGTCTCCGGGATCAATCATCTGTCCTGATGTTCCTTGGATGCCAGGTATCGTCATGGGTTAATTGCGGTCACGACAGAGAGGCTGAACGCCACCCCCTGCCAAGGGAATTTGACGTTCATTCTCCACTTTAGAAGGGGGTCTTGGAGCACCAGGCGCCTTGCGGGTGCCGCCTCGGCGAACGGGTGGCCAAAACCCGCACAGAGAGCCATAGTCCCTCCGATGATGTCCTGCAATGGCCCCGGCTTAGCGGATCCGGAAGAAATCCGCCTTCCCCGAGGGGGAGGCAGGGCTCCAGCATGGAAGTCGTGTAACTCTTTTAGACCAGACGCCGTAGATACCCTCAAATTATCTCTGTGCTCGTTCTATCGAATCTTCAGTCCTTGGAGGAATACCATGAAGACATCCACGCTTGCCGTGGTGGGGCTGTTTCTGGCGGCGGCCATGGCCTTCAGTCTCTCCGGATCGAGCGATCCCGCCGCTTCCGCCGAGATCATGAACGGCCAGGGACAGAAGATCGGCAGCGCGACATTCACCGAGACGCCCGACGGCGTCCAGATCCACGTTCAGGTATCCAAGCTTCCTCCGGGCGTGCATGCGATGCATCTCCACAATGTGGGGAATTGCCATGGCCCGGAGTTCAAATCCTCGGGACCGCACTTCAACCCCTTCGGAAAGAAACATGGGACGAAGAATCCGGACGGGCCTCATGCCGGAGACCTTCCAAACTTCGAGGTGAAGGCCGACGGAACGGCCGAGGTGGACGTGACGGCGAAGCTGGTCACCTTGAAAGAGGCAAAGAACTCGCTCTTCCAGGCCGGCGGGACCTGTCTCATGATTCATGAGAAGGCCGACGACGAGGTTAGCGATCCGGCGGGGAATGCCGGCGAGCGGCTCGCATGCGGAGTGATCAAGAAACAGTAATCCGGTCGTTCGAAAAGAAGCCGCTGATCACGGTCGTTGCCAAGGACCTGAGAAGATGGACCTCCCTGGACTCCCTGTTGGGTCGGCAAGGCAATCTGGTCACTACGTGTTCTAGCCATCTCCCAAAAGCAACAATGATGGAATTGCTCCAGGTAGTTCGGTGGAAGCATCTTCCTCCGGCCCCCGTTCAGCGTTCTTGCCATGGGAGTGCTAGACTTGAAAAATCGATCCGCGTTCAGGGTTCGGGTCGGTAGCAGCTTGGTCGCTTTCCGTGCACGCAAGCCTGCATGTCCTTCCCTGGAGTGAAAGGAATTCTATGAGAGTATTCGCCCTCTCGAGCCCAATCCTGGCCCTTGTCCTTCATCTGGGCTCAAGCGCCCAGGAAGCCTCCCCGCAGGAAAAGGCGACACCGGGTCCCACGGCAGAGCCTTTGACCGACGAAACCCTGTCCACCCTCCTGGAGAATTTGGGATATGAGCATCGAAAGCTCAACAAAGGCTATCTGGTCGTCGTGAAGCAGGACACCTGGACGATCAATACGCAGATTGTGTTGAGTCCCAACAAGAGCCGCCTTGGCTTCAATGCGAACCTGGGCTCCGTCGAGAATCCCCAGGCCGTTTCGGCGGCACAGTGGATGGATCTCCTGGTTTCCAACGGCGATATTGACCCGTCCCTCTTCTACTTCGACAAGGAGAAGAAGAAGTTGTATCTCCACCGGACCATTCTCAACTTCGGGGTCACTGCTGCGGTGTTGAAAAAGGAACTCGACTTCTTCATGAGTGACATCCGCAAGACCGAGAGCCTTTGGAAGTTCACCAAGTAGGAATCCCTTCGCACCTCTACCCGGGATTGCGACGGTCCCTACGATCTGAATGGCAAGGACAGGTCCGGTGCGAATGACGGTTTGACCGGAAGATGCTCTGACTCCTCGTTCCGTGAGGCGGCGATGGGGTCCAGGCGGCTGGCTCGCAGGCTGGGATAGAACCCAAAGAAGTCTCCAACCGCGCTCGACGACACGAAAGCCAGGAGTACCGCAGGCGGCGAAACAACGATGGGCCAGTGGAAAAAGGCTCTCACCAGATAGGTCGAGGTGGTCCCGAGCAACATGCCTAGGATGCCGGCGATCAGCGCTATCGGAATGCCCTCGCTCAGGAACTGCCGGAGAATATCCGATCGCCGAGCCCCCACCGCCATTCGAAGGCCGATCTCCTTTGTGCGCTCGGTCACGAAGATCAGCGTGATATTCATGATCCCCGCGCCGCCCACCAGAAGCGAAATCGACGCGATAGTCGCGGAGACGGGGATGAGGGGCGCTCAGGCGCCCCCGAACGGCGTCGGTTCAGGCGCTTCGGACAGCAGGTCCCCGACGCGACGAAGGAAGTCGTGGGCGGTAAAGGGCTTCGAAAGCAGGTACTTGGGATCGGGAAGCGTCCGAGTGGGCGCATCGGCCATGTCGGTCGCGGCAACGAGGAGAAGGATCGGGACTTGGCTCGCCGCCGGATCCATTTTCAAAAGACGATAGAGATCGTATCCCGAAAGGCCCTGCAGCTCTCCTCCCACGATGACCAAATCGGGGGCCGTCGTCCTGGCGCTCTCCAGCGCCTCTTTCCCGTTGGATGCTTGATGGACCTGATAGCCCCGGTTGTGGAGCAGGAAGGCCAAGGTCTGCTGCGTTGCCTTCGCCCGCTCTGCAATGAGAATGCTTTTCGATGTCGCCATGTCATCGGCCCTCAGATCTGGCGGGACTTGTCGCGGTTCTTCCGCGCCTGTCGATGGCCCCGGCCGCGATCATCGTCTTTTCCGTGCCCGGAGTGGGGATGCAGAACGGACATTTGCCCAGGCTCGCCGCCGGTTCCCCTCCCAGGAGCACCGCGTCGCATTTCGGACAATGAACCGAAGTCGATGCCGGGGTCATTCTCATGTTTCCAAGAGCCGAGTCCTACTTTCCGCAGAGATCGCACTCGATATCGCACCACAGCCGGCTACGGCTTGAGACGGAAGGCGGAGACCGGGAGTTGCATGAGGGCGAGGACCTTCTTGTGGAGCTTGCCGAGCTCCGGTTCGAACACTTGAACGAGGGTGCCTTGCTTGCGTAGACGGTGCCTCTGCAGCGGGGCGAAGAGATCGAGGATGCGTTCCGTGCTCGGAGCCCGACATTCGCGCTCCTCGGGGTAAAGGGGCAGGCTCTCGATCTTCTCCCGGACCATGCCTTGGCGCACCTCGCGTTCGAGAAGCGCGTGAACGAGGAGCGCGACGAAGTACAGGAAGAGCAGAGCCTCGATCCGCGCGACATTCTTGAGCCACACCGGTGCGAGATCCTGAACCGACTTGAGCTGCTCGTGGCGCTTCTCGAGCTTGGGCTGAAACTTGTAGGCCTCAAGAATCTGTTTGAGGGAGAGGTCCTTGCAGTTGGTGATGAGCGGGAACATCCCGTCGGTGCGCGCGTCGGACTCGATCACGTCATCTTTCACGCGCGCCGCCACGGAGAACCGCAGCCGCTCTTTGCGCATGTACTTCGTGTGGGGGCCGGGGTGTCCCCGTTTCTCCTGCCGGAAGACCGGCTCCTTCCGCTCCGTGATCTCGACGCGGACCCAACGCTCCGCTCCAGCGTCCTTGAGGATCTTGGCGGCCGCCTCCTCGACCTTCTCCCGAAGCCGGAGGCGACAACGCTTCCCCTGGAGCTTGGTCTGGAGCCGTTCGATCATGAGCCAGGCCTTCTCGATCCGTCCTTGGCGCCCCTCACCGTCTTCCAAAGCCATCAGCGAGTTCCAGACCCAGACGATCCGGTAGCCTTCTTTCGAAGGAAGCTGGGCTTCCACGACCTTCCACACGTCCTCCGGGCCGGATCGGCGGCGGGGATTGGGCCGCCGGACGGCTTCCTCCCAGGGGGGCTCGTTCACCTGAACGAACTGACGGAACCAGCGGTCCTCGCGCCGGTTGCGGGGAAGCACGGTGATGAATCGCCCACCCTGCTTGGCAATGTGCTCGAGGCTGGTCTTGGAGCACAGCTTGCAGTCGGCGACGTAGAGGAAGTCCGCCCGGCGGGCGACCTTGCGCAAGGTCTCCCAAGTGTCGATGTGCGTCGTCGAGTCGTTGGTATTCCCGTCCATGGCGCGGTAGTGGACCGGAACGGCGCCATCCGCCGAAATGGTCAGGACAAAGAGCAGTTGCTTGAGGTCCGGACGGTGGTCCTTGTTGTGCCCGTAGGTGACCCGGAGGGTCTCCTTACCTCGCACGGGTTTCCCATCCGCTCCCCGGTAGTCGCCCATGAGGGTCAGCGTCGTCGAATCGTTGTGGAGCTGGTCCACATCGACCCTGAAGTCCCGGAGGGTCCTGAGCACGAGCTCAGTCATGAGGGCGGCCCGGTCGACATCGAAAAGCCGATCGAGGGCGCGACCGACGCGGTCATCGTTGAGGAGCTCCGCTTGGCCGGGATCTAGGCCGATGAGGGCCGGCTCCGCTTGAGTGGCCCACTCGGCGTGGGTGTAGACGGGCTGACGGTCATTGAGCGTGATGTTGCGCACGAGGACGCCGAGGGCCTGGGCGGCGTCGATACGACCGCCGGCGGGAAGCGCCTTCTGGAGCAGCCGATCGAAGCCGAGGCGATCCAGGACGGAGTTCACGAGCGGGAGCCCGGCGACCTTGCGGGTTTCCAGGGCGAGCGACGAATCCACTTGACCCCTCTCCGTATTGTCTGTAATATTACAGACATATTCAGCCGCGTCAAGCAAAACTCATGAAAAAGACCCAGGCGGAGAAGAAGTACGAGGCGCTCAAGCAGGAGATCCTGGCCCTGGGCTGGGCCCGCCCGGGGAGCGTGATTCGTCGCTACATGCGCTGCGGCAACCCCTCGTGCCGCTGCATGGCCAAGCCTCCGGAGCTCCACGGACCCTACTACCAGTGGTCCCACAAGATCCGGGGTCGAAGCGTAAGTGCGAGGCTATCGGTGGATCAGGCTCGTCTCGCCCTGGGGTGGGCAGGCAACCACAAGAAGCTTAAGAAGCTATTGCGCCAAGTCGAAGCACTGGCGCTTCAAGAAACCGACCGTATCCTTGGCACAATATCGTAGTTTCAATCTGCGGAAAGTAGG
>Ga0137409_10000760_pt1 | contig 35283 bp, 35 predicted proteins | sample CZODoug1_16funga_FD_122059 | JGI IMG/M metagenome (GOLD analysis project Ga0137409, IMG submission 122059) | Vadose zone soil fungal communities from Angelo Coast Range Reserve, California, USA - CZODoug1_16fungal (Hybrid Assembly) | ecosystem: Environmental > Terrestrial > Soil > Vadose zone... | reverse complement strand
CCCGGCGCCTGCGCCGGCTGGTGCGACCTGGTCGCCGCGCACGGTTCGCTGCCGCTGTCCCGCATCCTTGCCCCGGCAATCCGGACGGCCGAGGACGGCTACGCCGTGGCGGAGTGGTCGGGACACCAGTGGACCGGAGGCCGCACCCAGTTGTCCGGACCGGGAAAGCAGGACCTTCTGAAAGACGGACGCCCGCCCCGCCAGGGGGAGACGTTCCGGAATCCTTCGCTCGCGCGGGTGCTCCGGGCGATCGCCGACGGCGGCAAGGACGCCTACTATAAGGGGGACATCGGGTGCGCGGTCGTCGCCGCCGTGCGCGCCGAAGGCGGCGCGATGACGGCCGAGGATCTCGCCGCGCACGAGTCGACCTGGGTCGAGCCCCTGAGCGTCGAGTACCGCGGACACCGCGTCTGGGAGTGTCCTCCCAACGGCCAGGGGATCACGGCGCTCCTGGCGCTCCGGCTGCTGGAGGGCTTCGATCTCAAGGGGCAGGACCCGATGGGCCCCGAGCGCTGGCACCTCCTGATCGAGGTGATGAGGATCGCCTTCGCCGACGCCCGCTGGTACGTCGCGGATCCCGCCTTCTCGAAGGTCCCCGTCGAGGAGCTGCTCTCGAAGCGCTACGCCGATCGCCGCCGGGCGCTCTTCGATCCGAAGCGCGCCTCGGTCGACCTGCGGAAGGGCTCGCCTTCGGCGGGGTCCGACACCGTCTACTTCTGCGTCGTGGACGGCCGGGGCAATGCGTGCTCGTTCATCAACTCCAACTATATGGGGTTCGGGACGGGCATCGTGCCGGAGCGCTGCGGGTTCTCCCTGCAGAACCGCGGCGCGAACTTCGTCCTGGATCCGGCGCATCCGAACGGCCTGCAGCCTCGCAAGCGTCCGTATCACACCATCATCCCGGGGATGTTGACCCGGGCGGACGGTTCCCTGCTGGCTCCGTTCGGGGTGATGGGCGGGTTCATGCAGCCCCAGGGGCATGTCCAGGTTGTGGTGGGTCTGTTGGACGACGGCCTGGATCCCCAGCCCGTGGTCGAGCGTCCCCGTTTCTGCGTGCAGCCCGTGGACGGCGCGGAGTCCCGGGTGAACCTGGAGGCGGGGGTGCCGGACGCGACCGTGGCCGCCCTCCAGGCGCTCGGCCATCCGCTGCTGCCGGGAATCTCGGGGTACAGCCGCGCCCTCTTCGGCCGGGGGCAGGTGATTCGGAGAAGCCCGGAGGGGACCCTGAGCGGGGGCAGCGATCCCCGGGCGGACGGGGGAGTGAGTTCCGTTAAGCGGTCTTGACGGCGGGGCGGCGCCCTTCTAAATTCCTTGCTCGGGGCCCCAAGGCTGGGGGCGGGAGCGTATTTTCAAACGGAGCCCTGACACTACTAAGAGGACTGGATGAAGAAGCTCACGGTCGCATTTTCGCTCCTGTCGCTGGTCGCCCTGGCCGGGGCCCAGGATGACGCGCTCCCGACGGCTCCCCCCGCCGACGCCGCGGCGATCCAGAAGATCAACGGGCTGGGCGGGAATGCGATGCCGCTGGCCGCGAATACCAACCTGCTGAGCGTGAATTTCAGCCTGGCGGGGGCGAAAATCGACGATCCCGCACTCGAGTCGCTGAAGGCCGTGAGCGAGCAGATCCTGACGCTCAACCTGGCGAACACGTCCGTGACGGACGCGGGCCTGAAGGTCCTGACGGGGATGAAGAACCTCCGCCGCCTCCACCTGGAGAAGACGGCCGTCGGCGACGAGGGGCTCGCCGCCTTGAAGGGCCTCGGCGAGCTGCAGTCCATCAACCTGTACTCGACGAAAGTCACGGACAAGGGACTGGCGCACCTGGCCGGTCTCAAGAAGCTGAAGAGCGTCTACCTCTGGCAGACGGCGGTGACGGACGCGGGCCAGGCCGAGCTCGCCAAGGCGATCCCCGGGCTCTATATCAACCGCGGCATCGATCCCCCGGCGAAGGTGGTCGAAATCGCGGCTCCGACCCTCCCGGCGCCGGCCCCCGGCGCTGCTCCCGCGGCCGCCCCGGCGGCCGGTTTCGCGAGCATCAAGGACGTGATGGCGCTGCACAAGGGGAAGGAGTCCTTCCTCGCCAACATCCTGGCGGGTAAGGGGACCGACGACGATCTCAAGAAGCTCGTGAGCGCGTACGAAGTCATGGCCGCGCAGAAGCCGCCGAAGGGCGACGAGGCGAACTGGAAGACCCTCACCGCCGCGGCCCTCGGGGCGGCGAAGGAGGCCCAGGCCAAGAAGGACGGCGCGCTGGACAAGCTGAAAGCCGCGACGAACTGCAAGGCCTGCCACGACGTCCACAAGGGGAAGTAACGGACCGGATTGATCGAAGAGAAGACCCGATAGTTGGAGGACCTGTAATGAAGAGAATAGTGCCGATCCTGGCGCTGATGACCGCGCTGGCGCTGCCGATGGCGTTCGCGTCCGCGACCTCGCGCTGCGAAGACCCGATCAACAAGAAGTGCCCGCTGACGGGGAAGGACATCGTGGCGGGCCGCACGGTGGAGTACAAGAAGCAGCTGATCGGGTTCTGCTGCGCGGATTGCGTCAGCAAGTTCGAAGGCGATCCCGAGAAGTACATCAGGAAGGTCAAGGAGTTCAAGAAGGCCTCGGTGGAGGAGATCTCCCTCCCGGTCGAGGACCCGATCAACAAGAAGTGCCCGCTGACGGGGAAGGACATCGTGGCGGGCCGGACGGTGGAATACAAGAAGCAGCTGATCGGATTCTGCTGCGCGGACTGCGTCAGCAAGTTCGAGGGCGACCCCGAGAAGTACATCAAGAAGGTGAAGGAATTCAAGAAGGCGTCGGTTCAGTAATCGGATAAAAAAGCCGAAGTGGATCGTTGGGTATTGTTGGGTCAAATAGACCTTAGGAGGATGCGGATGAAGAAGCTCGTGGTGACGATGTCGCTGCTCGTAGTGGCGGCGGTGGCCTTCTCGACGGTGTACGCGGTGGCGACCCGCGATGCCATCAACAAGGAGTGCCCCTACAAGAAGAAGCCCGTGGATTCCGGCATCACGTCGGAGTACAAGGGGCCGAAGGACAAGGCGGCCGTGACCGTCGCGTTCTGCTGCCCGGGCTGCAAGAAGACGTTCGATGCGAAGCCCGACGCCGAGATCAAGAAGTTCAAGGAGTACAAGGCGGGCGCGCAGTAGTCTGACATCGCACTCAAAAGCCCCCCCGGGCGACCGGGGGGGTTTTTTTATGTCTATTTCCTCGCGCCGGCGGGCGGACGCAGCAGCTCCGGGACGTCCTTCCCGACGAAGAGGATCGTCTCGGCGTCCAGGATCCGGACGGCCTCCGGATTCCGCTTTTTCAGCTCCTCCGCCTTCTTCCGGTCCCGGTACTTGGCGATGATCCCCTCCTTGCCCGGGGAGACCGAGGCCAGGTCCCAGCGCGCGGCCCGGAGCTTCACCCGCATCGTCCGGATGAACCCTTCGACGGGCGGCGGAACGGCGCCGAACCGGTCGAGGATCTCCCGCTCCGCCTCCTGCAGCGCCTCCTCCGTCCGGCAGCCGGTGAGCCGGCGGTAGACCTCGACGCGGGTCCTCAGATCCGGGATATAGTCCTCGGGGATCCAGGTGTCGAGGGCCAGGTCGACGTGCGTCTCCAGCGGCTCGACCACGACCTGCTTCTTCGTCTTCTTCACCGCCTTTTCGAGCAGGCGGCAGTAGAGGTCGTATCCGATCGCGGCGATGTGGCCGTGCTGCTCGCGGCCGAGCAGGTTGCCGACGCCGCGGATCTCCAGGTCGCGCATGGCGATCTTGAAGCCGGCGCCGAGCTCGCTGAACTCCTCGATGGCCTTGAGGCGCTTCTGGGCCTGCGGGACCAGGGGCCGGTCCGGCGGCAGCAGCAGGTAGCAGAAGGCCTGGCGCTTGTAGCGGCCCACGCGGCCCCGCAGCTGGTGCAGATCCGCGAGCCCGAACATGTCCGCCTGGTTGATGAGGATCGTGTTCACGTTCGGGATGTCGAGGCCGCTTTCAATGATCGTCGTGCAGACCAGAACGTCGATCTCCTTCGCGAGGAACTTGAGCATGGTCTCTTCCAGCTCGCCCTGGTCCATCTGGCCGTGCCCGACGGCGATGCGGACCTCGGGCACCCGCAGGCGCAGCCGCGTGGCGATCGATTCGATGTTGTAGACGCGGTTGTGCAGGAAGTAGACCTGGCCGCCCCGGTTGGCCTCGAAGAGAATCGCCTCCCGGATGCGGCGCTCGTCGTAGGGCAGGATCTCCGTCCGGATCGCGAGCCGGTCCTGCGGCGGCGTGGTCAGCGAGGAGATGTCGCGGATGCCCAGCAGCGCCATATGGAGCGTCCGCGGGATCGGCGTCGCGGAGAGCGTCAGCACGTCGACCGTCGCCCGGATCCGCTTCAGGAACTCCTTATGCTCCACCCCGAAGCGCTGCTCCTCGTCGATCACCACGAGGCCCAGGTCCTTGAAGCGGACGTCCGGCTGCACGAGGCGGTGCGTCCCGATCACGATGTCGACGGCGCCCTCGGCGATCCCGGCCAGGATCTTCTTCTGGTCCTTCTTCGTCTTGAACCGGGACAGCGATTCGATGCGGACCGGATAGTCGGCCATGCGTTCGTGGAAGCTCTGGTCGTGCTGCTGGGCCAGCACCGTCGTCGGGACGAGGACGGCGACCTGGCGGTTGGCGACGGCGCAGCGGAAGGCCGCGCGCATCGCGAGCTCGGTCTTGCCGTAGCCGACGTCGCCGCAGACCAGGCGGTCCATGGGCCGCGTCGAGTGCATGTCGCCCGCGATCTCGGTGGCGACGTGCAGCTGGTCGTCGGTCTCCTCGTAGGGGAAGGCGGCCTCGAATTCGCGCTGCCATTCGCCGTCGGCGGGGAAGGCCTGGCCCATCTCCATGGCGCGCAGGGCCTGGATCTGGATCATCTCCTGGGCGAGCTTCTCGACGGCGGCCTGCGCGCGCAGTTTGGCGGCGTTCCAGGCGTCGCCGCCCAGCGTGGACAAGGGCGGCGGGTTTTCCGAGCCGCCGACGTAGCGCTGGACGAGGTCGAGGTTCGTCACGGGGACGAAGAGCCGGGCGCCGCCCGAGTACTCGAGGATCATGAACTCCTGCCGCTCGCGGCGCTCGATGCCGACGAAGCGACCGATGCCGTGGGTGACATGGACGACGATGTCGCCGCGCTCGATCTCGAGGAGCGTGTCGATTGGCCGCGTGTCGGCGCGGCGGATGCTCCGGCGCAGGCGGTAGCGGTTGAAGAGCTCGTGGTGGGGGATGAAGGAGCTCTGGAGGTCCTCGACGATGAAGCCGTGGTTGAGGCGGCCGCGGCGGACCTCGATCGGGGACTTGATGAGCTCGCGCAACCGCTTCTCCTCGCCGTCGTTCGTGCAGAAGACGATCGTGTGCTTCCGGCGCACCGCTTCGAGCTCGCGCTCGACGTTGGCCAGCACGCCGGTGAAGCGCTGCAGCGAGAGGATCTTCAGGTTCTCGGCGTCGGGCTCGGGCAGGGCGGACAGGGAGAGGACGGGATGCCGCGCGAGGATCGCGTAGGCTTCCTCCCAGCGCGGGTGCCGCAGGTTCATCTCGGACGGCTCCTTCATCACGACCGACGCCTTCGGGGGAAGGAAGTCGAAGAGGGTGGCCGTGCGGGGGGCGTCCGGGGGAAGCAGGCTGAAGTCCAGGCGCGGCAGGGCGTCGAGCGACCCCTGGGTCCCCGGATCGAAGCTGCGGAGGGACTCGATGTCGTCGCCCGCGAGCTCGATGCGGACGGGGAGGTCGGAGGTCAGGGGGTAGAGGTCCAGGATGCCGCCGCGGACGGCGAATTCGCCCGGGCGCTCGACCAGGGCGGTCCGCTCATAGCCGCCTTCCACGAGCTTGAGGGAGAGCGCGGGCAGGTCCAGCTTCCCGCCGGGGGCGAAGGCCACGCGGGTGCTCCGGAGGACCGCGGGGGAAGGCAACTCGCCGAGGGCGGAGGCGAGGTCGGCCACGAGCACGTCGACCGTTCCGGACTGGAAGCGGCCCACCTGCTTGAGGTTTTCGAACAGGACGGGGGCGGCGCCGAAGCAGCGGAGGTCCTCGACGGCCTCCTCCGCGGCGATGGGGTTCGGCACCAGGAGCAGGAGCGGACGGGGGACGACCTGGGCCGTGATCAGGGCATAGGACGACCCCCACACGCCGCCGGCCCGGGCGGGTCTGCCCTGGGCCAGCGCCATGTTCAGGCGTTCGAGGGCCGGTGAGCTGAGCACGAAGCGGACGCCGAGGGAGTCGGTCCTATTCGACGTTCGCTTCCACCGTCAGCAGCCCGAGCTGCTCCAGCGCGAGCTTGGCGGCGCGCTGCTCGGCTTCCTTCTTGTTGGCCCCCCACGCGGGTCCGTATTGGGTGGCGTTGAGCTCGACGACGACCTGGAACATCTTCTTGTGATCGGGTCCCATTTCCTTCATGACGCGATAGACGGGGATCGAATTCACGCGCCGCTGGGCGTAGTCCTGCAGCAGCGACTTGTAGTTCTTCTCGTGCTCGTCCTTGAGGATCTCGTCGACCTTCACCTTCAGGCTGCCCAGGATGAAATTGCGGGCGGCGTCCATGCCCCCGTCGAGATAGAGGGCGGCGATGACGGCTTCGAAGGCGTTGCAGAGGATCGAGCGGGGCAGCTGGCGCTTTTCCGTCAGGCCGCGGCCGAGGATGATGACGCGCTCGAGTTCCAGTTCGCGGGCTTTCTCGGACAGGGTCTTGGCGGAGACGATGATGGACTTCATCGTCGAGAGGTCGCCTTCCTCGTAGCCGGGGAAGTGGTGGTACAGGTGCTCGCTGATCACCTGGCCCAGGATGGAGTCGCCCAGGAACTCCAGGCGCTCGTTGCAGGGGAGATCCTTGTCCTTGGCGGAGGAATGCGTCAGGGCCTGGACGGCGAGCCGGGTGTCCTTGAAGCGGTGCTGGAGCTTGGCCTCGAGATGGGTGAGGATCTCCTCCTCGTTGGGTCGCGGTGCGTCCATGCGGTCCCCGTCAATGAAAGCCGGAACGCGTCCGGGAGACGGGGTTTGCCGGTGATTCCGGGGATACGTCTTATCCGCAGGATCAGGGGCAAAGGTGAAACCGCTCCCGAGAACCCCTCTCTCTTAACATACGGGACCGGGGATTGCAACGGGGGCCAATCCTGTCAGGCGACGGTCAGCACGCAGTTCTGGGTGCCGAACGGATTGCCGATGCGCTTGGGAGCGTCGGGATGGTCGCGCCATTCACCGTCGACGATCAGCCGGTATTGATATTCGCCCGGAACGAGCTCCAGCACGGTGATCCATTCGCCGCCGGCGGTCGGGGTCAGCCGGACCTTGTCCTTGGACCACTGGGTGAAGTCGCCCGTGAGGACGACCTCCCTGGCCCCCTGCAGCTTCACCTTGAGGGGGACCTTCTTCAGAGTCGAGGCGGCAACGACGGTGACGACCGGTTCCTTGAACTTCTTCGCCATGATGGCTCCTCTTCGGGAAATACCCGCTCTCTCCAGGGACTACTACGGGCAGAACGGCCCGGCCCGGAGACTCCAGATCGCCTGTCGGACGCCCGCTCCCCGCCCGCTCAGCTCGACCTCATAGACCGCCTCGCGGGCCGTGACCCGGCCGCGGAGGATGTTCAGCAGCACCCCGGGGATCCTCGAGAGCCCCTCGAGACACGATCCCGCGATGCCGGCGCTGGGGAATCTCAGTTCCATCCGCACGGGATCCGGGGTCGCCTCTTTCGGGGCCATCGTTCGTTCTCCTGCACTGAATGCCACCCTGGAAGGGAAGCAAAGCCCGTGCCACGGGGATCCCTTGGGAACAGGGGGTTCGGCAGGTACAGAACCGTAGACGGGGAGGGGGGATTCCTACCTTCGGGTAGGAACACTAGCGCCTGGCGATGGCGTCGATTTCGACGCGGACGCCCCGGGGGAGGGCGCTGACCTGGACCGTGGAGCGCGCGGGCGGCTCGGTAGCGAAGTGGCGAGCATAGACCTCGTTCATTTTCGCGAACTCGGCCAAGTCGGTCATATAGACAGTCGTGCGGACGACGTGGCCCAGGGTGAGGCCGGCGGCCTGGAGGACTGCGGCGAGGTTCTGGAGGACGCGTTCGGTCTGGGCGACGACATCGCCCGGCCCGACAATCTGCCCGCCGGCGGGGTCGAGCGGGATCTGGCCCGAGCAGAAGACGAGGTCGCCGGCATCGACGGCCTGGGAGTAGGGGCCGATGGCCTTGGGGGCGCGGTCGCTGGAGACGATTTTCTTGGGCACGGGACGGTCCTCCGGGCGGCCATGATAACGTTGAAAGCGGGGGCGGGCAACGTAGAATAGCCACACGTTCATGGCGGATCAGCGGTTCGGCGTGGTGATCATCGGCGCGGGGATCATTGGGACCTCGATCGCGTACCACCTCGCGCGCGGCGGGAAGGCGAGCGTCGCCGTCCTGGAGAAGGAATCCGCGGCGGGGCTCGGATCGACGGCGAAGGCGGCGGGGGGGATCCGGGCGCAGTTCTCGAGCCCGGTGAACGTCGAGCTGTCGCGCCTGTCGATCGAACGATTCGAGCGCTTCGAGAAGGAGATGGGGGTGGCGGCGCCGTTCATCCAGGCGGGCTACCTGTGGATGGCGTCGACTCCGGGGCAGCTGCGCCTGTTCGAGGCGAATGCGGCGGTGCAGCGGAGCCAGGGGCTGAAGATCGAGCTGCTGGACCGGGCGGGGGTGGAGAAGAAGGCCCCGTACGTGCGGAGCGACGACCTGCTGGGCGGCATCTTCCACGGGCGGGACGGGTATGCGTCGCCCGCCGACTTCGTGGCGGGCTACGAGAAGAAGGCGCGGGAGCTCGGGGTGTCGTTCTTCTTCCGGGAGGAAGTGACGGGGCGCGAGGGGCGGACGGTGAGGACGCGGACGGGGTCCTATGCGGCGGAGAACGTGGTGATCGCGGCGGGGGCGTACTCGGGGCGGCTGGGCCAGGTCTTCGGGCTGGAGCTCCCGGTGAAACCGGTGCGGCGCCAGTGCTTCGTGACGGAGCCGATGCCGGAGTTCCCTCACCCGATCCCGATGACGATCGATTACACGACGGGCGTGTACCTGCACAGCGAGTCGGGCGGCCTGCTGATCGGGAAGGCGGACAAGGACGAGCCCTCGAGTTTCAATGAGAACGCGGACTATGGATTCCTGGAGAAGGTGGCGGAGCTGGCGATGGGTCGGGTGCCGGCGCTGGAGAATGCGCGGATCCGGACGGGCTGGGGAGGGCTCTACGAGGTGACGCCGGACAACCATCCGATCATCGGTTCCGCGGGCGAGCCGGGCTGGTGGGCCGCCTGCGGATTCAGCGGCCACGGCGTGATGCACGCGCCGGCGACGGGGATGCTGGTGGCGGAGCTCCTCACGACCGGCCGTCCCTCGATGGATCTGACTCCGCTCCGCCTGTCGCGGTTCAAGGAAGGCTCCCCCAATCTCGAGACCAACGTCATATGAACATCGTCTTCTTCGGGACGTCGGGCTTTGCGGTCCCGGCCGTCGAGAAGTTGCTGGCGTCGGAGCACCGGCTGATGGCGGTCGTGACGCAGCCGGACCGGCCGGCGGGCCGCGGCCAGGAGATCCACAAGAGTCCGGTCAAGGAGGTCGCGGAGGCGAAGGGAATCCACCTCTTCCAGCCGGAGAACTGCAACGAGTACGAGTTCATCCGCGAGCTGCGGGCGCTCTCGCCGGACGTCATCGTCGTCGTCGCGTACGGGCAGAAGCTCGGCAACGACATCCTGTCGATGCCGCGCTACTACGTGCTGAACATCCATCCCTCGCTGCTGCCGAAGCATCGCGGGCCGGAGCCGGTGGCGCGGGCGCTGCTCAACGGCGACCCGTTCGCGGGCGTCTGCATCGTCAAGGTGGTGGAGAAGATGGACGCGGGCCCGATCCTGGGGATTACGCGGGTGCCGGTGCCGCCGGAGGCGACGACCCCCGAGCTCGAGGACCAGCTCTCGCAGGTGGGCGCCGAGCTGCTGGTCGACGTGATCACCAAGATCCAGGAGCGGCAGCAGATCGAGGTGCCGCAGGACGAGCGCGAGGCCACCTATGCCAAGAAGTTCGAGAAGAACGACGGCCGCATCGACTGGCGGAAGCCGGCCGCGAAGATCCACAACTTCGTGCGCGCGCTGATCCCCTATCCCTGCGCCTTCACGTTCCTCGGCGGCAAGCAGCGGGTGGTGATCCACAAGGTGAAGGGGACGCGCTACCCGCAGAAGCCCGACCACCGGCCGGGCTCGATCCTCTCCGTGGACGAGTCGTTCAAGGTGGCCTGCGCGGACGGGGACGTGACGATCCTCGAGCTGCAGCCCGAGAACAAGCGGCGGATGACGGCCGCGGAGTTCGTGAACGGCTACCAGCCCAAGGTCGGCCAGTTCTTTTCCTAGACCCGGCCGCACCCGCCCGCCGACCCCTCCATTTTCCGCTTGCCTTTCTGTGAAATGCCTGTTTAATACAGACGTTTGAAACCATAGTTTCACCCGGAGGGCCGATGACCCGGACCGCGGACCCGGCGATCGACACCCGCGAGCGCCTCCTCGAGGCCGGCGGCGCCGTCTTCTCCGAGGCCGGCTTCCGCGCCGCCACCGTCCGCGACATCGTCACCCGCGCCGGCGCCAACCTCGCCGCCGTCAATTACTACTTCGGCGACAAGGAGGGCCTCTACACCGCCGTCCTCCAGCACTACGCCAAGGAATCCTTCCTCAAGCATCCGCACCACGGCGGACTTTCCGGCGCCGCGACCCCGGAAGATCAGCTCCACGCCTTCGTCCGCGCCTTCCTGCTCCGCGTCTTCGACAAGGGCCACCAGGCCGTGCACGGCAAGATGATGGCCCGCGAAATGATCGAGCCCACCGCCGCCCTGGACCGCATCGTCGAGCAGATGATCCGCCCCCTCTACGGCCGCCTTTGCGCGATCATCAAGGTCCTCGCCGGGCCCGGCGCCGGCATCGTCCAGGTCCAGCGCGCCGCCAAGAGCGTCGTCGGCCAGTGCCTCTTCTACAAGCACTGTGCGCCCGTTATCAAGCGGCTCGACGGCGCCCTGCCCGACCTCCGCGATCTCGACGCGCTCGCGGATCACATCGTCACCTTCTCCATCGCCGGCATCCGGGCTCTGGGAACTCCGAAGAGGAAAGGCGGCCCGCGATGATCTACGTTGCCCTCCGCATGCTCACCGGCGACCGCGGCAAATACTTCGGCATCGTCATGGGCCTCACCTTCGCCTCGTTCCTCATCACCCAGCAGATGGCGATCTTCGTCGGCCTCATGACCCGGACCTACGGCTTCATCACCGACTCTGCCCTGGCCGACGTCTGGGTCATGGACCCCAAGGTCCAGTTCGTCGACGACATCAAGCCCCTGCAGGACACCCAGCTGCTCCGCGTCCGCGGCATCGAAGGCGTCGAGTGGGCCGTCCCCCTCTACAAGGGCATCCTCAAGGCCCGGCTCGACAACGGCAACTTCCAGGCCTGCAACGTCGTCGGGCTCGACGACGCGACCCTGATCGGCGGACCCGCGACGATGATCGAGGGGGCCCTGGCGGACCTGCGCCGCGCCGACGGCGTCATCATCGACGAGGCGGGCGCGAAGGGCAAGCTCGCCAGGAAAGGCCCCGACGGGATTGCGATCCCGCTCAAGGTCGGCAGCACGGTGGAGCTCAACGACCACCGCGCGGTCGTCGTCGGCATCTGCCGCGTCTCGCGCACCTTCCAGTCGCAGCCCGTCGTCTACACGACCTATACCCGCGCGACGACGTTCGCGCCGATGGAGCGGAAGCTGCTCTCCTTCATCCAGGCGAAGGCCAGGCCGGGCATCACCCCGAAGGAGCTCGCCTCCCGGATCGCGAAGGGCACGACGCTGGCCGCCTATACGAAGCCGGAGTTCGAGAGCCTGACGATCAGCTATTTCATGAAGTACACAGGCATCCCGATCAACTTCGGGATCGCCGTGCTCCTCGGCTTCCTCGTCGGTACCGCCATCGCGGGCCAGACCTTCTACAACTTCACGCTCGAGAACCTCAAGCACTTCGCCGCGCTCAAGGCGATGGGCGCGACGAACGGGACCCTGCTCGTCATGGTCGTCCTCCAGGCCCTCCTGGTCGGCGGCATCGGCTACGGCTTCGGCACCGGCCTCGCCGCGATGTTCGGCCGCGCGGTCGGCACGAACACCGAATTGGCGTTCCGGCTCCCCTGGCAGATCCTCTGCGGCACGGGCGGGGCCATCGCCGTGATCTGCACCTTCGCCGCCCTGCTCAGCCTGATCAAGGTCATCCGACTCGAACCCGCGATCGTCTTCAAGGGGTGACGCATGGAAGTTGCACAGGAACTCGCCGTCGAGCTGTCCGGGATCACGAAGACCTACGGCAGCGGCGACTCGAAAGTCACGGCCCTCCGGGGCGTCGACCTGGAGGTCTCCTCCGACGAGCTGCTCATGCTCGTCGGGCCCTCGGGCTGCGGAAAAACCACCCTCATCTCCATCGTCGCCGGGATCCTCGACCAGGACGCCGGCTCCTGCCACGTCTTCGGCCAGGACATGAAGGCGATGCGCGACCGCGACCGCGTCCGCTACCGCGGCGACCATATCGGCTTCGTCTTCCAGGCCTTCAACCTGCTCCCCACGCTCACCGCCGCGGAGAACGCCGCGATCCCGCTCCTCATCAAGGGCGTCGCCCGCCGCGAAGCCGTCGAGCGCGCCTCGGACATGCTGGAGCGGGTCGGCCTCAAGGGCCGCGGCCATTCCCTGCCGTCGCAGCTCTCCGGAGGCCAGCAGCAGCGCGTCGCGATCGCGCGATCCCTCGTCCACCAGCCCCGCCTCATCGTCTGCGACGAGCCCACCAGCGCGCTCGACCACGAGACCGGCCACAAGGTCATGGAACTGTTCCGGGACGTGGCCATGGGCGAGGGGCGGTCCCTGATCATCGTGACCCACGACTCGCGCATTTTCGAGTTCGCCGACCGCATCGCGACGATGGACGACGGCCGCATCGTCGAAGTGACCAAGGCGCCGCCCAAGTCTCATTGAGGTGACGAGATGCTCCGAATCATCCTGCTCCCGGTCCTCGCCCTGGCGGGCGCCGCGTTCGCGATCGTGACCGTGGCCGCGGGGAGCCAGCCGGCGCCCGTCGCCCAGCCGATCGCGGATCCGGCGCGGCCACCCTTCGCGACCTATATCGCGGGCTCCGGCATCCTCGAGGCGATGAACCGCAACGTCGCCATCGGCGCGCCGCTCGCCCGCCTCGTGCTCGAGGTGAACGTGAAGGTCGGCGACGACGTCGCCGCGGGCGCGCCGCTGTTCAAGCTCGACGATCGGGACACGCGGGCCGAGCTCGCCGTCCGGAAGACCGCGCTCGGCTCGGCGAAGGCCCGGCTGGAGCGGCTCAAGTCTGCGCCGCGCGCGGAGGAGCTGCCGCCGGCGGAGTCGCGCGTGGCCGCTGCGGAAGCCCAGCTCGCCGACTTCAGGAACCAGGTCACGCTCTGGGAAAGCGTCGCCGACAAGCGCGCGGTCACGGTCGAGGACCTCCAGCGCCGCAAGTTCGCGGTGCAGGCCCAGGAGGCTCGGCTCGCGGAGGCGAAGGCCGCGCTGATCCTGCTCAAGGCCGGGTCGTGGAAGGCCGACATCCAGGTCTCCGAGGCGGAGGTCGCCGCGGCTCAGGCCCTGGTGGACCAGACCGACACCGAGATCGGACGGCTCGTGGTCCGCGCCCCCGCGAAGGGGAAGGTCCTCCAGGTCAATATCCGCGCCGGCGAATTCGCCCCCGCGGGCGCGCTCCAGAGTCCGCTCGTGCTCTTCGGCCCGCTGGAGCGGGTGAATCTGCGCGTCGACGTCGACGAGAACGACGCCTGGCGCTTCCAGAAGGGGGCGGCCGCCTTCGCCTTCGTGCGCGGCAACCGCGAGCTCAAGACCGCCCTCCAGTTCGAGTACGTCGAGCCCTATGTCGTGCCCAAGCGCTCGCTGACCGGCGACTCCACCGAACGCGTCGACACCCGCGTGATGCAGGCCGTCTACAGCTTCCCGAGCGGGGCGCTGCCCGTGTATGTCGGCCAGCAGATGGACGTCTTCATCGAGGTGAAGAACGGAGCGAAGCCGTGAAGCGAACTTCCGTCGCCGTCCTGCTGCTCGCCGCGGGTTGCGCGGTCGGGCCCGATTACGAGCGCCCGAAGACCGAGGCCCCCGCCGCCTGGGGCGAAAAGGCGGACACCGCGACCGCCGACCTCTCGACCTGGTGGGCCCTGTTCGGCGACGACGAGCTGAACCGCCTGGTCGATCGCGCGGTGAAGTCGAACCACGACTTGAGGATCGCGGTGGGCCGCGTCAACGAGGCCCGCGCGCAGATGGGCATCGTGTTCGCCGCGGCCCTGCCCGAGATCGACGCGGGCGGCTCCGTGACGCGGGCCCGGCAGAGTCCCAACGCCCTCCAGTTCGGGGTGCCGGATCTCTATACGACCCATTACAAGGCCGGCTTCGACGCGTCCTGGGAGCTCGACCTCTGGGGCGCCGTGCAGCGCGGCTACGAGGCCGCGACCGCCGACTATGAGTCCTGGATCGAGAACCGTCGCGCGGTGCTCGTGACGCTGCTGGGCGAGGTGGCCCGCAACTACGTCGGCCTCCGCGGCAACCAGCTCCTGATCGACGTCCTCCGGAGGAACGCGGCGTCCGCGCGCGACACCGTCGAGATCACGCGGGCCCGGCTCGCGGCCGGCGTGGCGACGACGCTGGACGTCTCCCGCGCCGAGGCGCTCCTGGCGTCGGCGGAGGCGGCGATCCCCCAGGTCGAGGCCGCGCTCAAGCAGACGATCCACCGCCTGAGCGTGCTGCTCGGGCTGGCGCCCGAGGCGCTGACGGCCGAGCTCGCGGCGACGCGGCCCATCCCCGGCGCCCCGCCGCGCGTGGTGGTGGGGCTGCCGTCGGAGCTGCTGCTGCGCCGGCCCGACGTGCGCCAGGCCGAGCGCCGGCTGGCGGCGGCGACCGCGGCGATCGGCATCGCGACCGCGGACCTTTATCCCCGGATCTCGCTGACGGGCGCCTTCGGACTGGACAGCCTCAGCTCGGGGGACTTCCTGAAATGGGAAAGCCGGGCCTGGTCGCTGGGTCCGTCGATCCGCTGGCCGATCTTCGCCGGTGGCCGCATCCGCTCCCAGATCGCGGTGCAGGACGCGCAGCAGGAGCAGGCGCTGGCGTTCTACGAGAAATCGGTGCTGAACGCGCTCGAGGATGTCGAGAACGCGCTCGTCGCCTATCTCCGCGAAGGCGACCGCCTGCGCCGTCTCGAGGAGGCGGTCGCGGCGAACCGGAAGTCGGTCGAACTGGCCGACGACCTCTACCGGAAGGGGCTGACGAGCTTCATCGACGTGCTGGACGCGCAGCGCGCGGCGTACATCAACGAGGCCGAACGGGCGCGCAGCCAGGCGGACGTGACGCTGAACCTCGTGGCCCTCTACAAGGCGCTGGGCGGCGGGTGGGAGTCGCGGGAGCCATGAGGTTCTGGCTGACCGTGGGCCGCTGCCTGCGGCTTCGCTGCCCGAGGTGCGGCGAAGGCCGGATGTTCACGCGCTTCCTCACCATGCCCGACGCCTGCGCGTCCTGCGGCCTGGATTTCAAACGCGAGCAGGGCTATTACATCGGCGCGATGTACATCAACTACGGCGTGACCACCCTGATCCTGCTCGCCGTCGCGCTGCCGCTGCTCGACCGGGTTCCGCTGCCCTGGCTCCTGTGGCCGCTGGCCGCCTTCTCCATCGTCTTTCCCCTCTGGTTCTTCCGCTATTCGCGCAGCCTCTGGCTGGGCATCGAGCTCTATGTCGTCTCGCACGTCCAGCGCTGAATCCCCCCCGTCGGACTTTTCTTGAATGTTGGCTCGCGTTCGGGCAATCATTAGCCCCATGGCGAAGCACAACCATTGGCTGATCCCGGCCTCGCCGTACGAGACGTACGCCGCGTACGGAAAGGCGACGGGCGACCACGCCGTCCCGAAGGCGCGCAAGATGAGCCCGGGTGCCGTGCATTCGGAGATCGAGGAGTCCGGGCTCCGCGGGCGCGGCGGCGGCGGGTTTCCGACGGGCACGAAGTGGGGGACGATCCGGAAGCATCCCTGCCCCAGGAAGTCGGTCGTCTGCAACGCGGCCGAGGGCGAGCCCGCGACGTTCAAGGATCGCTGGCTGATCCGCCGCAATCCGTATGCGGTGATCGAGGGCATGCTGATCGCGGCCCACGTCATCGGCACGAAAGAGCTCTATATCGCGATCAAGGAGTCCTTCGGGAAGGAGATCGAGCGGCTGGGTCGCGCGGTCGAGGAGATCCGCGAGGCGGGCCTGCTCGACGGGTACACGATCAAGATCGTCGCCGGTCCCGACGAATACCTCTTCGGCGAGGAGAAGGCGCTGCTCAACGTCATCGAGGGTCAGGGCCCGCTCCCCCGCGAAGCGCATTATCCCCCCTACGAGCGCGGCCTCTTCGCCACGGCCGAATCCCCGAACCCCGCGCTCGTCAACAACGCCCAGACCTTCGCCCACGTGGCGAGCATCATCCGCCACGGCTGGGAATCCTTCCGCAAGCTGGGGACCCGGGACACGCCCGGGACGCTGATCTTCACGCTCTGCGGCGACCTGGAGAAGCCCGGCGTCTACGAGGTGGAGGCCGGCATCCCCCTGCGCGAGCTGCTCTTCCGGCTGGGCGGGGGCCCGCGCGGGCCTCGCTCCTTCAAGGCCGCCATCCCCGGCGTGTCGTCGAACTTCATCGGCCCCGAGAAGTTCGAGACGCGCGCGGACTTCGTCTCGCTCAAGATGATCGGCTCCGGCCTGGGCTCCTGCGGCTTCGTCGTGATCGACGACGAGGCCAGCATTCCGCGCGTCACGCAGGCGATCGCCCGCTTCCTGTACGTCGAGTCGTGCAACCAGTGCACCGCGTGCAAGCACGGGCTGCGGACCGCGTCGAGCGCGATCGACGAGCTGTTCGACCCGAAGACCGCGACGCCCGACGACTACGAGCGCGCGCTCTTCGGCGCCCGCTCCGCGCCGCAGGGCAACCGCTGCTATCTGCCCGTGGGCGGCGCGCAGCTGCTTCCGAGCCTGATGACGCGCTTCAAGGCGGAGTTCGACCAGCAGCTCGCGCACGCGAAGTCGTCGCCGCCGCGCTGGCGCCTGCCGAAGATCACCGACTACGACGAGGCGACGAAAAAGTTCGTCTTCGATCTCCGCCAGGAGGCGAAGAATCCCGACTGGACCTACAAGAACCCGGACCGGACGACGTCGCGCTTCGTCGTCATGCAGCCCACGCCGGAAGGCGACGCCGGCGTGCGCCTCGCGCCGGACGTCTGGGAGTCCATGAAAGTGCTGTCGGAGACGAAGGGCCTCGACATGGACCGCCAGGTCAACGAAGCCCTCCGCGACTGGCTGAAGAAGGGCAAGAAATAGGACCGGCCGCGCGTTGAGACGGTGATGGTCTTCGCGAGGCGGGTGTTCCGGGGGGCCGGGATCTACGGACTGCTCGTCGTCGGGCCGCAATACTTCCTCGAGACGCGGACCGGCGTGGATCATCCCCCTCCGGTGACGCACCCGGAGTTCTACTACGGCTTCGTCGGCGTCACCGTCGCGTTCCAGGTCGTCTTCCTCATGATCGCGACGGATCCCGCCCGCTACCGTCCGATGATGCTCGCGTCCGTCCTCGAGAAGGCGACGTTCGCGATCGCCATGCCCCTCCTCTACCTGCAGCAGCGCATCCCGGGGCTGGTGCTGGGCTTCAGCATGATCGACCTGCTGCTGGGCGTGCTGTTCGCCGTCGCCTACGTCAGGACTTCGGACGCGTCCCGTTCCCGCCCGTGATCAGCCGCGCGCCGCGCTGCCACGTCCAGTAGGCCCAGGCCCACTGGAACAGGACGAGCATGCGGTTGCGGAAGCCGATCAGGAAGAGGATATGGATGATGAGCCAGGCCCACCACGCGACGAAGCCCGACCAGTTCGACTTGGGGAACGCGGCCACCCCGGCGCCGCGGCCGATGACGGCCAGCGAACCCTTGTCCTTATAGACGAAGGGGAGCGCCGGCTCGCCCCGCACGGCGCGGGCGATGTTGAGCGCGGCGTGCCGACCCTGCTGCATCGCGGCCGGCGCCACGCCCGGCAGCAGCTTTCCGTCCTGCTTCAGCGCGGCCAGATCTCCGATCACCTGGATCTCCGGATGGCCGGGGATGCTCAGGTCGGGGTTGATCTCGACCCGCCCGGCGTTGTCGAGCTTCACCCCGAGCGACTTCGCGAGCGGCGACGCCGCCACGCCCGCGGCCCAGAGCGCGGTCTTCGCGGGGATGCGCTCCTCGCCGATGCGGACGGACTCGGCATCGATGCCGGTGACGAGCGCGTTGAGGCGGACCTCGACGCCGAGGCCGACCAGCTGGAGGCGCGCCTTCTCGCAGAGGTCGGGCGGGAACGTGGGCAGGACGCGGTCGCCGCCCTGCAGGAGAAGGATGCGGGACTGGCGCGGATCGATGTTGCGGAAGTCGCGGACCAGCGCGTGGCGGGCGATCTCGGCCAGGGCGCCCGCGAGCTCGACGCCCGTGGGGCCGCCGCCGACAATCACGAAGGTCAGCCACGCCTTCCGGGTCTCCGGGTCCTGCTCCCGCTCTGCCTGTTCGTACGCGCTGAGCACCCGCCGGCGGATCTCGAGCGCGTCCTCGATCGTCTTCAGTCCGACCGCATACGGCGCCCACTCGGGGTGGCCGAAGTACGAGTGGGTCGCGCCGGTGGCGACGATCAGGCGGTCATAAGCGCATTCGCCGTCGGCGAGCACGATCTTCCGGCCGGCCGCATCGATTGCGGTCGCCTCGGCCATCAGCACGGTCGCGTTCTTCTGGCGGCTGAGGATGTGGCGGATGGGCGCGGCGATGTCGCCCGCGTTCAGGGCGGCGGTGGCGACCTGGTAGAGCAGCGGCTGGAACAGGTGGTGGTTGCGGCGGTCGAGCAGCGTGATCCGCACGGGCGCCTTCCGGAGCGCGCGGGCCGCCGAAAGCCCGCCGAAGCCGCCGCCCAGGATCACGACGTGAGGGGTCGGGTCCATGGCCGGGTAGGATATCAGAAGTGATGACAAATCTGCGCCGCAGAAACGTCATCGCCCGGGTTCCAATACCGGAGGGATTCCCATGAAACGAATCCGCGGCTTCGTCGTTCTCGCCGCCCTGCTCTGCGCCGCGGGCGCACCCCAGGCGACGCCGAAGAAGAACATCCTCTTCATCGCCGTCGACGACATGAACAACGACCTCGGCTGCTACGGGCACCCCGTCGTGCAGTCGCCGAACATCGACCGGCTCGCAAAGCGCGGCGTCCGCTTCGACCGCGCCTACTGCCAGTACCCGCTCTGCAGCCCGAGCCGCTCGTCCCTGATGACGGGTCTGCGCCCGTCCTCGACCCGCGTCTACAACCTCACCGATCACTTCCGCACCGGACTGCCCGACGTCGTCACCCTGCCGCAGATGTTCATGGCCAACGCCTACGTCGCGACCCGCATCGGCAAGATCTACCATTACGGCAATCCCGGCGACATCGGCACGAGCGGCCTCGACGACCCGGCCTCGTGGAACCGCGTCTTCAACCCGGCCGGCCGCGACAAGACGACGCTGGAGTCGGAGATCCTCAACTACACGCCCAAGCGCGGGCTCGGCTCCGCGATGTGCCTGCTCAACGACAAGGACGGCCGCGACGAGGACCATACCGACGGGAAGGTGGCGACGCAGGCGATCCAGCTGCTCGAGGAGTCGCGCGAAAAGCCGTTCTTCCTCGCCGTGGGCTTCTACAAGCCGCACTGCCCGTACATCGCGCCGAAGAAGTACTTCGATCTGTACCCGATGGAGAGGATCCAGCTGCCGAAGGAGCCGGAGGACGCGCTCAAGGCGGTGCCGAAGCCCGCGCTTGCGTCGACGGCGCCCTGGCCGAACTTCGGCGTGACCGTCGACCAAGCCCGGGAATGCAAACAGGCGTACTATGCGGCGATCTCGTTCGTCGACGCGCAGATCGGGCGCGTCCTGGATGCCGTCGACCGCCTCAAGCTCTGGGACGACACGATCGTCGTCTTCTGGAGCGACCACGGCTACCACCTGGGCGAGCACGGCCTCTGGATGAAGCAGAGTCTCTTCGAGGAGTCCGCGCGGGTACCGATGATCATCGCCGTGCCGGGGGTGAAGGGGGCCGGAAAGGCGTCGCCGCGCACGGTCGAGCTGCTCGATCTTTATCCGACGCTCGCGGACCTGGCGGGCCTCGCGGCGCCGAAGAACCTCGAAGGCTCGAGCTTGAAGCCGCTGCTCGAGGATCCCGCGGCGGCCTGGGAGAGGGCCGCGCACTCGCAGGTCGAGCGCAACGGATTCCCCGGCTATGCGGTGCGCACGGAGCGCTGGCGCTACGTGGAGTGGGACGACGCGAAGAAAGGCGCCCAGCTTTACGATGAGGACGCGGACCCGCACGAGTACGTCAACCTCGCGGCGGATCCGAGGCGCGCGGACGTCGTCGCGGACCTGAAGGCCCGGATGAAGAAGGCCTGGCCCGCGCGCGTGCCCGGCGGCGAGGCGCCCAAGAAGAAATGACGGCTGCTATCCGGGATGAATCGGGCGCCGGTGCGCCGGCGAGGCCGCGCGGTTCTCCACCTGCGAGCGGAACAGCGAGTGCTCGTCGGAGAGCATGAACGAGATCACGCAGACCCAGATCGCCGGCAGCAGCATATGGTAGCTGCCGGTCAGCTCGCTGACGATCACCAGCGTCGAGAAGGGCGTCTTCGCCGCCGCGGCGAAGAAGCCGCCCATGCCGAGGACGACATAGCTCGCGGGATAAGGGACCAGGCGGGGCCAGGCGTGGTGGAAGACGAGGCCCAGGGCGCCCCCGCTGCAGCCGCCGATCACCATCGACGGGCCGAAGACGCCGCCCGAGCCGCCGCTGCCGATGGTGAGGCTCGTCGTCAGGATCTTGCCCAGCGCGACGATCATCAGGATGCCCGCGCCGTCCGTCGGGTCGCCGTCGAGGGCGCGCTGGAGCGAGTCGTATCCGAAAGACAGGACGGAGAGCGCCTCCGTGCGGCGGCCGGTGGCATAGTACAGGGCGAGGCCGACGGCGCCGGTCAGGAAGGCCCCGAGCGCGGGCTTCATCCAGGGCGGCAGCTTCAGTTTGTGGAAGAGGTCGGCGAATCCGTAGAACGAGCGGGTGTAGACGCCTGCGAGCGTGGTCATGGCGAGCGCCAGCAGCAGATAGGGTCCCAGCTCGAGCGGGTTGTGGAAGGCGAAGTCCGGCGTCCGGAACAGCGGGGCCCAGCCGAACACCGAGCCGAAGGTGCAGTAGGACACGACGCTGGCGATCCCGGCGGGGATGATGACCTCGGACTCGAACTCGGGCGACCAGTAGAGGACTTCCGCGGCGAAGAGGGCGCCCGCCAGCGGGGCCCGGAAGATCGCCGCCACGCCGGCGCCCACGCCCGCGGCCATGAGGACGCGCCGTTCCGAGGGGGCGAGCCCCAGGAGATTCGCCAGCGTGGACCCGATGCCCGCCCCGATCTGCGCGATCGGCCCTTCGCGGCCGCCCGACCCGCCGGAGCCGATCGTCAGCGCGCTGGCCAGGGTCTTCACGAGAGGCACGCGGGGGCGGATCAGGCCGTCCTTCTCGTGGTAGGCCTTGATGGCGGCGTCGGTCCCGTGTCCCTCCGCCTCCGGCGCGAACATCCCCACCAGCAGCCCGCTCAGGAGACCGCCGACGGCCGGGATCAGGAGCAGCAGTCCGGGGATGAACTCATGCCGGGGCAGGACGGGCCAGATCAGATGCGGCTCGCCGCCGGGATGCGGCTCCGGCCAGTATCCCGCGCCCCCGCCCAGGGCCAGCCGCACCGCGACGACCGTGGCCACGTAGAACAGCACCGCCCCGGTACCCGTCGCCACGCCCACCAGGGTTGCCAGCAGCATCAGCCGGATCTGCCGGCGGGGCCGCTTGCGGGTGATCAGCAGGAACTCGGGGATCCAGTAGTGGGGATGGGCGGGGTTGCGCCGCTTGGTGGTGTGCTCGGACATTCGTTATTTACGGTCGAGAAGGAGAGATGATAGCGCGCGCGGGGGGCCGGGTCTAGTCGATCGCCTTGCGGAGGCCGGCGACGAACTGCTCCACGTCCTTCGCGGTGCCGCCGTCCTCGACGAGCTTCAGCAGCGCGCTGGCGACGATGATGCCGTCCGCCACCTGGGCGATGCGGGCGGCGTCGTCGGGCGTCGAGATCCCGAAGCCGACATAGAGGGGATGCTTCGTCAGCCTGCGGACGCGCGTCACGAAGGACGCGACGTCCGACTGGATCTTCGACCCGGTCACGCCTTTGATGGAGACGATATAGATCCACGCGCGGCTGAGCTTGTCGATCATCTTGATCCGCGCGTCCGTGCAGGTCGGCGAGATCAGGAAGATGTTCGGGACGCCGCTGGCCTGCGACGCGGCCGTCATCGCGTCCGCCTCCTCGGGCGGCACGTCGGGCACGATGACGGCCTTCACCCCGGCCTTCGCGGCGCGGTCGAAGAACTTCCGCTCCCCGTACTGCAGCACGGGGTTGACGTAGGTCATGAGGTTGAGCGGCACGGCCTTGAACGTCTCGGCGATGCCGAAGACATCCTCGACGGTGATGCCCCCGACGAGGGCCTTATAGGAGGTCGCCTGGATGACGGGGCCGTCGGCGAGCGGGTCGCTGAACGGGATGCCGAGCTCGATCTGGTCGCCGCCGCCCGACGCGCAGGCGTTCAGCAGGTCGACGCAGCCGGCCTTCGTCGGATAGCCCGCGGTGACGAACGGCAGGAGCAGCTTACGCATGCGGCTTGCCCGCCTTGTCCTTGTCGTAGTCCTGGATGATGCCGATATCCTTGTCGCCGCGGCCGGAGATGTTGACGACGAGGATCTGGCCCTTCCTCATGGTCGGCGCGAGCTTCTCGGCGTACGCGACGGCGTGCGACGACTCGAGGGCGGGCATGATGCCCTCCTCGCGCGTCAGCCGGTGGAAGGCGGCGACGGCTTCGTCGTCGGTCGCGGCGACGTAGGTCACGCGCCCCGCGTCCTTGAGCGCCGAATGCTCGGGGCCGACGCCGGGATAGTCCAGGCCGGCCGAGATCGAATGCGTCGGGATCACCTGGCCGTCCTTGTCCTGCAGCAGGTAGCTGTGCGAGCCATGGAGGACGCCGGGGCGCCCGCCGCTGATGGTGGCGGAGTGCATCGTTGTCGTCACGCCGTGGCCGCCGGCCTCGACGCCGTAGAGCTTCACCTTCTTCTCCCGGATGAAGTCGTAGAAGATGCCGATCGCGTTGGAGCCGCCGCCGACGCAGGCGACGACGGCGTCGGGCAGCTTCGGCTTGAGCTGCTTGCGGACTTCCTTGCCGATGATCGACTGGAAGTCGCGGACCATCATCGGGTAGGGGTGCGGGCCGACGACCGACCCGATGATGTAGTGCGTGGTGTCGACGTTCGTGACCCAGTCGCGGATGGCCTCGTTGCAGGCGTCCTTGAGCGTCTTCGTCCCGCTCGTGACGGGGACGACGGTCGCGCCGAGGAGCTTCATGCGGTAGACGTTGAGGGCCTGGCGGCGGGTGTCCTCCTCGCCCATATAGACGATGCACTCGAGGCCGAAGAGGGCGCAGACCGTCGCGCTCGCGACGCCGTGCTGGCCGGCGCCGGTCTCGGCGATGATGCGCTTCTTGCCGAGGCGCCTGGCGAGCAGGACCTGGCCCAGCACGTTGTTGAGCTTGTGCGAGCCGGTGTGGTTCAGGTCTTCGCGCTTGAGGTAGATCGACGGCTTCCCGAGGCGCCGGGTCCAGCGCTCCGCGAGGAAGAGCGGGGTGGGGCGGCCGGCGAAGTCGTCGTTGTACTTCTGGAACTCCTTCCAGAACGACTTGTCCTTGCGCGCCTTGGCGTAGGCCTTCTCGAGCTCCGAGCACGCGGCCATGAGGGTGTCGGGCACGAAGCGGCCGCCATAAGGGCCGAACTTGCCTCGGGCGTCGGGGAAGGACCAGTTCACGGGGAGGGCCTTATCGAGTTTTGACTTTGATGCGGGTCGTTTCCTTGTAGGCCGCCTGCGCGGCCTGGATGAAGTCCCGGATTTTCGACCGGTCCTTGATCCCGGGCGCCTGCTCGACGGAGCTGGAGACGTCGACGCCCCAGGGCCGGACCTTGCGGACCAGGTCGCCCACGGAGTGCGGGGTCAGCTTGCCCGCGAGGAGGACTTTGCCGTGGCGCTTGGCCAGGGAGGCCCACTCGGTGTCGATCTGCGACCGCGCTCCGGCGCCGCCGCCTTTGGGCAGGTCGAGCAGGAACGCGAAGGCGTCGTACTTCTTGAGCTTGTCCATCGAGCCGTCGCTGAAGGTGTCGAACGTCTTGATCACGGGGACGCCGAGCTCCTTGCAGAAGCGGGGCGATTCGTCTCCGTGGAGCTGGGCGATCTTGAGCCCGGTCGCGTCCAGGATGCGGCGGACCTCGTCGAGGGTCTGGTTCATGAACACGCCCACGGCTTCGACGCCGCGGGGGAGGTTCCAGAGGATGTCCTGGGCGGTCTTGACCTCGATCCTGCGGGCGGACTTGGCGAAGATGAGGCCGACATAGTCGGCGCCCTCCGCGCCTGCGGCGACCGCGTCCTCGGGTCGGGTGATCCCGCAGATCTTGATTTTCAGCATGGGCGTTGAATTCTAAGCCGCCGGGGGGGCCGGGTGCAAGACCCGAGTGTGCAATCCGTGACTCCGAGTCCCCGATTACACTACAACCTCTTGAGGCGGAGGTCTTTATACTGCACCCGCATGGGCTCGGAGATGATGGGCATCGCGAGAACGCCTTCGGCGGCGGCGTGCTCGCGGTCGCGGTCGACCAGCTCGCTCACCTTGCGGCCGTTGATTTCGAGGACGATATGGCTGCCCTGGGCCAGGATGCGGTAGTCGGTCCAGTCGCCGATATTGACGCCCTGGACGAGGTCGGCGGGGTCGGCGAACTTGGTGACGGTCTTCTTGCCGTCCTCGTCGATGACGACGCTTTCGCCGCGGGCGGCGAGGGACTTGCGGGGGCCGTACTCGTCCCAGATGCCGCCCAGGTAGGGGCCGTTCAGCGCGATGTCGGCCTGATACCCGTGGACCAGGCCCTTCTCCTTCACCGTGCTGCGGAACTGCATCCCGGAGTTGGCCTTGGGGCCGGTGATGCGGAACTTGAAGCGCAGGTCGAAGTCCTTCACGGTGCCGCCCTGCCAGACGATGAACTGGTTGATCGGAGGCAGATGCTTGGGGGTCGCCTCCCCGGTGATGGCGCCGTCGGCGACGGAGAAGTAGCTCATGTCGGGCGCGGACCAGCCGACGAGGGTCTTGCCGTCGAAGATCTCGACATCGCCGTCGGCGTTCCGGGCGGGGGCGCTGCTGCAGCCGGCGAGGAGAATAAGGGCGAAGATTGTTCTCATGGGCGGTTAGGATAGCACGCCGCAGACGTATGGTCTAAGAAAGCAGGGAGGACCGAATGCTGAGACATCTCGCGCTACTGTGCATGATTGCGACCTCGACGCGGCCGCAGGCGGTGCCGCTCTTCGACGGCAAGACCCTGGACGGCTGGGAGGGGAGCGAGAAGGTCTGGCGGGTGGCCGACGGCGTCATCGTCGGCGGCTCGCTGGAAGGGAACAAGCAGAACGAGTTCCTGGCGACGAAGAAGGCCTACAAGGACTTCGTCCTGAAGCTGGAGTACAAGCTGACGGGAACGGAGGGCTTCATCAACAGCGGGGTGCAGATCCGCAGTCGCCGGATCGACAAGCCGGCGAACGAGATGAAGGGGTACCAGGCGGACATCGGCGTGGGCTGGACCGGGAGCCTCTACGACGAGTCCCGCCGCAACAAGGTGATGGCGAAGGCGGACGCGGAGCTGATCAAGAAGACGGAGAAGCTCGGCGACTGGAACACGTACGAGATCCGCTGCGAGGGCCCGCGGGTGGTCCTGAAGCTGAACGGCGTGCAGACGATCGACTATACGGAAGAGGACAAGACCCTCGAGCAGGAGGGCCTGATCGGTCTGCAGATCCACGGCGGCGCGAAGTCGGAGGTCTCCTTCCGCAACATCACGATCGAGGAACTCGGGGAGAAGAGGTAAGCAGTCCTCATGAGCGGGCAACAGGACAAATGTTCTGTGGGAGCAGTTCAGCCAAATAGACACCAAGAAATTGCAGTTTGATTCCGGTGTGAGAGGAAGCCAAGGGGTATTCCAACAGCTCTTCTAGTACTGCTATTGCTCGATGCGCTTGTCTTTCTATTTGCATGGTCCTCAGATCTGGTCGGAGTTTCGGGGTCCGTGCGATTTGAATGGATGATGCCAAAGGTTGGTGTGATTTCTGGATATCTTGGAGCTGCACTAGTCATTTCACTTCTGATTTCACTACGGACTGCCAGAGGCTCTAGGTCCTCGCAGTGATTGCCGACTTCGTCACTGAACACAGGCACTCGACAGTATTGGATAAATGAAATCCTACAGCGTATCCGCCGCGGTGAGAAACCGGATGCGCTGTTCGCAGAGGTGGTAGCCGCTCCCGGGCGGGTCCTGCTCGCGGTCCCAGGGGGAGAAGTTCGAGCCGTACCAGAGCCAGGCGTTCCGGCCGTCCGACGACAGGAACTTCGACGGCAGGTTCGGATAACAAGCCTGCTTGCCGAACGACGGCCAGTAGTGCACCAGCTTCCACGGGCCCGTCATCGACGACGACTCCACCGTATAGCTGTCGAACTCGCCGAAGTCCGTCTTCGTCCCCGTCACCGAGTAGCCGTTCTTCTAGAACAGCATCAGGTACTTGCCCAGCCCCGGGTTCCACGTCATCGTCGCTCCGCTCACGTGATTGCGCCACTCGAAGATCGACGACGCGGCCGATGGTGATCCCGACCAGCCGCCGCCGTTCCAGAACTCCCAAGTGGCGATGTTGTTGATCCCTCCCGCCGACGCCGTCGCCGTCGCGCTGCACAGGGTACACTTGATCGTCGTTCAGATGGTCCGTTCCTGCGCTCGTGTCCGTCGAGCCGCTCGACACGAAGTACACCTTGCCGTCCGGCGAGCGCTCCTGGTTCTTCCCGAAGTCGACCTGATAGGGCTGGCCGAACTTCAGACGCTGGTTGCCGCCGTGCGGCTCGTTGACCAGCGGCGCGTCCGCGTTGGGCGACGCCGACCAGCTGGCGCCCCCGTCCGTCGACGTATGGAACCCGATGAAGGTCCCGCTCGCGTAGCGGTAGTTCGTGTTCGGATCTGTCGACAGGTTGCCGTTGGTGTCGTAGACGGCCGTCGAACGCACGCCATAATAGACCACGCCGTCCTTGGCGAAGATCGCCGCGGGGTAGCGGCCCGACCAGTTCCCGCGCGGGCCCGCCAGCTCGCCGGCGTTCGTCAGCAGCAGGTCCTGGGGATCGATGCCGACGATCTTGCCCCAGCCGTTCAGCGCCGTCGGATCGCCCGCGTGCCGGCCGCCCATATTGACGAAGGGCGACGTCATCAAGACGCCGTCCTGCCACGGCGAATACATCGTCCCGTCTGAAGCCCACGTCGGCATCCACGTGTCGCAGAAGTGCGCGGTCGCGGCGCGCCCGACGAACGCGATCCCGGCCAGATCCATAAGCCCGCCTTCGCGGGACGGCCCGACCCCGCCGCGGGCGCCGTCCACGTCACCGTCGGGCCCGTCCCCGTGATCGTCCCGCCGCTGGCGGGCGCCCACCCATAGTCGAGCGTATTCCCCTCGACGTCGAACGCGTCCGCGGTCAGCTGCACGTTCTGGCCTGGCGCCACTGATACGAGGTTCGACCGCACCGATCGGAACGCGGCCGGGTGGTTGCCGACGCCGGTCGTCGGATTCGAGCCGCCGACGGTCACCGTCACCGTCCCGCGGCTGATGACGTGGCCGTCGACGACCTGGACGTAGACGCCGGCGAACGTCGCGTGCGGGCCGTCGAACACGCTGGCGACGAGGAGGCGGACGTCGGGCCCGAGCCCGGCGACGGCGAAGCTGGCGGAGCCGGTCCACGTCACCGAGTCGAACGTCGCGGCCGAGACGGCCGAGTTGTTGTGCGCGGTCACGCAGAGCCCGATATAGACGGTCGCGCCCATGCTGATCGTCTGGCCGGCGATGAGGGTCCACGAGGCGCCGCGGCCGACGCGTACCCGCTCAGCCTGTTGCCGACGCGGACGATGCGAACCCAATAAGGGGCGGGCTGCGACGGTCCGAAGGCGAGGGCGCAGCTCTGCTCCGTCAGCGGCCGGTATTGGAAGGACGTGCCGTTCGAGGATGTGACGACGCTCCTGGCGAACGTCGAGCCGGGGCCCAGGGATTCGCGGATCATGACGCCGGCCTTGGCCCACGCGTCGGTGTTGGCGAGACTGACGACGCGCGCGGCCATCTCGCCGTCGCCGGTCAGGCTGCGGTAGACGAAGTGGAAGGCGTCGGCGTTATCCCAGATATCCGCGCCCGATCCGGTGGCGGAGTACTGGCCGCCGAGATGGAGGATGCTGCCCGCGGAGCCGACGGCGCCGATATCGGTCGTCTGCCAGCCGGGCGGCAGGTTTCCGGTGCCTTGATGGATGCCGCTTTCGCCGCCCCCGCCCCCGCAGCGGACCAGCGTCGGGCAGGAGAGGACCAGGAACGCGCGGATTGCACGAGCCATCGTTCACCCCCGATGGCTCACCCCGCCCTTCGTTGTCCGAAGGGACTGGATCGGCGCGGGGAATCCGGGACCCCACAAACAAGACTGGCTTGTTTGTGGGACTACTGCGATAGACCCTTGTGCTTGAGCCAGTCCTGGATGGCCGAGATGCTCGACTTGAAGGCCAGCTGGTCCCAGGGGATTTCCTTCGACCCGATCATACGGGCGTCGATGCAGTCGTCGTCGGCTTTGAGCGTGCCGGCCAGGATCTTCGCGCGATAAACGACCACGACGATCGCGCCGCCGTAGAAGTTGTCCGGGTAGGAATAGGTCCCGAGATGGCCCTCGAGCGCGACGTCGAGGCCCGTCTCCTCCTTCGTCTCGCGCATCGCCGCCTGCTCGGTCGTCTCGTCGATCTCCATGAAGCCGCAGGGGAAGCTCCAGAAGCCCTTGCGCGGCTCGATCCCGCGCTGGATCAGGGCGAAACGGCCGTCGACCTCCGCGATGGTGCCGCAGGCGACTTTCGGCTCGAGGTAGTGGATGAACTGGCATTTCGGGCAGACGTGGCGCGAACGCTGGTCGTGGGGCGGAACGGACTTCACCATCGGCGCCCCGCAGCGCGAGCAGAACTTCGGGTCCATGATGACGGCCATCAGCGGGTCGCCGCCACGAATTGGTCGACCTTGTCTTTCACCGCGCCGGAATCGATCGCGTCCGAGACCTTGGCGGCGCCGTCCTTGGGATTCTTCGCCCGGCCGGCCGCCACCAGCGCGATCGCCGCATTCATGACGACGATGTCCCGCTTCGGGCCCTTCTTTCCTGCGAGGATCGCTTTCGCGATCGCGACGTTCTCCGCGACATCGCCGCCCAGGAGGTCGGCGCCCTTGGCGACCGGCACCCCGACCGTCTCCGGGCCGATCGACACGTCCATCAGCTTCCCGGCGTTCATGTCGATCGCGGTGTTCCATCCGGTCGTCGACAGCTCGTCGAGGCCGCCATGGCCGTGGAACGTGAACGCCCGCGTCGTCCCGAGGGCCTGAAGCACCTTGGCGATCGGCTTCGTCAGGTGGGGCGCGAAGACGCCGATGACCTGGACGTTGGCGCCCGCGGGGTTGCAGATCGGGCCGAGCAGGTTGAAGATCGTGCGGAAGCCGAGCTCTTTCCGGACCGGCGCCGCGTGCTTCATGGCGGGATGGAAATTCGGCGCGTGCAGGTAGACGAAGCCGACCTCCCGGAGGATGCCCTCGAGCTTCTCCTTCGGGTTCTCGAGCTGGACGCCGAGGGCCTCGAGCAGGTCGGCGCTGCCGCACTTCGAGCTCGCCGCGCGGTTGCCGTGCTTGGCGACCTTGACGCCGCATGCCGCGACGACGAACGCGGAGATCGTGGAGATGTTGAAGGTCCCCAGGCCGTCGCCGCCGGTGCCGCAGGTGTCCAGGACGACGCCCGGGCCGGCGTCGATCTTCACCGAGCGCTGCCGCATCGCGCGGGCGGAGCCGGCGATCTCGTCGACGGTCTCGCCTTTCATCCGCAGCGCGGTCAGGAAGGCCGCGATCTGGGCGGGCGTGGCGCTGCCGTCCATGATCTCGCCCATCGCGGCCGCGGCCTCGTCGGCGGAGAGATCCTGGGCCGCCGCGAGCTTTGTTAAGGCCTCCTTCAGCATGCCGCGATTCTAACGGATTTCTCTTGTGCCGCCAAACCGACCTCGCTATTTATTAGGCCCCATGCCCGAGCCGAACGGACCGCTGGACGAGTACGAGGCTGAAAAGTTCCTCAACAGCCCGAAAACGCGTCGGATGTTGAAGAAATTGCAGCCGACGGAGCCGGAGATCGAGGCGCTCCAGGATTTCGAGAAGCACCCGCTCTACCGGAAGGCCCTGCGCTTCGGCACCTACGTGCACCGCGTCTCCCGGCTCTATCGTCCGCGTCGCCGCAAGCGCGACCCGAAGCCCGTCGACGAGCTGGTCCTGAACGCGTACATGACCGGCGCCATGATCGCGGCCGGGGTGGGGCGGCTCGACGAGGCCGAGATCGGCTTCTCGATCGCGTACCTGAAGCGCGCGCTCCGGGCGACGCACCTCGCCCTCCAGGCCCTGCACGAGATCCGCGGCGCCCACCACCTTCCCGAGAAGGGCGCGGACCACGTCACCCACAAGCTCATCTCCCTGCGGGACGACATCGTGTCCGAGGTGATGGCGCTGCGGCTGGAATGGCGGCAGAAGTTCGCGCATTAAGAGAAACACAAAGACACTCGAGAACCCCGAGAAGATCCCCCACCCCTCGAGATGACCCGGACGAAATAGCATCCATCCCCAAGCCTTGGGACGGAATGCTGCGCGGGAAAGCCCCACAACACTACCCTTTCTTTGTGGTCTCTGGGTCCCCGGTGTCCTTGGGCTCCTCTTCAAGTCCTGGGGTACCGCGGGCAGGATTCCCGTCGGAATCGCGGTACGCAGGAGCGCCATGAAACCGTCCTTCTTTGTGGCCTTCGTGTTCCTGGTGTCTTTGTGTTCTCTCTTCATCGATTTCGGTTGTGTCCTCCGCCCCGTTGTGGTGAATTCGTAACGGCATGATGCGCATCCTCGCGGCCCTGACCCTGGGACTGACCGGCGCCGCGGTCTCCTCGGGCGGGTCTTGGATCCATTTCCTCTGGTCCGCCCCGCTCATCGTGGGGTCGGCGTTCCTGATCGCCTGGGGCGCGGAGGCGCTGCAATTCATGGTTTCGCAGGGGCTGGCCCTGGCGCTGCTCGCCTGGCTGCAGACGTTGCCGGAGTTCGCGGTCGAGGCCGATATCGCCTGGAACGCGGCGCGGCATACGGAGGGCTACAGCGACTCGCTGGTGACCGCCAACTTCACCGGGTCGATCCGGCTGCTCATGGGCTTCGGGATGCCGACCGTCTACTTCATCCGCGCGTGGATGAACCGGAAGAACACGACGGTGGAGAAGGCGATCAGCCTCGATCCTTTCCACTCGGTCGAGATCGTGTCGCTCTTCCCCCCCACGATCTACTTCTTCTTCATCGTCTACCGCGGCCGGCTGGACCTGCTCGACTCCGTCGTGCTGCTGGGCTTCTACGTCATGTACATGTTCCTGCTGCTCCGCATGCCGCCCGAGGAGGAGGACGAGTCGATCGACGAGCTGCCGTTCCTGGCCCGGGTGGTGCTCCGCCGCGGCAAGCACGGGCGCGTGATCGGCGTGGCCTCCATCTTCATCGGCGGCGGCGTCATTCTCTACCTCTGCGTCCACCCCTTCGTTAACAGCCTCCAGTCGCTGGCCGCGCTGGTCGGCATCTCCGGCTACTTCTTCATCCAGTGGATCGCGCCGTTCATGTCGGAGTTCCCCGAGAAGGTCAGCGCGTATGGCTGGGCGATGAAGGAAGGCAAGGCCAAGATGGGCCTCATGAACTTCCTCTCCTCCAACATCAATCAGATGACGATGCTCGTGGCCATGATCCCCATCGTCTACGCCGTCTCGTCGGGGCGCTGGTACGCCCCCATCCTCTTCACCGAGGACCAGAAGGAGGAGGTGCTGCTGACGGCCACCCAGGCGGCCCTCTGCATGATCCTCCTCTTCAACATGAAATTCGAGTGGTGGGAGGCCGCCGGCATGTTCATCCTCTGGATCGTGCAGTTCACCTCGGTGATCTGGGAGGACGACATCGGCCTGGCCGCCCACACGATCCGCCGCTGGAGCATTTTCGTCAACCTGGGGTGGACCACGGTGGAGATCTTCCTGGCCCTCATCAAGGTCCGGCGCTGGGATTTCCCGTTCCGGATGCGCGCCCGGAGGACCCCGGTTTCCCCATAATGGGCCGCCCCCTTGACATTTTAAAGTAGACGGGGACATAATCCTCGCGGACATGGCTGGAAAAAAGCCGAAAAAGAAGGTCGACGACGCCCCTGCCGAGCCGGAAGCCCTGAACGCCCCTCCGGCCCCTCCCGAGGCTAGCGGAGAGGCCGCGCCCGCCCCGAAGCCAAAAAAGAAGACCCCGAAGAAGGCCGTCGAAAAGCCCGCCCCGGAGCCCGCCGCCGAGGCTGCGGAAACCCCCGTCGACGGCAACGGCGAGACCCCGGAGAAGCCCAAAAAGAAGTCCAAAAAGGCCCCCAAGGGCAAGCCCGTCGTCATCGTCGAATCCCCCGCCAAGGCCAAGACCATCAACAAGATCCTGGGCACGGGCTTCGTGGTGAAGGCCTGCATGGGGCACGTCCGGGACCTCCCCGAGCGGGCGTTCGGGATCAAAGTCGAGAACAACTTCCAGCCGACCTACCAGACCATCAAGGGGAAGACCAAGATCGTCTCCGAGCTGAAGGCGCTTACCAAGAGCTCGGAAATGGTCTACCTGGCGCCGGACCCCGACCGCGAAGGCGAAGCCATCGCGTGGCATCTGGTCGAGGCGCTCAAGATCCCGAAGGAGCGAGCCAGGCGCGTCACCTTCAACGAGATCACCAAGCGCGGTGTCGAGGAGGCGTTCAAACGCCCGGGCGACATTTCGATGCCCCGCGTGAACGCCCAGCAGGCGCGGCGCTTCCTGGACCGCATCGTCGGCTACAAGCTCTCGCCGCTGCTCTGGAAGAAGGTCGGGCGCGGCCTCTCGGCCGGGCGGGTGCAGTCGGTGGCCGTCCGCCTGATCGTGGAGCGCGAGCGCGAGATCAAGGCCTTCAAGCCCGAGGAATACTGGACGATCATCGCCAAGCTCGACAAGAACGGCACGATCTTCTCGGCGACGTTGACGAAGCTCGACGGCAAGGAGATCGGGCTTGCCGGCGAATCGACCGAGAAGCGTCCCTATATCCAGGTTTCGAGCACGGAGCAGTCGAAGTCGCTGGTCGAGGAGCTCAAGAAGGAAGTCTTCGAGATCGTCGAGGTGCGCCAGAAGGAACGGCAGGAGCAGCCGCCCCCGCCGTTCACCACGAGCCTCCTGCAGCAGGCCGCCTCGACGCGGCTGCACTACTCCGCGAAGCGGACCATGATGATGGCCCAGCAGCTCTACGAAGGCGTGGAGCTCGGGTCCGAGGGCGCGGTCGGCTTGATCACCTACATGCGCACGGACTCGTTCCGCATCGCGAACGAGGCGCTGGACGAGGTCCGCGCCCTGATCGCCAAGGACTTCGGCCCGAACTACGTGCCGGAGAAGCCGGTGCTGCGGGCGGCGCGCAAGGGCGCCCAGGAGGCGCACGAGGCGATCCGTCCCACCTATGTCACGCGCAAGCCCGACGAGATCAAACAATACCTGACCGAGGACCAGTACCGCCTGTACCGCCTGATCTGGCGCCGCTTCGTCGCCTGTCAGATGAAGCCCGCCCAGTACCTGCTCACCGAGGCGGAGATCAAGGCGGGGCGGGCGACCTTCGCCGCGAAGGGCCGCGAGCTGAAGTTCGACGGCTTCACGGCGCTGCTCGGTCACGCGCTCGGCAAGGACCAGCAGATCCTGCCGCCGCTCGAGGCGGGGGACAAGCCCGAGCTGAAGGACCTGACCGGAGATCAGCACTTCACGGAGCCGCCGGCGCGCTATACGGAGGCGTCGCTGGTCAAGGCGCTGGAGCGCAACGGCATCGGCCGCCCGTCGACCTATGCGCCGATCATCTCGACGATCCAGGAGCGCGGCTACGTCCGCAACGAGGAGCGCAAGCTCTTCCCGACGGAGCTGGGCACCCTGATCAACGACAAGCTGGTGAAGCACTTCAACGACATCATGGAGCTGGGCTTCACCGCGAAGATGGAGAAGAACCTCGACGACATCGAGGACGGCGAGCGGAAGTGGACCGACGTGCTCAAGGAGTTCAACGATCCCTTCATGAAGGGGATCGACAAGGCCAAGGAGGAGATGGAGAGCGAGAAGGGCCAGGAGGCGTCGGGCGAGGTCTGCCCGAAATGCGCCAAGCCCATGATGATTCGCTGGAACAAGTACGGCCGCTTCCTCGGCTGCGCCGGCTTCCCGGAGTGCAAGAACACCAAGTCGCTGCCGTCGGAGGAGGCCAAGGGCGAGAAGTGCGATCTCTGCCAGGCGCCGATGGTGATCAAGTCGGGCCGGCTGGGGCGCTTCCTGGCCTGCACGCGGTATCCGGACTGCCGCGGGACTCGGTCGCTGCCGCGGGGCAACAAGCGGCTGGAAATTCCGAAGGACTGGAAGGAAGACTGCGAGAAGTGCAGCAAGCCGTTCCGGATCCGCTACGGCCGTCGCGGCGGCTTCATCGCCTGCAGCGGCTATCCCGACTGCAAGAACACGCGCCGCTTCCCCAAGGAGTGGTACAAGGACATCAAGGCGGAGGGCGAGGCGGCCGCCGCCGGACCGTCGACCACCGCCGCCGACGACGCCGCGGACAGCTCGGATTCCGAGGGCGGCGACCCCTCCGAGCAGGGATAACCGTGACGGTTCCTTCCCTCCCGTGATCCCCTCGTTTCTGGTCACGGGAACGGATACCGGCATCGGCAAAACCTTCATCAGCGCCGGGCTGGCGGCCGCCCTGCACCGGCGCGGGCTGTCCGTCGGGGTCATGAAGCCGTTCGCGAGCGGCGCCCGAACGGTCCGGGGACGCCTGGTTTCCGAGGACGCGGAGCTCCTGAAATGGGCGGCGGGCGTCGACGACCCCCTGGAGCTCATCAATCCCGTCTGCCTCAAGCCGCCGCTGGCCCCGCTGATGGCGTCGCAGGTGGCGAAGAAGCCCATCCGGCTCGCCAAAGTCTGGAAAGCCTACGAAACCCT